>Ga0187860_1000255_pt1 | contig 52239 bp, 45 predicted proteins | sample June2016WEW_10_4_FD_132981 | JGI IMG/M metagenome (GOLD analysis project Ga0187860, IMG submission 132981) | Peatland microbial communities from SPRUCE experiment site at the Marcell Experimental Forest, Minnesota, USA - June2016WEW_10_40 | ecosystem: Environmental > Terrestrial > Soil >...
AAGGGTACTAAATTTCAACTCAACACCCTGCGTGAAAAATGGCTTCTTTCGTTATCTTCTCGCCCCTACTGGGGAGAGAGCGAGTGAGGGGAAGCAGGCTGTGAAAAGCCTTTTTCAACAGCCGGCTATCGCAAATGATTATTTTTTCGCGACGCGATCATCTCCCGCGCCGCCCAATTCAGCCGCCCGCGTGTATCTTTAGCACTTCGAGCGTCAAATCCACCGCCGCGATCATGTCGTTGACGTCCAGCCATTCGCGCGTCGTGTGAATCTCGCGCATCCCCGTGCCCACGTTCGCCGCGACGATCCCCCGTTGATTCAGTATGTTCGCGTCGCACCCGCCGCCGGTGCCCTGCGGCTCCAGCACCCGCCCGATGCGCCGCGCCGCTTCGATTACCTTCCTCACCAGCGGCGCGTCGTCGGGGATGTCCATCCCGTCGTAGGCGCGATGCACCGAATGCTCCAGCGTCGCCGCGTAGCTGGTGCCGTCAACCATCACGCTCGCGCCGGCGACCGCCGCCTTGAAGCACCCAATCATGTGATCGATTTGCCCTTGCAGTTTCGCCGCATTGCGCGATCGCGCCTCGCCGCGCACGGCCACTTCGCCCGGTATGATATTGCCCGCGCGACCGCCCTTGATCACGCCGAGATTTGCCGTGGTCTCATCGTCGATTCGCCCCAACCGCATCCCCGCGATCGCCGCCGCCGCGATCTTGATCGCCGACAGCCCGCGCTCCGGCGCCACTCCCGCATGCGCTTCCAGCCCCTTCACCGTGAAGCTGATCGAGACCGCGCTCGGCGCGCGGATCACCAGGTGGCCGGGCGCATCGCTGTCATAGACCAGCCCTTCCTTCGCCGCGATTAGTCCTAAATCCAGATTGCGCGCGCCCTGCAGTCCAATCTCCTCGCAGATCGTGAAGACCGCTTCGATCGGCCCGTGCGCAATCTCCTTCTCGCGCAGCCGATGCAGCACTTCGCAGATCACCGCGCAGCCTGACTTGTCGTCGCCGCCGAGCACCGTGCTGCCGTCGGTGCGAATCACGTCGCCCTCGACGATCGGTTTCACGCCCTCGCCCGGCGCGACCGTGTCCATATGCGCGGCCAGCAAAAAGGGTGGGGCGCCCGCCACGTTGCCCGGAATTTTCGCGATCAGATTGCCGCTGTTGCCGCGGACTTTTTCTCCCGCGCTATCGTAGCGGCACGTCGCCCCCGCGCTCTCGACTTCGCGCTGCAGGCGCAGCGCCACCGCCTGTTCGCGGCGCGACAGCGAATCGATTTGGACTAATTCGAGAAAGAGCGTCTTCAGCCGATCGTGCTCGAGCGCCGCCATCCGCCTGCGCTGCGTCAGACGCCTCGGCGTGCGGCGTTGCCGTCCACCGCCGCCTTCAGCTCCCGCTGCTTCTCGCGCAGCGCCGCCGGTAGCGACGGTCCGATCTGATCGAAAAATTCTCCGGCCGACGCGACTTCCGCCTGCCACTCCGCCGTGTCCACCGCCAGCGCCGCCCGCAGTTTGTCCGCGGATATTTCTAGACCCTGCAAGTCGAGGTCCGCAGGCCCCGGCACCAGCCCCACCGCCGTCTCATGCGCCCCCGCGTCGCCGTGAATACGGTCGAGCATCCACTTCAGCACGCGCAGGTTTTCGCCGTAACCCGGCCACAGGAATTCACCCGCCGCGCTCTTGCGGAACCAGTTGACCATGAAGATGCGCGGCGGCTTGCTGATTTGCTTGCGCATCTCCAGCCAATGCCCCAAATAGTCGCCGATGTTGTAGCCGCAGAACGGCAGCATCGCCATCGGATCGCGCCGCACCACCCCGACCTGTCCCGCCGCCGCCGCCGTCGTCTCCGATCCCATCGTCGCGCCCATCAGCACGCCGTGCGCCCAGTCGCGTGACTCCAGCACCAGCGGCATCGTGGTCGCGCGCCGCCCGCCAAAGATAATCGCCGAGATCGGTACGCCCTGCGGATCTTCGGCCGCCGGCGACAGCACCGGATTGTTCGCCATCGGCGCCGTAAAGCGGCTGTTCGGATGTGCCGCCTTCTCACCCGAATTTTTATCCCATAGCTTGCCGCGCCAATCGAGCAGCCCCGCCGGCGCCGGCACGTCCATGCCCTCCCACCAGATGTCGCCGTCCGCCGTCATCGCCACGTTGGTAAACAGCGCATCGTGCTCGATCGACCGCATCGCGTTGGGATTCGACTTCATGCTGGTGCCGGGCGCCACACCGAAGTAGCCCGCCTCGGGATTGATCGCCCACAACCCGCCATCCCGCCCGATCCGCAGCCATGCGATGTCGTCGCCGACCGTGAACACCTTCCAGCCCTTCAACGCCGCCGGCGGCATCAGCATCGCCAGATTGGTCTTGCCGCACGCGCTCGGAAACGCCGCCGCCACGTAACGCGTCTCACCGGCCGGATTCTGCAGGCCGACGATCAGCATGTGTTCGGCGAACCAGCCTTCCTTGCGCCCGAGCGCACTCGCAATCCGCAGTGCGAAACATTTCTTGCTCAACAGCGCGTTGCCGCCGTAGCCGCTGCCCACCGACCAGATCGTGTTGTCGTGCGGGAAATGACAGATGAAGCGCTTCTTCGGATCCAGGTCCAGCGTCCCGTGCAGCCCGCGATTGAATTCGTCCGAAGCCCCCAGCATCTCCAGCGCCGCCGTGCCCATCCGCGTCATGATCCGCATGCTCAGCGCCACGTAGATGCTGTCGGTGATTTCGATTCCAACTTTCGCAAACGGCGATCCGAGCGGGCCCATCACGTAGGGGATCACGTACATCGTGCGGCCCTTCATCGAGCCCGCCAGCAGCGCCCCGAGCTTCGCATACGCCTCGGCCGGCGCCATCCAATGATTCGTGACCCCCGCCTCCTCGCGCGTCGGCGAGCAGATGAAGGTGACTTCCTCGGTGCGTGCGACGTCGCTCGGATTCGAACGATGCAGGTAGCTGTTCGGGCGCTTTTTCTGATTGACCGCAATCAGCACACCCGCCGCCACCGCTTCCTCGGTAAGACGCCGGTGTTCGGCTTCGCTGCCGTCGCACCACACTATCCGATCCGGCTGCGTCAGGCGTGCGCACTCGGCCACCCACTTGGCCAGCGCGCGGCTTTTGGTCTTGGTTTCAACGGCGGAATTGTCGGTCACGCGAAATGCTCCCGGTGCTAATGTTGTCGGCGTTTCGAGCGAAATAATCAAGCGTCAGGCGCGGCCTGCGGCCGCCCCCGGCAAACCTAACACCCTAATTAGAATTTTACCAGATGTGAACAGTCCGATATTAGCGCAACTTCAACCGCCCCCCGCCCAACTCCCGTTCCCTGAAAGGCATGCCGCGAAACCCGCGCATACCGGCAAGACCACGGTAGTCGCACGGGCGACAGAAGAAATGGATAACTTCTGAGCATGTTGTGGTTTCATGCTCGGCCCCTTACAGTCCGTCGCTAGTCGACTTATCATCAACGCGAAGGCTCGCTCCCTTTGAGTTGTCCCATGCAAATGCAATGGAGTAACCAGCGGCGGCAGCAGGCGCTCTCGACAATAAAAGGCGGACATCTACGGACTTCCCCGCGTTTGTCGCCATATAGAACCTGACCACTCCAAGAGTTGGGTCAAATAGAAACGCCTTCGTTCCAGCCCGTAGATTCACAAGATTGGGTTTTCCATTGACGGTCCCCGGTATTTGCAGTCGAATTTTGCCGATGGGCTTGTTCATTTCAGCGAATGTCCAAGAGTCAGTACTAGCGGATTGAAGCGGAGTTTCCAGACTGATAGCGGCTGTGCGATTTTCAGCGGTTGGTTCCTCTTCGGATATGGCGAACTCATATTCAAAAAACATTACAATCTTCGCCTTCGCGTCCGCTTTATCCGTTGCCGACACGAGTGCCACGCGGAAGATGCGCTCGCCGACGCGGATCAACTCAACAGGATGGAGAAAATCGAACTTAATTGTCAGAAGAGGCGGTTCCATCATAGTTAGGGCTCCAATCTCTATCCCCGGACCACCAACCTGAATAGAAGCGCCACCGCCGGGAACTTCGTAGGGTTTGCCAGGCTGTGGCTGTGCGATAGTGACAGGTGGCGACGAAAACCACCCTAAAGTTACAGATTCTCCATTAAACGGATCTGTCAGGCGCAGCTCGGCGACATTATCCAGGTTTAGCGTGCTGTTGTAGTTGCCCGGAAAACTCGAAACCTGAAGAACTTGCCGACTCGAATAGGCGGGTCGGATTGTGGCGAATTTAAGTCGTTCGGGCGGCGAAGGCCACACTGCCCAACCTACTAGGTACAACCCTCCAAAGATGATCGCGAGTATAATGATTGGGAGCGGCTTTACCAGCCAACCCAATAGAAATGATCCAAAAATGGCGCATATAGCTGCGAAGACTAGGGCAATAATCACGTATCTCGGCAAAAGCAGGGCGGTCAAATGCCCCCCACGATGCCGAGCAAAGATAAACCCCAAGCAAATTTATGGTCTTCGGACATGCACAGCCCCCCGTTCCGCACAAGGGTGATCTACTTCACCCAAAACGGGTGAACTATTTCTCCCGAAGCGGGTGAAATGCTTCCCCGAAAACAACCGGCGAAAATGTTTCACGTGAAACATTTTCGCTTTTCCCACGCCGGCACGCCCTCGCTAACGCTTGTCCAATCACGCTAAGGCTCCCGGTTTTTTGGAGGAGCCACCGCCCGGTCTCCGATCTCCGCCGGCTTCGCGCCTACACTACATTTAGATCCAAAGGGGTGAAGTCCTTCCTGGGGAAATCCCAGCCGAACGCAGCAGCGCCCACGAACTTGCCGCCTCGCACCGACATCACGATGTAAATCGTGTCGGGATAGTCGGGCTCGCCCGGATCGAACGAACACGCCTGCGCCCGGTCGGTCGCGGAAAAGTACGCGTCGTGATCCGGATGGGAATGATAGACCACCATCAGCTTCAACTTGCGCCGATCGATTTCCTTGAGTACCGCCAGATGCTCCTTGGGGTCCATCAGAAACGCCGTGCGCGCGTCGCGGGTGAACGCCGCCGGATTTTCGGCATGCTTCTGATTCTGGATGTTCGTAATCGGACGGACCTCCTCGGCCGCGCCGTCGCCGAGGATGAACCCGCAGCATTCGTAGGGGAACTCGCGCTCGGCCTGCGCGACCATCGCGTCCAGGCTCGCGCGTGTGATAGTGGCGATTGTCATCCCGCTTCCTTCCGCTTGATCGATCTCACGTTCCTGACTCTTGATATTATTCGGCGCTCGCCTCTGGTGCGATGGCGCGCCCCGGCAAAAACCTCGGGCGCGGCCGCGGTGCGCTCGCCGCTCGCGGCCGCGGTTTGGAATGGCCCGTTCGTCGCGGCCGCGATGAGGCTTGCCGACCGCCATGCCGACGCTGTAGGAAGTAGCGCATGGAACGTACAACCATTCGGCTGGGCGGTGTCGCATTGAGTTCGACCGTGATGAACGCGTCGGGGCCGCATTCCGCGGAGAAGGGCGAAATCCTCGAGTTGAGCGGGCGCCACCGCGGCGCGATCGTCTTCAAGTCGTGCAACCTCGCGGGACTCGAGGCGCCGGATAATCTGAAGAACCGCGGAGTCGAACATTTCGCCGGGATTGCGCGCGAACTCGACGCGCGCGGCAAGTCGATCGTCGGCAGCGTCGTAGGAAATACTGAAGACGAGATCGTCAAGGTTGCGACCGCGCTCGATCGCGCGGGCGTGAAAATAATCGAGCTCAACCTGGCGGACGATTACGTGCAGAACTCGGTCGCGCCGTTCGCCAATATGGAGCGCCTGAAAGCGGTCGTCGGACGGGTGCGCGGCGAAGTTCAAGCGTTGCTCGCGGTGAAGGTGCCGCCCAAACTCGCGATGGAGCCCCGCGCAGTCGCCGAGCTCTTCAAGTCGCTGCGCGTCGCGATCGCGGTCTGCGCCAACGACCTGCCGAAAGACCTCGAAGTCGATCTCGCCACCGGCACGGCCAAGGGCGCGCGGCGCACGCTCTCGCAGGTGCACGCGTTCCATCAGGTGAGCGAGGGGCTGCTCGACGTCGTCGCGGTGGGTGGAATCAATGGCGGACGCGACGCCTACATCGCCCATCTGACGGGGGCCAAGGCGGTGCAGGTCGGGTCGGCGCTGATTAAGGAAGGGGCGGGCGCGCTCGGCCGAATCGATCGGGAGCTCGACGCTCTGCTCGCGGAGCACGGCAAAGCCTCGGTGAGCGACATCATCGGGCAGATCCGCTTCGCCCAGTGAATCCGCTTCGCGGAGAGACCCTCCCAATCGCTTCCCTGTCTGGAGTCGGGAGAGGGAAAAGGCGAGTTGGTTGAGGAGTTCAAAACTAATAGCCTTTTCTGAAACCTCATTGAGGTTTCAGACTTCCCATTTGGTGGAAGAGAGTGTGCGGATGTGCGCAGGGTGCCGTCCTTAAGGCAAAACATGGCTGGCCGTGGCGCGCCGGACGCGAAGAGTCAGGTCTTCGGCTTGTAGTCGGTGAAGGCGTCGGCCAATTGGCGGAAGGAGGTGGGGTGGTAGTGATCGAAGCTTTCCTGATCGACGTAAACAAAGTCGTAGATTACGTGTGACTGGACGCGATTGAGGTCCTCGCACCATTGCCGCAGCCGTTCCATCTTGCGCGGCGGCGGGTCGGCGTCGGAGTAGCGCAGGTCGGTGACTGCCACCAGGTTAATGGCGATGAGCTCGTGCGATGATATCGTTCAGACTTACCGCTAGCTACTCAACACGACACATGAGTTTGCAACGACCACGACAGCGTAGTCCAAGGCGAACGCTAATAGAAATGGAGCTCGCCAGGCGGTCCTTAGGCGCCTTCGATGGAGTGCTTTCCATGCGAACGCTAGAAGATTCTGCCCTGACTGGGAGGGGCAGAGCCAAAGCGCATAGGTTCGATTCGAAGATGTCGGCGAAAGCCAAGAGCTGAAGATTAGTTATCTTCGTTTCGGTTTTCGAAATGTATTGGAGAGTGACGCGCCGGACGAAGCATTGGCCCTTCAATAAGTCTTAGAAGAGTGCGGACCGCCAGGCCGCGGATGCTTCACGCGGTAGTTTGTCGTGTGACTCTTCTCAGGCGGTGCCGTTATGGCGAGGCTCTGTGGCTTGCCGCGAAAGGTCGAAGGCGGAAACCACTCGGTTCTCTTCCTTTTGTCTCGATGGGCTTTCGTCCCGCAGGAAACGCATTCAAGCCAAATACGGCCGGGCCATTTTGCGACGTCTTCGGGCGTGGTGGTGTTCTTCATTTTCTTGCCGCAGCGGCAGTCGCCCGCCCGACGCCGAGACGGCGCTTCAATCACTTGTTTCCGTGGCGTTTCGCCGATCTCCCGGTCGCGGTCATACAGTGTGATGACCGGCGAATTGCCGAGCGCCTTGGCTTGCCTACGAGATCGCGCCCGCTCGATGCGGCGATTCATCTTGGTTATCTTTTCGCGATTCTTGGTTATCCGAGTCCTCCAGGCCATCACCTCACCATCCTCACCGGAGTGCAGACGAAAGTTAGATCTATGCGATCACCGCCGGTTCCTGTCGAGATACTTAATCGCACTGGCCAGCAATGCGGGGTCGTCTCGGAAAAGACCAAGGCCCATGTTGCAACTGCTGCACAGAAGGCCACGTTGACGATTGGTTTTGTGACAGTGATCGCGGGCAAGGGCCTTGCGCCCGCCCCACTTCAATTTGTGATGTTCAAAGTCACCGCAAATGCCGCAGCGCGGGGCTTGGCTCTCCGCCCATTTTAACGCCGCACCCAATCGATCCTTGTTGCCGGATCTGTCATCGCGGCTAGGCGCATCGAGAGGTTTCGTGACTGGGTGCTTTTCGTCCCACCATCCGCAAGCCCGAGCACATTCGATGACGGAGTAGAGGCCGTGTGGTAGCTCAACCAGATCGCCGCCGCACTGGGGGCAGCATGTATAGAGCTGCGTTACCTGCATTTAAGTCCTCAATCAAGGTTCATGGCGCGACGATTGTCTCGTGATTTCAAACCCGAACGCAACAGCGGGGCATGTGTCGCTGACTGTGCATCCGATTATGCAGTAACTATGTAGCTTCATCTGTACAATCTGTCGCTATCGGCGTTTTCGTCCTCTCTAAAACGTCCTAAGGGGAATGCGAACATCCTGTAGAAGACCGACATTGGCTGACAAATGTCAGAATCCACATGGACCGTCATCCTGAACGAAGTGAGGGATCTCGCGCGGTCCCCCGCGCGCTAAAGCGGTGAGCTACTACGTTTACATCATGAGCAGCAAGTCGGGAGTGCTTTATATCGGCGCGACCAACGACCTGGACCGGCGAGTTTTCGAGCATAAGCAAGGACAGATCGAAGGGTTCACCAAGAGGTACAGAGTGACGCGATTGGTATATGTCGAGGAGTACGTTCGAGCGACGGAAATGGTCGCGCGCGAGCGGCAGCTCAAGAGGTGGACGAGGAGCAGAAAGCTGGCTCTGATTCATAGTCAAAATCCCGAAATGGCGGATTACGCGCGGAGGACCGCGCGAGATCCCTCACTTCGTTCAGGATGACGGAGGAGGCGTTCCTTGACGACGACAACTGACGGGAAGGCGAACTGCGAAAGCGGTCCGCCTCTGCGTCTGGCGAGGGGGCGCGCAGGCGCGCGACGAGGCGGATCGGGATAACGCGGGAACTGCGACACGGACTGGGAGGCCACGCGAGCGGGTGTGGGCGGGTGACGACGGCAAGAGGCTACCCGAGCAACGCGAGCGTTAATCACTGAAGGGAAGTCTGAAACCTCGGTGAGGTTTCAGAAAGAGGCTAAAATTTTGCGTTCCTCGACCACGCCTGACGCGCGTTTTTGACGGTGCAGGGTGCGCTGGAGTGGCGCGCGGAGGACCGCGCGAGATCCTTCGACTCCGGCAGCCTTCGCTCAGGATGACGGGAGAGGGGGCGGCCTTCGCTCAGGATGACTTTTTTCAGTGATTGACGCTCGCGATGCTCGGGTAGGCGGCCAAGTCGTGCGGTGCGTGCTCAATCATAAAGAACCGAGACCCCTAGCAGGCTCAGGATGACGGAGGGGGCAGCGTAGGGGGGCGCGAGGGGCCGCACGGGCGGGGCGACGAGGTGACGCTTCGCAGATGCGTCGGCGGCGCTGATCACTCCGGAGAATCTTCTGCGTTCGAATTGGGCCGTGCGGTTGCGGTCCGATCGTGCGAGGCTTTTGGGGTGATGCCGGGAGGCAGGTAAATGATTTGTCCGACGGTCAACTGATTTATGTTGGTCAGCTGCGGGTTCGCTTTGACGAGTTGATCAATTCCGGACTTCGATCCGAAATAACGAATGGCAATTTCCTCTAACGTATCGCCATCCCTGACGGTAATCTGACTGCGCTGCTGCGGGGCTGCGGGTACTCCGGTCTGTTTCGGAATCCCGGCGCTTACGGCAGCGGCGGCAGAAGCGGTCGAAAATAACGGTATTCCAGAGGCTGTCGCAGGTCCGGTAGCGTCGCTTTTGGGTGCTGCGGGTGCCGCCGCTCCGGGAGCAGACGATGCCCGCATTTCGACCGGGTGGGGCGCGAGATAAGTGGCGGCTTTGGGTTTCGCGCCGGAATCGGGATGCCCTTGGACGCCCGGTGGCTCGACGGTCTTAAGGTGCTTAGCTGCCTGAGCCCGCTCTACTATCTCAAGTGGTTCAAGCGTCCGATCGGCCGGCTCGCCGAATGCGACGATATGGTTGCGTACCCAACCCGGCCAGAAGTACCGGTAGCGGAAGCCCAATAGCAAAAGAGACGCGGCACCCACGGCCAGCATGGGCATCAGCAAACGCCGCGCGCGGGATCTCTGGTAGGTGATGCCGACCGACTGCTGGTACTCGGCGGCAACCTTCTTGGCGGTGCTGAGACTGACTTTTCTCTCCAACGCGTGAAACCCGGCCACCATCGCGTTATGGCAGAGCATATTGATTTTTCGCGGTATTCCATCGCTACACCGCAGCAGGTGGTTCAAAGCGCGGGGCTCGAAGATGGTTGCGCATTTGCCGCCTTGAGCACCCAGCCTGCACTCGACGTACATGATGCCTTCAGTGAGGTTGAGCGGCCTCAGCACTCCGCGAGAGGAAATTCGCTGATTCAGTTGACGTAGTTCCGGCTTCTTCAATCGCTCAGCGAGTTCGGGCTGGCCCACCAGGATGACCTGCAGGAGGCAGGTGTCGTTGCGTTGACCGCGATTCCACAGGAGCCGCAGTTCCTCCAATACGTCATCGCTCAAAACCTGGGATTCATCGACGACGATTGCAATTCGTTCTTCTTTGCCGTGAAGCTCCAGCAAATGGTCCAGCGTCTTGAGGTAATCGAGCTTCGTCGATCCGGCGCAGTAAAGATTCAGCTGAGTCAGGATTACCCGCATTATTTCGAGGAACGAGAGCTTGGGATCGTCGATGTGTGCGATCCGGACCCGTTTGAAATCGCGCTGCAGCAGGGAATATATGAGGGTGGTTTTTCCAGTCCCGGCTTCGCCAGTCAGCAGCGTCAAGCCATTCAGATCCCCCGCCAGTCCCGCTTCGAGCGTGGCGAGGCCTTGAAGATGAGTTGGGCTGAAATAGACCGCGCCGTCAGGTGCGGCGGGTTGGAAAGGCGGTCCATCCAGGCGAAAGTACTGATAGTACTCCATCTGTGCTCAATTTATATGCTTGGTCAACGAAGAGCGAGATGGATATATCAATGGTCACACGAGCCACGGATAGAGCACGGGAGAATCGTTGAGTTCCTCAACGGCTTCTTTGATAGCCAGATGAGGCGGCAGGCGCGAGTGGTTATCGGGATGCGTTGGGGGCGTGCCTACCTTCGCTCGCTTTCGCGCGCATGATAGTTAATAGAAGCGAGCGAGGTGCCAATGAGTGCGGCTAAAGAGACGCTGGCTATCCTGGTCGGGGGCGGGCCGGCTCCCGGTATCAACGGCGTAATTGCCTCGGCCACGATCGAGGCGATCAACTGTGGGCTGCGCGTGATCGGATTGCGCGAAGGTTATCGGTGGCTGGTTGAAGGCGACACCAGCCATACGGTGGAGCTGCAGATCCGCGACGTCAGCCGGATCCATTTCACCGGCGGCTCGATCCTGTTCACGTCGCGCACGAATCCCGCGCGTGACGAGCAGAGTCTCCAGCGCGTGGTCGATACGCTGATCGCCCTGGACGTGCGCTATCTCGTCTGTATCGGCGGCGACGACACGACCTACGGCGCCGCGATGATCGCGGAGCGCGCCCGCGGCCGTATCGGCGTGGCGGCGGTGCCCAAGACGATCGACAACGATCTGCCGCTGCCCGAGAACGCGCCGACCTTCGGCTTCGAGACCGCGCGCAGCACCGGCGCCTTGATCGTCGAGTCGCTGATGGAGGACGCGCGCAGCACCGGCCGCTGGTACGTGGTGGTTACGATGGGGCGAAAGTCAGGCTCGCTGACGCTGTCGATGTGCAAGTCGGCGGGCGCCACGCTCGCCGTTATCCCCGAGGAGTTCCATCGCGGCAACTTCGAGCTGTCGCTCGCGGTCGACACGATTGTGGGGGCGATCGTCAAGCGCCGCTCGATGGGCCATGACAACGGAGTCGCGATGGTGGGCGAGGGTATCGTCGAGCGCATCGATCCGGCTTCGCTGGCGGCCGGGACCGCGATCGAACGCGACGCCTACGGCCATGTGAATTTGGCGGATGTGCCGCTGGGGATGGTGCTGCGGGATCGCGTGCGCACTGCGCTCAAGGAAATCGGCGTGGCGGCCAACGTAATCGCCAAGGATATCGGCTACGAGCTGCGCTGCGCCAAGCCGGTGCCGTTCGACACCGATTACACGCGCACACTCGGCTATGGGGCTGTGCGCTATCTGCTGGAAGGAGGATCGGGCGCGCTGATCGCGATAACCGGCGGCCGCGTTACGCCGGTCGGGCTGGCCGACCTGGTGGACCCTGATTCGGGACGGATCCGGGTGCGGATGGTTGACGTTTCGACCGAGTCATACCGGGTCGCGCGCTCGTACATGATTCGGCTGGAACCGCGCGACCTGGAAGAACCCTCGCTGTCGCGTCTGGCGGCGATTACGAAATTGTCCGCAGACCAGTTCAAGGCACGCTTCGAGCCGGCGGTGACGGCGACCGCGCTGTCGCGGCCGCCGAGTCAAATCGGGAAGTAGCAGGCGCGGATTCATCGGAACGGGAGAGTTGTCAAGGAACTCGAAACCTTTATTGCATTGAAACCTCATTGAGGTTTCAAACTTCGCATCACGGATACACGCTCGCGATGCTCGGTTGGACAGCCAAGTCGTGTGGCGTCAAACCACGATAAGGTTCTTTCAGGGCGAAGCCCGCATCTTTCAAGTGGGAAGTCTGAAACCTAGTGAGGTTTCAGAAGAATATAAGTTTTGAGTTCCTCGACAAGCTATTTGACGGCATCGGGCGGGCGGCGCGGAGCGCCGCCCGCCAGCCGAATACGGGCGGCAACCTTCAAGTAGCGAATAGCTACTTGAAAGGCTGCCGGCTAACTCAGTCGGACGACAGCGGTTTACTCTTGAAGGTGAAATTGGACTCCATCCGCGCGCGCACCTCGGTCAGATGGTTGCAGTACTGGAAGAAGCCGCCGTTGTAGTTGCCGTCTTGCCGACGCTGGAACTCGCCCTCGAAGTTGTAGTAGCCGGGCGTGCATTCCTGGTTGCGGCCGGTCTTGCCGCGATGCTCGATGACCTCCTGTACCCACCATTCCTCGGCCGCCGGGGTCGCGTCGAGGGACTGATAGCCGTGGCGGCGCGCATAGTCGATGCACGCGGCGATGTGATCGCCTTGGGCTTGCAGCATGTCGGTCAAGTTAAATTGGAACGACGCCTGGTAACCGCCCATGATGAAGAGGTTGGGGTAGCCCTGCGAGTGGATGCCGAGCAGGGTGCGGATGCCGTCGCGGTACTTGTCGTTGAGCTCGAGTCCGTTCACGCCCCGGATTTCGTTGTAGATGCCGGTCTTTTGGACCTCGAAGCCGGTCGCGTAGATGAGGACATCGAGCTCGTACTGCTTGCCCTCGAAGACGGGACCCTTTTCGTTGATCTCGGTGATGCCCTTGCCGTGCGTATCGACCAGGTGGACGTTGGGGCGGTTGAAGGTGGGCAGGTAGTCGTTGTGGAAACAGGGGCGCTTGCACATGAGCATGTACCACGGTTTGAGCGCCTCGGCGGTGGCCTTGTCCTTGACGATCGAATCGATGCGCTGATGGATCTTCATCATCGCCTCGATATTGGCGTTCTCCTGAAAGCGGACCTTCTCCTCGTGGGACATGGCGGCCTGCTTGGCCTTCTGCGCCTCGGACATCTGCGGTTCCATGCGGGCGAGTGCGCGGCGCCGAGCCTGCCATCCTTTGGGGAGTCTGCGTGCCCAGTTGGGATCGGTCGGCCAGTCATCGCGGATATCGATCGAAGAGGGCGTGCGCTGGAAGACATAGAGTTCCTTGGCCGCCGCGCCGAGTCCGGGAATCGCCTGCACTGCAGTCGCGCCGGTGCCGATGATGCCGACGACCTTGTCTTCGAGTCCCGAGAGATCGGGCTTGGTGTAGGCGTAATCCCAGCGCGAGGTGTGGAAGGAATGGCCCTTGAAGGTTTCGAGGCCCTTGATTTTCGCGAGCTTGGGTTTCGAGAGAGTGCCGTTGGCGCAGATGACGAAGCGCGCCTTCATCCGATCGCCGCGGTCGGTCGCGATATGCCACATCTGCTCGGCTTCGTTCCAGACGGTGGAGGTGACGGTGGTCTGAAACGTCGCGAGCTCGTAGAGGTTGTACTTTTTGGCGATGGCCTGGCAGTGAGCGAAGATTTCGGGACCCCGGGAGTAGTGGTTCTTGGGGACGTAGTCGAGTTCGTCGAGCAGGGGCAGGTAGTCGTAGGCGACGACGTCGCAGGCCACGCCGGGGTAGCGGTTCCAGTACCAGGTGCCGCCGACATCGGCGCCGCGCTCGACGATGCGGATGCTTTCGACGCCATACTCGCGCAGGCGCGCGGAGGTCAGGAGGGCTGAGAATCCACCGCCGATAAACAGGCATTCGACGGTATCGTTGATGGGCGCGCGGGGCGTGACTTCGCCGCCGTACGGGTCAACTTCGTAGTGGGCCAGTTCGCCGCTCAGGTCAGAGGTGTACTGCGCGGTGCCGTCGGGGCGGTACTTCAGCCTGAGGTCGCGTTCCTCGGCGAATTTGCGCTTGACGTTGTCGTAAAATTCCTGCGGCCGCGTGGGACGGGCCGCGAGCCCAATGGGCTTCTCCACTTTCTCGTTCATTAAGATGTTCTCCGTGCGATGGTCATTGCGTTGCTTTCGATCCAGCGCGGTCAATGCCGACGAGCCGGTCAGTTGGACAGCTTGCCACGAGAAGGGTGGGATTTTCCAGAGCGCCGGAGCACCCTGGGGCGCCGACTGATTTCGAGGCGCCGGAATCGAACGGCGGCGGGGCGCACTTGCTACGGTTCTTGAGGCTCTGGTAACCTCGACCGGTTGCTCAGGTGGCGCGACGCCGCCCCGTGCGCTCTCGAGTCCCCGTCGTCTAGCTCGGCCTAGGACACCGGCCTTTCACGTCGGTAACACGGGTTCAAATCCCGTCGGGGACACCAAGCTTTTTCGCTTCCCGTGTGGCATTTGACAGCCACATTTGACAGCCACCGGGAATACGACCACGGGGTTGCTGCGCAGTAACGCCGTAGGGATGAGCATCCGGCAGCCTACATTGCCGCCAATCGAGAAAATGATGTAGATTTCTGCCTTGCAAGGGGCGTCGTACTATCTGATTGAGGAATTCCCTTCGCGGCGCGCGATGTTCTAGGCTCTAGCTAGAGAGAAGAAGAATGCCGTTCCCGGATTATCCGCGTTATCGCTACCAAAAGCACACTCTTCAAAATGTGATCTGTCAACTTCGTTTTCCCACGATCCTGCGAATTGGGTCAGAGCCGCCTTCAGATTTTCAGGACAAGGTCCGCGAGCAATTTCCACTGTATTCGGAAATCCGGCAGACGCTCACGGAGATAGAACTTCCAGAGCCACTCGCGCGACTCGTGCGCGAGCAGATGAGCTTGTCTTCCGGGCCGGTGGCCCATCAATTTCGATCTGCGGACAAAAGATGGCTGGTTTCCTTGGCCAACGGCGCTCTTTCGTTGACGGATTCCGCCTATACACGATGGGAGGAATTCCGCGATCATCTCGAAGGCCCGCTTCTAGGACTCGAAGGCATTTATCATCCAGCATTCTATGACCGGATTGGACTCCGCTACCAAAACCTAATCCGCCGTTCCGAATTGGGCCTGTCTGGAGTCGAATGGCGGGAATTGCTGCAGCCTCATATCGCGGGAGAGTTTTCACAACCTGAAGTAGCCAGCGAAATCGAACAGGCGGCGCGACAAGTCGTGATAGACCTCGCCGCAGATCAAGGGAAGGTCCAGATACAGCACGGTCTCGTGCGACCGGCAGCAGTCGCCAACAGCGAGATCGAGGTTTGCTTCGGAATCGATGCAGACTTCTACAGGCAAGAACGATCGGAGGTTCAAGATGCGAGAAAAGTCCTCGACAGCCTTAACAAACGCGCTCGATCTGTGTTTCGCTGGTGCATCACCGAGCGTCTCCACGCAGCCATGGAACCAAAGTCCCTTTAAGATTCGTATCTTTGGTTCAGGGACTTCCGACATTTCCGCGGATTTTGAATGGGATGCACAAGTTGGTGGGGGTACAGTTTCGCATTTCATAACCTTTCTTCCGCAACAGACCGACCCATCTCCTGAATTATTCAGCAGCTTGCGTACGCGATTGCTTTGCTATGTGATTCTCAGCCATTTGCCCGATGAAGCCCTACGCGAGGTGTGCGAGGCTCTCGGGGACGCATACGCGTACTACCAGCCAACGCCGCTCCGCCTTCCCTCACCGATCGTTTCTCGAAATTCCCAGTTGGGCAACACTCTTGTGCGTCAGCCGATCTCGTTTGAGGAAGACTGACTGCAGTGGCCGAGCCGCCGCGGGTATACAGCCCGATCAACTCAGGACAGCTGCGCCAGTGCGAGGTCGTCTCGGGGCTCGTCGAACCACGCGCACGGCCTGAGGGACTCGATTCCAACGATGGTTTGATAACCGATCTCAAAGCACACCCGCTTGCAATCATCATGACGCAAGACTGCGAATTGGAAGGCGATCATCGAGCGAGGAATGCGGACCCTGTTGACCTCAAGAAGCAGATTGGCACTGTTGTGCTCTGCGAGGTTTACCCTGAGGAAGAAGTCCGGGCTGCTGCCAGAGAGATAGGGCTAAATACAAGGGAATGGAAAAGGGTGCGGCAAAACCGGGAAGAGCGTTTCCACTATCTTCAGCCGGTCTCTAAAGAGGAAGATGCTGTGGGAGAAGGCTTAACAGCGCTCGGTGTTGATTTCAAACATATTTTCGCCTTGTCGCCAGAACTCTTGTACTACCAGATCGACCAAAGTGCCAGGCGGCGGTTCAAGCTGGAGAGTCCATACTTGGAGCACCTGGTTGTGCGATTCTTTGCCTATCAATCACGCATTGCTCTGCCAGTTCCACACGCCTTCAACGGGGGCGAATAACCGAGAGGCCGAGGCGGCGGGGGGTATCGCCGAAATTCAACGAGACAAGATAACGTCCATCTTGTCGGCGGCATCGCGCATCATCGCTGGCATGACGTGCCCGTACACATTCATCGTCACTGTGATCGAGGAGTGCCCGAGCAATTCCATGATCGCCCGTGGATGGACGCCCTGAGCGAGCAGCAATGATGCCGCGCTATGGCGAAGATCGTGAAACCTCAGAGTCGCCGGCAGTCCCGCGTTTTTCAGTAGCGCCTTATAATCCCGATGGAGGAGAATCGGCTCGATGGGTCGCCCGCTCCGGTTCGTGAATACCAAGTCCTGGTCCTTCCACGACATGCCGGCCGCGAGTCGGTCCTGCGCCTGACGGGCGCGATGCGCTCTAAGAGAACGGACGACGGAATCGGGTAAGGCAATGGTTCGACGGCTTCCGTCTGTCTTGGTCTCGGTCGCTCGCAATTCACTCTTTTTGCCTTCATCCGAGCCCGTGCTTAGCCGCTGAACCGATTGGTTCACCCGGATTGCCCGGCCATCGAAATCGATGTCAGACCATCGCAACCCCAAGACCTCTCCCCGGCGCATCCCGAGCGTCAGAGCGACGGTGTATATCGCCTCGTAGCGCCCACCCTTCGCGGTCTCAAGCAGTTTGCGTGCGTGTGTCGGATTGAGCGGTTCGATTCGCTTGTGCGGAATCCGAGGGGCATTTACGAAAGCCGCGCTGTTCCGAGACACCAGATTCCATTTCATCGCTTGGCTCAGGGCACTTCGCAGAACGGTTCGGATGTTCGTGACCGTTTGAGGTGACAGTCCTTTTTTTGACTTCTCGTCGAGCAGCTTTTGAATGTGCTGCGGCGCCAACTTGTGAAGCTGAATTTTCCCGAGCGATGGTTTGATGTGGAGCCGCGCGATGGTTGAAAAGCTCTCGTAGCTTCGGGGCTTCGCTTTTGCCTTGAGCGTGTGTTCGAGCCAGTGATCGAGATATTGGCCGACGGTCTGTCGTTCGATTGCTACCGGAAGACCACGCGAGTGATCCGAGCGGGCCTTGAGAAGGTGTTCCTGCACCTCGCTGGCGGTCTTGCCGTAGAAGTTCTTGCGCTTGCGCCGCCCATTTTCCCAGCCCAGATTCAGCACGCCACACCAACGCCCATCTTTGCGCTGAAATATAGATCCTTCGTTCTGTCCACGCTTTCGCGCCATCGCGGTAGCTCCTGTCACGTTCTGGTCGCGCGCCGCCTGCGTTTGCGGCTTGCGAGAATTTCATCACGATTGTGGGCGTAGTGGTCGCGGTTCGCGTAGCGAACGGGCCATCCTTCCTGACGACATGCCCGGCAAAACACGCGTCTGTTTTCTTGAGGCTCGCGCCGTGGTGAGACGAGAACCTTGCAATGAAAGCAATTGACCATCCATTTGCCCTTGGTCGCGCGAATTCGGCCGACTAGCTCGAAGACAAGGGCAGGGAAGCACCCGCGTTGATCACCAGCGACAAAGGACATCCCGAAATCTACCGGCCGCGACGCTGTGTACGTGAAATACAGCCGAACCGGACACGCAATCAGCCATTTGTTGAGTAACTCAAGAATGAGAGTCCAAGCGGCGCTCCGCAACCCGTCCGTGCGAGCACCCTCGATTTTCGCCAGTATCACGCCATCGTTTGCATAAAGCCGCGCTTCTTCGGCTAATTGGCTTTCTGGCAGAATTTGCTCGGTTATCGGTGGCGGGTTCAGTTCGTGGATGAGCAATTTGTTGATAGCCGCCAAGTCGTTCAGCTGCGGACGACGCGCCCGTTGTAGGGAAGTCGAGACTCTAACGCAGGCGCGCATTGCTTCCGCAAGTTTCAGCCACCAGTCAACACGCTCCCCAAACCGGCCGTCAGGAAATCGAAACGGCGCGCAGTAGAAGTTTTCCGCACCCATCGTTGCCACCGAGTGGATGCTTTGCTCCGCGGGCTCTAAACCAAAGATCAAGCCGTGGGCTGGCAGTCCCGCGTGGCAGACGGGGTTGCCGTGCGCGCAAATGCCGAGCGGTCCAAATGCCTTGGCAAAATCGCATGCGTCTCGTGCGTTTTTGATTTTGGAGAAACGATCAAGTAGGCCCACCGCATCAACATCTTTGCCGGTCACAGAACCTGACGCCGACCCCAGATATTCCTGCCATCGCCAGGCGATCCAGTTCCCGTAGAGATCGATTTCCTCTGGGACGCAAAGCTTCGACTCGCTGAAGGCTTGCGGAAGCGAATTGATGGGCTCCGTGGTCATATATATACATATATTCTAATTGCCCACTTCGTACAAGCGCGGACAATTTGAATCATGCGCAACCGCGCGAACGAGGAACTGTCCAGATGAAACAAATTTCGAATGAACGACTCCTGTTGCGGATCGACGAGATGGCTCAGCTTATCGGCGTGAGCCGCACAACCGCTTATGCATTGGTGAACAAAGGTGAGATTCCGTCGGTTAGGATCGGCGGACTCCTCCGCATTCCTAACGACGCCTTGCGCAAGCTCATCGAAGAGCGCGCGAGCAGCGAGAGCAGCAAGTGATCGCGGCCGGCCTGACGCTGCTAGAGGAGCACTGGCAATTTCTCCGCTCCCGTGCGGTTGCGGATGACGTGGCGACTGAACGCGGCTATCAAAGCGCGATGCGCAAAGCGGACCTGAATAAGCTCGGGTTCGGGCCCAGCCAACAGCTTATTCCCGCGCTGGTCCTTCCGATTTGGTCTGTGCGCCGCGCGGTCGAAAGTTATCAACTTCGACCGGATCAGCCCCGACTGGACAAAAAGGGCAAGCCGCGAAAGTACGAGATGAAAGCCGGCGGCGGGATGCTGCTCGACATGCATCCGCGACTGACTCGACGAAGCGAGGGCGGCGGGGTTCCGCTAATTAGCGATCCGGGCGTGCCGCTGTTCATCACGGAAGGAATCCCAAAGGGCGACGCTGCCGTATCGATCGGGCTGTGCTGTCTTGCCCTGCTGGGCGTCTGGAACTGGCGCGGGTCCAATACCGCCGGTGGTAAGACAGCGCTCGCGGATTGGGACTCGGTCGCTCTGAATAACCGGCTCGTTTACATCGCATTCGACTCAGACGTGATGCAGAAACCCGAAGTTCACAAGGCGCTAATCCGGTTGAAGGCGTTTCTCGAAGGACGCGGAGCAATAGTCAAGTTGATTTATCTGCCAGCGGGCGGGCACGGGGAAAAGGTCGGGCTCGATGACTTTATAGCGCGAGAGAGAGCGGCAGGTCGGAGCGACGCCGATATACGTGACGCCATTCTTGCGCTGGCAACGTCAGAATTGCGGAAACCCGCGAGCGGCGACAGTGAAAATCAGGTTGGTATCTACCGCGAAGTCCCCAGCGGGTTGGTGAGGGTAGATGTTAGCCCGCAGGGTGTTGAACGCGAGCACCCACTGACCAATTTCAGAGCAAGAATCATCGGGGACATAACCCGCGATGACGGCGCGGAGACTACCCGCAGATTTGAAATCAAACTGAAGCAGGGCGAGCGACACGTTACAACTACGGTGGCTGTCGCTCAATTCCCGGCGATGCGATGGCCGGTCGAAGCGCTTGGAGCCGAAGCGGTTCTGTACGCGGGCGCGGGTACGGCCGACCACACCCGAGTAGCGATTCAACTCTTGTCAAAAAGCCCGGTGCGGCGCACGGTTTACGCTCATACTGGCTGGCGAAAGATATCGGATGATTGGGTCTATATTCAGGCCGGCGGCGCCATTGGCGCCGCGGGCGAGGTCGAGGGCATCGAGGTTTCGTTACCTCCCGAGCTGGCTGCCTTCCAGCTAGAACTTCCCTCCGACGTTAACTCCGCAAAGAGCGCGATCGCTGCGAGCTTGCGGCTGCTCAATGTTGGTCCCGATCGGATCACGATCCCAACATTCGGTGCGATCTGGCGCGCGATTGTCGGCGGCGCGGATTTTTCCGTTTTCCTTTACGGCCCGACTGGTGTTTTCAAGACCGAGCTTTCAGCATTGGTAGAGCAGCACTTCGGCACGGGTTTCGATGCGCGTCACCTTCCAACCAGCTTCACGTCAACAGCGAACACTAACGAGGCCTTGGCCTTCGCTGCCAAGGATGCCGTGTTGGTGGTTGATGAGCTTCACCCGCCTGCGAGCGGCAGCGAGCGCGAAGCGATGTATCGTGACGCAGCCCGGCTTTTGCGTAGCCAAGGCAACGCGGCGGGGCGCGGGCGAATGCGATCCGATGGAACGCTACGCCCATCCCGGCCGCCGCGCGGTCTAATGGTAGCAACGGGCGAGGAACTGCCGCGGGGGCAATCGATACACGCTCGGCTCTTCACTCTCGAAATCCAAGCGGGCTCAGTAGACACGGACAGGCTCACGGCCTGCCAGGCCGACGCTGCCCGCGGGCTCTATGCGCAAGCTACCGCCGCGTTTGTTCGGTGGCTGGCTCCGCACCTTGATGAAGCGCGAGCCGAGTTTGAGGCGTTGCGGCGGGAAGCGAGGGGGCAGTTTCATCATGACCATGCACGGACCGCTGATATTCGAGCCCAACTTACCGCAGCCTACTCCATCTTCGTAGCGTTCCTGGTCGAGGTTGAGGTAATCGACGCCAGCGAAGTAGCGGATTTGCAAGCCCGAGTCGGTGCGGCGCTACAACATGCGGCGAACACCCAAGTTCAATTCTCCGCCACTTCCGAGCCCGTCGGCGCCTTCGTCAGATTGTTGACTTCCGCGATTGCCGCCGGCCGCGCCCACCTAGCAGACCCGCGCGGAGGAGCGCCCGAGAAGTGCGAACGAGCATGTGGCTGGCGCAAAACTTCGGTTGGAACCGCCGGCTATCAACGCGACGGCTGGCAGCCCCAAGGCGACCGCGTTGGCTGGCTTGATGGCGACTACGTTTATTTGAACCGCGACGCGGCCTACCGGGCCGCCCAAGGCATGAGCGCCGATGGTACGGGAATCGAGGTTTCAGTCACCACCCTAACCCGGCGACTTCGGGACAAGCACCTGCTCGCCAGCACGGACAGAGCCCGCGAGACACTTACCATCCGCCGTGTGCTCGAAGGCAAGCACTACGACGTGTTGCACCTTGACGCCAAAAGTCTCGGGCTTTCTCTGGCCCCAGAGCCCGACATACCCGACAGTTTAATCCAGGGGAAGGCTCCGCCCAATGATCGAATGTCGGGTTAACTGTCGGGTTTCATGTCGGGGTTTAGGGCCTTTTCACAAACTGCAACAAGGGAAAAGCCAAATGAAATCACCCACCTTTAAACTTTCTGTCGGGTTGGTCGGGTTTCTGACACATGAGACCCGAGAAAATATCGAGCGCGTGTACAGCGCACCGCAGGCGAATGTCGGATTTCCTGAAACCTCTCAAAAGCCCGACAGTGAGCCCGACATCAAATCTGCCATTCCCGACGACCCTGCCGGCAACCGCGCCACCTGGACCCGCGCCGTCACGCCCGACTCGCGCGCGCCGCTTATCCCACCGGAGGTCCGAGCCAAGATAGAAGCGATCGAGGCCGAGGCGCGGGCTAACGGCTGGCCGGCCGAACTGCTTTGGAACGCTGGGTTTTGGGACTGCCCGCGTGGACTAGCGGCCCTACTTGACGCGGAAGACGAGATCTTCGAGGTGACGCCTGATTACATAGAGATTTTGAAGATCCGCCGTCACTTACTGAAATTCCACCGTCAGGCAGCGTAAACTGCGTGCTCCTACTGATTTTCGAATTGGTGCTCCCTATTAACAGTCTGATTTGCCGACTCGCTAAATAATATTCGGCAGTATAGCTTCCACGTTCTGATCGAATTCGGCTCTCAACTCCACCACCCTCTGTAATGGACACTCGAATATCTTTAGAGCTGGCCACTCGTCGCCGAGCCTGTTGATTTGCTCGTCGACGTTTCAGATCGCGGAATCGGAAAAGGAACTGAAAATTAAGAGCGATCCGCTGGAAGTACGTCGTGAGCGGCCCCCGTTGGCGATTTCCATTCTCCAAGGCAATTAAAAGCGCCCAAATATATTCGAGCATATCAACATGCTCGTAATATCGAACCACATTAGGCACTGCGTCTGTGAGACGGCTTCTTAGCACATGCACGATATGTTGACTCAATGGTGCCGTCGGCGCAGTAACACCGTCGAGTCCAGCCGCATAAACCGCATGGTCATCGGAATGAACGACGCCGGGATACGCATATAGAAAGAACGGAACCGGGCGGTTTGGACGAGAAAACACGATCGAGCCTTTCAATAGAGCACGTGTCGTCTCCATCCGGTCCGCGGCAAGCGACGCTATACAGCCAGAATAAGCAATGAGAAGCGGTGCGTACAGTTGAATATTTTGCGCAACATATAAGTGTGGCGAAACAGCAGAGTGATTCGCAATTAGTTCAAATTGCTCTGCCGTGATGCGCCCCGAGTTCTCGCCCGACCAATATCCCAAGACCGAAAACGCAGCACAAGCTATTTCGGAAAGGTCTTCATAAGTTCTCAGAACGGTCCGGAAACCCTCGGCCGTGTTAGGAAAGCGCCGGAGGTTTGGATCATTCAATTTGTCGCATAGTTCTATGCTGATTCGACCAACCAGGTCTCGCAATTCTATCGGCCGATTATCGCTAATAGCTCGCTTGACCTGCTCTCGTGCCATCGCGACCGAAAGAGGATGCGCTGACATCACCTTCTCTAGAGCTAAGATTCGGCTTTCGAGTTCCGTGAAGAACGCGCCAGCACCGCGCGTCCTCACTTCTCTCACCCCTCTTAAGCCCATCAAATGCTTTGCGGTAGGTTCGGGTTCTTGGACGGTCCCCCAAAACGTCGTGAACCTTTTGCCTTTGCATCGCGCGAGAGCGTCCCTTAGCGCCGTGTCATACGTTGCCGACCATCCGCAGACGATAAGCCCAAACTCATCGAAAATTTGATCCAGGAGTGCATTGATGACGGGGTCATAAGTTGAAAGCTCGTCTGCGGTGTTTTTAATCTTGGTATCTAGATAATCGCCGTGCAGCTTTATGACGAACACGTCGCGACTCGATAGAATCCTAGCGCCCTGAAAGTCCGCTGGCCTTTTGAGCACGATTGGCGTGTGTCCGGCCGCGCTGATCGCATCCTCAATCAGATGATCGAAATTCGTGGTTAAGATGACGCGGATATATCCTTCAGAAACCAGTCGCGCTATTGAATGATGGGCTTCATTTGGAAGCTTTTTCTCAAGTTTTCTCTCCTCGGCGTTCGGTTCGAAATACCGACGGAGTAGGGCCTGCCGCTCGGCCTCCGAGCCCGCAAGCCGCGCCAGTAGGTCGCTGTAATTCGGATCTAATCCGAAGGCCTTATGAAACCACGTCGCAGGTTCGGCGTTGCATTCCTTAAGCGTTTGCTCATTGCCAGTTGATGCAGCAACGGTGCGAATAAGATCTAGAGTTACTTCCCAGCCAGTCGGCACCTGTGACTCGCGGGATACGCCCGACCCGAGCAAAAGCGCATACGCTTCCTTGTTCGACTGAACAGCAATAGCCATTGCCGTCATCACATCGATATCTATAGGCATATTCCACCTTTTCGGTATTAAATCCGAAAACAAAATCGGGCCGCTAGTGACTCGCGTTCAAGTATTCCCATTTGCTGTGACGGAAAGCCCGAACCAGACACCGAAACACCCGGCCGCCGGCCCCCGACATTTTTGAAAATGGCGTACATACGGTCGGGGTTAAACCCTAGCCCTTAGGAACTCCGAGGGGGTTGCAGGGGGTGCCGCCTAAGGTATCCCCGGACCACCCTTGCGCGGTTCCCGCTTTTCAGTTTCGCCCACCGCCTTGCCCGTCTGCTCTGCCGCACGCACTTTTGCCCATCGTGCCTTTGCCGCTACGCTCGCAATTTCACGGCGCCGCGCCTTGCTCAATTTGCGTTGTCTTTCCGCGCGAGCCTTTTCCATGGCGGCGTTGCGCTGCTCCTCCGATAAGTCAGCCCATCGCTTCTTTCCCATCGCGCTGGCTGCGATGGAAATGTTGGTCTCCTTCTCCTCACTTCCCATTGGCCTCAATGCCTCCTACACGTCAAGAGCACTTTTATCACTTGCCTCTTAGCGCTTTCAAGCATATTAGTCGGTCTAATGCTTCATAGCGTATAGATGAAATCGCCTAATGACGCGATTCTCAGAGTTGACACCTATGCTTCTTAACGTATAGAAGGATAATGCTTCTTAGCGAAACAAGCATGATGGAGGACGAGACAATGAAAGTAGAGCAAATCATCACCAACCGGATCGTGAAACTACTCGAAACCGGCACCGTACCGTGGCACAAGCCCTGGGCGAATCGCCAAATCGGCGCAGATGCCTTTCCGCGCAACGCCGTTACCAAGCGGCACTATCGCGGAATCAACGTTTTCATTCTCGGAAGCCAGTCTTACGGCTCGCCGTACTGGCTCACCTACAAAGAGGCTCTGGCGCTTGGTGGTCATGTCAAGGCCGGCGAGCACGGCTCGCCGATCGTCTTCTGGAAATGGCTCAGCCGCGAAATCGAAAAGCCCGACGGCTCGATCGATGAGAAAAACTTTCCGATGCTGCGCTACTACACGGTGTTTAATGCCGAGCAGACGGAAGGTTGCAGACTTCCGGCCGAGGCCAAGGACAGCGCGATACCCGAGCCGACGTTTAATCCGATAGAAGCATGCGAAGCGATATACGCCAACATGCCCAACCGGCCGCGGCTGGAGCATGGCGCCACGATGGCAATCACCCGCGGGTATCGCTTTGAGGCTTACTACAGCGCCGGAAGCGATACGGTCGTGATGCCGCGGCGCGAAGCCTTCGACAGCCCGGAATTCTACTACTCGGTTCTCTTCCACGAATTGACGCATAGCACCGGCGCCATTCATCGGCTCAACCGGCCGACGCTCAATCAGGCATTAAAGTTCGGCGATACTAACTATTCCAAGGAAGAGATCACGGCCGAAATGGGCGCATCGTTTCTTTCCGGCCATACCGGTATCGAGCAAGTCACCCTTACCAACAACGCGGCCTATCTGGCGAGCTGGATCAAGGCGCTAAAAGGCGACGCCAAGCTTGTGATCGTAGCTGCTGCGGCCGCGCAAAAGGCAGCCGACTACATCCTGAACCGGCAGAACGATACCGCGCAGGAAACCACGTGCGCCTTGGCCGCGTGAACGATTTCAACCGGCCGGCCGCTTTGCCCAAAAGGGTTGTTTTGGGTAATGCGACCCGGCCGAACCTTCGACGGAGCAAAGGAAATGGCCGCGATTATTCTCCTTCCCCAAACATCGAAATGGGCAAAGCAGCAGACTCTGCCACCTACCCGGCAGCGCAATCAGGCGAGCCGCACGCGCGAGTATCTGACGCCCGATGAAGTTGAGCGCATCTTCGTGGCCGCGCGCCGAGCCGGCGGGCGCCTGGCCGACCGAGACGCCTTGCTGATCATGACGGCCTACCGTCACGGATTTCGCGCATCGGAGTTAATCGCGCTGCGCTGGGACCAGATCGACCTGAGGGCGGGCACCCTACACGTCGCCAGACTCAAGAATGGTTCGCCTTCCACGCATCCGCTGCGCGGTCCCGAACTCAGGGCGTTGCGTGCATGGAAGCGCGAGCAGGGCGACGCCACGCCCTATCTCTTCACGTCGCTAAGAGGCGGGCCTATGACGCGGCGCACGGTCCATTACGTCGTTGCCGAAGCCGCGAAGGCGGCGGGGATCGAGTTTCCAGTCCATCCGCACATGCTGCGGCACGCGACGGGCTTTTATCTTGCGAACGCTGGCCAAGATACGCGGGCGATCCAGCTTTATCTTGGCCACAAGAATATTCAGCACACGGTCCGATATACGGAGTTGGCGTCCGGCCGGTTTAGGGATTTCTGGAAAGACTAGCCGATGAGTTTTTATCGCTCTCACGATCATCGGATCCCATGCGGGATCATTTCCAGTTCGCTTACGGGTGCATTTCGGGCCAGAGAGGAGTCTGATCGAGCCATGTTAACGATTTTGAAATAGCAGGGAGGTTCGCCGGTTTTTGATTCGGATTTTTATCTCGAAACCGCCAAGCTGCGCACAGGAGCACGATAATGAGCAGCACGTCGCAAAGGAGGTAAAACCGAGTGACGCTGAAAAGGACGTTTCGAAGTCGCCAAACACAATTACTTTCCGCTCTCTTGGTCCAATCAGTCGAAAACCGTCTAGCAAGGATTCGCCGTTTCATCGCAGGAAAGAGACGCCAAAGACCGGCCGCACGCGCTAAGTCTTCGCCATACCGAAAACAACCGACACGCTTTTGAAAGATGTCGAACGGCCGTAGATCCGAACTTTCGTTCGACCGCTCGATCAACCGGATAGTCCTGCGCCACGCGTCCGTTGTCGCGCGAACGCTCAGCATGGGAAATATAGCAGAAAAAGCTGCGATTGCTGCGGCGACAAACGCAATTGAGACAGAAATAGAGTTCGTAAGATCGTGACGAATAACAAATATCGCGGCGATCGCGCCAAAGACGACAAACGCGTTTTGAACCCAGCGCTCATGTTCTCTTTTAAACATTTCGACAGCAATTTTTTCAGCTTCGTCGCGCGACATTTGTAAAGCACCGCCATTTCCACAATGACTTTGGTGATTCTGTTTGCTGGCCATTCCACAGTCGGCCTAGCCGTTGGCTCGGTAAATCGCTAAAAAGATAGTCTAATCACCTATTGCCGCTAACAAATAGCAAAATCGTGCCAACGCCGCTTAAATCTGAACAGCTCGCTCGCCAAGAGATTGACGCGAAGTTGGCTGAAGCAGGTTGGGTTGTGCAGAATCGCAACGAGGCGAATCTCTCGGCTGGTCGCGGAGTGGCGATCCGCGAATTCAAGATGGCCGAAGGCTACGGCTTTGCTGACTATCTCCTGTATGTCGATAAGCAGGCGGTCGGTGCGCTGGAGGCCAAACCGCTCGGTTTCACCCTGACCGGCGTCAAGCCGCAAATCGACAAATATTCTTATGGACTGCCGGCTAATCTGCCGGCGCCGATTCGTCCTCTGCCCTTCCTCTACGTCAGCACGGGTATCGAGACGAACTTCGTCAATCTGCTCGACCCGGAGCCCCGAAGTCGTCGCGTCTTTAATTTCCATCGGCCGGAAACAATCGCGGAATGGTTGCAGGCGCACAACCTGCCCGACTGGATGCGCGGATGGGGTGGCGATCCGCTCGCACTCGATGCGGGGCGTGCCGTTCTTCCTTCCTCGTTGCGCGCCCGCCTTCGCGCCATGCCGCCGGTCGCGATTGCGAACCTATGGGAGAACAAACAGCGCGCGCTCGAAAACCTTGAAAAATCCTTCCACGACGATCGTCCGCGCGCGCTCATCCAGATGGCGACCGGCAGCGGCAAGACGATGTTGGCCATCACCTCGATCTATCGGTTGATCAAGTTCGGTGGCGCGCGCCGCGTGCTTTTTCTCGTCGATCGAACGAATCTTGGCAACCAGGCGGAGAAGGAGTTCGAGGGCTACCGGACACCCGATGACCATCGCAAGTTCACCGAGCTCTATAAGGTCCAGCATCTCAAGGGGAACACGATTGGCTCATCGACCAAAGTCGTCATCACGACGATCCAGCGCCTCTACTCGATGCTCAAGGGCGAGCCTGAGTTCGACCCTGACGTTGAAGAACAGTCGCAGTTCACGAAGGATCTCGTCGCGATGCGCGAGCCGCTTCCCGTCACTTACGATAAAGCGCTACCGCCTGAGTTCTTCGACGTTATTTTCATCGACGAGTGCCATCGGAGCATCTACACATTGTGGCGGCAGGTCCTCGAATACTTCGACGCGTACCTGATTGGCCTGACGGCAACGCCATCGAAACAGACCCTCGGCTTCTTCGAGCAGAATCTCGTGATGGAATACCGCCACGAGGAGGCCGTCGCCGATAAGGTGAACGTCCCTTTCGACGTATATCGAATCCGCACTGAAATCACGGAGAAAGGCTCCAAGATCGAGGCCGGTCCCGAAGTCCTTGTCGGCAAGCGGGATCGACGGACGCGAGCCAAGCGATGGGAGCAGCCCGATGAAGATATCGATTACGAGGCCAAGGATCTCGATCGTTCGGTAGTGGCCGAAGATCAGATTCGCCTTATCGCTAAGACATTTAAGGAACGGCTGTTCAGCGAAATTTTCCCCGGCCGCAAAGAAGTTCCCAAGACGCTGATTTTCGCCAAGGACGACAGCCACGCCGAGGACATTGTTCGCATCTTCCGCCAGGAGTTCGGCAAGGGTGATGACTTCTGCCAGAAGATCACCTATTTGACGACCGGTCGCACCCCGAAGGATCTGATTCAGGATTTTCGCAACAGTTTCAATCCGCGGATCGCCGTTACTGTGGACATGATAGCGACCGGCACCGATATCAAGCCGGTCGAAATTGTGATGTTCATGCGGACGGTTAAGAGTCGCCTCCTATTCGAGCAAATGAAGGGACGCGGCGTCCGCGTGATTGACCGCACCGAACTACAGGCCGTGACGCCCGACGCCACGGCCAAGACGCACTTCACGATCGTCGACTGTGTGGGTGCTACCGAAGCCACGCTCTCCGACACGCAGCCGATGGAGCGCAAAAAGACCGTTTCGTTCAAGGCGCTGCTCGAACATGTCGCGCTTGGCGGGACCGATCCCGACTGCTACTCATCGCTCGCGAACCGGCTGGCACAGCTCAACCTCGAATGCGGACCGAAAGAGAACCAGCGAATCGAGGAAGCGTCCGGCGGGAAGTCGCTCTCCGACATTACCAAGGCGATCGTGACCGCCCTTGATGCCGACGAGCAAGCAGTCGAAGCCCGCAAACAGTTCAGTCTGGCAGCCGACGCAGAGCCGACCGAGGAGCAGCTCGACAAGGCGGCGGCCATACTGCTCACGCGGGCGGCAGAGCCGCTTGCTTCCAAACCGGCCCTGCGCCAGGTCCTACAGGACGTGAAGCAGCAGGTCGAGCAGCTGATCGACGAAATCAGCAAGGATGTATTGCTTGAAGCCGGCCATTCCGCTGATGCGAAGAAAAAGGCCCGGGCGCTGGTGCAAGACTTCGAGAAATTCATCGTCGAGAACAAGGACGAGATCGAGGCCCTCCAGTTCTTCTACTCGCGGCCGTACAAAGAGCGCTTGAAGTACGGCGACATCCGCAAGCTTGCCGATGCCATCGAATCGCCGCCGCGTTCATGGACGCCGGAGAGGTTGTGGAACGCTTATGCTGCGCTCGACAAGGACAAGGTGCGCGGCGCTTCGGCAGCGCGCCAGCTGACCGACATCGTTTCACTGATCCGCTTCGCGTTACATCAGGAAGACGAGTTGGTCCCTTTTCCCGATAAGGTGAAAGCGCGATTCATGAATTGGGTCGCGCAGCAGGAGAACAAGGGTCGGAAGTTTACGCCCGAGCAGATGCGATGGCTGGAAATGATCCGAGATCACGTCGCCACGAGCGTCGAGATCACACCCGACGTATTTGGCTACACGCCGTTCGCCGAGCAGGGCGGCTTAGGCAAGGCGGCGCAACTGTTCGGCAAAGAGTTGCGCCCGCTGCTTGATGAACTGAATGAGGCGCTGGCAGCGTGAGCACTTTGAACGGAGACTTGCTTCCTTGCGGCTGGGCCGAGGCGCAGCTCGGGGTCATCCTGCCGCTTCAATACGGCAAAGCACTCCGCGAGGACGACCGTGACGACACGGGATCCTTTACCGTTTACGGATCCAGTGGTCCCGTGGGCAAGCACTCGATCGCGCTAACGAAGGGCGCATCGATAATCGTCGGCCGGAAGGGGAACGTCGGAGCAACCTACTACTCTCCCGACGCGTGTTGGCCTATCGACACCGTCTATTTTGCCGGTGGCACACCCAGCACGAATCTACGTTTCTTTAGTTATCTGCTCACCTGGCTTGGTTTAGTCCGGCTCGACCGGTCCACAGCGGTACCGGGTCTGAGCAGAGACGATTACAGTCCGCTTCGGGTTCCGGTTCCGCCAGCAAACGAGCAGAGACGGATAGTAGAGGCGATCGACTCGCATCTGACGAAGCTGGATGCGGCGGTGGCGGCGCTGGAACGGGTATGCGCGAATCTCAAGCGGTATCGCGCGTCGGTGCTGAAAGCGGCCGTCGAGGGCCGACTCGTCCCGACCGAGGCTGGACTCGCACGCGAGGAAGGACGCGATTTCGAGCCCGCGTCGGTGCTGCTCGATCGAATCCTCGCCGAGCGACGCCGTCGATGGGAGGAATCCGAGCTTGCTCGTATGAAGGCCGCCGGCAAGCCGCCGAAAGACGGCCACTGGAAATCAAAATACAAGGAGCCGATAGCCCCCGACACGAGCGCCCTCCCGCAACTCCCCGCCGGCTGGTGCTGGGCCACCGGCGATCAGGTGTTTGTGGCAGTAACGAGCGGGTCGCGAGGCTGGGCGAAGTACTATTCTGACGCAGGAGCCCTTTTCCTTCGTATGGGGAACCTAGATCGCGATACAATCGCGCTCGATCTTCGTGAACTTCAGCATGTGCGCCCGCCAACTGGAGCGGAAGGAACCCGCACCCTGGTCGAATCCGGCGACATTTTGATCTCGATCACGGCGGAGCTCGGGATGGTCGCTTTCGTCAAGAATGACATTGGCGAAGCGTATATCAATCAGCACCTGTGCTTAGCCCGACCTGTCGGAGCGATCAATCGCGCTTTTCTTGCGTGGTACATCACGAGTGAACCAGGTAGGCAGCGACTTGGGCGAGGGAAAAGAGGTGCTACCAAGCTCGGGCTGGGATTGGACGATATACGTAGATTGCCAATTCCCTTACCGCCGCTCGCAGAACAAGACCGTATCCTCGCGGAAATAGACGAAATCACTTCCGTGGCAGACTTCACACAGGCTGGTGTCGACAAGAGTGTTCGGACGACCGATCGATTGCGCCAGTCCATATTGAAATGGGCATTTAAGGGGAAGCTCGTCGATCAGGATCCAAACGACGAGCCCGCCTGCGTGCTCCTCGAACGAATCCGCGCCGAGCGTGCTACAACGACGCCAACTGCGAAATCTCGGAAGACGAATGCCCACCAGATCGAGGCCGCGAAATGAGCAATGGAAACGGCAGCAGCCAAATCGTCTCGAAACTCTGGAACTTCTGCCAGGTCCTCCGCGACGACGGCCTTTCATACCAGGACTATCTCGAACAACTCGTCACTCTCCTGTTCCTCAAGATGGCCGACGAGCGCGCCGAACTGACCGGCGTCGAAAATCCGGTTCCCGCCGGTTACCGATGGGCCGACCTCGCGGCGCCCGCGATGGAAGGTGCGCGGCTCGAAGAGCATTACCGCAAGACGCTGACCGAGCTCGGCAAAAGCGGCGGGATGCTCGGCATTATTTTCAGAAAAGCGCAAAACAAGATTCAGGATCCGGCCAAGTTGCGCCAGCTAATCGTTGAGCTGATCGGCAAGGAAAGCTGGAGCTCGATGTCGTCCGATGTAAAGGGCGATGCCTACGAAGGACTGCTCGAAAAGAATGCGGAAGACACCAAGAGTGGAGCGGGACAGTATTTCACGCCGCGCGCGCTGATCGACGCGCTGGTGGATTGCGTCGCACCACGGCCCGGCGAAGTGATCTGCGATCCCGCCTGTGGCACCGGCGGGTTCCTGCTCTCGACGTATCATTACCTGGCGACGCATTACGATCTCGACCTCGATCAGAAGCGCCATCTGCGTTACGACGCGCTGCGCGGTGTGGAACTTGTTGATGGCGTCACGCGGCTATGCGCGATGAACATGCTCCTGCATGGCATCGGCCCCGATGATGATGAGCATGAACCGCCGATTAAGACTGACGACGCGCTGCGCAATGAGCCGAGTGACCATTTCGAGGTCGTGCTTACCAATCCGCCCTTCGGCAAGAAATCCAGCATCACGGTGGTCAACGAGGAAGGAGAGACCGACAAGCAATCGGTCTCCTACAGCCGGCCGGACTTCTGGACTACCACGAGCAACAAGCAACTCAACTTCCTCCAGCATGTCAAAAGCCTGCTCAAGATCAACGGCCGCGCGGCCGTAGTTGTGCCGGACAACGTGCTGTTCGAAGGCGGTGCGGGAGAGACCGTCCGCCGCAAGCTCATAAACGAATGCGAGCTGCATACCGTGCTGCGGCTGCCGACGGGAATTTTCTACGCTCAGGGCGTGAAAGCGAACGTGCTCTTCTTCGATCGTCGCCCGGCCAGCGAAACGCCGTGGACCAAAACTGTTTGGTTCTATGATTTCCGGACCAATATCCATTTCACACTGAAGCAGAACCGGCTCGCTCGTGCCGACCTCGATGAGTTCGTCGCGTGCTTCAACCCCGCCAATCGTCACGAGCGCAAGCCGATCTGGTCAGAATCAAATCCCGAGGGGCGATGGCGGCCGTTTACTTATGAAGAGATTACCGCTCGCGACAAGGCGAGCCTCGATATTTTCTGGCTCCGCGACGAAAGCCTCGAAGACTCGGCGAGCCTGCCCGATCCGCACATCCTTGCCGCCGAAATCGCCGAAGACCTCCGCACCGCCTTGCAGGAAATAGAGGACGTTTTGGCGGACCTACAAGACCGAGTCGGCTAAATTTACAGCACTACCCATGTAAAACCATATCGGATGCCTTGTCCGATTCATAAGGGTGTGAAAGACCGCGATGCTTCGCAAGAAATTACGGCGAGTGGCTGCGCAAATGCTAGATTTACTAAGTCCGGGAATCTTCCATCCGAGCAATAAATGGGAGTGTGGCTCTGACAGTAGCTTTTAGCTTTCTGGCTGCGTCTGCGAGGTTATCGGCCCTCCATATTATAGTGAGCCAATGATTAGTGTCGAAATGTGGCCTTGTCGCTGGCTCATTAAAATTTGATACTTCACACGTATATATCACAGGTATTCCTATTCCTTCGGCGAAGCCCGCCTCCCAGTAGGCTCCTGGATTGTTTCCCGTTAGCTCACAGATTAAGAATCGGGAGCGGCGAATTCCGACTCTTATTTGGTCATCGATCAGTCCTGCAGGTTGATTGTCGATCACGCGTCTAAGCTCGAATCCCGTCTCAAAAATGGCCTGACGAAAGCTTTCAAATACTTGTTCCAAAGACTGGTTGTTAAACGGCATGGCCATAAAAGCGAGCCGACTCCTATTGTCGCGTCGTTTCAGTTCTTCATACTTCTCCCAGCCGTCAATCGTAAGCCCGACTTGAACCAGTTGGCCACTTGCGACGCCTCGAAAAAACTTATTTTCGATGAGATAATTGAAAATGAATAGGAGCCCTTGGGCATCAGAGGCACCGATTATTGCAGCTCCCTGTAATAGGTCCTCTACGGTGAAATTCCCGTTCGGGTTTGGAAGTCGTAATTTGTCACCCACCCATAGAATCGCATTGTCGGTCTGTTCCTTGGGCATGGGGAACGAATGGCGTGTTGTGACGTTTACAATGATCTCGTCCGACAGCCGTACCGGACTACGCGGAGTGGTTGGTCGTTCAGCTTGACGAAGCCAGTGACTTAGGAGAGGTCTCACCCAATCTTCTAGATTATCGAGTCGCGTCAGTCGCGTGATCTCGCCAACGCAAAAATAGCCGCAGGTTCGACACAACACCGTCATCAAATCGCTAAAAGCTTGCCCGCCGATCTGAGTTCCTTCTTGCCGATGGCACACTGGACATTTTGACGCATCCATATCGAAGAGCTTCGGCATGACTTGGCCCAGAGTCAAGTTACAGGGAAATGTCTTAATGCCTCGCGCCTCCAGGGTGAGCTGCCAAGAGGAGTCAACTCGAACTGCCAAAGCTCGATCACTTAAGAATGTGCTTTGAGGCCAGCCGGCAACGGATCTGCCAGGCCGGCGATCGTGTTTCTGCCGTGAATCGCGGCCTTGATCGAAAAAATCAGATCCTCAGCGAGCGCGCCGTAGGGGGTTAAACCTCGTCTCCAATTTCGAAGTCCGACGATCGAGCCCAAATTCCGCTCCCCGCCGAGTGCCTTTTCTTGACGCTCCTTTGCCGCCCGACTTTGCTCTAGGAAGCGACGGTATTGATCCTCTGCTTCGGCGGAAATACCGGGCGTAACATCGACGGGCGCTTCAGCGTCGCGATCCCATTTGCGTTCGAGCCAAAGCAGTCGTCCAAGTTCGTGTAAAGCCTTGAGTTTCAAGCCTAATTCACCCTTGTATTCGGCCAACGCGGCGGTATGTTCGACCTCCCGTTGGACCCAGCGCAGACGCTTAAGTGGGCTGTGCGCATGAGGGAATGGCACCGGATGCCGAGCGGGACAGATGGCTTGAGGCATGTGCTTGGCGCGATGGCGGGAGAGAGCGCGCCGAGAGAAGGCCCCCGATCATGATCGGTTCTATCGCTGCGATAGCGGCGCCGCGAGCCAATAGCGATTCTATTTGAACCCGCTCAGGATGGGTGCAAACCCGACATTTTGACCCCTTCCCCGAAAGCGTCGTCTGCATGCTTTGTCATTGTACGCGAACTCGGTGGCGCCGGGCGAGGTCCGCGGATGGCGCTAACGTCGCCACAACCCATAGCCTGCGGTTTTCCTCGTCACGCTAGGGCGTAGCGCGATGGCCTTTGCTTAAACGGTCCTGATTTCGCGCTAAAATCATCAATCAGACACCGAATGGTTTAACCCGATGAACTTTCTGGACCGCAAACTTCGAGAATTAATTAGAGCGCGGCGAAGCTTAATGGCGGTCGCTTTCAAAGGCGCGCCGGCAGCCACAGAACTGATTCCGTTCGTAGTAAACATTCCGCGCGGGTCTATCCCGCCATGGCTACGCGATGAGGAAATCCAAATTGCCATTCATCATGCGGTGACTGACGCCGTGACGCGGCTGGCTCAACGGATCGTTACGCCCGGCCAAGTGCTGGGACGAAAGAACATCCCGGCCGAGATACGCAGCCAAGCGGCGCGTTCGATGCTGGCAATGCGAGGCGGAAAAGCGACGGCGGCAAAGATGCGACCGCTCGGTTACCCGAACCTAGTCAAAGCGCGTGAAGCCCTGAAACACAAACCTATACGCTGAGAGAGTGAAGAGCCTCCTAGTCGCGGCAGTCCCAGCGTATGAAGATGACCGCTGACGAATCTCAAGCTACGCTTTGAAGATCGAATGCGTTCCCCCACGTGTCGCGCACAGAGGCGGGGTCCTCCCAGAATCGCTCTATTGCGGCGGTATCGCGATACCAGTCTAAAAAGCCGGCGCTTTCCGTGAAGAGGCGGCGGAACAGTTCACGACACAGCGCCTCGGCCTGGCGAGTCCGGCGATTTGCTGTTTCCTCGGGAACGCTGCCCGATAATCGCGCTTCCTCGAAGTGTTCGTGATGCTCGGTTTTATTGCGAAGCCGATACATCTCAGCCAAGAGTTCCGCCGATTCGTCATGTTGGGACAAGAAAATCTTCCCATACTCAACAAACTTCCTCTCGCCGAAGACACTCGCCGGCAAGAATGATTCGATGGCACGTACGAACTGATGGAGCCGGCTTTCACCATGCGGCGTTTGAGCGGCAAGACGAAATGCCGCAAATCCGCTCAAAGCGCGCCAGTACAGCCGGGGATGCTCCCGCTTGCGCCGATACATCTCCTCGATCCGGTCCGCGAACCGTGCCGCCCGCATGAAGTCATCGGGTTCTGCCCTGGGTCTTTCGAGTCCGTGGCTGCGGAAAAGGGAAGGTACAGAACCGACATGGATTCTCGGAACACCTTGTCCCACTCGGCCAAAAATCGCTCGCGCTAGCTCGAATGTCGGGATGCCCGCGCTTATCGCAATGCCCCAAAGCAGCCACTCGACCCGATTGAGAAGCAATCTCTCATCTTCGTCGGGACTCGAAGCCTTCGAAGTCAAAACAAAATTCGAATATTCCTCCAGCCGCTCGACCACGATTTTGCCGAGCTGGTCACGCCACCAATCGTCCAATGAGAATGGGAGGGTGTCCGAGGTCCATCGGCCACGACCTAATCGCATTAAGGTGGGAACGCCGGCGAAGGCGAGATCGAAGCCGGAGAAGACAACGCACGCGAACTTTTCGTCCGATTCGATTGGCAACGAATCAATCACTTTTCATCTTCCTGTCCGAACCGCCGAAGCACCTCGCGACGCACCGCAACAGAATAAATCGAGTAGGCGTTCCCGATGTTGGGGGAAAATCCACGTTGCATCATCTGTCATCGGCCGTGCGGGATTCCTCCCTTGCGGACCGCTGATCGCGCTGGTGCTTACCGCACCGCGATTACGTGCGGTTCTCTGTTGCCCCATTGCCAAGAACATGCGGGACACGTCTCGCCCGGCCGGACGGGCCGGCACTCATCCTGGCGGTACTCGTAGTCGCTGCTGACCCCTCCAGCTCCGAAGCGCGCCCGTAAGGCCGCAGTCGCACGGTCAGGTGCAGGACCTGGCGTCTCCGCCAGCATGCGCCGATGCCGCTGCTTCCGAAGTCGAGCGGCATTCGCTAACTGCAACCGCCAGCCCCACCCGCACTTGGCGATTCCCTGCAATGCCCGACGACGTTGCAGCAGACGGAGAGCCGCATCAGGATCGCCGCGGCGCATCTGCTGCGATAGAACCGCTGCCCGCTTCCGCCGGTTTCGTGCCGAGCGGCTATTTCCGCCGTGAGATGATCTTCGCATCAGAGAGAGGTTTAACCAGAAATGCCCGCTTGGCTAGAGCAGGCTGCAATGCATCCGCACGACCAAAAACTGCGCATGAGGCTCACCTTAGGGTCACACAAAACGAATTCGAACAAATTGGTGGGGCTGGCCACCTCGACTTTCGTAATGGTATTACGCATCCGCACATCCGCAGCTATTCCCGAGGCGCGCGGTAAAAGGAGTGAGCCGAAATGACCCTGACTTGCAAAGACTTCCAACGGCGTATCGCTAACACTTCCGTAACACCAAGCGCCCTGAGAAATCAGGGCGCGAAGGGGATCGTTAAAGGGGCCCGCGAGTTTCTTGCGGAGATAGAAATCGAGCGATTCGCCCAAGCAGGCGACGAGAGTAGTTTTCGGATTGAGTTGGACCGGCAAACCGAATTGCTCGCAGAGAAGACTGGAAGCTGGGGAGCGGCCCGCAAGGCGCTCAACATCTTTCTGTGCGAGGCATTCTTTAATCGAGTGCTCCACAGCCAGTATCAGCTCGAACGAATCGGACCATTCCTTGAAGTCGTCCTGGACAACATCGTTGCATGGAAGCTGTGGGAAGATGCGAGGGGCGAACTGCCAAGATTCAAAGGCATTAAATGGCTGACGCCCGAAGTTAGTCGCCAGTATCAGGACTTCGCGTCGAGACACGCTCGCCATTGCAGTCTCGACCTTCGAGTTCACTTGGAAATACTGTACTGGCGCGAAGTGGCATAGCTGTCGGCGCACGCAAGCAGGGCGGTTAATTGGTCCGCTTTGACTTATGTTGACTATATCGGGAACCAGGGGCGACGGAGAACAGTGCCTCCCCCGATTATCGGGGCAGGATTTTGACAGCCAATTTGACAGCCACCGCGTTGAATACGGGGGTTACCTGCGAACACCGGCGGACTAAAACCCTAATGATTTTGCTGGTCGCGAACGCGCGCGTACAAGCTTCCTTCTACCTTTCACGTCGGTAACACGGGTTCAAATCCCGTCGGGGACACCATCGAATTCACGGGAAATTATGCGCGACGATCGATCAAGTCAGCAGGATCAGGAAGAAGATGCCGCCGGCGATCGTAATGATGAAGGGACCGGTCTCGCGATGCACGAGGCCGGCGGCGTAGGTCCCGCTGATAGTTGAGACGACCGCAACGGCGACGGATATCGCGAGCATCCCGGTCAGATTGCGCGCGAGATGGCGCGCCGTCGCCGCCGGGATGATGATCAACGAGCCCATCAGCAGCACCCCGAGGAAATTTTCGGACGGGATCAAACCCCGGCTCGAAGTGGTTTGCTTTGCAACCCCCCGGCGTTGGTGCGACTGTGAATCAGAATTGAAAATGGAGATTCCGGTTAAGGTAGATGAACGCGCGTATGATACTGCTGTCGGCATGTAGCATTCTGCTGCTGGCTGGGTTTCAGGGGTCCGACAACTACCGAGAAGTTCCTCAGGTGATGCCTTACCAGTCTGAGGATCAGCTTCAAGTCACGCCCCACTCGCAGATGCAGGACACACCACGAGATGTGCCTCGTCTCCACTCCCAGGACATTCCTGCCGAAGCAGTCGGCTGTTGGAACGGAACTATTTACTCCAGCGATGTCGAGACGAAGCAACTGTCCAGTCTGCCGGTGGGTCCGTGGGTCAACGAGACCTACCGCATCTGCATCGGAGGCAATAGCAGCATACAGGTGGGTGCGACCATCGTACCGAGAAGCTCCGAGACGACAGTCACTCCAGTGGACGAACATCATCTGCAGATTCACAACCGCCTGATGTGGGACGACATGGGCGACAGCGTTCCCGTTGGGGGCGCGAGATGGCTCCCGCGTTTGGTGCCGCACCCCTGCGCTATGGAGCAGCTTACCGACATACTTGCTCATGTCACTCAAGGACATCTCGAAGTCAGTGCGACAGCTTGGGAGTACTGCAATGGAGTCCCCGTGTACCGAAACAAGTGGAACAAGATCTTCACGAGAAATTAGCTGGCCGTTATCCTACTGAAGTGCACGCAGAAGGCCTTTTAATCGCCTAAATCCGATAAATCCGAATTTCGCTTTCTAAAAAAAGGGAATACAACTGAATGCTTTGAGGGGGTGTCATCGATGAACCATGAACGCTTGACTGAGATCGAATCGCGGGTTCGCGAGACGCTCCAAGAAGTGATGCTGCGTTGCTTCAAGGAAGGCCGCAAGGATGGCGAATGGACTGCCGAAATCAAGCGAGGATTGACAGCGCTCGGTCGTTGCTTCGGATATAAGGTTCGCGGCGCATATCCAGATCGCGTGGACCACTTTGAAGATGGCTGGGTTTGGGATTTGGCTTGGGTAGAGGTCCAGAACGGAACGCGTGCAGACTTGGCAGATGGAAACATGATGGAGGTGCCGCTAGCTCTAGAGTCCGAATGGAACACAAGTTTAGAAAACGAAATTCTTTGGGATTTCCAAAAGCCATTGATCGGCAGAATTGGGCTGCGTGTTATGATATTTCAAGCTGCAAGTTCCGACAAGGCAAGCCGCTGTTTTGACCGGCTAACTCAGGAAGTCCGTCAATACTCGGCGACACAGGCAGGTGACCGGTATCTCATAGCCTGTTGGCTTTTTGGTGCCGGTGGGCAGCGCCTAGAATTTCGCGAGCTTGAGTGCCCGGACGTGTCAACATAGCTTGCGTTGCCAGTGATGATTCGGGGTTATACCGATGGGAGAACTGGGGTAGCTTTGACTCAGCGGATGCGTATTTAAGCGTCGCCGGGAACGATATCCATAACAGTCTCGCGGAAGTCAGGGTCAAAAGCATGTATGATGCACTTACGCATATTCGCTCGGCGACCGGTCGAGCGATGCGCCCTGAGCGATCCAGCGACGATAGCTGTCCGCCATCTTCGCGTCATTTTGCTCGTGGTCCGGGTTGGCGATCGCGGCAGGTGGCAAGCCCCCCAAATCGCTATTCTGACCCGTTAGGAGGAGCCGGTCGGACCATGAGCACCGGGACGCGCGACTCGCGCACGACTCTTTCGGCTACACTGCCAAGTACAAGGTGTTTAAGGCCCTTTCTCCCGTGGGTAGCCATCACAACCAGGTCTGCGCCAAGCTTCGTCTGAGCGTCTCCGATCGAATCCCCTGGTTCGCCGATTTCGATCATGACCTCGCGCTTCACCCCTGGAGGCATCGCAGTCAACATTTGCTCGACTTGCTTGCGCGCGAACTCAATTTGGGATTCATACATTTTCCCGGCGGAGAGACCTTGAGCCGCCCCCAGATCGACCAGCGGATTGATTTGCACTACGTGCAGTAGGTGCACCGTGCCCGCGCCATTCAAGGCGAGGGCCGCGGCTTCTTTTAGAGCGTCGGCGGAGTAGTCGTCGAAGTCGACGGGACACAGTATCCGTTTGTAGGGAAAAGGCATCGCTGGATACTCCTTTTTCTGTTGGGCTTTAAACCGCCCCGCTCAGGCGCTTCGCAGGAGCACCACGAGGGATCTGGCTTTGACCTTGTAATCGAGCGTGGCAAGGTGCTCCTCGCTGCCAATTTCCAGCAGGTCGAGCGGACTGGGTTTGCTGGTGTCGGCGATACGCATCCAAGTTCTCGCCTCGCCCTCCTGAATTCTGAAACTCAGGTCCTCCCAATAGGCATTGATCATCACATAGATATCCCGGTCATGCTGCGAGCCGCCGTGCAAACAGAATGCGAGGCTGTGTGAAAAATCACTTAGATCGACCTGTCGATCAACGCCGTACCAGCGCACGTCGTCGCGCCAGAAGCGGCTGCGCGCCAACGACGGATGCGCCTTGCGAAAAGCGATCATGCCTTTGAAAAATCGAAAGATTTCCCCGTGCTTCTTCAACAGGTCCCAGTCCAGCCAGGTGGTCTCATTATCCTGATTCCACGGATTGTTGTTGCCACCTTGCGTGTTCATAAACTCGTCGCCGGCGCGGAACATGGGAGTTCCGTTGGAAAGCATCAAGATCGCGAAGAAATTCTTGATTTGCTGCTTACGCAAGTGCATTACTTCCGTGGGAACCTGCTGATCGCCCTCCCATCCACAGTTCCAACTCAGATTATTGTCGGTTCCATCATTGTTGTTTTGACCATTGGCGGAGTTGCGCTTGGCATTGTAAGCGACCAGATCGTAGAGGCAAAAACCATCGTGGGAAGCCACGTAGTTAATCGTCTGGCAGGGGCGGTAAGCATTGTCGAGGTCATCGGGAAACAGATCAGCACTGCCATAAATCCGGCTCATGAGATCCCCAACCTTGCCCGGGTCGCCTTTAACGAACGCGCGCAGGTCGTCTCGGAATCTGTCGTTCCACTGGCTCCACGACCGGCCCGGAAAGCTGCGCCCCAGTTCGTAACTCACCGGGTCCCACGCCTCAGCAATGTGGCGAACCGCGCCGAATGCCTCAGCGCTCGTGATTTCCGAAATGATCGGGGGATCCTCGAGATTTATCGATCCGTCGCTATTGCGGCTGAAGATCGAGGCGAGATCGAATCTGAACCCGTCAACGTGCATCTCCTTTACCCAGAAACTGAGGCTGTCGATGATCATCTTCCGCACTATTGGATGAGCCGATCGGAGGACATTGCCGGTCCTGGTATCATTGCGGTAGTGCGTCATGCTCTCGTCGAGCAGATAGTAGCTGCTATTGCAGATGCCTCGATAACTATAGGTCGGTCCGTCAGGGCCAGCCTCCGTAGTGTGGTTGTAAACGACGTCGAGAATCACCTCGATTCCGGCCTCATGCAGAGCCTTCACCATCGCCTCGAATTCGTCTGCAGTCTCCTCGGCACTTGAGACCGAGGCATAATCTTGATGCGGTGAGAAAAAGCTCAAAGGCATATAGCCCCAGTAGTTGCCCTCGTCGGGGTCGTACTGAAACACCGGCATCAATTCAACCGCGGTGATGCCCAACTCCTTCAGATAGGGAATCTTGTCAATTAACCCGGCATAAGTACCGCGTTTATCCGCGGCGACTCCGGAGTTGCCGCGCCTGGTGAAACCTCTCACATGCAACTCGTAAATGATCGTGTCTGAGGTGTGCGTGGGTCTAAAATCGCCGTTCCAATCGAAAGGCGAAGTGCCGTTGCTGAGCGCGCCTAGTGGCGCCCTTCCGGCGTTAGAGCCGCGTCCGATTGCGGCGATTCGCCGGAAGTTCGGCGGAAAGAAGATTGCGGCAGCATAGGGATCCAGAAGTACTTTCTCAGGATCGAAGAAGTGACGCTCTCCATGAGGGTCGGTCGGTCCTTCGACTGAGTACGCGTAGTAGCGCGCATTCGCGACCTCTTCAGCCGCGAGCCGACAATGCCAGATCTGCCCGGATTTATGAATCAGATAATTCAGTGGGAAGCGCAGCACCGGATTCACCAGGTCGCGTGTGGTATACAGCAAGAGCGTTACGCCCGTCGCGTGTCTGGAGTAGAGCGCAAAGTTGTAGCTTCTTTCCGCTCTAAGCCACCTGGCGCCAAGCGGCTGCGGTGAGCCCTCAATTTGCGACCAGTTGGTCATGGCTCCTTTCCCTACTCATCGCGCATAGCGAAAAACAGCAGCTTTTATGTGATCCAAGTGTCGCCGTTCATGCGCAAAAAAGACGCGCCGGGTCTATATGCAAAAGGCAAACTAAGTCCCCACCGCCTTGAGTGGCTGCTCTGACTCGGCCGCTGCGACGTGGCTTTTGACGCGGATGAAACTGTCGGGGCTGACCGAGATCGAATCGATTCCCGCATGCACGAGGAACCGGGCGAATTCCGGGTGGTCGCTCGGCGCCTGTCCGCATAAGCCAACCTTGCGATTGAGCTTATGCGCAGATGGGATCACGCTCGCGATAAGCGTGGTGACGGCTTCGTCCTGTTCGTTGAACAGCGGGGCGAGTTGCTCGGAATCGCGGTCGACGCCAAGCGTCAATTGCGTCAGATCATTGCTGCCGATCGAAAAGCCGTCGAAACGCTCGGCGAACTTCTCAGCGAGAATCACGTTCGATGGAATCTCACACATGACGTAAACCTCCAGGCCATTTTCGCCTCGGCGCAGACCATTGTCTGCCATTGCCTTCAAGGTCTTGTCCGCTTCTCCAATCGTCCTGCAGAACGGTATCATCACCACGACGTTGCGCAGTCCGATCTCCTCACGCACCTTGCGGAGGGCACGGCATTCGAGGGCGAAACCTTCGCGATAGCCCTCACTGTAATAGCGGCTCGCGCCGCGCCATCCGAGCATGGGATTCTCTTCGTTTGGCTCGAACTGCCTGCCGCCGATAAGCTGCGCATACTCATTTGTTTTGAAATCGCTCATCCGCACGATCACCGGGTTCGGATAGCGTGAAGCCGCGATCCTGGCGATTGCGAAGGCAAGGGTGTCGACGAAGTATTGCGTCTTGTCCTCGAACCCCTGCGTGAGTCGCATAATCCGCCGCCGCGCCGCGACATCTTTGAGCTCCGCGAACTTCACCAACGCCATTGGATGGATCTTGACGATGCTGTTGATGATGAACTCCATGCGCGCAAGGCCGATGCCGTCAGCGGGCAGCCGCCACCAGCGCATCGCGGCGGCCGGGTTAGCCATGTTGAGCATTACCTTGGTTCTGGTACGGGCGATGTTTTCGAGCGCGAGGTCGCGCACCTCGAATTCGCCAACCCCGTCGTACACGTAGCCCATATCGCCCTCGGCGCAGGACACTGTCACTTCGCGCCCGCTGCCAAGCACGACCGTGGCCTTACCGGCGCCGACGATCGCGGGAAGCCCCAATTCGCGACTGACGATCGCGGCGTGCGAGGTGCGCCCACCATGATCGGTGATGATGGCTGCAGCCCGCTTCATGATCGGCATCCAGTCCGGGTCCGTAGTTTCGGTGACCAGGATCGCGCCGTCCTTGAATTTGGCGATCTCGGCGGGACTCTTGAGTCTGCACACCGCTCCGGTGGCGATCGCGTCGCCGATCGCGAGACCGGTGAGCAGGCGCTCGCCCTTGCGCTTGAGGGTATAGGTCTTCAGCGACCCGGCCTCCCTGCGCGACTGCACGGTCTCCGGGCGAGCCTGGACGATGAAGAGTTCGCCGGTCTCGCCGTCCTTTGCCCATTCAATGTCCATCGGGCGGGCGTAGTGCGACTCGATAGCAACCGCCCACCGCGCAAGTGTCAGGATGTCCTCGCGGTCGAGAGCAAAGCTTGCTCGCTCATCCTTCGACGTGCTGACGGTGCGCGTGGTCTTGCGGCCGCCCTCGCCGTAAACAATCTTCTTCGCCTTCGCCCCCAGGGTCCTCTCCAGAATCGGTGCGAGTCCGTCTTGCATCAGCAAAGGCTTGAACACGACGTACTCGTCCGGCTCGATAATTCCCTGAACCACAGCCTCCCCGAGTCCCCAGGCCGCGCTTATGAGTACCGTGTCTGGAAAGCCGGTCTCCGTATCGATCGAAAACATCACTCCGGCACTACCTTTGTCGGAGTGGACCATCCTTTGAACACCGACCGACAGGGCAACCTTCATATGATCGAAGCCGTGGTTCTCGCGGTATACGATGGCGCGGTCGGTGAACAGGGACGCAATACATCGGCGGACCGCATCCAGCAGATTCTTCTCACCGCGAATGTTGAGAAAGCTTTCCTGCTGGCCTGCGAAGCTAGCGTCGGGCAAGTCTTCGGCGGTGGCGCTGCTTCTCACGGCAACATCGAGATCTTTCTTCTCGGCACCTGCTGAAAGCCTGCGATACGCGGCACGGATCGCCTCGGCCAGCGCAGGCGGGAACTGCGCGCGCCCGATCATGTCGCGTATCGCCTTCGCTCCCGCCGCGAGAGTGAGAGTTTTGGTCTTTATCTCAGCCAGCTTGGCCGCTATTGCCGGGCGAAGACCAGTGGCGTCGACGAACCCCCAGTAGCCACCAGCCGTCACCGCAAAGCCGTCGGGCACGGGAATACCCTGTCCGCGCATGTTCCTGGTCATCTCGCCGAGCGAGGCATTCTTGCCGCCCAACTGGCTAATGTCCGAAGAACGCTCGTCCGAAAACCAGATGATATAATTATTATCCATGCTTTTATCCTGCCCGTTCCGGCAGCCGCGCTACGCCGGCTACGGATCAGGCCACGCTTTGCCCTGTCCTCAGGTGAGCTTGTCATATCATTGGGGAGCCATACCACACGCTGGGTAATTGACGCCCGGAACCCGGCTCGTTGCGACCAGCAATGCTCGAATCAGGATCCACGACCTGTTGACCGCTATCGAATGTTCCGAGCAACTCGTATCATTGTTTCGGGTTCGTTCGGATTAGCGGTAAATGCAGGAAGCTTTTCAAAATTCAAAGGCGGCTCCGAAGGAATCGCGAGGAGCCGTTACTCGAATTCGCGGTTCGGTCGTTGATGTGGATTTTCCGTCGGAGAAACTGCCGCCGATAAACGATGCGCTCATCATAGAGTCTGATGGTGATGCTCGACTTGTGGTCGAGGTGCAGGAGCATCTTGACCGACGCACGGTTCGCGGCGTCGCGATGGAAAATACGGCGGGTCTGCGCCGCGGCGCGGCGGTCTGGCAGACCGGCGGTCCAATTCAGGTGCCTGTCGGAGAGCAGGTGCTCGGCCGTCTAATCAACGTGATTGGAGCTCCCATCGATCGGCTTGGAGCCTTCGCGTCCGACGTCAAGCGCTGGCCGATTCATAGAGACTCGCCGTCGATCAGCCGCCAGGATCACAAGCGCGAAGTCTTCCGCACCGGCATTAAGGTCGCCGACCTGCTCGCGCCTCTCGCCAGGGGCGGCAAAGCCGGAATGTTCGGTGGCGCGGGCGTTGGCAAAACCGTGCTGATCATGGAACTTATTCGCAGCACGGTCGAGAAGTACTCCGGCATTTCAGTGTTTGCGGGAATCGGCGAGCGTTCACGCGAAGGCCACGAACTACTCGCCGAACTCCGCCAATCGGGAGTCCTCAGCCGGACCGCCCTGATCTTTGGTCAGATGAATGAGCCGCCCGGCGCACGGTGGCGCGTGGGCATGACGGCATTGACCGTCGCCGAGTATTTCCGCGACGTAATGCGCCGCGACGTTTTGCTTCTGATGGACAATGTGTTTCGCTTCGTCCAGGCGGGATCGGAAGTGTCCGGCATGCTCGGGCGCCTTCCTTCGAGGGTCGGGTATCAGCCTACGCTTGCCACCGAAATCGCTGAGCTGGAGGAGCGAATCGCATCCGTTGCCGGTGCGTCGGTGACGGCTGTCCAGGCGGTTTACGTACCAGCCGATGATTTTACCGATCCTGCCGTGGTCGAAACTTTTCGTCACCTGGACTCTTCGGTCGTGCTGTCGCGCGATATGGCAGCGGAAGGACTTTACCCGGCGATCGACCCCTTGGCTTCGACCTCGGTGCTGCTCGACCCACGGGTTGTGGGCGCGGAGCATTACTCAGTCGCTGAGGAGGTGCGTCGAACGATTGCACGCTACAAGGAACTCCAGGAAATCATCTCGCTCCTCGGCGTCGAAGAGTTGAGCGCAGAAGACCGCAGAATCGTGGCACGCGCGCGGCGACTGGAGCGGTTTCTCACGCAGCCGTTTTTGGTCACCGAGCAATTTACGGGAATAACGGGGAAGTCGATCGCTATCGAGGACACGATCAAGGGCTGCGGTGCGATATTATCGGGTGAAGGCGACGAATGGGCGGAAGGCTCATTCTACATGGTCGGCACTTTCGAGGACGCGCGCCAGAAGGAGCTCGCTACGCGCAAGGCGTAGCCATGGGACGATGCCGATGAAGCTCGTTGTCACCACACCCACCGAGATCACTGTAGAGGAAGAGCCGGTGCGCTATGTCCGTGCCGAGGATTCCAGCGGGGCCTTCGGAATTGAACCGCGCCACGCAGACTTCCTGACCACGCTTACCATCTGTGTCGTCAGGTGGCGCGACGACCGGAACGTCGAGCATTATGTTGCGGTTCGCGGGGGCGTGCTTCGCGTACGAGACGGGAAAGTTGTCGAAATCGCAACGCGCGAGGCAGTTGTGAACGACGACTTCGGGCATCTGCGCAGTGAGGTTCTTTCGGCGATGATAAAGAACCTCGAGGCGGAGCAGTCTGCGAGATCGGGAGTACTCAGCCTGGAACACGCGGCGATTCGGCAGATCTATCGCTACCTGCGGCCGGCGGATCGGCCGATTATGGCGAAGCCGCAAGAGTAGCCGCTGGATCCTCTCGTGGTGAACGGAAAAGAACCCGGCGATCGCAAGCGGAAGCGCGAGGAGCAGGAATTGGAAGAAGCCGTCGAACGCGCACAGCGCAGACGCGAGCATTGGTTACGGACCGGCGAATGGCCACTCGGGCGGGCGCTGGCGATGATGGGGCGGTTCGGCTGGACCATCATCGCACCGATTCTGCTCGGCGCTTTTGTCGGCCGGTGGCTTGACCGGACTTTCAACACCGGAGTGTTCTGGAGCGCAGCCTTGGTCTTCGCGGGATCTGCGGTGGGCTTCTGGGGAGTCTGGAGGGCGATGAATAGCGAATGATGGAAGCGATTGTTCTGCGACTTCTGCCTTACTGCGCGTTGGGCGCCTTGCTGGGGTTCGCTTACTTTTCTGCGCTCGGTTTGAACGTGCGCCTTTATATGAGCTCCAAGCCGGGCTGGGGTGCGGGGCTCCTGCACCTGGCGCGCCTTCTCCTGATGGTCGCGGTCTTTACTCTCTGCGCCCGCCAAGGCGCGTCCTCTTTACTGGCGAGCGTGGTCGGCTTTGAGCTGATGCGGAAGGTCGCAGTCAATCAGCAAAAGCTCGCGCTTGAGAGGAAGTCATGAACCAATCGCCACTGGCGACCGCCGTTCTGTTCCATGTCGGTTTCGTCCCGATCACCCGTACGGTTGTAACGACGTGGGGATTGATGGCCGTGCTAACGCTCGGATGCTGGGTTGCGACCCGCGCCTTTCGGGTCGTAGCCGGTGGCTGGCAGACGGTGATCGAAACAGTCGTCTCGGGAATCGAGGAGCAGATTCAGGCGTTACTCGGTCGCGACGCAGCCCCGTTCCTGCCGCTGCTGGGAACGCTTTTCATCTTCCTGGTGGTCGCGAATCTGTCCGGGATTGTCCCGGGGCTCAAGGCGCCGACCGCGTCGATAGAGACCCCGGCCGCGCTTGCCTCGATTGTCTTTCTCTCAGTGCATTTCTACGGTGTACGGTTCCAAGGTCTCGCTCCATATCTGAGGGGCTATCTCAAGCCGAATCCCGCCTTGCTGCCGCTCAACGTATTGTCGGAGATTACCCGGTCCTTTTCCTTAGCGGTGCGCCTGTTTGGCAACATCATGAGCGACGACCTGGTGATCGCAATCGTGGTGGCACTGGCGGGGCTGTTGGTCCCCATCCCATTTATGGCGTTCGCGATCCTGGTCGGGCTGGTGCAGGCGTATATCTTCAGTGTTCTGGCTACCGTCTATATCGGCGGCGGTATCGGTACAATCACGAAGTGACGGAGGTTGCAAGATGACGGTTCAGATGCTGAGCATAATCGGCGCGGTAATCGCCGTTACGATCGGCTCGATCGCGCCGGCGCTTTCCGAAGGCCGCGCAATCGTGGCCGCGATGGAAGGTATCGCGCGTCAGCCTGAGGCCGCGGGTTCGTTGTCGCGCACATTGTTCGTTGGTCTTGCGATGATAGAAACGATGGCGATCTACTGCCTCGTGGTTGCGCTGCTGCTCTTGTTCGCAAACCCATTCGTGGTGCGATGAACTTCAATTGGTGGACGTTCGCGCTACAGGCCGCCAACTTCCTCATACTGGTCTGGCTGCTGCAGCGCTTCCTGTTCAAGCCGGTGAAGGCAATCGTTGCGCGACGTAAAGAGGAAATTTCACACGTTCTGGCCGAGGCGTCGGCGGAAAAGGAAGGCGCCGAGCGGCTGAAGCAGGAGCTCGAGGGAAAAAGGTCCCAGATCGACGCCGAGCGTCAAAAGATGCTCGACGAGGGGCGGGCGCAACTATCCGCGGAACGTCAAAAGATGCTCGAGGAAGCGAGCGGCGAAGGGGCAAAAATCAGGGATCAGGCCTCGAAGCGGCTCGATGAGGAGCGCGCCGCCGCCGGCAACGAGTTGTTCGAACGGACCATCGCGCTGGCGACGAACCTGGCCGAGCGGCTGTTGCGCGAACTGGCCGTCCCATCAATGGAGCAGCCATTTCTTGGACGAGTGATCGATTATCTCGATCGGCTGCCGGCGGAAGAGCGCACCAAGCTCACTTCGCGGGCGAGTGCCGAAACCGTGTTGGTGACAACCGCTCATCCGCTCGGCGCCCAGGAGCAAGCGCAATGGCATGAGCAACTCGCAAAGCGGCTCGGAACAGACTTGAGCATCGAGTTCAGCGCTGATCCGGCGCTTATCGCCGGTACCGTAATGACGTTTCCGCACGCGATCCTGCGTTTCAATTGGCGCGATAGTCTGACCATGGCACTGAAAGAGTTCCACACCGATGAGCAGCCTCGCTGAATCGATAAGCGCTCGCTTGCAAAGGGCGAGCGACATGCTGAGCGGGCTCAAAGTCGAGCCGCGGCTGGATCTGATCGGGCGGGTTGAGCGGATTGGCGACGATGTCGCAAGCGTTCGCGGGCTGCCGGAGGCACGACTCGGCGAACTGCTGCTGTTTGAAAGATCGGATGGCGGCGAGCCAGTTGCAGGTATCGTGCTGACGCTCGATCCCGACTTGATCGGATGTGCGTTGCTCGGCACGGCGAGCGGAGTCGGGGCCGGCAACCTGGTACGAGGGACCGGAGCGGTGGCGAGCGTGCCGGTGGGAGAAAAGCTTCTGGGTCGTACCGTAAGCGCGCTCGGAATTCCCCTTGACGGGGGACCGCCAATCGATGCGGCGAGCATAGAGCCGGTCGAGCGGCCGGCGCCGGCCATCGTCGATCGGGATTTCGTAAACACCGCGCTTAACACTGGTCTCCTGGTAATCGACGCGATGTTGCCGTTAGGCCGCGGGCAGCGCGAGCTGATCATCGGGGATCGCGAAACCGGCAAGACCGCGATCGCAATCGACGCAATGATCAATCAGCGCGATACCGGCGTAATCTGTGTCTATTGTGCAGTCGGGCAGAAGACCTCATCGGTGAGCCAGCTGATCGAAGCGGTCAAACAGTATGGAGAGCCGCAGCGTTGCATCTTTGTCTTCGCCCCAGCCGACGACCCTCCCGGCGTCCAGTGGCTGGCCCCATATGCAGCTTGCACCATGGCGGAGTATTTCTCGGAAAAGGGCGGCGATGCACTGCTGATAATCGACGATCTCAGCAAGCACGCAGTGATCTACCGGCAGTTATCGCTCCTGCTGCGCAATCCGCCGGCTCGTGAGGCTTATCCTGGAGATATCTTTTACATCCATTCCCGGCTGCTGGAGCGCGCGGCCAAGCTAAGTCCGGAGCGCGGAGGAGGATCTCTCACCGCGCTGCCTATCGCGGCGACCCAGGAAGGCAATCTCTCCGCCTACATACCGACCAATCTTATCTCGATCACAGACGGGCAGATCGTGCTCGATCCGCGCCTGTTCCACGAAGGACAAAAGCCTGCTGTCAATGTCGGCAAGAGCGTGTCCCGCGTCGGCGGCAAGACGCAATCGCCGGCCATGCGCAAGCTCGCTGAGACCCTGAAACTTGAGTACGCGCAGTTCCTCGAACTCGAGATTTTCACCCGGTTCGGAGGCATGGTGGACGAGCGCACGCGCAATATCATAGAGCACGGTCGCCGAATTCGGGCCGTTCTGACGCAGCCGCAATACGAGCCGCTCTCGTTAGCCCATCAGGTGGCTTTGCTGATGGCGATCGACGAAAAGCTGATTGACCGGCTTTCCGTCGACAAGGTCGCCGAACTGCGAACGGCGATCGGCGAGTGGCTGAATACACAAGGCGGCGAACATGGTCGCCGAATCAACACCACTGGCGACCTCGACACCGATGGGCGCGCGGCGGTCGTGGCGGCCCTTACGGAGCTGATCGAACGACTGACTGTCCACACGCTTCCGTCAGGTAAAGGCTGATGGCACAGGAAAGGGACATCTTAACCCGCATCGCGTCACTCGATGAATTGCTAAACATTGTTTCGGCAGTCCGCGCGATCGCCGCAGCGCAAATGCAACAGGCCTTGCGATCGCTCGAAGCGATTCGCCGTTACTCCGAGATGGTCCGTGAGGCACTGTCCGATGCCGCAACATTGCTGCCCTCCGACGGTAGGGTTGCCCCCATAGCCGGACTGTCCGACTCCGGGTTGATCGTATTTTGCGCTGAGCACGGCCTGTGCGGCGGCTTCAACGAACAGCCCCTGCGTCTCGTGGAGAGTACCCTGGCGGATCGCGCAGCCAGGTATCGGTTGATCGTTGTCGGATCGCGCGGTGGCCAAATTTGCCGTGAACGCGGGATAAAGCCCGACCTGGTGCTGCCGATGGCAACTCATTGCGCGGGTGTTACGGGCGCGGCCCGGCGCGTTGCGACGGAGGTCTACCGGATGTTCAGTGATGGCCGAATTGCAGGGCTTGAAGCCGTTTACGCGCAGCAGGCAGGAAGTCAGTTCTCGCGGGTTGAGCGGCATCGGCTGCTACCGCTCGAGATACCGGTTGTCGAAAGGCGCCCGTGGGCAATACCACCTCTAATCAACCTGAGTCCACGCCGTCTGTTCGATGATATCGTCGGCGAGTACTTCTTCGCAGTGTTGGAGAACGCCGCAATGCAATCGTTCTTCAGCGAGAACTCAACTCGTTTCCGCACGATGGAAGCCGCGCATCAGAACATTGGAAACAAATCCGAGGAGCTTACGAAACTTGCGCGCCGCCTCAGGCAGGAGGCCGTGACGACGGAGATTCTCGATCTGATCGGCGGTGCCGAAGCCCTTTCATCCGGGTGAAAACTACTGCGGTTGCGGATACCGTGCTGCGTCGAAAATGTGAAGGCGAGGCTATGAGCGAACAAACACGGGCCAGTCATCCGAAGGAGCGTCTTTTACCCACCGACGTAGAGGGATTCGATTCCCTGGCGGAGCTTGCCCTGGATATGCGTTCGTCGTGGAATCACGCCACCGACCAGGTGTGGCGGCAGCTTGATCCTGTGCTGTGGGAGCTCACGCATAACCCTTGGGTCGTCCTCCAGACGGTCTCGCGGGAGAAACTCCAGGGTGTTTTAGCCGCTCCCGCTTTC
>Ga0187860_1000256_pt1 | contig 52227 bp, 49 predicted proteins | sample June2016WEW_10_4_FD_132981 | JGI IMG/M metagenome (GOLD analysis project Ga0187860, IMG submission 132981) | Peatland microbial communities from SPRUCE experiment site at the Marcell Experimental Forest, Minnesota, USA - June2016WEW_10_40 | ecosystem: Environmental > Terrestrial > Soil >...
AAACCATCGATGGCGCGCAATCATATGAAAAACTCTAAATCTCGTTCCGAGACGGGCAGCAACACTCCTTCGGAAGCGGAAAAGAAATCGTCAAATTCCGTCGCTTATGGGATGGCTGTGATTCAAGACCTCGGCATAATCACCATGAATCCACACGATGTCGCCTATCTCAGCAGGTTTCTTCTTCAAAGATCCTGCCAGCTCTGCAGGTCCGGTATTGCTGTCATGCATCTCGCGGTAACGTTTGTTTATGCCTTCCGGGACAGATCCAAGGAGATGTTGGCAGCGGATTACAAGAGCCAGCACTAACAATCCGACTCTGTCCACGCCTCTGCGGATTTCTTCTTCTCTGAACCCCGAACTCGTGTCATGTGGTGTAAAATGCACGTCCTTCGACATGCCATAGGCATGAACATAAGACTTCCCGAGAACAGTGAGTTCGCTGGGGAAGGCTATTGGCAGAATTTTTTGTAACGGTCGCGAAACGAAGAGAATGGCACTCTTTTTTTCGCCCAATTCTCATTCAGCACGTTGCCGTCTTTGATATACCAGCGGCTCTTGGGATCTAGCCCCGCCTTTTCCAACTTCCCGATTTCCTCGCAGAGCCAATTCCCATTCCATTCAGCATTTTTGTTATGAAAGCCGAAGAACTCGTAACGATCCTCCTGCGACCGTGCGCATTCGTTAAGTTCGTATAGAAAGAAGTAATCCCCGTAATGAGCTTGATCGTTGGTCGTCGAAAAGAGAATGGCATCAACAAGCACTTCGGCAAGCTTGCGAGCTTTGAACTGCTGATCGTCGATGATGGTTTCGTAATCAATTCTCTGTAATTTATCTGGTTCTTCCTCCGAAAGATATTCCTTCCAATAGGCGATTTTAAGGGTAGCTTTTTGGATTTCATCGAGAACCCGGTAGAGAAAATATCGCTTGGGCTCTTGATTCAGGTTTGGTGCTAGACGCCGAAAATTTAATTCGTCAAGCCCAAGCTCTTTCCGAAGGTCATCAGTGCCCTGCACCCCAACCGCTAGAAAAAGGTCCCACAGTTTCTCTTCTCGCTCGGAAAGCGAACTCGATTTCTGTTCGGGACTATATTCCATACTTACAACTTCAAATCCATATCCGTCACCGCACCGAATGAGGCGCTGGTGACATGGGCGGCGTATCTTGCCAGCACGTTACAGATGTAACGCGGGTTCGGCGCTTTCCACAAGGATTTCGCAAATGAAAATTCAGGGCCGGGCAAGGTGGCCTTAGCCCGTTTGGGGTTTTGGGCGCGCCAGTGCTGGAAGAAGATTTGTTTGCGGCCCCGGTTTTTCCGGGGTCCGGTGCGCGCCCAATCGGGCGGCATCAGATCCGGCGGAGAAAGCAGCCTTGGCAAGCTGGTTGCGCGAGCGCGCCACCGTGTCCCTGCCTTGGCTCAACGCGCGCCTGGAGATGGGCCATTACACCAACGCCAGCCGCGCTCCCCGGAAAATGAATCCTGGCAGTCTTCGCCCATTCCAGCAAGCCAGAGCGAAATTCCAGCTTTTGGACGAGAATGAGGCGACAAAATGAATGAATCCCAATTTCCTAGGACTTTCACTGCGTTTGGCCAGGGAAAAGCGCAAATTGCCCGCCTGATTTCCGGCCAGAACACACTACTCTCCAGTTAAAAGCCGGACCAGAAAACTGATCCGGCTTGTTCAACGGAAAATATCGGGCAACTAAATCTAGCTTCGCCGCCGCAACAACAGCGCCAATCCGCCAAGCGCCAGCAGGCTGAATGTGGCTGGTTCCGGCACACACTCGGTCGCAATCTGGAGCGTGTTGACAACAGCCCACTGGCCCGCGGGAATGCTAAAATTAATCTCAGCATCTTCCCACGGTGGGTTCGGAGTAATGATAAATCCCCAATCGTTGACATACGTGCCGTTGGCCTGCGGGGTGGTACCGATAATTGTTATGGGGTTCGCTATTGCATACCCCTCTGGCGCCGACGCGCTTAGAGTCGCGAGGCCAGTGGAACTACCCTTGGCTGTATTCTCTACCCACATATACTTCTCCGCCCCTTCTTCCGTATTGCCGAGCACGAATTCAGCCGTGCCGTTAACCACACCAGTACCGTTGTTAACTATTCCGATGCCGGCCACGCCGTCGGGAGACTGCGCGGCTGAGAAGTATTGGACAGCGCCTGAAAAAGAGACATAATCAGAGGACATCAGAACCGGGTCCAGGTAGCCCGCATACTGCGCTCCGGGTATTCCGGTGGGACTGGGACTGCCCTCGGGATTCACGCTCATATTCAAGTAAATGTCGCGTTGATAGGGAGCCCCTCCCTCCCAAGGCGGACTCCAAGTCGTTTCCGGCGGATTGACGAAGACGGGTACTTGTGCCTTGGCGCCCATCGCGCCCGCCAAACTCACCACCAATATTGTGACTTGCAATGTTTTCATGTTTTGTTCTTTCGGTTTTCGATCATCGCGGAAAGCAAGTTCAGGCTCGACGTCGAAGCCGGAACTCCTTCCTTTACACGCCAACCACACTTTTCTCGTTCCTTAACACACAGGGCATTCCAGCACCGATGACGCGGTTTGTGCAACGGATAAGATTTTGGAAAAGCGGACGTTTCTTTGGATTTTGGGCGATAAAAGACCAAATCTACCGCTCCGCCCCCTTGCGAAAGCATTCTTCATTCTGCCTTCTTCATTTGTTACTGCCCCGCCCGCCAAGCCTCTGGCGAAAGGCCCTGGTGGGCCTTGAAGGCATGACGAAAGGCGTCCGGGCTGGCGTAGCCCGCCGTGCGGGCCACTTCGCCAACGCGGTTTCGAGGATCGCCGAGCAACTCCCTGGCCTTGGACAGCCGAACGTCTTCCAGGAATTGGTGGAAAGTCACACCCGTCGTTTGACTGAACAGGGCGGAGAGATAGGAGGCGTTCATCTTCATGGCCGAGGCCAGGTCGTCCAAGCTGATCGGGCGGTGGTAATGCTGATGCACGTAGTCGCACATCGCCTGAACGAGCTTCTGAGCGTGGCTTCCCAAATCGGGTTGGGTCGTGGATTCCGGGAGGTCGGGCAACCGATGGCGCAGTTCCCCGCGCAGGCGCGCGGCCTCGATTTGAGTGTTGTTCAACCTCCGCAAGGCGTTTTCCAATCCGCTCCCGGCCATCCGAGCCTGGGCGGTGGATTCCAAATCGTGGAGGATCAGACGCACCAAAGCCACCGCGTGATGGAAGACGGCGGGGGATGTGGCGTGGAGCGTGGAGCGTGGGGTGTGGGGCGCTACCGTCGCCTGCAAGACCAGCGTGAGAAGGCAGACCTTATCCACCTGAAGGCAGGCACAGAAGTTGGTGGCGCCACACTGCCCGATGAACCGCCGGCCTTGGTTGGCCGGGGACAAGGTGGGTTTCCAGCGACGCTGCAAGCAGGACTCGCAGCGCTTGGGCCGCTGGCCATTCGCGCCTCCCGCCGTGCGGGATTGGCGCGCCCTCGGGCACAGAACGGGCATTTCACCGGCTCCCTGAAAGTCCAACGGGCGATGCCACAAGACGTGGAGGCGCAGGCCGGTCAGTTGTGGAATAAGTCTGAGCAGCGACTCGGTCAGCCGTGTTCGGAACAAGTCCTGACATTCCTTGAAGGCGAAAAACTCCGAGGGTTCGACCTCTACCACCCATTTCAACGCCGCCGCCTGGCTTCTGCTTGGACCTTGGGCCGTGGCTTCCGTTTCCGGTGCCTTTGTCCGAGTCGGCCCTGTCACCTTGCGGCTTTTAATGTCCGTTTTCATAGGACTCCAAAGCCAGGTTGTTGCGCGCCCAATACCACCTGCACGCCAAAGGAGTCTGAATCGTGCCGCCTTTCAAGAGACGAAGGCACTTATGCATAAATCGCTCGCCAAAGCAAGCTCCAATCTGCCAGCGTAGAAATTGAGTGCGCCTGTAGCCGCGCTTGTGAAAACGCGGACCGGCTGAAGCAGTGGCCCAAACGGTCCGCGCTTTCACAAGCGCGGCTACGGGTCTGGCGTTCATGGCCTCAAGGGCGTGACAACGCCCCGCCGAGCTGTTAACCTGCACGCCGTATCAAGCCTGTGCTGATCTGTAATTGAAAACCATTCGTATGCGCTCCGACATCATCAAAAAAGGCTTCGAACGCGCACCGCACCGCTCGCTGCTCCGCGCCACCGGCTCCATCGAATCCGAAGCCGACTGGGACAAGCCATTCATCGCCATCTGCAACAGCTATACCGATTGCATCCCCGGCCACGCCCACCTCAACGAGGTCGGCGCCCTTGTCAAGCGTCTCGTGCGCGAGGCGGGGGGCGTGCCCTTCATTTTCAACACCATCGGCGTGGACGACGGCATCGCCATGGGCCACTCCGGCATGCTCTATTCGCTCCCATCGCGCGAACTCATCGCCGACTGCGTGGAGACCATGCTCAAGGCGCATTGCTTCGACGGCATGGTCTGCATCCCGAATTGCGACAAAATCGTTCCCGGCATGTTGATGGGCGCGATGCGGTGCAACATCCCGACCGTGTTCGTCAGCGGCGGTCCCATGGCCGCCGGCATCGCCGCACAGAAGGCCGCGCATGAGGACCTAGCCGACCACCTTCAGCCCGCGGCCGCCGCATCGGACCTGATCTCGGTCTTCAAAGGCGTGGGTGAACTCAAGGCCGGCAAAATCACCGAGGACCAGTTGAAGAAACTCGAACAGACCGCCTGCCCCACGTGCGGCTCGTGTTCCGGGATGTTTACGGCCAACTCGATGAATTGCCTCTGCGAAGCGCTCGGCATGGCGCTGCCCGGCAACGGCACGATCCTCGCCGTCTCGAAGGAACGCGAGGCCCTCTACGGACGCGCCGCCCATGCGATCCTCCATCTCGTCCAGCACGACATCAAACCCCGCGACATCGCCACGGCCGAGGCTTTCGACAATTCCCTGATGCTCGACGTGGCAATGGGCGGCTCGACCAATACCATTCTGCACACGCTGGCCATCGCACGAGAGGCCGGCATCGATTACGACATCGCGCGCATCGACGCCATTTCGCGCCGGATTCCGTGCCTGTGCAAAGTCTCGCCCTCCTCGAACTACCACGTCCAGGACGTGCACCGGGCCGGCGGCATCCACACGATCCTCGGCGAACTCAAACGCATGGGCGCGCTCAACACCTCGTGCATGACCGCGACCGGCAAAACGATCGGCGAAAACGTTGACGAATGGGATCTGCGCTCCGACAAATGCACGGCGTGGGCCAGGACGGCGCGCGTCTCGGGCGCCTCGGCGATCGTGGTGGATCCGAACGACAAAATGGGGGCGGCGGCCCGCACCGCTAGCGGCAATCTTGCGCCCAAGCCGATGCTTTTTTTCCCCGGCGACACCCGGGCCATCACCCTCTGGCGCGACGCCGCAGCCTGGAACGCGGGTGACGTCGAGGCGCAGCTCGCGTTGTACGCCGAGGACGCCGAGTTGACGTTGCCGGACGGCAACGTTCTCAAGGGCCACGCCGCGATCGGCGCGGCGATCGAAGCCCAGCAGAAGGAAGCGCGCGGTCTCATGCGCTGCGAGCTGGCCACCTTGAAAGGCACGCCGGTGATTCTCGCCTGGCGCTATGCCAAAGGCGGAGCCAAGGCGCGCCACAGCCTGCTGCGGGTTTCGCGTTATCGCGGGTGGACCATCAGCCGCGCCTATCTTGACACCCGGCCCGGCCCGCTCGATGAAGCCCAACCCGGCGGCCTGATGCCTTACGACGCGGCTTTCCGCTTCGACGCCAATGATTGCATCCGCACCCAGGCAACCGCCCACTCGAAGGATGGGGGCCTTGCGATTCTCTACGGCCAGCTCGCGCCGGAAGGCAGTGTGGTCAAGACCGCCGGCATCAGCGAGGAATTCAAGAAAGGCTGCGGGCCCGGGTTCATCTTTGAGGGTCCGTGCGTCATTTTTGAAAGCCAGGACGAGGCCTGCGCCGGCATCCTGGATGGCAAGGTCAAAGCCGGCGACGTGGTCATCATCCGCAATGAAGGTCCGCGGGGCGGCCCCGGCATGCAGGAAATGCTCTCGCCCACGAGCTACATCGCCGGCATGGGACTGGGCGACAAATGCGCGCTCATCACGGACGGCCGATTCAGCGGCGGCACCGCAGGCGCCTGCATCGGCCACGTCTCTCCCGAAGCAGCCGAAGGCGGCCCGATCGGTTTGCTCAAGGCGGGAGACCGCATCCGGATTGATTTTCCGAATCGCCGAATCGACATCCTGGTCCCCGAAACCGAACTGGCCGAGCGCAAAAAAACATGGCAGCCCGTGAAGCGCGAGCTCAGCGGCTGGCTGGCGCGTTACCGCAAGCTCGTCACCAACGCCAGCCGCGGCGGAATTCTGAGCGCCTGAAGCAAGACATCGAGCAACCGGTCCAGTTGCCCGCGACTGTGTTCGCTCGACAGGACGAATCGGAAATATCCTTCCGCCGGCCCGCCGGGATATCTGAGGAACGGCGGATAAATTCCCGCGGCCAGCAGTCGTCGTTTCAAATCGGCAATCTTTCGGCCGCTCGAAAAATGGACCGGGACAACCGGACCGGGCGCCTGGGGCAGAGCAAATCCGGCGTTCCGGAGCGCGTCTTTCACGTCGCTTGTGTTTTGAAGCAGACGCCGGCGCAAACAACCGTCACTTTTTAGAATCCTCAGCGCAGTCAAAGCCGCGTTGGCCAGCGGCGGCGGCAACGGTGTGCAGCCAAGAAAGAGCCGGCTTCGCGTCAGAATCTTATTCCGCAGCGCGCGCGAACCAAGCACCGCTCCGCCGTAAACTCCAAAGGCTTTGCTCAACGTGATGCACTGGACGATCCAGCGCCGGCCAACGCCTTCGGCTTCGGGGGTTCCTTTGCCGGTGTTGCCCAGGACGCCGGCGCCGTGCGCGTCGTCCACGACGATCAACCCGTCCCGGGGCAGGCTTCTCAAATACGCCCCGAGCGGGGCGACTGATCCGTCCCATGAAAACATTCCATCCGTCAGCGCGAGCAGTCGCGCGCCGCGACCGCAGCGCGCGACGGTTCTTCCGAAGTTCTCGGGATCGCGATGTCGGAATTTCAGCACCGGACAATCCAACAGATGCGCGGCGTCCAGCAGGGCCGGATGCGCCCGTTCGTCCACCAGGATGTGGGAGTATTCTCCAGCCAGGGTCTGTGCAACCACGAGTGTTGACACGTATCCCGTGGGCACCAGAAGAGCGTCTTCAGCCTCAAAAAAGCCGGCCAATTCGCGCTCCAGGATCCGGTAGATTGCGTGATTACCGGTCGTCAGGCGGGACGCGGCCACGTTGAGCCCGAACTTTTCCAGTCCCTCCCGCGCCGCCTTCAGGACGGTGGGATGGCTGGAGAGACGGAAGTAGTCGCAGCCGGAAAAGCAGGAGAGCTTGCGGCCGCGATAACGGACATAGGTGCGGTCCACCTGTTGGAGCGGTTCTGGCTCGGTCATCGCTGACATGGCCGCCTACTCCAGCTTCTTGAGGATTTTTTCGAAACCGCCTTCGATGGGCTCGATCTCGATCCGTCCGCCGGATTTTTTCACGGGAGGTTGCGTTGGATCCGGCTTTCCTCCCGCAACAGGTGTGCTGGGCATTGGCGGGAGAGGATCCGTTGCGGGAGGGATGTCGGACGGCTCGCCATCCGGCGGCTCCGGATGCTCGTCCGGAATGTGCCACTTTTTCCGGCTTTCCAGCCAGGCTCGATAGCGTTGAAAGCTCCACATGCCATGGTCCGCTCCGGTTTCCAGCGCGGAGCTGATCTTGAAGAAATCGCGGTTCCGGATGAAGTTTTTGACGGCATGGGAAGCCATGAGGACTTCGCACTCGGGGACGCGGATCTTCAACTCGGGACGGTATAGAAGCCGCTGGGAAATCACCGCCAGCAGACAATCGGCCAGTTGCGCGCAAACGCCGCTCTGGATTTCGGCCGGGAACGCGGAAGCGACCCGTTGAAGCGCCTCGGCGCAGTTCGAGGAGTGGACGGTGCTGAGAACCAGATGGCCGGTTTCCGACGCGTTCAGCGTCAGCCGCATCGTCTCCGGTTCGCGCATTTCGCCCACCATGAGGACGTCCGGGTCCTCCCGCAGCGCATCCAGCAACGCCTGCTCAAAGCCGGGTGTGTCGCGACCGACCTCGCGCTGGCGAATGTAGGCGCGGCGCGGACGGAAGGTGTATTCGATCGGGCTTTCAATCGTCACGATGTGCCGTGTGTCGGTCAAATTGATCTCCTGGATCAGGGCCGCCAGGGTCGAGGATTTGCCGGAGCCGGTCGGACCGCTCACCAGGACGAGGCCGTGCGGATGCGTGACGAGCTTTTTCAGGTCCGGATGGAGATTGAGCTTTTCGACGGTGGCTTGAAACGGCGCCAGAAGCCGGATGGCGAATCCGATGCCGCGGGAGGTTTGCAGGACATTGATGCGGCACCGCACGCCCTGGAGGGTTCTGGACAGATCGGCGGAGCGGCGCTCGAGAAAATGCGGCCACTGGGCGTCGCCTATGATTTCCCGCGCGAAATTGAACAGATTTTGGGCCGGGATGGGCTCGCCGGCCATGCGCAGCGCGCCGCGGATGCGCATCGCGGGAGCCAGGCCGGCCTCGAGGTGCAGGTCGCTGGCGTCCTGCTGCCGGGCGGTTGCGATCAACGATTCCAGGTTCATTCGGTGAACTTACAGGCGATGCGGCAAAAACACAAAAGCATGGCGCAAAAATCTCCGGCTCAGCAGCTCGTCGGCACCTCCTGGAGCACCTCGATGCAGTGCGGGATCGCGTCGGCGACAAACCCCAGGCATTCCACGGCGCCGCCCGGCTTGCCGGGCAGGCAGATCACCAGCGATTTTCCCACCACGGCAGCCAGGTTCCGGGACAGAATGGCGTTGGGCGTGATCCTCATGGATTCCCGGCGCATGGCTTCGCCGAACCCGGGCAGCTCTCGCACCGCAATGGCGCGGACGGCCTCCGGGGTCACGTCGCGCAACGCCACCCCCGTTCCGCCCGTGGTCAAAACAAGCTGGCAGCCCTTGCGGATGTGCTCGCGGATGGCCCGCTGGATTTCCCGCGTCTCATCAGGAACCACCGCCTCGGCCAGCACCCGCCAGCCGCCGCTTTCGGCTGCCTTTCTCAAGGCCGGCCCGCCCAGGTCGTCGTACTCACCGCGGGCAGCGCGGTCCGAGACGGTAATGATGCCGGTCAGAATCTGCATTCGCGTCGTCATTTGATAGCCGGATCCGGCGATGGTGGCAAACAGAGATTCGGAAAAAGGGCTCAAGAAGACCTGTGAAAAGCCGATAACGATACAGACAAAATCTTTGTCTCAAATGAACAAAATGGCAATTTCCCTCCCGGGGAACGTGTCGGACAAAAGTCGCGGCAGGGAGTGCTCCGCCATGCAGGCTGCCCTGGCCGGATCAGGCTTTCGCCTCGCTCCTCCAGCTCCAGCAACCCGGGCGGAAAGGGCACGAACATGAACACCGGATCCGCCAGAACCAACAACCGGGTTCTGATCATCGACGACAATCCTTCGATCCACGCGGATTTCCGAAAAATTCTTGTCGGCGGCGCTTCGGCGGCCATCGACCTGGCACAAACGGCGGCCGAGTTGTTCGGAGATGCGGTCCCCGTCGCGCGAAAAACCGAGTTCGTTCTGACCGCAGCGTTACAGGGTGAGGAGGGTCTGTCGGCCGTCCGGGAAGCGGTTCGCTGCGCAAAGCCGTTCGCGATGGCCTTCGTGGATATTCGCATGCCTCCGGGTTGGGATGGCATCGAGACGACCGGGCGGATCTGGGAGCTGGATCCGGACATCCAGATCGTCCTGTGCACTGCTTACTCGGATTATTCGTGGGATGAAATCGCCCGGCGGCTGGGCAGCACGGACCGGCTGGTCATTCTGAAAAAGCCGTTTGACGCGGTGGAAGTGATGCAACTGGCCAACGCGCTGACCGAGAAGTGGGTGCTGTTGCAGCGTGTCAAAAGTGACTTTCAGAATCTCGAACAGGTGGTCGCCGATCGGACGCGCGAGCTCCGGAACGCGAACGAGCAGTTGCAAACCGAGATTGGGGAACATCAGCGGACGGTGCAGACGCTGCGAGCCACGCAGGAGAAGCTGAACCATTTTCTCTCCAAGAGTCCCGCCATTCTCTACTCGTTGAAGCTCGAAAACGACAAGATCGTACCGTCGTGGGTGAGTGAGAACGTCGCCGGCCTGATCGGAGGGGACGTGCAGGACTGGTACCGGGAGCCGGCGGCGTTGAGTTGCGTGGAAGAAGCGGACCGCCCGGCCGTCACGGCGGCGATGAAGACCTTGCTGAACCGGGGATCCACGAGCATGGAATACCGCGTCCGGCGAAAGGATGGACAATCCCGCTGGGTCCGCGATGACCGCAAATTATTGCGTGACGCGGCGGGTCAACCGGCCGAAATCATCGGCTGCTGGACGGAGATCACCGAACAACGATTGCTGCAGGAGCAGTTGAGGCAGGCGCAAAAGATGGAGTCCGTCGGCCAACTGGCGGGGGGTATCGCCCATGATTTCAACAACCTCCTGATGGTGATCCAGGGCTACATCGAGATGCTGTTGAACACCGAACAGTTTTCGAGTTCCGTGGTGGAATCGTTGGGGCAGGTCCACGGCGCCGCGGAAAAGGCCGGCAACCTGACGCGCCAACTGCTGGCCTTCAGCCGGAAGCAGATCATGCAGCCGCAGGAACTCGATTTGAACGAACTGATCGGCACGGTCGAGAAGCTGCTCGCCCGCACGCTGGGCGAACACATCAGGGTGGAGGCGCAATGCACCCCGAACATTCCCTGCGCCTTCGCCGACCGGAGCATGATCGACCAGGTGGTCATGAATCTGGCGGTGAACGCGCGCGATGCCATGCCGAAGGGCGGTCAATTGACCTTGGGAACAAGCGTTCATATCCTGGATGAAACCTACCAGCAAAAGCGGCCGGAAGCGCGGACGGGCCATTTCCTGTGCCTGAGCGTCACCGATACCGGCTCCGGGATTTCCAAGGAACACCTGCCGCGACTGTTCGAGCCATTTTTTACCACCAAAGAAGTGGGCAAAGGCACGGGGTTGGGACTCGCAACGGTCTATGGCATCGTCAAGCAGCATGAAGGGTGGATTGAAGTGGAAAGCGAGCCCGGAAAGGGCACCGAGTTCCGCGTCTTCCTCCCGGTCGCCACCTCGGCGGCCGCGCCTGCCGGTCAGCCGGTCCCGGCCACCGCCGTTCGCGGCGGCCGGGAGACCATATTGATCGTGGAAGACGAGCCTTCGGTGCGGAGTCTGGTCCGCACGTCGTTGGAGCGTTACGGATACCAGGTTCGCACGGCCGGCTCGGGCGCTGAAGCCCTCAAAGAATGGTCCGAACGGCTGAATGAAATCGACCTGCTGATAACGGACGTGGTCATGCCCGACGGCGTCTCCGGTTGGGAACTGGCCAGGCGGATGCAGGCCAAGAAACCTTTGCTGAAAACCGTGTATATGAGCGGCTACAGCACCAGCATGAGCGCGATGGACTCCGTTCCGGCAACGCTCAACCGAGGTACATTCCTGCAGAAACCGTTCAAGCCGAAGAAACTGGCCGAGTTGGTGCGCGCCTGTCTGGAAGAACCCCCGCAAAGCCCGGATGCGCTCCCACCGTCCGGACCGGACCGGACCGGCGCAGATCAAGGCTTCGGCTTTCCATCAACCGGGCCCCCGTAGCCGCCGTTGTGAAACGGCGGAGAACGCCGCGACGGGATAGGTCCGCCCCTTCACATTCGCGGCTGCAAGATTTCATGCGTCCACTGCGCGCCCACCCGTGACGCTACCCCTTGGATTTTGAGACCAGTCGAATCCCGGTGATCCGCATCGCCCTGTCCACCGCCTTGCACATGTCGTAAATGGTCAGGGCCGCAACGGCCACGGCCGTGAGCGCTTCCATTTCGACCCCGGTTTGTGCGGCGATGCGGGCGGATGCCGTGATCAGGATTCGATCGCGAGTTTTGGGAATCACGAATTCGACCCCACAACCCGCGATGGGCAGCGGGTGGCAGAGGGGGATCAATTCCCCGGTCTTTTTTGCGGCCATGATGCCCGCCAGCCGCGCGGAGGCCAGCACGTTGCCTTTGGCAATCCGGTGACCCTGGATCCGTCTCAGCGTTGACTTCTGCATCCGTATTTCCCCGCGCGCCACCGCTTCGCGGAGCGAGACCGGCTTTGCCGAAACGTCCACCATCCGGACGGCTCCGCGGGCGTCGATGTGAGAGAATTCTTTCATAAGCTCTTGTGAAAATCCCAACGCCCGGGCAAAGTTTCAGCCTCCGGGGGATTCGACGGAGGATTTCCATCGATGCACCGCGGCCCGCATCTGCTCCGCCGCGTTGAGTTCCGGCTTCACAAACTTTGGCGTAAACCATGGAAAGGTTCCGAGCAGGTCGTGAGTCACCAGGATCTGGCCGTCACAGTCCGGTCCCGAGCCGATGCCGATGGTCGGGATGGGAATCCGCCGTGTCACCTCGCGGGCGACCGGCGGGGTGACCAGTTCCAGCACGATGGCAAACGCGCCTGCAGTTGCCAGGGCGTCCGCATCCGCGAGGAGGGCTTGATGTTCCGGTTCCGACCGTCCCTTCACGTGATAGCCGCCTTCCTCGCGCACGCGCTGCGGCAGCATTCCGAGATGGCCGCAAAAGGGTATTCCCCCGGCGACGATGGCGCGAACCTGTTCGAGGATCGCGAGTCCGCCCTCGGCCTTGACGAATTCCGCACCGGCCTGAACCAACCGCCGCGCGTTGGCCGCCGCCCGCTCCGGCGTCTCGCAACTCTGAAACGGCAGATCGGCCCCCAGCAGCGCGCGCGGATGGGCGCGGGCCGCGGCGCGCACGTGATGTTCCATCTCCTCCATCGTCACGAGCGTCGTGTCCGGATAGCCGAGCACAACCATGCCGAGCGAATCGCCCACCAGCAACAGGGGTATTCCCGCCTCATCCAGCAGCCGCGTCATGGGAAAATCATACGCCGTGAGGGCGGCGATTTTCTTCCCACCGCCCTTCATGGCGCGGATTCCTTCAGCGGTGACTTTGGCCTTCATTTGAACCTTCGGTTGCCGCGCGGATGAGGGCGCGGCTGATATTTCGTAAAACCCTGCTCCAACGAAGCGGGATGCGTTGCGGCGAACGCCGCTACGACTCCAAACTCGCCAGCAATTCCTCCGGCCCAACCGTCGCGGTGCCGATTTTGCCGACGACGAGGCCCGCGGCGTGGTTGGCAAGGATCGCGGCTTCGACCGGGGATGCTCCGGCGGCGATGGCGAGGGTAAAACAGGCGATCACGGTGTCGCCCGCGCCGGAGACGTCAAAAACTTCCTGTGCGACCGTTGGAATGTGGAACGGCTTTTGCCCGCGCTGGCAGAGCAGCATGCCGAGCTCGCCGAGAGTGATCAAAAGAATCGCGGGGCGGAGTTCCTTCAACAGGCGGACCGCCGCGAGCATCAGGTTGGCATCCGCCAGCGGATTGTCATGGCGCGTGTCGTCCGGCAGATCGGCCAGTTCGAAGGTTTCCTTGCGATTGGGAGTGACGAGCGAAAGCGAGGACAAGTTCAGATGATGCACCGGCTTGGGATCGAGGCTCAGCCAGATGCCCCGGGGGCGGCAAAGTTGCTTCAGCGCATTCAGCAGAGGTTGGGTGACCACGCCTTTGCCGTAGTCACAGACAATCACCGCGTCCGCCCGGGTGAGCGCGGACTGCACAGCCGCCAGCAGGCGCTTCAACGATCGCCCGTCCAGGCCGTCGCGCGTTTCGCGGTCGATGCGCACCATCTGCTGCTTGTGTGCGACAATCCGGGTCTTCACGCTGGTGGCGCGGTTCGACTGGGCGAGCAAACCGTCGCACGCGACATTTTGCGCCTTCAAGAGGCGCTTGAGTTCCACCGCCGCGGGATCGCGGCCCACGGCGCCGAACAGTTCCGTATTGACGCACAGCGCGGTCAGATTGCGCGCCACGTTTGCCGCACCGCCCGGCATGGAGCTTTCCTGGGTGAAATCCAGGACCGGCACCGGGGCTTCGGGCGAAATCCGCGCAACGGTGCCCCAGATGAACCGATCCAGCATGACGTCGCCTACAACCAGCACCCGTGTTTTGCGAGTGGCGTTCAGGATGTGGCGCGCGCGGACCGAGGATAATCTGTGTTGTTTCATGGCCGAATCACTCCAGAAAAGCTGTCAGCGGACTGGTCGCGCTGGCGGTCGCCTGTTGCGATGCCAATCCGGCTTCAAATGCGGCGCGCCCGGCTTCGACGGCCATTTTGAAAGCGACTGCCATGCGGTTCGGATCGGCAGAGACCGCGATGGCGGTATTCACGAGGACGGCGTCCGCGCCCATTTCCATGGCTTCGGCCGCGTGGCTCGGGACCCCGAGGCCGGCATCCACCACAACGGGAACCGTCGCCTGCTCGATGATGATGCGGATCTGGTCGCGCGTCTGGATGCCACGATTCGATCCGATCGGAGAGCCCAGCGGCATGACCGTGGACACGCCGGCGTCCTGCAATCGCTTGGCCAGGACCGGGTCGGCGTTGATATACGGCAATACGGTAAAGCCTTCTTTGACCAGGATCTCGGACGCCTTCAGCGTCTCGACCGGGTCGGGCAGCAGATAGCGCGGGTCCGGATGGATTTCGAGCTTCACCCATTTCGGGAGGCCGGCGGCGGCGGCGAGACGGGCCAGGCGGACGGCCTCCTCGGCATTCATCGCGCCACTGGTGTTCGGCAGCAGCAAATATCTCTTGGGATCGATGAATTCCAAAATGTTGGCGAATGGGTCTTTCCTTCCGCTCAAATCCGCGCGGCGCAAGGCGACCGTGACGATCTCCGCCCCGCTGGCGTCCAGAGCGTCGCGCATGGCTTCCGGAGACGAGAATTTTCCGGTGCCCAGGATCAGTCGCGACCGGAAAATCCGCCCGGCGACAACCATCGGTTGATTCAGCAAGGACATCCTGATCAATGTAGGCGGGATGCCCGAGGTTTGTCGAGGAGCCAGAGGGCCGGATCGTGGTATAGGTTGACCGGAGCGCGGACCTTAGAACCTGAACTCGATCGCGAGGCTCACGGAGTGAGTTTCAGTGCCGCCAAAGCGCATGCGGTCGCTGCCGGTGAACGTGGTGGAATCCGCTTTCCACTCGGGATCTGACGTGGCGAAGTAATGGTACTCCAGGCTGATTCCCAAATGGTCGTTCAGGTTGCAGCGCAATCCGCCGAACGCCTGATAGGCGAACACCGCGTCGGATTGCGAACCGTGCATGCGAGTGAGCCCAAAATCAATGTGGTCCGCATCGATCACCGCCGCGGATCCGCCCAACCCGCCGCCGATATAGGGACAGGGCCAGAAACGGACCAGGGCCGGGCATTGCAGCCGGACGTTGAGCAGGAATGGCACGTTCGAGAGAATGGCATCGTCAACAGATGCGTCGGTAATGGAACGAATCCGGTTGGCTGTCACCCCGGTTTCGAACTCAGTCGCAAACCAATCCGTCACCTGGTAGCCCGCGACAAGCCCGAAACGGTAGCCGGGATCAAAGGCCACTTTGACGCCGGTTGTATTCTCCCCGAAGAACTCCTTCAACTGGGTGTCCGGCGTCCAGGCGCCTCCGGCGTCGGCTTTGAGGTAGAACGGGGTTACCTGCGCGCGAGCCGCGAACGTCGAGAGCAACGCGAGGCCGCAGGTGGTGATGAGAGTTTTGGTTGCAGTGTGTCGTTTCATAAAATCTGCGCAATTGATGGAATATCCGGGCCAGGACGGGATTCGTCAATGGTCGATCCAACTCCGGGTGCGATTGGCGGCGCCAATTCATGAAGGCGTGGGGACGGCCTCGTCCCCACTGAGGTTGCAGGAACTCAAGGGATCGCGGGGACGAGGCCGTTTCCGGTGAGGTGTGGATGCAACCTCCACGAATCCTGGCGACGAGCCGTCGCCACCCCGATATTGCCACCTTCATGAATTGGCCGTGTGCGATTGGAAGGGCGGGGCAACACGCATACCGGACCGCGGCTGTGTCGAAGACCAGCCGCAGCACGCCAAGCTGTTTCACACCCGCGACAGCTTCCCGGGGTGTCCACTGCAGCCGGTTTAACCCGTCTCTTTCGACCCCGCCTGACACAAGTCTTGCGGTTTCCGTTGGGTTGTGAGATTTGTGGGTCGTTGTCCCAGCGGCGACGCTTCGTTTGCCGACCGGGGCTCGGCGGCTGTGAGGATCCGGCGTACGGAATGTCCGGGCCGAATGATTTGAAAATGATGCATGGCAATCGAAAAGGTTTTGCGGGGAGCAAGCTGGCTCCGGTGATCGGCTTGATGCTGTTGTGCGGTTGCGCGCAGCATTACATCATCAAGTTGAGCAACGGCAGCCAGATTGACAGCTCCGGCAAACCCAAGCTGGTGGGGGGCAGTTTCCACTACAAGGACATCCAGGGTCGGGATCATCTGATTCCCGAGGGCCGGGTGTTGGAGATGGAGCCCGCATCGATGGCCACGGAGGAAGAGAAGACATACGCCCCGCCCAAACCGCACAAACCCCGGCACTGGTATTTCCTCTGGCTGGCTTCGATAAAAGAGACGCCACCCGCAGGGGTGGCTGTCGAGAGCGGAAGAATCCGGATCAGGAGCGGCTCTATCGCCGACGGATGACGCCGAGTTTCCCGAGCAGGAGGCCTCCCAACACAAGACTGAGTGTGCTCGGCTCCGGAACGAGCGTGGGGATCATCTCCTGGGTGAAGGAGTACGATGTGCTGCCTGAAAAATGGATCGCGTAGCTGAAATCCAGCTCGTCGCCGACGGCAAGCGGCGTTCCGTCTGACAAGTTGATCGTTCCTTCGTACTTGCCGCTGTAAAGGCCGCTGCCTTGAAGCGTGGGCTCCACAGTGCTGGAGACATTCCAATCGCTGCTCGGCGATGAGACGCTTGGAGAACCGCTAACGATTGTAAACGGGTTACTCATGACCACGTTCACCTGGTAACCGGTCCAAGCGAAGCCGGTGTCATTGTCCACGCCGCTCGCGAGGGTGAGGGTTGGATCCGCCTCGGTGTCCGTGGTGATGGTTCCCAAGACATGCGCGGGTCCGCTCATACATTCCCTGCCGTAAATGTCCAGAGCACTGGTGTCGCCATTCCAGCCGTTGGGACAAACAATGGCACCGTCGCCGTCGTCCTGGTAAGACAGGCTGATGATGTTGGCCTTGCTGATGGAACAAGAAAACAAGGTTGCCGCCGTGAAAAGAAGAACGCTTCTGATTGTCATAATACCTTCTGAGAACTATGGTTTTGCACTGACTGACCCACCACCACGTCACCCACCGTCCCCCACCATCACACCCTGGCCAAATCCGAAATCGCACTTTTTATAACACCCGGAACATTTCTTGTCCAGAACAATATTAATGTAAGCTAATTTCATACATGCTATTTAATATTTTTATCTTATTTCATTATTTTCCCGGCTGGGAAGAAATTCGCACTTGGAACACGGCGTTTTGAACCGTAGCCTTGCAGGCATGTTTCGTCCTTGCATTGACTTACACGAGGGCAAGGTCAAGCAAATCGTGGGTGGCACGCTCGGCGCCGGCGGCGGGGCATTGCGAACGAATTTCGTTTCCGAGCGCAGCGCAGCCTGGTATGCAGAGCTTTACAGGCGCGACGGTCTTGCGGGCGGCCACGTGATCATGCTCGGCCCCGGGAATGAGGCGCAGGCGCGCGCCGCCTTGAAGGCCTATCCGGGCGGACTGCACATTGGCGGCGGCATCAATCCGGACAATGCTCCCGCCTGGCTCGAAGCCGGAGCGTCGCATGTCATTGTTACTTCCTGGGTGTTTCGCGAGGGGCGCCTGGATTGGAATCGTCTGAAGTCACTGGTGGCGGCGATTGGCAGGGGGAGGATTGTTCTGGATTTAAGCTGCCGCCGGCGAGGGGAGGAATACATTGTCGTGACGGACCGGTGGGAAAAATTCACCGACATGGAGATCAGTCAGGCGACGTTGGAAACGCTGGCCGCGGCGTGCGGGGAATTCCTGGTTCACGCGGTGGAGGTGGAAGGGCTCTGCAGGGGGATCGACTCCGAACTGGTTGCCAGGCTGGGGCAATGGTCCCCGATCCCCACGACCTACGCCGGCGGCGCCAATTCGCTGGGCGACCTGGAAACGGTGACCCGGCTGGGCCGGGGGCGGGTTGACCTGACCATCGGTTCGGCATTGGACATTTTCGGCGGCAACGGCGTCCATTATGATGACGTGGTGGCGTTCAATCGGAAACTGGGCGAGAAGTTGAACACATGAACCTGCAACGCTGGTTTCAGGAGCATTCTCTGAGATTGCTGGCCATTCGCGACACACCCGAGGCCATCGCGGGCGGCGTGGCGATCGGAATCTTCCTCGGCTTCACCCCGCTCTTTGGGTTGAAAACGCTGGGCGCCATCCTCCTGGCGTGGCTGACCCGGAGCAACATTATCGCGGCGGTGCTCGCGGGCACCATGCACGACCTGCTGCTCCCGTTCATGCCCGTGGTTTATCGGTGGGAATATGACCTTGGTTTCTGGCTGATCAGCGATCCTCACCACTGGCCGGTGCACTGGTCGAGATCGGCCCTGAGGCCGGCGGAGTGGAGGGACTGGACGAAATTTCTTACGGTGGGGAAGCCGCTGTTGCTGGGGTCGCTCCTGTGCGGCGCGCCGGTGGCGGCGCTTTCATTTGTCGTCACGAAGATCATCGTGAGCCGGCACCAACGGAGAAAGCGGGTGCCGGCGCCTCAGGCCGCCGGCCGGAGTCCTTGACAGACTGCGGAACGCCGGCGATAGACGCGCGTTACTTGGCCAGCTCGATCTTCGACGCGGTGAGCACTTTCTTGCCGTTCTCTTCCTTGAGCGTGCCGGTCGCCGTCACCTTGTGGGACTCCTTGCACACGTTTTCGTGGAACTCTTTGCTCACTTTATTGTGGGCCAGGTAATACGTCACCGTCTTGCCATCCTCCTGGGTTTGGATGACGGTCTGGCACTTGTCGGTTTCGTGCAATGCGCACTTGGCGCACATTCCCTCACCGGTGATCGTGACTTCTTTGCTGGCCGCGACAGCGGTCGTTGCGAGCACCGTCACCAGCAGCGCAGCCAGGGCGAACATGAATGATATTCTTCTCATAAGTGTTATTGGAGTTCAGTGGACTATAGTCAGACCACCCCGGGGCTGGTTTGTTCAACCAAATTTGCGGCGGGGGTGGGGACGGCTCGTTTCCACGCATCCTTTGAGTTTCCTTCAAGCTTACTGGGGACGACCCGCCCCACCCCTCAGCTTGAGAGGGCGCCTTCGGCGGCGGCATTCTGCGTAAAGATGAGGCGATCCTTGTCCACGGAGACCCGAATCGACTCGCCTTCGTGCATCGCGCCGCGCAGGATTTCCTCGGCCAACGGGTCTTCGAGGAACCGCTCCACCGAGCGCCGCATGGGACGCGCCCCGTATTGCGGGTCATAGCCTTTTTCCACCAGGAAATCCTTCGCTTTTTCGTCCAACTGCAGGAGGATGTTCCGGTTTTTGAGCCGTTGCATGACCTTGCGCACTTCCAGGTCGAGGATTTCGACCAGATCGGGCTTGGTCAGCGAGCGGAAGACGATCACGTCATCGAGACGGTTCAGAAACTCGGGGCGGAAAGTCTTCTTGGCCTCTTCCAGAATCTTTTCGCGCATCTTTTCGTAGCTGTTCTCGTCCGTGATCGGCGAGAAACCAAGCGTGCTCTGGCGCTTGATCGTGTCCGAGCCGACGTTGGACGTCATCAGGATGATGGTATTGCGGAAGTTCACCACGCGCCCGACGTTGTCCGTCAGCTTTCCTTCCTCGAGGATCTGCAGGAGCATGTTCCAGACGTCCGGATGCGCCTTTTCGACCTCGTCGAACAGAACGACGGAATAGGGTTTGCGCCGCACTTGTTCGGTGAGCTGGCCGCCTTCCTCGTAACCGACGTAGCCCGGCGGCGATCCGATGAGGCGCGACACGTTGAACTTCTCCATGTACTCGCTCATGTCGAGCTGGATGAGGGCTTTGGAATCGCCAAACATCTGTTCGGCGAGCGTTTTGGCCAGGAGCGTCTTGCCGACGCCGGTCGGACCGAGCAGCGCAAAGGTGCCGATCGGCCGGCGCGGATCTTTCAAGTCCGCGCGGGACCGGCGCAAGGCTTTGCCGATGGCGGCGACCGCTTCGCGCTGGCCGATGACGACTTTGGTCATTTCCTCCTCGACCTTGAGCAGGCGCTGCATTTCCCCCTGTTCCATCCGTTGCAGCGGAATGCCGGTCCACTTGGAGACGACGTGCAAAATGTCTTCCTCATCCACCTTAACGCGCTTCTCCTCGCGGCTGGTGCGCCATTCCTTCAGGAGATTCTCCAGCTTCTCCTTTGTGGTCTTCTCCTTGTCGCGCATGGCCGCGGCCCCTTCGAAATCCTGGTTTTTGATCGCGCGCTCTTTCTTGGTCTTGATGTCCTCGATTTCGCCTTCGAGTTCCTTCACCTCGGGCGGCCGCGTCATCGTGCCAATGCGCGCGCGCGAGCCGGCCTCATCCATGAGGTCGATGGCTTTGTCGGGCAGATACCGGTCGGTGATGTAACGATCCGAGAGCTTCACCGAAGCCTCGATGGCCTTGTCGCTGAACTCCGCCTTGTGATGGTCCTCGTATTTGGGGCGGAGGCCCTTGAGGATCAGGATCGCTTCCTCCACGGACGGAGCCTCGACCTTCACCGACTGGAACCGCCGTTCCAGCGCAGCGTCTTTCTCGATATACTTGCGGTACTCGTTGAGCGTCGTGGCGCCGATGCACTGCAGTTCGCCGCGGCTGAGGGCGGGTTTGATGATGTTCGAGGCGTCCATGGTGCCCTCCGCCGAGCCGGCTCCCACGATGGTGTGCAGCTCGTCGATGAACAGAATGATGTTTTTCGAACGGCGGATCTCGTCCATGACGGCCTTGATCCGCTCTTCAAATTGTCCTCGATACTTCGTGCCCGCAACCATCAACGCCAGGTCGAGCGTGATGACGCGCTTGTCGCGCAGCAGTTCGGGGACATTGCCGGCGGCGATCTCCTGCGCCAGGCCTTCGACGATGGCGGTCTTGCCCACGCCCGCCTCGCCAAGCAGCACGGGATTATTCTTGGTGCGGCGGCAGAGAATCTGGATGACCCGCTCGATCTCATTCTTGCGGCCGATGACCGGATCCATTTCACCTTTGCGCGCGATCTCGGTGAGGTCGCGGCCGAACGCCTTCAGGGCGGGGGTCTTGACCTCCCCCTTTTTTTCGCCGACCGGCTTTTCCGGCGCTTCACCGCCGCCGCCGCCGGCCTCCTCCTGCGCGGCGAAATTCGGATCCAGTTCCTTCAGAATCTCCTGGCGGGTTTGCTCGATATCCACGTCGAGGTTTTTCAAAACGCGCGCCGCCACCCCGTCGCCCTCGCGGAGCAGGCCGAGCAGGATGTGTTCGGTGCCGACGTACGTATGGTTGAGGGCCTTGGCTTCCTTGGCCGCCAGTGCGAGCACTTTCTTCACGCGCGGCGTGTAGGGAATGTTGCCGATCATCTTCTGGTCGGGTCCGGTCCCCACCTGTTTCTCGACTTCCATGCGGACGGTTTCGAGGTCGAGGCCCATTTTCTGGAGCACGTTGACGGCGACGCCCTGGCCCAGCTTGATCAGGCCGAGCAACAGGTGCTCGGTTCCGACGAAATTGTGGTTGAACCGATCGGCTTCCTTGCGCGCCAGGGCGAGCACTTGCTGGGCTCGGGGCGTAAAATTGCTCATGGCTTCATCGCTCATACGGAACCTGCTTCACAATGGCGTTACTTTTCCGGTTTGTCCACTCCGCTGCCGTGTGGATCCGGCGGTTTGGAAACCGGCCGGCTGACAAATTTCAACCGCTCGCGCACCATGTCTGCTCGCAGCAAGTCGCGTTCCTCGGCGGAGAGCTTCTCGGAATGCTGCTTTTGCAGGTGGGCCGGCTGCGTGAAAATGAACAATTCGTCCACCAAAGAGCGGTCCACGCCGGGAAAGAGCCCCAGATCCACGCCCAAACGCATCAACGACAGCAAATTCATCGTTTCTTTCGAGGAAATAATATGGGCATTGGCCAAAACACCATAGGCCCGGCCGATATGATTGAAGACGACCTTGGATTTCTTCTCCAGGAGGGTCGCCCGGGCGTTTTCCTCATGCTCAATAATCTGGGCCAGAACCTTTTCCAGCCTCTCAACAATCGCGCTTTCCGATTCGCCCAATGTCATTTGATTGGACACTTGGAATACGTTGCCCAACGCCTCGGTGCCTTCGCCGTAAAGGCCCCGGACCGCCAGGCCAAGCTTGTTCACCGATTGAATGATCGGGTTGATCTGCTCGGCCAGGACCAGGCCCGGCAGATGCAGCATGGCGCTGACCCGGATGCCGGTGCCGATGTTGGTCGGGCAAGCGGTCAGATAACCGAGTTCCGGACTGAATGCGTAATCGAGGGTCTTCTCCAGTTCGGAATCGAAGTGGTCGATCGCCGTCCACACCTGGCGCAGTTGCAGACCCGGCCGGAGCGCCTGCATGCGCAGGTGATCTTCCTCGTTGATCATCACACACAGCGTCTCCTCCCGATTCAGGACCACGCCGCTCCCGGTGCTCTTGGCCGCGTGCTCGCGACTGATGAGATGGCGTTCGACGAGGATCTGCTTGTCGAGTGTGGAGAGGTTGTCCATCGATTGAGAAAAGGCCTCCCGCATTTCCGGCAGCGTCTCAACGGCCAGGCGGATCGTCTCGAGCACGCGGATGCGCTCGGGCTTCTTGGCCCAGCCGGGAAAGGCGGCGTCCTTGATGTTCCGGGCCAGGCGGACCCGGCTGGACATGACGATCCGGTCGTGCGGCCCTTTGCGCCGCGCGATTTCCGCCGGGGGTGTGAGAAATTCATGAAGGTCCATTTGTCAAGGCGCGGGGTTGCCCAACTGGGCGCTCATGTTCTTGATCTCGTCGCGCAAAAGCGCCGCCTGCTCGAAATTCTCATCCTCGACGGCCTTGTTCAGCTTCTTTTGCAACGCCATCAGGCGGTCGGACAACTCCCGGGTCTGTCGCAGCGATTCGGGAACTTTGCCCACGTGCCGCGTGCCCTTGTGCATGGACTTGAGCAAGGTCTCCAGGCCGTCAGCAAATGTCTTGTAACATTCGGGGCATCCCAGACGGCCCGCCTTCTTGAAATCCGCCTGCGTGAAGCCGCAACGCGGACATTTCAACTCCACGCCGGCGGCGGACTGTTCGAGCTCTTGCGACGCCCCGAGCCCAAGCAGCAGATCCGCCAGGGAAAAACCGGTTGGATCGTTCACGCCCTTGGTTTTGGCGCATTCCTCGCAAAGATCCACCTTCTGCATTTTGTCCCCGGCAATTTGCGTCAGGTGAACGGTGGCTTCGCGTTCCTTGCAGATGCAGCACAACATAGTCTCGTCAAATCGTCAATTTGCCCGCCGGTTGCGCGGGCCCACCGGAGCGAACAACCCGCTTCGCCTCCGGCCCAACCCGGCAACGCTGGAACGAATCAACGTCATCAATCATATCGGCTCGCCGGAGACTTTAGTCAAGGCGTGGTACGCCAAAGCGAGCTTTTTGGTCAGCCGCCCCGGCTTGCCCGTCCCAATCACCCGCCCGTCGATTTTTACCACCGGAACAATTTCCGCGCCCGTGCCCGTCAGAAAACATTCTTGCGCGTTGAACAGGTCGTACCGCGTCAGGTTCGGTTCGGTGACCGCAATGCCGGATTGTCCGGCCAGCTCGATGACGACCCGGCGGGTGATCCCGTAAAGCGCGCCGGCGGAAAACGGAGGGGTCATCAACTGGCCGTCTTTGACGATGAAAATGTTGTCGCCGCTGCATTCGGAGACGAACCCTTCGGCATTCAGCATCACCGCCTCCTCGCAGCCTGCGCCGTTCGCTTCGATCTTGGCGAGGATGTTATTCAGGTAATTCAGCGACTTGATGGCCGGGTTCAGGGCGCTGTGGAGGTTGCGCACGGTGGGCACGGTGACGATCTCCATGCCGCGTTCGTACAGTTCGGGCGGGTAAAGCTGGATTTTGTCCGCGATGACAATCACCGACGGGCGTTTGCAGCGGCTCGGATTCAGCCCCAACGTGCCGATCCCGCGAGTGACGACCAACCGGATGTAACCGTCCCGAAGCCTGTTCTTCCGGCAGCTTTCGAGGACCGCCTCCGTGATTGCGGGGCGGGAGATCGGAATCGTCAGCAGGATGGCCTTGGCGGAAAAGAACAGCCGGTCGATGTGCTCCTTCAACCGGAACACGCGCCCGTTGTAGGCGCGGATTCCCTCGAAGATTCCGTCGCCGTACAGCAGACCGTGGTCGAAGACAGAGATCTTCGCGTCGCGTTCGCCGTAAAATTTCCCGTCAATATAAACCTTCATGACGCAAGAGCAGAAAACCTAGTCAAAACGGGCGCTCAACGCAAACGCGAATTTGCGTGACATTGCGTCCGCGGCGATTATATTGCCGCGCCTTCAGCGACCCTATGGTCTAGCGGTTAGGACACCACCCTTTCACGGTGGTAGCCCGGGTTCGATTCCCGGTAGGGTCGCCACTGTTATCAGAGCGCCTCCAAACGGTAGAAACGCGCCGCGTCGCCAGGGGTGTCAGTCTTGGAGGCGTTCGTGCCGGTTGCGGGCACGTCACCGGGCTGCGCCAAGGGGTTGAAAATCAAATCGCCAATTGGATGGATCACATCGTTGAAACTTGCCCGCAGAAGCTCGCGGGCGGTGCTCTCGAACGTCGTGTTGTCGTTGTTCGTGTCCGTCCACTCGACCAGGACCGCCTCGCGCACCGGCGTCGCCGCCGGTGGATCCACCGCGACGGTCGTCGTATAGCCATTCGTGATTAATCCCGGCAAATGCCCGTTGGTCGGATCGAGCGTGGGAAGGTTGGTGAGTTCGGTGTGGACTGTGTAGAAAATGCCGTTCGTCGCATCCATCTCGGAAGGGTCAGCCAGAGGGGATACGCCGAGTCTCTCTGCCAGCCTCCTGCTCCTCGTTTCACCCCATTCCCGATGCGTGCGTGCGTGCGTCTGAATCCACGCAATCCTCGCATAGGGGTAACACCCCATATCACCCGCAGAGTCTCCCGGCTTATTCTATCACCTGTGAACCCGAAAGACTCTTTGATAACAGGGCGTCAGCCGTCACCGGCTGACGGTCCGGGCCAAACTGCGGCTCGTGATGAAGGCGGGAGAAAGAGGAAAAATCACGACGCGTATGCGCCGGGCCACGACATGCGGAGTGAGAAGGCGATACGCGCCTCAGAGCTTGGTTATCGGCGGTTATGCCTTTTGGCGGCCGGCATGGCCTTCGCCGCCATGCTCACGCCGGGAAACGCGGCGCCGGCCTATCCGCTGAAGAGCAGCGCCACTGGCCGTTTTCTGGTCGATCAGAACAATACCCCCACCTTGATCACGGGCGATTCTCCGCATGCTTTGATGGTGAATCTGTCGGAAGCCGATGCCGGGACGTTTTTAGCGGACCGCGAAGCGTATGGGTTCAACACGGTTACCATTTATCTGCTGTGCGGCGCGGCGACCGGCGGTCGGACGAATTGCAGCACGATTGACGGAATCCTGCCCTTCACGAACACAATCCCGTCCAAGAGTTCGTATGATCTTTCCACCCCGAACGAGGCGTATTTCGCGCACGTGGATCGCATCGTGAATCTGGCGGCGCAAGATGGGATTCAAGTCATGCTCGATCCGGCCGAAACGAGCGGCTTTCTGACGACACTGCTGGACAATGGCACCGCCAAATGCCGCGCTTACGGCCAGTATCTGGGCAATCGCTATCAGAACTTCCCCAACATCCTTTGGTATCACGGGAATGATTTTCAATCCTGGGCGAACACAAATGACGATGCCGTGGTGCTGGCCGTCGCGCTGGGGATCCAGGACAAGGACACGAACCATATTCACACCATCGAATTGAATTACTATGCGAGCGACTCCCTGGATGACCCTTCGTGGGGGCCCATCGTCAGATTGAACGCCGCCTACAGCTACTATCCGAGCTACGCGCAGGTGCTGGAGGCGAATACCGATTCGAGTTCCACGCCGGGTTTCCTGGTTGAGGCCAACTACGAATTCGAAAACCTTTCAGGTCCGCTCACCACGGCGCCTGTTCTCCGGAAGCAGGAGTATTGGACGCTGTTGAGCGGGGCGGCCGGGCAACTGTATGGCAACCACTATACGTGGCAGTTTGCAAGCGGTTGGCAGACCAACCTGGATACTCCGGGCGCGATCCAGATCAGCTATCTCAAGGCGCTGTTCGAACCGCGAGTCTGGTACAACCTGGTTCCGGACACGAATCATACGGTGGTGACTGCCGGGTATGGGACCTTTGCGACCAATGGAACTGTAGATGCCAATGACTATGCGACGGCGGCCCGCACAGCCGACGGGACCTTGGTGATGGTGTACCTGCCGGTCCTCCGGACGCTAACCGTGGACATGTCGAAGCTGAGCGGCGCTGCGGTGGCGCAGTGGTATGATCCGGCCGGCGGGAGTTACGTTCAGATTTCGGGTTCACCGTTCACCAACAGCGGCTCGAGGAATTTCACACCGCCCGGCAACAACCGCGACGGAGATGGGGGCTGGGTTCTGCTGTTGGAGACTCTCAGCACCCCGGCGCCGCCTGTGTTGAGTTTCGCATCGGCGGGTCCGGGCACCAACGGCTTTGTTGTGAGTTTCAACACCCAGCCAGGGTGGAAATATGATCTCCAGTCCGTCAGCAATTCACCGGGCGGCGTTTGGTCTCCGCTCGTGACAAACATACCCGGAACCGGCGGACCGGTTCAGATCACCGACACCAACACGATCGGCGGGGTCGGGTGGTTCTACCGCGTAAAAACTGGAACATGAAACGATTTTTGAGAATCCCAGCATGGAAATGCGCGGGCATCCGGCCGCAATCGTGCCGGCTGGCTGCAGGCGGGATGCTCTGTTTGTTCGTGGCCGCCCAGGCGGCCGCTGGTCCGGCGTATCCATTGAAACAGAGTGCGAGCGGACGTTATCTGGTCGATCAAAGCAATACGCCCTGCATGATCGTCGGTGATTCTCCCCAGGCGTTGGTAGTGAACATCAGCGAAGCAGACGCAGCCCTATTTTTCACCAACCGAAACGCGCGCGGGTTCAACACGATGTGGATCAACCTGCTCTGCACGACCTACACGGGAGGGCGCACCAACGGCAGCACCTTCGACGGGATGCTGCCCTTCACAAACAAGATCCCATCGACCAGTTTCTACGATCTCTCCACGCCCAACGAGGCTTATTTTGCGCACATGGATCGCATCCTCAACCTGGCGGCGCAGCAGGGATTGCAGGTGATGCTCGACTCGATTGAAACGGGCGGCTGGCTGACGACGATGGTGGCCAACGGCGCGGTCAAGTGCCGGGCCTACGGCCAGTACCTGGGCAATCGCTACAAGAACTTCCCCAATATCATCTGGTTCCACGGCAACGATTTTCAGGGCTGGCAGACTGCCAACAATGATGCGGTCGTGCGGGCGGTGGCCCTTGGCATCCATGACATGGATACGAACCATCTTCAGACCATTGAATTAAATTACCAGGTCAGCAGCTCGTTGGACGACACCAACTGGGCGCCGATCGTCGGGCTCAATGCGGCGTACACTTACTTTCCGACGTACGCGGAGGTGCTCCATTCCTACAACCAGTCGAGTTCCATGCCCGCGTTCATGGTTGAGGCCAACTATGAATTTGAAAACCTGGCAGGGCCGGTCACCACGGCGCCGATTCTCCGGAAGCAAGAGTATTGGGCGCTGTTGAGCGGGGCGGCCGGGCAATTGTATGGCAACCACTATACATGGCAATTTGCAAGCGGCTGGCAGACCAACCTGGATACCCCGGGCGCGATCCAGATGAGCTACCTCGAGGCGCTGTTCGAACCGCGAGCCTGGTACAACCTGGTTCCGGACACGAATCATACGGTGGTTACCGCCGGCTATGGGACATCTTCTTCCACGGTCACCGTGAGCACCAACGATTACGCAACGGCGGCCCGCACGGCCGACGGGACGTTGGTGATGGTGTACCTGCCGGCCCTCCGGACGCTGACCGTGAACATGTCGAAGCTGAGCGGCCCTGCTGTGGCGCAGTGGTATGATCCGGCCGGCGGGAGTTACGTTCAGATTTCGGGTTCACCGTTCACCAACAGCGGCTCGAGGAATTTCACACCGCCCGGCAACAACAGCGACGGAGATGGAGGCTGGGTTTTGCTGTTGGAGACGTTGAGCGCCCTGACACCGCCTGTGTTGAGTTTCGCATCGGCCGGCCCTGGCACCAACGGTTTTGTTGTGAGTTTCGACACCCAGCCAGGGTGGAAATATGATCTCCAGTCCGTCAGCAATTCACCGGGCGGCGTTTGGTCTCCGCTCGTGACAAACATACCCGGAACCGGCGGAGCGGTTCAGATCACCGACACCAACGCGCTCGGCTGGGTTGGGGGGTTCTACCGCGTGAGAACCGGATCATGAAACGATTAACGATCCGGGAGTTGCTGCGATCGAACCGACCGGCGAAGGCGCCGGTCGGAACACGCGAGGGCGCGCGTTCTCCCCCGTTTCAACTGAATCGTTCCGGCTTAGACCGTCGGCTCACGCTTCAATTCTTGAGCACGCCGCAGCTCCGCCATCCCGGTGAGCAAGCAAAGGGTTCTTGAATCGACCGCAAACGTCAGGCGTTCGGCTGTGGCCCTTTAAGCGTGAGCCAAAGAGTGACCCTGGCCGCTCACGTTGTTGGTCTCCGCTTGCGACCGGTGTCAGACTCCAACAAGGTCACGACCTCCTCGGCGAGGAGGTTGGGCAGAATCACGACCTCGCCGTGTGAGTCAAAGCACGCCTGACGAATGCCTGAGACGCCGTTCTGCCGGCAGAATTCGCGGAAGTCGAGGGTGGACAGGAAATGCAGGTTCGTGGTGCGATACCAGAGTTGAGGGAGGGATTGGGTGACCGGTGTGCGTCCGCGAAGCAGGATCTGCAGCCGCACCCGGTAGTGGGCGAAGTTGCTGTAGGCAATGATGACCTGGCGGCCGACGCGAAACGCTTCCCGAACGATCTCCACGGGCGAAATCAATTCCTGAAACGTGCCCAGCAACAGCACGTAGTCGAACGTCTGATCGCCGTACTGATCCAAACCATCCGCGATGTTGCCTTGATGGGCGACCAGCCCGCGCTGAATGCAACGGGCGACCAGCTCGGGGTCTCGTTCCACGCCTTCGGCCACGACGCGGTTGGATCGCACGAGCCGCTCCAGGAAGGCGCCGTCACCCGTTCCCAGGTCCAGCACGCGAGCGCCGTCGGGTATCCAGTCCAGAACGCTATCGTAGATTCCAGGATGCATGGCTCAACTAAATCGCCGCGCCGGCCTCCTTGAAACTGGCGTTGCGGTATTCATTCTCCAGGTAATGCCGCACGACATTGGCGAACTCCGGATTCTCGATCAGAAAGGAATCGTGCCCGTAAAGGGTTTCGAGGTTGATGTAGGTGGCGGCCACGCGGGAGCGCTTGAGCAGGCGCACCAATTCCCGCGATTGCGCCGGTGGATACAGCCAGTCGGACGCGAACGAGATCACCAGAAAACGCGCCTTCACCCCGCGCAACACATTCTCCGGTGGATGACCGTCAAACAAATCGAACTGATCCAGCGCCTTGGTCAGATAAAGGTAGGAATTCGGATCGAAGCGATTCACGAAGCTCTTTCCCTGATGGTGAAGGTAGCTTTCAACGGTGAAAAGCGCCACCTCGGCGTCAACCGCATTCACCCTGGGTTGCAGGGTGCGGCCGAACTTCCGGGTCATCGCATATTCGCTGAGATAGGTGACGTGCCCCACCATACGGGCCACGGCGAGACCATGCTTCGGGCGGCGGTCGGGTGTGTAGTTTCCGGTGTTCCAGTCCGGATCAGTCATAATAGCGCGGCGGCCGATTTCATTGAATGCGATTTGCATCGCGTTGTGCGCGGCGCAGGTCGCGATCGGAACGCAAACGCGGACCTGCTCCGGAAGATGGACGGCCCAGTCCAGCGCCTGCATTCCGCCCATCGAACCGCCGATGACCGCGAACAGCCGCGAGATGCCCAGGTACTCGATCAGCTTTGCCTGCACCGCCACCATGTCGTGGACGCTGACGAAAGGAAAGTCCATGCCGTAAGGCTTGCCGGTTCCGGGGCACGCCGACATCGGACCGGTCGTCCCGTCGCAGCCTCCGAGCACGTTGGAACAGACGACGAAGAATTTGTCGGTGTCAATCGCCCTGCCCGGGCCAACGTGGAAATCCCACCAGCCGGGACGCCCCGTGTCGGGGTGAAGGCCCGCGACGTGTGCCGTGCCGGACAGGGCGTGGCAGACCAGGATGGCGTTGTCGCGCCGGGCGGAGAGCGTGCCCAGCGTTTGGTACGACACTTCCACCGGGTCGAACGTGAAACCGGACTGGGTTTGCACCCCGCGCAACCTGACGGTTTGCGTGCGCGTCACGCCCAGGGGCGATTGATAGCCCGTGGTCTTCTGGTCCTGAAGATCGCCCCGAACGATGCTGGCAGGCAGGTCCGTCATCTGCGTCAAACTCCAGTCCGGTTCACGTTGTCCGCGCGGTCTATTTCGCGGCGCGCAATGCCTGATCGATGTCAGCCTTGATGTCTTCCACGTCCTCCAGGCCTATGGAGAGCCGGACATAGTCCGGCGTGGCGCCGGTTTCCTCCAACTCGGCCGGCGTCAACTGCGAATGCGTGGTCGAAGCCGGATGAATCACCAGCGATTTGGCGTCGCCGATGTTGGCCAGATGCGAGAGCAGTTTCACTGAATTGATGAACTTCTTTCCGGCTTCCAGGCCGCCCTTGACGCCGAAACCGACCAGGCCGCCGAAGCCGTGCCGGAGATACTTCGAGGCAACCGGGTAACTTGGATCGTCCGGCAGCCCGGGATATGTCACCCAGGTCACCAGCGGATGCGTTTTGAGCCAGCGGCCAATTTCCAGCGCGTTGGCCGAATGTTGTTTCTGCCTCAGCGGCAAGGTTTCCAATCCCTGCAGGAAAAGGAACGAGTTGAACGGACTGAGCGCCGCGCCGATGTCGCGCAGCAGGGTGACGCGCGCTTTGAGGATGAACGCCACGTTGCCCAGCCCGGGCACGTTGCTCAATGCGTCCCAGTAAACCAGGCCGTGATAGCTCGGATCGGGTTCGGTGAATTCCGGGAACTTGCCGTTGTTCCACTTGAACTTGCCGGAGTCTACGATGACACCGCCGATGGACGTGCCGTGGCCCCCGACGTATTTCGTGGCCGACGTGGCAATGACGTCCGCGCCGTAATCAAACGGCCGCACCAGCCCCACCCCCACCGTGTTGTCCACCACGAGCGGGATGCCGGCCTCGTGCGCGATGTTGGCGAGCGCCGCGAAGTCCGGCACGTCGAGCTTCGGATTGCCGATGGTCTCGACGTAGAGGGCGCGGGTCCTGGGTGTGATGGCCTTGCGGAACGCTTCCGGGTCGCGGGAGTTCACAAACTTCGCCGTGCGGCCCAGCTTGGGCAGGGTGTAATGAAAAAGCTGGTAAGTGCCGCCGTAGAGGTTGTTGCCCGCCACAATGTCGTCACCCACCCGCGTGATATTCAGCAGCGCGTAGGTGATGGCCGCCGAACCGGACGCCACACCCAGCGCGCCGGTGCCGCCTTCCAGCGCGGCGATGCGCTGCTCGAAGACATCGGTGGTGGGGTTCATGATGCGGGTGTAAATGTTGCCGAATTCCTTCAGGGCAAACAGATTCGCCGCGTGGTCGGTGTTTTTGAAAACGTAGGACGTGGTCTGGTAGATCGGCACGGCGCGCGCGGTGGTCGTCGGGTCGGGAACCTGCCCGGCGTGCAGTGCCAGGGTGCTCAAGCCTTGGGGTTTGGTGCTCATACTTTTCTCGTTATTTATTGTTGGGTTGGCGGCAGGCGCCTGCGCCGGGCGTGGATCGCCACGACGGAAAAGTCGCTGCCACAGTTTGCTCATGGTATCGGGTTGCGTTGGGCTGGAGGCGGCCCGGCGGCGTAAGGCGGCGTATCGGAGGAACCACGTTGCCGCAAAAGCGGGCGCCGAGGCCTCCCCCAGCTTGAATCGCTTCGGTTTTTAGAATTCCCATTTGGTCGTGATGCCCCATACGCCGTCCGCGTCGTGATCCAATACGCCACCGAAGTGACCGTAGCCCACCGCGAGCGTGAGGTGCTTGTTTACAACATAGGCGGCGTCGAGTGTCCACCAGTCGCCTTCCGCCCTCACCAGATTGCCGATGGGCCTGTACTCATTCGGCTGCTGGCGGTATTCGGCAGCCAGCGCGAGGCTGCTGGTCACAAACACGACCACGTTGCCCTCAAAGAGGAAACTGTAGCTGTCAGTGAATCCACCCAATCCGTTCCAAACCGCTTTGGTCGCGCGTCCACCGGCTTCAAGCAAGACCGGCCGTGGCAACTGAGTGAACAGCTTGGAGGCATATAATGTGAAATCCACTCCCTGGTGGTACTTGATCCCGTGCTGGGCCAACGCATCGCCAAGTTCATTGTTGATGGTGCTGATGCCGTCGTTGTATTTGTAGTGAACCCCGGCGGTGAGGGCAGGAAGCCATTTCTGGTCGAATTCGCCTTCCTTCAACACCTGCAGCCGCGCGTTGGCGTTGTAGAGTTGAACCTCCTGCCTGCTGATGCTCACCCCCGTGGCATCCTCGATCGCCAGCGGCAGGTCGCCCAGATCCAGATTGTCCCAGCCGAACCCGAGTTCGAGCCGTGACCAGGGCGATTCCGTCACGGTGAACGCCTCAAGGTCTTGCCCGTGACCGATGTCAACGAAAGAGAACCCCACGCTCGGACGGCCGACCGGTTCGCCATCCCGCGGGGGATTGACGATGTAAGCCGACAGCGTGGAAAAAATTCCGCCGTTGCCTTCGATCTGGTGAAGCGGCAGCGGCGCGGGTTTCTCCGCCGGTGCCGGGGAAGCGGGTTGAGCGGGAGGTTGGGCGTCGTCCGCAGCCCTCAGAGCGAGCGGGGGAGCTGCGGCAAGAGCCAGCGCAATAAACAGCGCGGGCGGGCGGATAACATGGGGTTCGGTACGGGGATTGGTTCGGACAAACAGTTTGCTTTTCATGGTTCATTTCGTGTTGCCAGCAAACCTCCGGTCGTCCGGTCAGCCTGTTGTGGAGTTTCTACAGGTTCCTTTTGCCTCCAGCGTTCTGGTGGGTGCGAATTCATTTCACATCTCATGCCGCGCATTCTCCTCCGCGCGCTCCGACCGAGAAGTCCCGGTCGGCGCCCAGATCGCGGTTGTGGAGCGTTTTTGAAACGCCGAAAAGACCAATGTCCGCCGTGTGATGGTGGCTGCAGGTATTCGGACAGCCGCCGCGACGCGGTTCAGTTTGATCAGCGGGGTTCGCCCCACTGTGCTGATAATGTCAGGATAAAGAGGCATAGACTTTTCCTTAGAGAATTGGCAGCTTTCCGTCGCTTACTTGTTTATGTCTATTTACATAGTAGAGATTAAGATTTAGCGGAGGACTGGCTCTCCACTTTTTGCTATTTTCTTTACGTAAATTGCTGATATTCTGTAAGATCATATGCACGATAAAGTCGGTCGTATTTGATGGGGTGCAGGTGGAGTCGCGTTCGAGATTACGCCTAAATCATCCGAAGATTCCTCCCGAGATATCGCGTCTCGCGTGAGTCGCCATGGGCTGTCCACCGGAAATGACGGCCGACTTTGCCGGTTCGATCTCGATTGCTTCGAAGAATGGCCTCTCCTGTTGGATCAACGGACAGGAAGCCGTCGTTTGCGGCGACTGGAGACGAAAAAAACACCGATGCAACCGGGGCAGTCCGGAACCCGGAGCCCGGCCCGCCGGTTCGTCGAAGGTCAGGCGGCCAGGAGGTCGCGACAGGCTTTCTGAAGCCGCTTCAGGTTCGCCGCCGACTTCGCCTCGATGTAACAGCGGATCAATGGCTCCGTCCCGCTCGCGCGGAACGCCACCCACTCGCCGTTCGGCAGCAGAAACTTGAAGCCGTCCGTCGTGATGAACTTCCCGACCTTGAACGGGCCGATCGAAGAGAGGCCGGAACCGAGTTTCGCCAGCAACGCCTCCTTCTGATCCGGCGGGATGGAGACATTGATGCGGTCGGTGTGGAACTCCCCGATCTGTCTCGCCAGATCTTTCAGGATCCGTCCGAGCGATTTCCCTTCGGTGGCGACCAGTTCGGCCATGAGCAGGCACGCGAGGATGCCGTCTTTCTCCGGCACGTGGCCCTTCACGCTGAGGCCGCCGGATTCCTCCCCCCCCACAATGATCGGTTCGCTCTCCATCAACGCGCCGATGTATTTGAAGCCGACCGGCGTCTCGTGAACCTTCACGCCCAGCAATTCGGCGACGGCATCCACCTGATGGCTCGTCGGCACGGTCCGGACCACCGCGCCCGTCCAACGGCGGTTCTTCCTCAGATGATAGAGCGCCAGCGCCAGCACCTGGTTTGGCGTCAACCACGTGCCGTCCTTGTCAACGATGCCAAACCGGTCCGCGTCGCCGTCGAGTCCGAGTCCCATCTGCGCTTTGCCGCGGCGGACAAACGCGCTGACCTCGGCCATGCCGCGGGCATTGGGCTCGGGGTAATGGCCGCCGAAGAGCGGATTCAATTCGTTGTGAAACACCGTCACACGGGCGCCGGAATCCTTGAGAAGCGTGTCCAGGTAGCCGTGGCCCGTGCCGTACATCAACTCGACGGCGACCTTCAGTTTTGCCTTCTTGATCGCCGCAAAATCCACCAGCTTCCGCAGTTGCCTGAAGTACGACGGCTGCGGATCGAACGTCTTGCAGTCGTACGTTCCGGCGACGGCTCCCTTGAAGGACCCGTTGTGCGCGGCGAGCGCGGCAATGTTCGATTCGATCTGTCCGGTCACATCGGCCGTGGCGGGCGCGCCGTTGCCCGTCGAGAATTTCAGCCCCTGGTATTCGGCCGGATTATGGCTCGCGGTCATGTTGATGCCGCCTGCGGCTTTCCGGTCGCGGATCGAGTGAGCGATGGCCGGCGTCGGGGTGTCGCGATCGCAGAGCAGAGGCGCCAGTCCGCCAGCCGCCAGCACCTCGGCGGCCGCGAGCGAGAATTCCCGGCCCAGAAAGCGGGTGTCATAGCCGAGAATGACGGTTTTGGGATTCGGACCCGGTTCCTTGGACAAAAACTTCGCGATGCCTTTCGTCGCGAGGCGGACGCTGTCGAAGGTGAAATCCCGGGCGATGATGCCGCGCCAACCGCTGGTCCCGAATTTGATCGCTGCCATAATGGAAGCTGCCGGCTCGTTGAAGCGTTAACAACCCTGCTGCGGGACGTGGTGCCGGCACGACGAATCGGCGTTGTAAGGTTTGGGGTTCAGCTTTTCCAATCAAACGCCCGCTTCTTGAGTGCGTAAGTGTAGCCCACGAACAGCACCGCGAGGAACGAGATCATCGAGCCGAAAATCACATTCGGGTTCTCGTGGAGCATGTCCCGGTAAATCACCGCCCAGGGATAAAGAAAGACCCCCTCGATATCGAAGAGGATGAACAGCATCGCCACCAGGTAAAACTTCACCGAGAGTCGCGTGCTGCCTTCGCCGACCGGAAGCATCCCGCACTCGTAGGCGGTGTCCTTGATCCGCGACCGTCTCCCCTTTTTGCCGAGGATCACGGACAGGATCAGCATCCCGAAAGAGAATGCGACCGCCAGAAACCCCAGCATCAATACCGGCAAATACTGGGTCAGTTGCAACTGTTCCATGGGGCGAATTTAAAAGGCTCCTCCGCTTTGGCAAGGGGAAACACGGGGAACAGCCTCGGAACGCCGGATTCATCCGGCAATCTCACGCGCTGTGCGTCCATCTGCCGGATCAATCCGGCGTTCTGACGGAATGGGGCACGGCTCAAAAAAAGCTTGCGTTGGGGGGCACGGAGCGGGCATGGTGCGCGCGCTTGGACCCAAGCGTCGGGTTCCAAGGCTTGGAAGCTCTTCAGTTGAAATAAGCGGTCGATCGCGCGGTTCTACCTTCGTCACATGGCGACGCCGGAGGCGGGGTCCGCGGTTATCGAGCGGCCGGACAACCGGGCGTCAAACGGGCGCGATTTCACCTTGGATGAAGCCCGCCCGGGCGACGCGCAGCGGCGGGGAGGTTCCGCGCTTCTGCCGGTATTTGTTCATCGCAACGGCAAGGGAAAATCATTGCCAGGGCGGATGTGTTAACTATGAGCAGTGAACAACCGATCGAACTGGAAGGGGTCATTAAAATGGTCCTGCCGGGCACCATGTTCCGGGTCACGCTGGACAACCAGCATGAAGTTCTGGCTCACATCTCCGGCAAAATGCGCAAGCATTTCGTCCGCCTCACGGTGGGTGACCGGGTGCGCATGGAGATGTCCCCCTATGATCTGACGAAAGCCCGCATTACTTTTCGCCTCCGTTAATCTTCCTCAACCTTCCTCCCGATCGGCCCTGCCGATCAACTGTACCGGCATGGGCAGGAACTTCAATGTGGTGCTGCCGCTGGCGGACCTGTGCTTCCGGACGCTGTTGCTCCGCTCCAAAGTCAGTTTCAAGCAGGCGCGCGGCCCGGCCGTCCCGGAGGTGCAGCCCAAGCAACCGCGCGGAAATGCGCTCGCCACGGTCTGACGTCCGGAATCCTTCATCTCCGGAACAGCCAGAGAAGGAACGTCAGAAGCAGGCTCGCCAGCAGGCACGTGACAATCGGGAAGTGAAAACTGAAATTGCCGCGCGTGTAATGAATGTCGCCCGGCAGCCGGCCTAGCCAGCTCCTGCCAAACCCCGACCAGATCAGGGCCCCGACGCCGGCGAGCACCAGGCCGGCGGCCACCAGGAGTTTACCCGCGTCGTTCATGGTTCAGAATCTCCCCGTTCTCGACGAGGTGGACGATGCATCATTACTCCACATCCGCGATTTTTTCAAAGCTCTCTTCAATAAACGTCGTGCCCTGGATGTGCGCCAGCTTCGCATAGAGCCCATCGAGCGCCAGCAGCTCTTCATGCGTACCCCGTTCCACAATCCGGCCCCGGCGGATCACAAGGATCTGATCGGCCTTGCGGATCGTGCTGAGGCGATGCGCGATGACGAAGCTGGTGCGGTTGGCCATGAGGCGTCCCAGGGCTTCCTGGATCAGCTTCTCCGTCGCCGTGTCCACGCTCGCAGTCGCTTCGTCGAGAATCAGGATCGGCGTGTCTTTCAACAGCGCGCGGGCGATGCTGACGCGCTGCTTTTCGCCGACGCTCAGCTTGACGCCGCGCTCGCCGACGCGCGAATCGTAGCCGTTGGGCAGCGCGGTGATGAAATCGTGGCAGTTGGCGGCGCGCGACGCGGCGATGAACTCCTCCTCGGCGGCGTCCAGGCGGCCGTAGAGGATGTTTTCCCGGACCGTGCCGTTGAAGAGGAACGCCTCCTGGCTGACGACGCTGATGTTTTGGCGGAGTGATTCCAGGGAAATGCCGCTGATGTCCTGGCCGTCGATCAGGATCCGCCCGGTTGTGGCTTCATAGAACGCGGGCAACAAGTTGACGAGCGTGGATTTTCCCGCGCCCGTCGGGCCGACCAGGGCCACCATTTCGCCCGGGCAGGCGCGGAGTTGGATGCCGCTCAGAACCGGTTTGCCGGGCGCGCCCGGCGCGCCGGTTTCAGCCGCGTTCTCCTCCCGGCGCCCGTCCCCCGCCGCGGGATTGTCCGCCGCCCTGAGGCGGAGCTGGGGCACATCCGGCGCGTAGCTGAACCCGACGTTTTCATAAACAACCTCCCCTCGCACGGGCCCGCGCAACACCCCGCGGCGGTCACCGCGCTCCTCCGCCGTGTCCAGAATATCGAAAACGCGCGCGGCGGCGGCGCGGGCAGATTGCAACATTTGATTCAACCCGTGAAGCCGTCCGACGGGCTCGTAGAAAAACAGGCCTGCGTACAGCATGAAGGCCACGAGCTGGCCGATCCCCATTTCGCCGCGGATCACCTGGGCGCCGCCGATCCACAGGACCAGGCCGATGCCGAGCGCCCCGACGAATTGCATGGCCGGCCCGTATGTGGCCCAGGCACTCATCACCACAAGCGTGCCGCGCCTCAACTCATCCGCGCGCCGGGCGAACCGGTCGTCCTCGTGTCCCTGGCGGCCGAATGCCTTGATTTGGCGGATGCCCTGCAGGTTGTCCAGGAGCAGGGCGTTCATCGCGCTCGAGGCTTCGCGCTGCAGGCGGTAGCGTTTGTGCGCGGTAAGCGTGTACCAGAGAGCGCCGCCCGCCAGGAACGGCACGGGGATCAGCGACACCGCCGCGAGGGACGGGCTGGACCGAAACATGAGCACCAACGCCCCCGCAATGCTGAGGACAGCGACCGTGCCCTGCTCCACGCCGTCGATGAGCAGACGCTCGACGTTGTTCACGTCCTCGATCACGCGCGTCATCAGATCACCGCTGGCCCGCCGGTCAAACCAGGGAATCGGCAGGCGCTGCAGCCGGGCATACACCTCGCGGCGCATGTCGAAAATGACATTTTGTTCCAGCCGATTGTTGATGCGAATGCGAAGGCTGTTGAACAGTTCGCGCAGGAGGAATGCTCCGAGCAATCCCAGCGCAGCAGGCGTCAGCAGATCGTGACGGCCCTGACGAATGACGCTGTCGATGATGAGACTCGTCAGTTTGGGATAAAGAAAACCGAAGCCCAGCGAAAGCACCGCGCATCCCACCGTGCCCAGCACCATGGATTTGTAAGGGCGAAGATAGACACCCACGCGTCGAACCACTTCACTCGTCGGGCGGGGCCTGGACTTGAACGTCGGGTCGGTGTGAGAGCCGTATCCGGGATGGGAAGACATGGGCGGATGGAGGGTTGGCGCGTGTCAGGGGTGGGATGTCAGGGACGCCGCTCTCCGCGGCGCGGAGATGCGGTTGGGGCGCGGGATCGCATAATGTATGACTCTAGTTATTCTCCAAAAGTGCGGTGGGGACAAGTATTTCACAATCCAGCACAGCGGAAATCCGGAAAATGCGTGCAAATCGAGCGGCTGCGCGGTAAATTCCTTCAGCGAATGTATCCACCCGTTGTCACAAAAGATCCGACAGCCGTTGAGGTGGAAGTTCAAGCGGCGCATCTGGCGATATTCCCCGACGACGACGACAAAGCTTTCGTTTCGCGGGCTTTTGGCTGGGCCATCGCCTGTTTCACAGGAAACTACAAGGGTTACCAGAAGGTGGATGCGCCCTATCACGATCTCGAGCACACTCTCCAGGGCACGCTTTGCATGGCGCGATTGTTGCGCGGCCGCCATCTGGCCGGGGCATATCCACGGCTGACCCCGCCCCTGTTCAGACTGGGTCTGCTGGCCATCCTGCTGCATGACACCGGTTATCTCAAGAAGCGGGAGGATACCCAGGGCACGGGCGCAAAATACACGGTCACCCACGTGGATCGCAGCGCGGATTTGGCGGCGGAACTGCTGGGCGAAAAAAGTTTCGGCCCCCGGGAAATCCTGGCCGTGCAGAACATGATTCATTGCACCGGCCTCGACGCGGCGTTGAGCGCCATCCCGTTCCAGAGCGATCTGGAAAGAACCGTCGGCTTCGCGCTGGGAACGGCGGATCTGCTCGGTCAGATGGCCGCCGGGGATTATGTGGACAAGCTCCCGATCCTGTATGACGAGTTCGCCGAGGCGGCGGAGTATTCGAAGGAGGAAACCCACTTCGTGGCCACGTATTCAGGCGCGGCCGATTTGATGAGGAAAACGCCGGCCTTCTGGAAAACTGTCGTCCGGTCCAAACTCAATCGGGATTTCCGCAAACTCTACACATTCCTGAACGATCCCTATCCGGAAGGCCCCAACGAGTACCTCGAGCGCATCGAAGCCAACATGGACCGGCTGCACAAGGGCCTGAAGGCGGCCAGCACTTGATCCCTCGAGCGCCCCTCCGTCGTCACGGATTAGCGGCGAAAGCGAGTTTCCCGTTGAAAAAAAGGGCCCGACGCAAGAAGACCCTGTTTACCCCGGCTGCTGGCGGGTGCTGGCCGGTTGTGCCGGTTTGGTCTTGCCCCCGGGATCAGGCGGGACCGCGGGAGTGGAGCGGATTATGTTGCAAAACCGCTCCGCCCGGATGGAAACGGCCCTTCCCGGTCGCAGAACCTGCGCCGGCGCATTCCACAACACGTAAAACTCAAAGTCGGTTGGAGGGCGGTGGGTCGAGCTTTCGAAAGCGGCGCAACGTTCCTGCATGATCGCTTTGGCAACCACAAGCGCATCCCGCGGATTCGACCAATCCGCGTTCGTGGAAGCGTATCGCCGCCAGGTCTCCGGTTTCATCTGGTAACGGGAAACCTCCCCGCCCGGACCGACGGCGCGATCATTGTTCCCGGATTCCACCAGCGAAAGCGCCTCCCAACGATCCGCGGCGTGAAGCTGAAGGCACACACCCAAGACCGCCACAGCCGCGAGAAGCTTCGGCGTCGTCCGCGTCATGATGGTCCGCCAATATACCGCAGTCTGTGCGCCCTGCAATTTCGGGATGCCCTCCGGGCGTTTTCATTGCCTCGTGGGTTTTGCGGCCGAACCCCCCTTCTTTTTGGGATGGACGCCACCGGCGGCGGAACCCTGACCGGCTTCATTCAACTCAGCGGCCTGCCGCGAGATGGGATACAGGACTCGCCTGGGACCGCCCTTTCCCGCCCGATCCGGCGAGGCGGCTTCGTGTTCCGAGACATCAAAGCCCAGGGTCCTGAGCTTTTCGGCGATCGCTTCCCTGCAGAAGTCCGACCGGCTGCGCGTGCGCCGGGCTCGGTCGATCTTCTCGACCAGGGCCTCTTCACACCAGCAACCAATCATCGTTTGGCCTTGCGATCGCACTCCAGGCATGAACTCTGTTTAACACCTTTGAAGTGATTCTCAAGAAGAAGCTTGCCGGCGGGTGTTCAACTCAGTTAAACTGGGTGCATGGCTCAGGGTGGGAAGAATCAGAAACGGGCGCCGCGGAGACACGGGATATTCATTGGCGCATGGGTGCCGAAATCAGTGGCGGCGGCCGTGGAGGAGGCCATCCAAACCTCCAAGCTCGGCCGTTCAAAATTCTTGCGGCAGGCCCTGGAGGAAAAGGTGAAGCGGGAAAGCAATTGAACACGCCGAACGGATTCGCCTCAGGACCGGACCGCACTTTTGACGCGATATCCGTTCACTCGAAATGAAAGCAACCGGATTCAAAAGCCCTCTGCGTTCGAGAGACATTCCCGGGGAACGGACACGGCTTCATCGGCTCGGGGATGACTTGCGACAGCGGTTCGCGCGTGCCTTGGAGGCGGAGCTTTCCGACCGGCGTCCATCCACGGCTGCGGAAAGCCAAAGCGGCGGGCCAAATCATTGACGGCCGGGCACGATTGAAACCCGGGGTCGGGAGCGCGGCTGTGGGCGAAGGATCAGCCGGCGGTTGCGTCGCCCACAGCCGCGCTTCAATACCGGGCCACGCTCGAGTCGATTTCCTCCGACCACGCCAGGATGCCGCCTCTCACGTTCTTGAGGTGTTTGAATCCGTGCTCGCGCAGGAAGTGCAGCGCCTTCATGGAACGCACGCCGCTCTTGCAATGGATGTAATACCGCTGATTCGGATCCAGTTCCGTGAACCGCTGGGAGAGCGTGCTCAGCGGGAAAAGGGCGGCGCCCTTCACGTGCGCAATTTCGTGCTCGTCCGGTTCGCGGACGTCGATGACCTTGACCCCCAGTTGGGGATCCTCCAGCGCGCGTTTCATGTCCTGAACGCTGACTTCGTCCGGGTTGGCCTCCGTCGCCGCCGGCTCGGGCGTGATGCCGCAGAACATCTCGTAGTCCACAAGCCGGGTGATCGTCGGATGCTCTCCGCACAACGGGCATTCCGGATCGCGGCGCAGCTTGAGTTCGCGAAACTTCATGTCGAGCGCGTTAAAAAGAAGCAGCCGCCCGATGAGCGGGTTGCCCTTGCCAAGGGCCAGTTTCAAAATCTCCGTGGCCTGGATGCAGCCGATGATGCCGGGCAACACGCCTAGCACCCCGCCCTCGGCACAACTGGGAACCATCCCCGGCGGCGGCGGCTCCGGATAAAGACAACGATAACACGGTCCGCCCAGGTGCGGCGCAAACACGCTCGCCTGACCCTCGAATCGGAAGATGGAACCGTAAACGTTCGGCTTCCGCAACAGCACACAGGCGTCGTTCGTCAGATAGCGAGTCGGGAAATTGTCCGTCCCGTCCACGACGATGTCATAGGGCTGGATCAACTCGAACGCGTTTTCGCTCGTGATGCGCGTGGGGTGAATCACCACCTCGACATTCGGGTTGACGCCCTGGATGGTCTCCTTTGCCGATTGCGACTTGGGCCGGCCGACGTCGGCTTCCGTATGGAGGATCTGGCGCTGCAAATTGGAATAATCCACGACGTCGAAATCAACGATCCCGAGTTTGCCGATGCCCGCCGCGGCGAGGTACATCGCGATCGGCGAGCCGAGTCCGCCCGCGCCAATGCACAGGACGCTGGTGGAACGAATCTTCTTTTGGCCCGCCAGCCCCACTTCGGGCAGAATCAAGTGGCGCGAATAACGGCGGATTTCGTCATTGTTCAATTGCATAGTGGGCGCCTGAGGGTAGTGCACCGCCCAAAAAAATCAATTGAGAAACACTCTTGAACCCGTAAGCTGCAGGTTTGGAAACCGGTGATGAAGTCGGATGTTGTTTTTGCCTTAGAAAATGCCGGGTGGCCGGCGCTCCTCCTGGACGGAACGGGCACGATCCTGCGCGCCGCTCCGGCAGCCGCCAGGATTTTTGGTCCTGTGCTGGATGAAAAGGCGCCCCGGCTCTCCGCGATTTGGGCGCCCGAGAATGGCGTGACGGCCGAGCAGTTCCTCGTGCAATGGGAACGCTCGCCTACCGCCGCCCTCCCGCTGAAATTCCGCGTCAAAGGCGGCAGCGCCAGTCCGTTCCTGACGGCGATCTGTTCCTTCACCAAGGATTCCCGGAAGTATTTCGTTCTCCAATTGCTGCCGGAAACCGCGCTGGCCCCGGGCGACTCCAAAGGACCGCCGACGGACTCCAGCCAGAAGCAGAAACTGGAATGCGCTCTGCAACTGGCCCGCACCGTGTCGCTCGACTTCAATAACATCCTCACGACCATTCTCGGCCATACCTCGCTCCTGCTGAGCCAGACGGACCCGAAACATCCGTGGCGCAATTCCCTGATCGAAGTGGAGAAGTCCGCCGCCAAGGGCGCGGAACTCGCCAACGACCTCGGAGCCTTCAGTCTCCAGGAGCGGGAGCCGCGCACCCAGGCCGCCGGAAATCTGAACTCGATCCTGGTGCGCAACGTCGAGTTGCTCCAAAAAACACAGAAGGAGAAGATCGTGTGGACACAACAACTGGAGCGGAAACTCTTTGCCGTGAAGTTTGATGAAGCCAAAATGCAGCAGGCGTTCATGAAAGTCCTCGAGAACGCCGCGCAGGCCGTCGGCCCCAATGGACGGGTCATGGTCCAGTCCCGCAACCTCGAATTGAAGGAGCCGGCGCAGGACCGCGATCTGCGCCTCGCGCCGGGCACCTATGTGTGCGTCGAGATCACCGACAACGGTTGCGGCATCCCCATCGAGGTCTTGCCGCGGATCTTCGAACCCTTTTTTACTACTAAAAAAGGGGGCAATCACCGCGGCCTGGGCCTGGCCTGGGTTTACGGCATCGTCACCAACCACGGCGGCGGCGTGGCCGTGTCGAGCCAGATCGACGCTGGCACTTCCCTGCGAGTCTATCTGCCGGCGGAAAAGCGCGTCGCGCGCGAAAGCAGCATCGATTCCCGCAACCTGAACGGCGACCAAACCATCCTGATGGTGGATGACGAAGACCAGTTGCTGACCATGGGACAGACCGTCCTTTCCGCCTACGGCTACAAGGTCCTGACCGCGAACAGCGGCCCCAAGGCGCTCGAGATGGTCTCGCAGAGCAAAACCCCCATCGATCTGGTCATCACCGACCTCGTGATGCCGACGATGACCGGACGGGAGTTGGTGGAGCACCTTCGCCGGCTCTCGCCCCAAATCCGCGTGCTGCGCACCAGCGGCTTCATCCGCCCACTCCACGACGACGAGAATGATTTGATTTACCTCCAAAAGCCCTTCACCAGCCAGGAATTGCTCTCCAAGGTCAAAAACGCCCTAATCTCTTCTGAGTAACATTAGTTGACGCACTGGATTTTGTCGTATATTCAATCGACTTATGCAAATTGAAAGCCTGAAGGTATTCTGTGATTTGGCGGAGACGGAAAGTTTCACCAAGGCCGCCCAGATCAACAACGTGACCCAATCGGCGGTCAGCCAGCAGATCAGCTCGCTCGAGCGCCTGTTCAAATCCCTGCTCATCGAGCGCAGCAAGAAAAAATTCCGCCTCACGCGCGAGGGCCAGATCCTGTACGACTTCAGCAAGCAGATCATCCAGACGTTCGAGGCCCTCCACAGCAAATTGCAGGAGATCAAGGATATTATCTCCGGCACCATCCGGGTCGCCACCATCTACAGCATCGGCCTCCATGACTTGCCGCCTTATATCAAGAAATTCATGAAGGATTACCCGACGGTGAACGTCCACGTCGAATACCGCCGCGCCAATCAGGTGTATGAAGATGTCCAGGGCAACGTCGTGGACCTGGGATTGGTCGCCTATCCCTCGCGCGATTCAAAACTGGAAATCGTCCCCCTTCGCAAGGATCCCCTGGTCCTGATCTGCCATCCCACTCATCCGTTCGCCAAAGCCAAGAGCATGAAGCTGAAGTTGATCGCCGGACAGAAATTCATCGGCTTCGAGCCCGACATCCCGACGCGCAAGGCCCTCGATAAAATTCTCCGGGAAAACAACGTGGAAGTCCAGACCGTGATGGAGTTCGACAATATCGAAACGGTGAAACGCGCGGTGGAAATCGACGCCGGCGTCGCCATTGTCCCGCTGGGCACCATCAGCCAGGAGATTTCCAAGCAAACGCTGGCGGCCGTGCACCTGGACGACGGCGACTTTTACCGGCCGATCGCCGCCATCTATAAAAAAAACAAGGTGCTCTCGCCCGCGATGAAACAGTTCCTCTCCATCCTGAAAGAGGGACACTGAGGATTTTTGATTTTTGATTGCCGATTCTCGGGTCCCGGGGCCGGGTTTTGAGCTGCCTGGATGCGGCTGGTTTTTCTCTGCGCCTTCCTGACGAGGCCAGAACCAACACACGCCGGAGGGCGCTGGCATCCCGACCGTCTCCCGGCTTTGCGCGTTCAGCGGACAGGAATATCCACGGTCCTCAATGCCAACCTCCCATCCTGCGAGATTGGGCGCACAGGGACCTTGAACCGAACCGAAATCCCAAATCGCCAATCAAAAATCAAAAATTACTTCAGGCTGGCCGGGTTCAACCCCTTCAGATCTCTCGCTACGAACAGGCCGTTCTTTCGGACCAGTTCGTCATCGAACCAAACCTCGCCTCCGCCCCATTCCGGCCGCTGGATCAATACCATGTCCCAATGCACGGCCGAGCGGTTGCCGTTGTCGCATTCCTCGTAAGCCTGCCCGGGCGTGAAGTGCAATGAGCCGGCGATCTTTTCATCAAAAAGGATGTCGCACATCGGGTTCAGAATGTACGGATTGAAGCCGAGCGAGAACTCGCCGATGTAGCGCGCCCCCGGATCCGTGTCCAGGATCTCATTCAGCCGCCTCGTGTTGTTCGCGGTGGCCCTGACGATCTTGCCGTCCGCGAATTCAAGCCGGACATTCTCAAACTTCGTGCCCGAGTAAAGCGTGGGGGTGTTGAACTGGATCACCCCGTTCACGGAGTCCTTCACCGGGCAGGAAAAAACCTCGCCGTCGGGGACGTTGCGATCCCCCTTGCACATCTTCGCCCCGATGCCTTTGATGCTGAAGCCAAGATCGGTGCCGGGGGCATTGAGCCGGACGCGGTCCGTGCGTTTCATCCGGCGTTCCAACGGCGCCATGGCCCGCGCCATTCTCCGATAATCCATCGTGCAAACATCAAAGTACAGGTTCTCGAATGCTTCCGTGCTCATGCCCGCGGCCTGGGCCATGCTCGGCGTCGGCCACCGCAGCACACACCACCGTGTCTTGTTGACCCGATGGTTCAGCACTGGCCGGAGGATGCGCGAATACATCGCCATGCGGTCGCCCGGCACGTCGGCGGTTTCACTGGCGTTTTCGCTGCCCCGAATCGCAATATACGCCTCCATCTTCTTCATCCGGAACAACTCGAGGCCGCTCGCCAATCGCGCATGCTTCTCGTTCGTCCCCCGCAGCAGTTCGCGTCCAACCCTCGTGTGGCGCGTCTCGACAATCGGGAGCGCCCCCGCGTCGCGCGTCGCCCGGATCAACTCAATCGTGAACTCATCCGGCACATCGACCATATCGAGCAGGATGCGGTCGCCCTTCTTCAGCGCGGTGGAATACTCCACCAGCAGCTTCGCCAGATTGCGGTATCGAGGATCGTTCATATGCCCGTCACAATAACAAAACATCCTTCTTTGGAAATGCCGGAGTTCACGGCGATACATCCTTTTGTTGCCGCTCCCATTGCCTGAAAACCTCAAAGGGTCCTTTTTCGGGAATGAGCTTCGCTATTTTCTCCGAATTGTTTCGGAAATGTATTGAACTGACCTCCGCCTTGGCAGTCGAAACGCTCTCCTCTTGCGGTAGCGGACGGATTAAAGATGAGATGGGGACACGACCGCCTTCCGCGCCCTCCATCAACCCATGCTATGAACCCCTTTTCAAATCACCGGGCTGAACGGAAACCAAACTCACAGACCCCACTCCCAGGGCTGAAAGCCCGCGATGAGACAGCCCGGGGCAACGCCCCGGGTAAAAGGTTTCCCTCAATCAAAGCCCTGAAAAGGGCGACACAATTCACGCAGAGACTCTCGTCTCTCTCCCCGGTTCATGACGAGATGGACCGCCCCTGGGTATCTCGCTCGCGGTTTGCGCGCCCTGTTCCCAAGGCTCACAGCCTGGGCTTGAGCATCAAGGCAATAATCTACAATAGCCGGGATCGACCCCTGCGTCGCTATCAGTTGTTCGCCTCGGCATCCCGAGTGAAAAGGCCAGAGGCCGCAAATCGATTACCAGATTCCGATGGTAGGCCCGGGCTGTTTATCCTGGCTGGGCACAGGGAGTGCTAAAACATGCCCGTGGCAGCGTCAGTGTCGCTGTTATGCCTGTTTTGGAGACACTCTGCGTCGGAATTAAGACGATGAAGCCGATATTTCAAAAGAGCGTATGATAAATCCGCCCCACAGTCCACGTCGTTTGTCCCTTCTGGTTGATCTGGGTGCATCTTGACACTGTCCTTGATTTTGAGGGAAACCGTGAAATTCGTTAGAAAGCAGCAAATTCGAGTCTGCGGGTAAGGACAGTGTCAAGATGCACCCGTTGATCTTTTTGCGTCAGGTTGCTCGAACGCCTTTGCTTTATGACAAACCCAAATGAGCCCAAGCCACCGGTCAGCAAACTGATGCAAACCACCACTCCTATATCATTGTCACGGGAAAGGAAAGACATGAACTGGTATGTTAAAGTACTCAAGAAGCACACGTTTGTCCACGGACGAATTCGCCGCAAAGAATGCTGGGCGCGTTTGGGGATGTTCGTTGCTTTCGGCCTGCTTGCTACAGTGAGGGCATGGGCTGATGAGACACTACCGCTGCTCACTACCGACAGTGGCGTTTATAGCAACGTTACTATCCTTACAATCTCGGCCACCGATGTTTACTTCACTTACAACAATGGCAAAGGGATGGCCAATGCGAAGCTCAAAAAACTAAGCCCGGCACTACAGAAACATTTCCACTACAATGCGGCAAAAGCGGGCGAGGTTGAACAAAATCAAGCTGGGGCCAATGCCCAATATCATCTTCAATTGAGTCGCCAGTCTTCGTCACACTCCGCTGACAGCGGTGGCAGGGCGCAATCGCTTCTCAACTCGGCTGACAGCAGTGGCGGGGGACAATCTGCGGACAGTGGGCAGGCATTGGGAGCAGGAAAGAAGCTTTGGGCCAAATCATTTTTGAACGAGAAAGCGCCCGATGTGATTGTTGAAAAATGGCTGACCCCTGAGCCGGATCGCCGTGGCAAGTTCGTCTTGATTGACTTTTGGGCGACCTGGTGTCCGCCGTGCCGCGAAGCCATCCCTGAATTGAATGACTATTACGAAAAATTCGGCGACAAGCTTGTTGTCATAGGCATCTCCGACGAAACTGAATACGCCGTGAGGAAACTCGTCAATCCAAGGATTGAATACTCCATCGCCATCGACACGCAGGCGCGCACCAAAAAAGCCGTCGGCGTGACCGGCATCCCGCACGTCCTTATCATTGACCCGGAAGGCATCGTCCGTTGGGAAGGTTTTCCGTTTTTAAAAGGATATCAATTGAATGAAAAAGTTGTGGCCGACATTCTGGCTAGATATTCACATTAGGGCGCTGCAAAAATGTGAAGAATAAAGGGTCCTATGAGATTAGCGCATTTGGAAGTCTGACAGTTCCCGGTCTCGGCTGTTGTGGAATGTTGCCTTGGCTCTCAATTGAGCCTGTCGAGGGAGCCTTGGGGACACGGCGTGCAGACCCGTGAGCGAAGTACCCACGTGCGGTCCCTCTCGTCATAAACCGTGGAGAGAGGAGAGAGTCTCTGCGTGAATTGTGTCGCCCTTTTCAGGGCTTTGATCGAGGGGAACAGCGGGTGATTCCGCCGCAGGTTGACGCCCACTTCCAATCGTGCCCATAGAGCCCGCCGCCCTTGACACTGCCGTCAGGGTGCGGAATATATCTCCAATGACTTCCCAGGCTCCACGCGGACGGTTCAACGCATTTCACGCTCGGCCCGACAAACTCTCTATTCGGGGGGCATTGCCACTCATCGCGGCGGTGGGCTGCCTGCTGGCATCGTGCCTGGCCCGTGCGGCGGATGAACCCAAAATGTTCCGGACCGATCTGTCCTTCGACGCGGCCCTCAAACAAGCCGCCGCACAGAAGAAAATCGCTTTCGTGGACTTTTTTACAACCTGGTGTGGCCCCTGCAAAATGCTCGACCGCACGACCTGGCAGGATCCCAAGGTCATGTCCTTGTTGCAGGACAAGACGATCCCGCTGAGGATCGATGCGGAGCAGAACGTCGCGCTGGCCAAACGCTATCAGATCGATGCCTACCCGACGCTGTTGCTGCTCAAGCCTGACGGCTCGGTTCTTGACCGGCTCGTCGGCTATCGGGACGCGGCCCGGTTCGTCACGGAGTTCAACGACGCGCTGGCCGGCAAAACTGCGCTGATGCGCGCACGGGAGGCGGTGGCTGCCGCGGCCAAGGGCGGCCTCGAGGATCAGGTGCAGGCCCGATACGAACTCGGGCGGACACTCGCCGAAGCGGGGCAAAAGGCTGAGGCGCTGAAGGAATACCTCTGGCTGTTCGACGAGGGCATGAAGAACGCGCCTGGCTATACGGGGGTGCGGGGAAGCTTCCTGCTGAGTTCGATCCAGGAACTGGGCCGCGACTATCCGCCGGCGCTCGCCGTGCTGCGCGATCGGCGTGACGCCGCCAAATCACAGTTGGAATCCGGCGGCGGCGACTTCGCCGCGGCCATGGACTTCGCCTCGCTGAACCGGACGCTGGACGAAGAGCGGCTCACGCTGGATGTCTTCGACAAACTGTCCCCTGACTCGCCGGGGCGCCGGCTCCTGGCTCCATTCGTTTTTGACAAGTTACTGGACGCGCGCCGTTACGCGGATGCCGTCGCGGCGCAGCCGCCGGATCAGTTCACGAACCAATTCGAACACATCGTTCGCCGGCTTTGGGGTGACGGCACCCAGAAGCTGAATCCTGAGGCGCTCCAAACTGCGCGCAAGATCTACCTTGAGAAGGCCGCGCAAGAAATCGAAGCCCTTGCCGGAGCCGACAAACTCGACGACGCCCGCCGGCTGCTGGAACGGGTCCGCGCCGTGGACGACAGCGAGTCCACGCGCACGTTGCTGCGCGAACATCTGAGCCGGGCCGGACGAAGCCGGTTGATGCCCTCCTAGCTTCGACTGCCGCAGAGCTTCCGGGCCTGCCGGCTCTCCAGTCTTCGAAATCGGCGCTCGCGTTTCCCGATTTCATCACGCAACAGGGCTTCCGCCGACCAGCCCCGTTGCCGGGCGGATTGGGCGAGTGAAAAAAGTTCCGTGGCCAGCTTCGCCCGGCTGACGGCCCGCTTTCTGGCGGTCTCTGGAATCAGATTGGCCTTGCGCGCCTTTTTGATCAGTTTCTCCGCCCGCAGCAGCGCCGGCAGATGCTTCGGGATGCCGTCCAGGGCCGAGGACCGCGCGTGCCGGGTGCCCAGCTTTTCCGCGCGCTTGATCTTCTCCCAATTGGCCCATACCTGGTCCACGTTCCTGACTCTGACGTTCCCAAAGACATGCGGGTGCCTCCGGATTAGCTTGCCGGTGATGCGGCGAGCCACCTTCTCGAAATCAAACGCACCCCGCTCTTTGGCCAGTTGGCAGTGAAAAACCACCTGCAGCAGCAAATCGCCCAGTTCCTCCTCCAGCTCGTGATCGTCGCCCGCCTCGATGGCGTCCATCAACTCGTAAACTTCCTCCACCGCGTGCCAGCGCAGGGACAGGTGGTCCTGCTCGCGGTCCCACGGGCAGCCCTGCGGCGAACGCAGGCGGGCCATGACCTTGAGGAGATCGTTGATGGCGGGCTTCCGTTTCATGAGGAAAAACATCCAACATTCAACATCGAACAACCAACATCCAATGAAACGATATCAGGCCCCGCACTGGATGTTCGATGTTGAATGTTGGTTGTTCCCTCACAGAATTACCAGATCATCCCGGTGCACGACTTCCACGCGGGCGAGTTTCCTTCCACGCACCTCGGCCGCGTTGAATTTCGCAATACCGCGCGCAAACTCGGTTCCATCCAGATCGCAGATACGCACCACTTCGCCGGCTTCGAAATTCCCTTCGCACCGGACCACACCCGGCGGCAACAGGCTCTTTCCGCCTTCGCGCAGGGCTTTCTTCGCCCCTGCGTCCACAAAAAGTGCCCCCTGGGGATAATGAAAGAACGCGATCCAACGTTTGCGCCCCTGCAATTTGGCGGGTCGCGGCACGAACAACGTGCCTTCCTCGTCGCCTGCAATCACCCGCGCCAGCACGCCCTTTTTTTCCCCGGACGCGATCACCAGCGGGATGCCCGAGCGCACCACGATTTTCGCCGCCTCGATCTTGGAAGCCATCCCGCCCACCGCCGTCGCGCTGTCGCTGCGGCCCGCCATCCTCTCCACGCGCGCGTCAATCCGTTCGATGGTGGACAGGGTTCTGGCGTTGGCCTTTCCAAAATTCTCGATCACACCCTCGGCGGTCGTCAGAATAACCAGCAGATCCGCCGGGAGCAGCGATGCCACCAGCGCCGAGAGCTTGTCGTTGTCGCCGAATTTCAGTTCCGTGATCGAGACCACGTCGTTTTCATTGATGATGGGAACGACGTTGCGGCCCAGGAGCGTGACCAGGGCGTTGCGCGCGTTGAGATGGCGTTCGTGGTGCTCCAGATCCTCATGCGTGAGCAGGACCTGGGCGACGGCCAGGCCGAAGGCACTGAACAGCTTTTCATACGTCGCCATGAGCCGCGATTGGCCGACGGCGGCGCAGGCCTGCAATTCGGCGATCTCCACGGGCCGTTTCTCGAAGCCGAGCGCGCCCATGCCGGCGCCGACCGCTCCGGAGGTCACCAGCACCAGTTCCTTGCCGGCGTTGCGTTGCTCGGCGATCTGCCCGACCAGTTGCTCCAGTTGCTCCAGGTCCGGCTGTTTCCGGCTGTCGGTCAGGACACCGGTCCCGAGTTTCAGCACGATCCGCGTAACATTCTTCAGCAACTCGCGTCGCATGGAGGCGAAATTAGCGGGCCGAAGCCAAAAGGTAAAAGGCAAACTTCCAACAGCGGTCTCTGTTCGATCCCCGTGGCCCATAGGGGCGCATCTGTTTGCGATCAGGGGGAGTGTCAGATGCGCCCGGCCCCAAAGGGGTGCATCTTGACACTGTCCTTAATTTGAGGCCCAGAGCTCGTTCCAGTGGTGGTTGCGTCGGGCTTCATCCAGGGAACAGAGGTTGCGAAGACCTTTGCCGGTCCAGAACTGACCGC
>Ga0187860_1000262_pt1 | contig 51736 bp, 48 predicted proteins | sample June2016WEW_10_4_FD_132981 | JGI IMG/M metagenome (GOLD analysis project Ga0187860, IMG submission 132981) | Peatland microbial communities from SPRUCE experiment site at the Marcell Experimental Forest, Minnesota, USA - June2016WEW_10_40 | ecosystem: Environmental > Terrestrial > Soil >...
ATCGGGGGCGAGGAAGGGTTCCGTTCGTGCTGGGGTGGAGGGTCGCTGGTGTTCCCCGGTTCGTGGCTGGCGGAGTGGTCTCGCAAGCACCCATTCGGCGTCTCGCCATGTAGCGGGCGGGACAACCATGACCATGTGTCCGGGGACCGGGCTGCTCAGTCAGAAGATCGAGCGCGGCCTGGTGGCCGGCTCATGCCGCAGGAGCGAGCGCGCCCGGGGGTGGTGACCCTCCTGGTCTGCGGGGGCATCCTGGTGTTCAGGCTGCCGCGCTGGTATGTGGTGTCGTGGTGCCGGGTGTCCCGGCGGCCTGTTCGGCGAGCAGGTGGCAGGCGCGGGTGAGCAGCTTGCGGGCGACCGCGATGGTGGCGATCTTCTTACCGCGGCGCTTAGCGATGGCGGCGTAAGTGCCGGCGAACTGCGGGGAGCGCCTGGCGGTCTGCGCCGCCTGGTTCAGGACCCACCGCAGCCACGCCGAGCCCTGCTTTCCAGATGTGCCCGTGCCGGACGGTCAGGTCAGAGCCGCGGACCGTCGGGGTCAGCCCGGCCCAGCTGGCCAGCTTGCGGGCGCTGGAGAAGCGGGTGATGTCACCGATCTCGGCCAGCATGACCAGAGCAGTGAACTCGCCGACGCCCGGCAGCGTCCTGAGCACCTTGACCCGCGGGTCTGCTTTCGCACGCTGGTGCAGCTCGCCGTCGAGCCGCTCGATCACCGGCGCGAGGGCGTCGATGGACGCCAGGCAGTCGGTGACGATCTCCCGTGACACCGGGGGCAGGTCCAGCTCGGCGAGCCAGCCGCGGCCGGGCCCGGTCCAGTAGCTGCCGGTCCGGTCGTAGCCGAAATCGGCCGCCACCGCGTGGATCCGGTTCCGCAGCTGGGTGCCGAGCCGGACCAGGCTGGCCCGGTGCCGCAGCTGCGCCCGGAGCTGGCGGACCGGCGCAGGGGCGATCCACGCCTCGGGCAGCAGGTCCGCGCGCAGCAGCTGGGCCAGGATCGCGGCGTCGACCTTGTCGTTCTTCAGCCGGGCTGAGGCGATCGCCTTGCACCGCAATGGGTGTACCAGGTGCGGGTCGAACCCGTAGTCCTCCAGCAGCGCCACCAGCCAGCCCCAGCCGTAAGCGGCCTCGAACGCCACCGGCGTGCCCGTCGGCAATCCGCCGATCAGCCTGAGGATCGGCTCCTGGCCGTTCACCACATTGCGGTTCAGCTGCACCTTCCCGTCCCCGGCGACCACCGCCACCCGGGACCGCTTGCGGTGCACATCGATTCCGACGTAAACAGACATTGCCGGGCCTCCTTTCCCGAGCTCGTACTTTCACCCGGAGCATCACCCGCCTGCCCAGAGCACACGCAGGAGCACCGACAAACGAGATAGGCAGTCCGTCCAGGCGCCCGCAGGGATGCTATGGAGAACGCGGTGCGGATGTCCCGCCTCCTCGCATCAACAGCCGACCAGCAAATCGCTCCGGCGTGTCAGAGCCTCCGGAAACGCCGGATCGATTCACAGCGGCTACGAGAGTGCGCGGTGGGTCGTGTCAGTCTTGTGCCATGAGCGTTCCGGATGTGATCATCGAGCCGGTCGGCGAGGGCAATCTTGAGCGCACGGTTCAGTTCCTTATCGAATGGGTCAGTGACGGTGAGCCCGCTGCCCGCGAGCACCTGGCCGACCACGCGGCTGGCGGCGGAGCCAGCCTCATCGCCGTGCGGGATCACACTGTCATCGGCGTCGTCACGATCCGGTGGCGATCGAACTACGCCGGATTCAGGGACCGCGGCATCCCGCTGGTCCACCAGATCGCCGTTGCCGGGCCATTCCGCCGACTCGGCGTCGCGACGCTGCTCATGAATGCAGCGGAGGAACTTGCCTGCGACCGGGCGCCTTTGAGCACGTGCAGACGCATGAACTGCATACCAGGAGCAGCTCGGCCAGGTGTTCGCCGCTCACGGTGCATATGACCGCGTTAGCCGCAGTGTGCGCCGGGCATGACGACATGCCTGTACCAGGCCGTGACGAGCTGTCAGCGTTCCTGCTGGAACATGAGCGGCGCTCTGGCGGTCCGCAGAACTGGGTCCGGGTGTGCTGGAGCGGGTGGTGTTCGTGGCGAGCCTGTTCGGACCCGTGTCCTGCTCTTCCGAGGCTCGGTCCTGGCTGTGTCGCGCACACCTTGCTGATGGGGACGCAGCAGCCGACCGATTGCTGGCCGCTCACGACCGGCTCTACCCGGCCCGCACCGAGCCGCACGCCGAGCGCGTGCTGCCTCCGCTGACGCCCGACCGATTCGCCGAGGACTTCATCGCCGCCCACCTCGCCCAGCCCCGGACCGCGGAACTCCTCGGTGAGCTGCTGTCCGATGGTGAGACCGGGCCTGCGGCGGCCCGTCAGTGCCTGATCATGCTCGCTGCCGCCGCCCGGTATCCAGCCGTGCGCTCGGTACTGTTCGATCTGCTGGGTGCCCGGGCTCAGCTCGCCACCCACGCCACCCCGCCGGTCCTGCGCGTGGTCATAGACCATGCCAGCCCGGCGCTGGCCGCCGTCGTGGAGGGCGCACTGCCCCGCTACAGCACCGAGCTTCTGCGCCCGGCTCGTGACCTCGCCCAGCACCTCCTCGACACGCTCCCCCCCTGACGCACCTGCCGCACAACGCGCCAGCCGCCTGAACATCCTCGGTGTCCGGCTGTCCGAGGTCGGGGACAATCGCGCGGCCCTCGACCCGGCCCGGGAGGCCGTCGACATCCGCCGGCGGCTGACCGCCGCCAGCCCGCTGCGCCTAGTCCGACCGGTCCTCGCGTCGGTTGTGCCACCCCAAAGTGGCTGGTCAGGGCTCTGCCTGCAATGAGTGGAGCGGGCCATATCAACGCTACGTCCGTTTGAGAACTCAGTTCAAGTGTCAAAGTCCTCGACCCCAAGGAGCCCTAGGCGTGTCGCTGGGCGAGGTCGGCGACAAGCGCGCGGCCCTCGACCCGGCCCGGGAGGCCGTCGACATCCGCCGGCGGCTGGCCGACGCGGAGAAGTCAGGAGGGTAGATATAGGTCGGGCCGCCGACGGTCGAGACAAGTTTGTAGCCGGGAGTTGACCGCACAGTCCGGAGTTCCATCTGATCCCAGGAGGTGTTCAGCGCGGCCGCGGGGAAGCTCACCACCGCAAAGTAACGATGGTGGATCGCGGCCTCGAAGCCCGGTACGCCTTCCATGTAGGTGCCACGCCGCCCGGGCACCGGGTACTTGATGTAGTTGTCATCGGTGAGGTTCTGCCATGGGATGTTCAGGTGCAGGTAGTAGGGGATGGCCATGGGCTCCTGGCCGCCCAGCAGCAGGTAATGCCGTGAAGACGATGCAAGGTACGGCCGCAGGACGAGAGCCTGCGGGACAATAGCGTTGCCGCTGAAGAAGCCAGCGGCCTGCGGCAGGTAGAGGAACACTGCGGCCCCGGTCGCTGACGCGGCCACGATGATGAACGGGATCCTGGCATACCAGCGGCGGACGAGTTCCGCGCCCCGGGCCAGGGCGTAACCGCCGGCTATGCACGTGAACCAGGCGCCGAAATCGTCATGTTTCTCCGCCGAGATGAGCGTGTCCAGGCGCAGGTACTCCAGCGTCACCAGGATCCCGGCCACGTCAAGCAGCAGGAGCACAACGAGGTGCCGCCGCTCGCGACGCAGCGGTACGGCCGTCAGCAGGGCCAGCACGCCCAGGCAGATGACGAGGCCGATCCAGTTCCAGGAGTGGGAGATGATCTGGCCTGGGGTTGAGGAGGTCAGCCCGACCAGTGGGCCGACGCTCCCGCTCTGCCGGGTCAGGGTTGTCTCCAGGATGCCCTTGAGATAGCCGCTCCCGGCCAGGAAAACCGCGACGACCAGCAGCAGCAGCGTGGTGCCGGATAGCGCAACCGCCCGCTGGGCTGCGCGCTTCCAGCCGTTATCGCGGATCATCAGAGCGCCCAGGCCGATAACGACAGGGTCGAACAGGGCCGAGGCGTACTTTATGGCGTTGGCTGTGAGAAGCACGGCCGGGATGACCAGCAGCCACCGTGCGGCACCTTCGCGGTCCTCTGCAGCTCGAAGCGCGCAGTAGGTGGCGGCGGCCATCAGCATGAGGGCCATCGCGTCGAAGGTGGCGTACGCGCCGAGGAACTGGGTGACGCCGAGTGAGGCAAACAGGGCGGCGGCGGTGACGGCTGGCCAGTAGCCGAAGATGCGGTCCGCGGTCGCATATAGCAGCCCGGTGGCGGTCAGCATGCAGGCGAGGCTCATCAGGCGCACGGCTGCCAGGCCGCCGAGGTGGTCGGCAATGCCGGCCAGGACCGGGTAAAGGTCGGGGGCGCCGGAGAAGTAGGTCTCGTAATAGGGGGTGCCGCCGCCGTGCCACAGCTCGTGGATGAGCTGGTGGCCGCTGTAAATGTAGAGGCTCTCGTCCCCTGAGGCGACGCTGACGTGGATCAGCCGTGCCGACAGGATCGCCTGGGTGATGAGGACCGCGGCGAGTGGCGCCCAGAGGAGTGCTCGCGGGAACTCGTGCTGTGCGCCCAGGGCCGCACTGTGGCGGGCCCGTCGGGAGGTGACGGTGGTCAAGGTCGCCATATCAGTGCTCGCTGCCCAGCCGCTTGAAGCAGGCGGAGATCGCGGCCGCGCCGCGGCTATCGGTGAACGACGCGGGATCGGCCCGCCCTGGGGGAACGGTGAGCTGCTGCCCGAAGTTCAGTGACCAGAAGTAGATGCCGCCCAGGTGCTCAGCGGTGACGGCGTGGCAGGCCGCGGTGAACCAGTGGCCCTGGACGGACGGGACCACTGGTTCCCCTGGCCAGACAATTTGGTAGGGCTGCGCGTATGCCCCAGGCTGCGCTGCAATGCCGACCTCGGACAGCACGATGCCGCTCGGCAGGCTCGCGGCGTATGCGTCCCAGGCTGCAGTCAGCTGGGCGACGCTGGCGGTGCCATCGGGCTGCAGCACCGGCTTGTAGGCATCCACGGTCTGTACGACCCCGCTGCTGCTGACATTCCGGCGGCCCGCATAGCCCCAGTAATTCGAGTAGGACAGTGTTCCCCTGAATACCCGGCGCAGCGCGGAACCCAGCTGCGTCCACCTCGGCGACCTGCTGAACTGGCTGAACTCGACGCCGGTGACCAGAACCGGGACATGGGCCTGTTGCGCCATTTCCGCGTAGGGCAGCAGAAACCGCCGGTAGCTAGCAAACCAGGTGGCCGGGTCTGCGGGCTTCCAGTAGACGCGGGAGATTCCCAGGTTGTGCTCGTCCAGCAGGGGACGCACGGAGACGTACAGGCCGGCTGATTCGGCGGTCCTGACGAGGACCGCGAGCGTAGCCGGAGACGGTGTCTGGCTCCCTGCCCGCACCCCGGAGGAGCTTGGACCGTCCATGAAGAACGGGAACGAGATCGACAGCGAGTTAGCGTGCAGGCTCCTCACATATGCCACATCCGTCCTGGCCACGGAGGGGACGTTCATGCCAGGGGAAAGGTAGAAGTCGACATCGATCCCGAGCTGCCGGTGCGGCGCGCGGCCGATCGCCGCGGCTGCCGCGGCCGGCGGTGAGGGTGGCTGGAAGAATCCCAGGTGCGAGACACCTGAGCAGCCGCCTACGGTCCCGGCGGCAAGCAGGCTTCCCAGCAACAGGAGACGGCGCCTCGTCATGATGCCCCGCTGCGGGTCTTCCTGATCACCTGGAAAGTGCGTGGGTTGCCCTGGGCCAGGGCCACGAAGATCCCCGCCAGCGTCAGGAGCGAGCTCACCGGCACCATGACCGAGGCGGCCGCGGCGTTGAGCAGCCTGGAATCATCATTCCTCGCGGAGACCCGTGAGCTGGCGCCGATCCACCCGCAGGCGAAGAACACCGCAAGCCAGGAGAGGATCGCCAGTTTCGACACGTCGTACACGGGCGAGGCCACCGGCAGCTCGCCGGTCAGCTTCATGTACAGGCCGGTCAGCGAAAACACCACGGTGACCAGGCCCACCAGGTACTTGGCCACGACCACGATCGCACCCGGGAGCGAGAGCACCTCCCGGTGCATGACGCCGTGGATGTCCCCCCAGAGCCACCTCCGGCGCTGGGTGACGAAATCCCGCAAGGTCCACGGGGACGTCAGCTCCACGTACTCGTGGAACCAGCCCCACCGCAGTCCCTCCCTGACCGCCTTCTGCCCGAAGACGAGATCCTCGGAGGCAAAGGCCGGCCAGTCCCAGGTGACACGGCCCTCAGCCTCGCCGGTCACCGTGAGCCCCTCCCCGTGCACGTGCAGGGGGCGGCCGAGGATGCCCTGGAATACCGAGCAGTAGACCAGGCACGCATGGGTACGCATGTCGTCGGCGTGGCTGGCGAGGAAATGACCCAGCGGCCTAATAGCGTACTCGGCCCGGGGCGCCGTGACGCCCTCGCAGATGTCGTAGTCCGCGGCGAAGGCCTTCTCGATGTAGCCGCTGGTCGGTGCCACGTCGTCATCATTGAAGAGGATCTTGACTTCCGGGCTGTCCAGCCCCCGGTCCACCCGGGCCCGGCGGGAGAACTCCAGGGCGCGAGCCTTGCGTTCGGAGCTTACGGTGAATCCGGCGGGGACGATGATCACCCGGTCCGCTCGCGGGTAACGATCGCCTTGGCCGGGCTCGGTGACGACCCAGATCTCGTGGCTCATCTGCAGCTGGTAGCCGCGGAGCTGCCCGATGATCTCGTTGACCCGCCGTTCCTCTTTGCCCGTCGTGGTTATCTGGATGACCAGATGGCGGAACTTTCCCGGCGCGGCGGTGCGGAAGCGGTACCGATAGAAAAGCTGCCCGGCAGCCAGGAGCGCCAGCTCGCCGAGGGGCACGAGCCACACCGCGTAGATGAGGTATCTCATCCCAGGCCAGCCAGCGACGATGCGGACGCCTCCGGCCCTGCCGTGCACGGCATGGATGCCAAGGGCCACGTCTATGACCACCAGGCCGAGGATGACGCTGCAGGCCACGAGCAGCCCGTGCCTCCAGCGGGCTCTTGGCAGCGCCGGCGTATCGGCGGCCCGCAGCGCTGACGTGGCCGGCCGGGCTGACGTGGCCGGCTGGGCTGGCATGGCCGGCGGGCCCGGTACAGTGCCGACGGCGCGGGCCTCGCGGCGATGCTGGTGCGGCGCCGTGACTGCGGGAAACTGCGCGGTTGCATCAGTGGCCTTTGCGAGACTGATCGCCGCAGTCAGCCCGCATTGCTGTAACTCATCGGAAGCGCGGGCGATCGTCTCGGGTGAATCTGCAGAGCGGACGTCGGCAACGTGTGACCGACGAGAATTCACCTGGCTGACGACAGCATGGCTCAGGTCGTGGCGGGTATCAGCCTGGCCAGATCGGGTGGTCTCAGCTGCGGGAGGAAGGCCTGTGTGCCCGGTGGCACTCCGATCCTCAGTGAAGGCGCAAACGATGGGGGCCGTCTCAGTGGCATCCGCTACTGGATGGTTGCCAGGAGGTTCGCCAGCCCGCGCAACATATTCGGCCTCGGCCTGGCTCGCACTCCCTGGCAAGCCTGGATCGTGAGTGTCGGACGAGCCTATTACCTGTAACGGGTTGACGTGCCTGTTCAAAGGTCCCCACTATCGATGTCAGCCTTGGTCAAGGCAGCCGCCACGCCAATTAGACGACGCCGGATGCCTGATCCTGGACGAGGGGCGGCTGCGACGATAATGCAGAGCAGGACGCGCAGACACGAGAAGGTGGTCATCTCTGTAGCGCACGGCGAAAGTGAGAACAATTGTGCCGAGAAGCAAGAGCGCCGTCGCCCATGTGGAGATCGACATTACCCGCGATGGCCGCCGGGAATTTATAACTACACTAACCCCTCACTAGCAGTGTTGGAATGGACGCAGGATGTCACGAGCGGCAGGCGCGCAATAGCTAGTTCGCCGCAGCAGCGGGCCGATAGCCCGACGCTGTCGCATGCGACCTTTGCAGCTCAGAGGATCCGCAGGGCGAGCTCCCTGGAATTTGCTTCGGGGATCCTCATCGGGTAAGACCGCCGACAGTCTCGGCATTACTTGCCGGATTACGTCGCAGAAGTAAAAACGTACTTCCCGCGAGCCGATAAGCTGACGTGATCAGGCGCGTGCGGCACCCGCATTGATTTGCCGAGTACCCCGTCATGTATAGCACTCCGTCTCATCACTTGGCCGTCACGACCCGGCGGCAGCAGCGAGATTAGCCGGCCTAGCAGGGCCGTGTCGAAGACATCTGCCAAGTTCAAATGATGTGGCGCTCCGATCAACCGATTTGATAGCGATCTAGTAATATTTTCCGCACGGCTTACAACGCAGGCCGAAGAACTTGCGGTCCCGGAGAGAGGCCGAAGTGAAGCCCCTGTGTCATTATTTGTAGGTATATGCGAGGCGAATAGTGGATAGCGCTCAAAGGAACTCGAACGCAAGAGCCAGCGGGCCGCCTAAAAGGCATGCGTTCGCAGAAGATGTGATATGCGCAAAGGCGCCGAGTCCGGACATGAGGGCGCGTCGCTCAGGCTTCACGCCCGGCGGTACGATAATTGGCCTAGGATTGAGGCGGCCGTGGCGACAGGAAGTCACGAGGTAGGGCAGTGGGGGATGCTGAATCAGCTACTCGTATGCAGGGCCGGCCGCAATGCCATGTAGAAGAGCGCGAGCTCCAGGTCGTGTCCTTGTCGGAGTGCGGCACGCACGCTCAGGTCGCCGCCGCGATGGGGCCGTGCCGCGCTGGTGAGCGCGAGCTGGCCGCCCGGCTCACCGGCCCGGTGGATGAGGACATGCTGATCACCGCGGACTCAGGGTTCTACTCCTGGCAGCTGTGGGACCTGTACGCCGCGACCGGGGCGGCGCTGTGCTGGCGGGTAGGCGCGGCCGTGACCCTGCCGCTGGCCCGCCGCCTGCCTGATGGCCCCTATCTTGCGCTGATCTTCGCGCCGGGCGCCACGGTCAGGCACAAGGCCACCCTGCTGGCCGCCGCGCGCGGCGGGGAGCAGATCGATGCGGACCAGGCCCGCATCGTGCGCGCGGCGGAATACACCGTCCCCGACCGCAGCGGCGAGGATAGCGAGCTGATCTGCGTGATCACCACCCTGCTGGACCCGGCCGAGCTGACCGCAGCCAAGATGGCGCTCGCCTATCACCAGAGATGGGAACACGAATCCGGGCTGGACGAGATCAAGACCCACCTGCGCGCAGCCGGCGGAATCCTCCGCTCCCAATCCCCTGAACTCATCGAACAGGAGATGTGGGGAATCTTGCTGGCCCACTACGCGATCCGGGAGCTGATGTGCCGGGCCGCAGACCAAGCCGGGCACGACCCCGACCGGGTCAGCTTCATCCGCACCGTCCGCCTCGTCCGCCGCCAGATCGATGATCCGGCGGCCTTTCCCCCCTGATCACCCAGCCGCGATCACCGCGGCGGCCTTCACCGAGATCCTGGAACGGCTCAACCCACCCCGCCGCCTGCGAACCTGCCCTCGCGTCATCAAACGCGCCCGCCACAATTCCTACCGGGTCAAACGCCCTGGCGACGTCGGCGTCACCTACACCAGCCCGCCAACGATCAAGCTCGAAGGCATCCCGGCAGCGGCTTAACTTAGCGGCATTGGGCCTACACGCGGCCAAGTCGAACATCATACCGAATGGCATGACGCTCGAGAAATTCGGGCCCGCCCGCCTGCGCCTGCAAGAAAGGCGCGCTCAGGCAGCTGGCTCCGGCGAGCAGCCAGCGTGGCGTCTTGCCTATTGTGCCAGGCTGGTACCCATTAAAGAACTCATCGATCTTGTCGCCAGCGTATCCGAGCTGGTTCAGGCTGGCGTCGGCAACTTCACCCTGGATGTCATGGGCCATGCGGAGGAAATACCCCACTACGCGGCCGAGTGCTATCGGCGGGCCAGCGATCTGGGTCTTGATGACTACATCTGCTTCCGCGGCAATCTCAATATGGCAGAAGTGCTCGGGGATTACGACATGCTCATCCTGCCGAGTTACAACGAGGGCCAGCCGCTCGTCGTCATGGAGGCGATGGCCGTGGGGCTTCCCATCATCGGCACGCCCGTAGGCGGCATGGAGCAGCTGATTCTCAGCTCACTGGACGACGGCACGGAGCCAGCCGTGGGCCCGTGCGGCCTGCTGGTGCGGCCGGGCGACGTCAGCGGCCTGGCAGCGGCCATGCGGAAGCTCATGAACGATGCGCCGCTCTACAGCTTCTTCGCCGAGAATTCCCGGAGCCGCGTCGCTCAGTTCTTTGCTCTGGATAAGGCAATGACAGCTTACCGCGGCATCTACACTCAGCTTGAGGACAGCCTGACGGTAACGCCACCACTAGTTCCGCCGCAGCGGCCTCCCGAGCGCGCGCGGCCGCTTCTCCTTCGTGCGCTTGATCGCGCGGCCGCCGGCAGCGTCGCCCGGGTCAATCAGCTAAGCACAGTCGATCAAGCGGGCTCCGCGATACGGTCAGCCACGAAAGAGAAGCGGTAGCACATTGAAGGTTCTTATTTCCGGGGGCGCCGGATTCATCGGGAGTACTATCGCTTCAGCGTGCCTGGACAGCGGTATCACTCCGGTGATCGTCGACAGCCTCATCACCGGTCGCCGTGAATTCGCCGCCGACCGTATTTTCTACCACGGTGACATTGCTGACGGCGGTCTTGTCGACCAGATCTATGCCGACCATCCCGATATTCACGCCGTGGTGCATTGCGCGGCCCTGATTGTCGTGCCGGCCTCCGTGGCCGATCCCGTGAGCTATTACCGGGCTAACGTTACGAAGAGCCTGGAGTTCGTGGAGAGCCTGCTGCGAAATGGGTGCCGCCGGATGATTTTCAGTTCGTCGGCTTCCATTTACGCCCCCGGCACCGATCTGCGCGTCGCGGAGGATTCGCCGATCGACCCGCAGAGCCCATATGCGCGAACCAAGGCGGTATGCGAGGCCATGTTCTCCGATATTGCTGCTAGCCAGCAGATCAGGACCCTCTCGCTCCGCTACTTCAACCCCATCGGCGCTGACCCCAAGCTGCGCACCGGGCTGCAGCAGCGCCGACCGAGCCACGCTCTGGGCCGGATGATCGAGGCGTATGAGCAGAAGCGGCCCTTCGAGATCACGGGCACGGACTATCCGACTCGTGATGGCTCGGGCATCCGTGACTACGTTCATGTCTGGGACCTGGCCAGCGCTCACGTGTCTGCCGTCGAGTCCTTTGACCGCCTGACCGCCGCCGGCCCCGGATCTGCCGTCATCAACCTGGGCACGGGCCGCGGCACAACCGTCAGGGAGCTGCTGGCTGCGTTCAATACGGTGGCTGACGAGCCGGTGGCTGCTGTTGAGAAGGCCCGGCGGCCGGGCGATGTGGCGGGCGTCTATACCCGCAGCGACAAGGCAAGGCGGCTGCTGAAATGGGCGCCTGCGTACAGCATCGCGGAGGGCATCGCTCACTCTCTTCAGTGGGCGGCTGTACGGGACGAGATCATCGGGGCCGGCCGAAGTCAGCCCTCGTAGTAGCGGTCGGCGACCGCGAGTGCCTCGTCCAGGATGGCCAGGCCCTCCTTGGCCTCGGACTCCGACACCGTGCACGGTGGCACCACGTGCAGCCGGTTGTAGTTGGTGAACGGCATCAGGCCACGGGCCTTGCACCCGGCCACCAGGGCGTTCATGGCCTCCGATGAGCCGCCGTACGGAGCCAGCATGGCCCTGGTCTCCCGGTTGGACACCAGGTCCAGGGCCCAGAACGAGGCCACTCCCCGCACCTCGCCGATCACCGGATGCCGCTCGGCCAGCTCGCGAAGACCCGGCCCGAGCACCTCGGCGCCGATCGCCGCGGAATGCTGCACCACGCCCTCGTCCTTCATCGCGTCGATCGTCGCGACCACGGACGCGCAGGCGAGCGGGTGACCGGAGTACGTCAGGCCGCCGGGGAATACCCGGTCATCGAAGGTCGCGGCGATCTCGCCGGAGATGATGACGCCGCCGATCGGCACGTATCCGGAGTTCGAGCCCTTGGCGAAGGTGATCAGGTCAGGCACGACGTCATGCTGCTCGAAGGCGAACCAGCAGCCGGCCCGGGCGAACCCGCACATGACCTCGTCGGCGATGTAGACGATGCCGTGCTTGTCGCAGAGCGCCCGTACGCCGGCCAGGTAGCCGGGCGGCGGGATCAGCACGCCCGCCGTGCCGACGATCGTCTCCAGCAGCACGGCCGCGATCGTCGACGGGCCCTCGAGCTCGATGACCTGCTCGAGGTGCTGCAGCGCGCGCTGGCATTCCTCCTCCGGCGTGCTGGCCCAGAACGCCGACCGGTACAGGTAGGGCCCGAAGAAGTGCACGTGCCCGACCGCGAACTCGTTCGGCCAGCGCCGCGGATCGCCAGTGGACGTGATCGCCGCGCCGGTGTTGCCATGGTAGGAGCGGTAGAAGCTGAGCACCTTCGTCCGGCCGGTGTGCAGCCGCGCCATCCGGATGGCGTTCTCGTTGGCGTCGGCGCCGCCGTTGGTGAAGAACACCTTCTCCATCCCGTCCGGGGCGAGACCCGCGAGCCGGGTCGCGGCCTCGCCGCGCATGTCGTTCGCGTGCTGCGGGGCGATGGTGGTGAGCCTCGCCGCCTGCGCCGCGATGGCCGCGGTGACCCGCGGGTGCTGGTGCCCGATGTTGGTGTTCACCAGCTGGCTGGAGAAGTCCAGGTACCGGTTGCCGTCGTAGTCCCAGAAGTAGGAGCCCTCGGCGCTCGCGATCGGGATCGGGGCCGGGCCCCGCTGGGCCGACCAGGAGTGGAAGACATGCGCCCGGTCCATGGCCACGACCTCGGCGCCGCGCGCCGGATCGGGTGTCTGGTCACTCATGGCTGCCTCCTGCCAGGGACTGGAGTCCCTCGCGTGCACATTCCCTGTCCTGTTCGACCGTACCGCCGCTGACGCCGACCGCTCCCACCAGCTCTCCCGGGTAAGGCAGGACGACACCGCCGCCGACAATGGTAAAGGCGCCGCCGCACGCCGCCTCGATGCCGTCCGGCCCCTGGCTGGCGGCCTGCCTGGCCAGCTGCGCCACGAACGCGCTCACCAGGCAGAGCACGGCCCTGCTGAGGGCGGAGGTGCCTGGGACGTCAGTGCTTGCGTGCGACGCCGCCGTAGGCGGACGCTGCGCCGGCCGGCGCGAGGTCCGCGGGATCCGGCCGCCAGGTGTGGACGTAGACGAGGCCCGGCGGGACCATCTCCAGCCCGGTGAAGAACCTCGCCACCTCGTCCCGTGTGCGCAGAGTCTGCGGCGTGGACACGCGCTCGTTGTAGCGCTTCTGCGCCTCAGCCTGGGCCGGGCGGATGTCGCTAGCCGGGTGGGAGATCACCAGGTAGCTGCCGGGTGCCAGCGCGCCCATCAGCTCGTTCACGATCCGGTACGGATCCTCGCTGTCCTGGACCAGGTGCAGGATTCCCAGCAGCATCAGGGCCGTCGGCCGGGCCAGGTCCAGGGTCTGGGTCGCTGCCTGCACGATAGCGGCCGGCGCGCGCACATCGCCGTGAATGTACTGAGTGGAGCCCTGCGGGGCGCTGGCCAGCAGCGCCCGGGCGTGGGCGAGCACGATGGGATCGTTATCGGCATAGACGATCCGGGCGTCCGGCGCGACCGACTGCGCGACCTCGTGGGTGTTATCGGCCGACGGAATGCCGGTGCCGATATCGAGGAACTGCCGGATTCCTGCCTCGGCGACCAGGTAGCGCACCGCCCGGGCCAGGAATGCCCGGTTAGCCCGGACCCGGAACCGCAGGCCCGGGGTGACGGCCAGCACCCGCTCAGCCGCCTCCCGGTCGGCCGCGTAGTTGTTCGTGCCGCCAAGCCAGTAGTCATAGACGCGGGCAGGATGCGCGACGGAGGTGTCGATCTCGGGTGCGGGTCCGCCCGCTCCGGGCCGGTCGCCGGCCTGCCCCTCAGCCACGGCGCATCCTTCCCGTTGCGCGGCACTCCTGCCGCGGGGACGCACGAACGCACGCATCAGAATACGCCCGGCAATGTCCCGCGCAATCGGGCCGGAGGAATCGGCGGAAGGGGCGGGAATGACCTTTGGCACTACCGTCCCGGGCGGTTGTCGTGCATCGTCAAGGCAGCGGCGCGCGCCCGGCTGAGGTGGCGAGGGGCCGGCGGCGCCCGCTCAGGCCTTCACTCCCGGGAGGAGGGCGTCATGCCTGCGCGCTTGGCCGTCCGGGCAGCCGCATCCGTGCTGGCCGGGGGCCTGGCCGCGTCCGCGCTGGCTGGCTGCTACGTGAGCGTCGGAGCTCTGCAGCATCGGACCAGGAGCTACTCGGTCGCTGGCCAGGTGCGGACCGTGGTGGTGAACGATCAGGTCGGCGGCATCCAGGTGACGGGCGGCAGCTCCGGCACGGTCTCGGTCACCGAGCACATCAGCTTCAAGCACACCGCCCCGGTCAGCACGCACCGGGCCACGGCCGGCACCCTCGTGCTGGACAGCAACTGCCCGGCCCTGGAAACCTGCAGCATCGGCTATGACATCACGGTGCCCAGGGCGATCACCATCCGGGTCGATGACAGCGTCGGTACGATCCGGCTCGACTCGCTGTCCGGTCAGGTCACCGCGCACACCAACGCGGGCGACATCGACCTCGGCTCGGTCTCGGGGCCGGTCGAGGCCAGCGGCCACGTCGGATCGATCCTCGGCCAGGACGTGTCCTCCGCGGACGCTACCCTGCGCCTGTCAGCGGGCCAGATCGACGTCACGTTCGCGGCCGTCCCTGCCTCGATCACGGCCACCGTCACCGTGGGCTCGGTAACGCTGAGCGTCCCCGGCGGCGTGCCGTACGCCGTGAACGCGACCGCCTCGGTCGGCAGCATCCAGGTCCGTGTCACCCGCAGCCCGGCGTCGCCGCACGTCATCACCGCCAGCACCAGGACCGGCTCCGTCACCATCCAGCCGGCGCCCTGACGACAGCTTCCCGTACGTCGTGCCGGCCTAGATCCGCCTGCGCAGGGCGTCGTCTCGGCAGGCGCCCTCAGGGTACGGGCGGATCCAGCGCCTGAATGCCGCTGCCGTTCACGGCGAGGCAGGGTCGCTGGATCCGCCTGGCGGCCTGGGCTGACCTACGCCGTTACCTCGTTGTAGATCTCGAACCCCGTCTCCTCGGGCGGCGCCGTGAAACCGCCGTCGATGCCCTGCATCATGCGCGGCATCAGGATGCCGTCCCGGAATCGCTCCCACCCCTGCCGCGTGTCGTGCACGGCCACGATCACCCAGCCGTCGGCCGACGGGCCCGCGGCATGGAACAGCTGCCCTTCGGGCAGCCCTCCGCCCGCCGGATGCACGGCCGCGATGGATGCCTCGTACTGCTCTTTCGTGCCGCCAGCGAACTTATGGATCACGCCGTACGCCATGAATCCCCCCGAATCTCGCATCTCCCCGAGCCCCCGCCCGGCCTCGCGGGCGGGCGCCTGCCGACTCTACGCTGCCGCCGTCGATCATGTCGAGGCACGAGAGCGGCATCGTGTCGAGCCAGGTGCGAGCGCGGGAGCGGTGCGCCAGGACTTCAGGCGGGCGTGCGCGGTCGCCCGCCGGGCCGCCCGTTACCGCTGCGCCGCCGGGCTGGCGTCGGCCTGGGTGCCCGCGGGCGGTCTTCCGCGGGGGCGCATCGGCCCGGCGTGGCCGGGCAGCCGCCCTGCCTCGGCGAGCGCGCGCCGGAGCAGGAACTCGATCTGAGCGTTGGTCGACCGGAGCTCGTCGCTGGCCCACCGGGCGAGGGCGTCGTGCACGGCAGGGTCGAGACGCAGCAGCACGCCCTTGCGCTCGGTCACTGCCCGCCCTCGCTCCCTGCTGGCCGCGTGCCCGGCGTCACTGGTAAAGGGTGCCGGTGTTGACGATGGGCTGAGTCGCCTGCTCGCTGCACAGGACGACGAGCAGGTTGGAGACCATCGTGGCCTTGCGTTCCTCGTCCAGTTCGACGACGCCCTCTTCCTCGAGCCGCTGCAGGGCCATCTGCACCATGCCGACGGCACCCTCGACGATGCGCGCCCGCGCCCCCACCACGGCGCTGGCCTGCTGCTGGCGCAGCATCGCCTGGGCGATCTCGGCAGCATACGACAGCCGGGTGAGCCGGGACTCGATGACCCGCACGCCCGCCGACGCGACCCGCGCGGCGATCTCGGCGGAAAGCTTCCCGGTGATCTCCTCGGCATTGTCGCGCAGCGACAGCGCGCCGCTGCCGCGGTTGTCGTAGGGGTAGCTGGAGGCGATGTGCCGGACGGCGGTCTCGGTCTGGATGGTGACGAACTGCGTGAAGTCATCGACCGCGTACACGGCCATGGCGGTGTCCAGCACCTGCCAGACGACGACCGCGGCGATCTCGATCGGGTTGCCGTCGGCGTCGTTGACCTTGGCCTGCGCGGATTCCTGGTTGCGGATCCTGGTGGAGACCGCGATCCGGCGGGTGAACGGGTTCACCCACTGCAGGCCCGGCTCGCGGATGGTGCCGCGATAGCGGCCGAACAGCTGCACGACCCGGGCCTGGCCGGGGACGACAGGGGTGAGGCCGGCCAGCGCCAGGCTGGCGGCAATGAAGATCAGGATGGAGAGCGGGATCAGCCATTCGGCGACGCCGTGACTCTGATGACTGGCCACCACGGCCAGCGCCACCCCGCCCAGCACCAGGACGATGCCCAGCACCAGCACGCGCAGCCCGGGCAGGAACAGGGCGGTCCGCTCGGTCACTTGCTGGCCAGCGGGCCCCGGGCCAGCGGGCACTGCCTTCCCGGCATCCATCCCGGCCCCTGATCCGGCCGACGGGCCTGCCTCGGGCCCGGTCACCTGGCTGGCCGACAGGTCCGGGCCTGCGGCCGCATTCTGGGTCGCCATCGGGCGCCTCCTCTGCTTGACGAGCTTGATAACACGTGCTTAGCATACTGATATCAGTTTTCTTTGGCAAGAGGCCGTGGCACGGCGCGCAGGACACGTGCCCGCGGCCCGGCCCCGGCGACAAGGCGGCCAGCCGTGCGCAGCAAAGACCAAGGACCCGGACGGGCCGAGCCTCCCCTCCGGGTTCACTGACAATTACGCGACCACCCCGGTCGCGGTGAACGGCGTGGTGTACACGCAGGATCTCAAGTCGAACGTGATGGCCATCCGGCTCGCCACCGGCAAGGTCTTGTGGACACACACCTACAACTCGCAGAATGGCGGCCCGCCTGGGACGAGGTGCAGAACCTGTGGGGGAACCCGGCCGTCAACTCCGGCGGGGGCCTGTGGGATCCGCCGTCGTTCGTTTTCAGCCTCAATCGCCAAGGCGACCGGCGAGATGGTCGCCGTCAGCCAGGACACCGGAAAGATCGAATGGGCCGACCAGCTTCCCTCGTCCCCGTACGGCGCCGCCGCGGTCACCAATAACGTCGTCTTCACCACCACCTACAGCGGTGACCTGTACGCGTTCAACGCGACCACCGGCGCGATCCTGCTGAAGAAGCCGCTATCCGCCCTGACAAACGCCGCCGTCACCATCGACGGCGACTACGTCATCGTGGGAGCGGGCCTCGCCATAACGAGCGCGCAGCGACCGCTCATCATCGCCTGCAAACTCCGAGCCACGGGCAAGCTCCCCGACACCGTGGGCTCGTAGCCGCCGGATGCGCGCCTCAGGATGCCCTGCGCTAGCCCGTTAGCTGCGGCAGGTGCTACCGCTCAGGTGATCCCGCCGTCGGCTGCTCTGCCAGCAGGCTGAACAGCTCGGCGTAGTCGTAGGCGGCACCGGGCTTAGCGCGCACCGCTGCGTCAAGCTTCCTGGCGTCATCGCCGACGAGGATCCGCCAGGCCCCCGATCGCACTCCGTCGAGGATGACGGTCGCCGCGTCAGCCGCGCTGAGCGGCGCCTTGTCCCGGAAGTTGGCATTCATCCGCACGAGCATCTGGCGCAGCTCATCGGCCGGCGCACCCTTGGGTAGCCGGCCGGCCTCGATCAGCTTGGCCTGCGCCTCGGCGGGGATCAGTTCTCCCAGCTGGGCGTCGCTCATCTGTTCCGGCGCCGGCAGGCCGCGGGCGCGGAGCAGCCCTGCGCCGCCAGCTGGCGGACAAGCTCGCGGCCCATGCCCGAGCCGCCGCCGGTCACCACCGCGAGCTTCCGCGAGAAAGAGTCCACGGTCCGCCACCTCCCGCCGGTCACGCATCACCAGCGAACGCCCTGCCAGGGTCTCCCCCGCTGGAACGCAGGCCCGGCTTACGAAATTGATACCACTCGAGACCCGCTTACGCCCGGTGCCAGGCTCCTCGCCCGCCCGCGCAGCAGGGATGGCCTCCGGCATCGAACGCGAGGCGGCAGGCTCTCCGGAAGCCGAGTAGAGCCGGCCGGAGGAGCGTCACGCGCTTGCGTCTGGCCAGCCGGAGGCGAATGCTGTTTCTCGGAGCGCCGCATCGGGCTGAGTGGCCGGCAGGTGCCGGGCCCGTATCGCGCTTCGCGACCACCGGTTCGATGAAATGAGGCCACGGCATGCCTACCGACGTCATGAATCCGGCAACGGCGGTCACCTGGGGGCCCTTCATTGAGGCCGCAGCCGCTCAGTACACCAGTGATCCCGGTCAGGTCAATCCGGCTGTGATCAAGAACATGCCCGCCGGCTACACGCTGGTGCGCACGATTCAGATGTCCGACTTCCTCGGTCCCGGGCAGTCGCGTGTCTTCTACGGTTTCGTCGCCGCGGGCGGTGACCCCAAGACCGCGGTGGTCGCGTTACGCGGCACCGCCACGACCACGGAATGGTGGGATGACCTGCACTGGGATCTGGTGCCGTTCACCCAGGTTCCCGACGGCGGAAAGGTCGCCCAGGGCTTCCTCGACATCTACAGCACCCTCGGCACGATGACCCCGGGCCAGCAGGAGAGCACGCCGGCGCCTGCCACCTTCGCCGCCGATGTCGCGCAGGCGGCCGCGGACGGCCTTGCCGTCGATCTTGATCCTGCTGCGCTGCCCATGGTGGTGTGCGGCCACAGCCTGGGCGGCGCGCTGGCGACGCTCCTGGTCGCCGACGTGACCGCGAACACGCCGCTGAAGCCGCAGGCGTGGACATTTGCCTCGCCACGGGTGGGAGACGCCACCTTCGCCGCGCGCTACGGCGGTCTCAGCACCGTGTCATGGCGGATCTACAACCAGGTCGACGTCGTCCCGTACTTCCCGGTCGATGCCACCGATAACTACCAGCCCGTCACCGCCGGGTACGCGATCAACTCGCTGGGGAAGGCGAAGTGGAGCATCGGCTGCGCCCACGCGCTGAACACCTACCTGCACGTGCTGTCGGCAGCCACCGTGCCGCTGGACCCGGCCTGCAGCTAGCCGGCGGGCAGCACGGCGCAGCCCCGCGGCATGACCGGCCGCGTCCTCACAGTGATGACATGCCGCTTCGGTTCCTGGAGGATTGCACAGAAAGAAATCCGGCCCCTGGCCGCAGGCCCATGAAACGGAAGCCGGGGGCGGATGGCGCACCGTGGTCGCTGGCCGGCCCCTCTGCTGACGTTCGGCGAGGCCACCGCGGTGCGCTCAAATCGATTGCCGGCCGGACAGGGGAACGACCCCGGACGCGCCGGCCAGCGGGGAGGATGCTGTGAGCGAGCTCGACCGGCTGGAAGCGGCCGCTGCCGAATGCCGCGAGATGATCCGCGAAGCCCACGCCGCCACCAAGGATCTGCGGGCCGCGGTACGCGAGGCGAAGAAGGAGCTGCGAGCCCTGGCGCAGGACGAGGTTGCCGCTCACATCCGGCTTGAGGTGACCCGGCAGCTGGAGGAACTGGGCGACCGGACTCGCGAGGCGGTCAGCGCCGCAACGCAGAAGGTGATCGCCGAGTTCGACCGGTTCGGTGAATCGCTGCTGGGCAAGGAGACCTACTGGCAGACGGCCAGCGGTCGGCGTGCCGCCGCACGTCCCGACATCGATGTGGGGGGGCTCGACATACAGGCGGATGAAGACGAAGGCTGATGCGCCGGCAATGCCGCTCGTCGGCCACAGCATCGGCGCCACCTGCGTCCGCCACGCAGAACGCCCCAGGGCCGTAACTCTGGGGCGCTTCTGTCGGATCTACCCGTTAGGCGAGATAGCAGGCGATCTCGTCGCACAGATACCACGCCTGGTTGGGGGTGAACTCGCACCAGACCCCGTGGGCTGACGGGAGATCTGCAGAGCCATCGCGTTCATGAAGCAACTGCGCTAACCCGAGCGCGCCCAATACGTGGAGCGGCTGCGCGCGCTTCCTCGGGTCGCGGGTGTTCCGCGGCGGGCGAGGATGGGCTAGCGGTTCACCGGGAAGCCGAGGTTCACGCCGCCGTGGCTGGGATCCAGCCAGCGGGACGTGACCGCCTTGCCGCGGGTGTAGAAATGGACGCCCTCGGTGCCGTGCACGTGCGTGTCGCCGAACAGCGACGACTTCCAGCCGCCGAAGGAGTAGAAGGCCATCGGCACCGGGATCGGCACGTTGATGCCGACCATGCCGACCTCCACCTCGTGGGTGAACCGGCGGGCCGCTCCCCCGTCGCTGGTGAAGATTGCCGTGCCGTTCCCGTACGGGTTGCCGTTGATGACGTTCAGCGCCTCGGCGTAGCTGCCCGCCCGGACGACCGACAGGACCGGGCCGAAGATCTCGTCGGCGTAACAGCTCATGGCCGGGGTGACGTGATCGAGCACGCTCGGCCCGAGCCAGAAGCCGTCAGCCGGGCCGTCGATCGCATGCTGGCGGCCGTCGACCGCCAGCACCGCGCCGTCGGCCACGCCGGAATGGAGATAGGACGCCACCTTGTCCCGGTGCGCCCCGGTGACCAGCGGGCCCATCTCCGAGGCCGGGTCGTCGCCGGGCCCGACGCGGAGCCGGGCGATCCGCTCGGAGATCCTGGCCACCAGCTCGTCGCCGACCGGGTCGACCGCCACGACCACCGAGATGGCCATGCAGCGCTCCCCCGCGGAGCCGAATCCGGCCGAGACGGCTGCGTCGGCGGCCAGGTCCAGGTCCGCGTCCGGCAGCACGACCATGTGGTTCTTCGCGCCGCCGAGCGCCTGCACGCGCTTGCCCGCCGCTGTCCCGTGCTCGGATACATAACGGGCGATCGGCGTCGATCCCACGAAGCTAACCGCGCGGACATCGGGGTGGGTGAGCAGGGCGTCCACCGCGTCCTTGCTGCCGTGCACCACGTTGAACACGCCGTCGGGCAGCCCGGCCTCGGCCAGCAGCTCGGCGACCCGGATGGACGGGGACGGGTCCTTCTCGGACGGCTTGAGCACGAAGGTATTGCCGCAGGCGATCGCGATGGGGAACATCCACATGGGCACCATCGCCGGGAAGTTGAAGGGCGTGATCCCGGCCACCACCCCGACCGGCTGGCGGATCGAGTAGGCGTCCACGCCGGCCGACACGTTCTCCGAGAATGCGCCCTTGAGCAGGTGCGGGATGCCGCAGGCGAAGTCCACCACCTCCAGGCCCCTGGCCACCTCGCCAGCAGCGTCGGCGGCCACCTTGCCGTGCTCGCGGGTGATCAGGGCGGCCAGCTCGTCCTGGTGCGACCGGATCAGCTCCCGGAAGGCGAACATGATGCCGGCCCGCCTGACCAGGGAGGTCTCCCGCCAGTCCGGCAGGGCCCCGGCGGCCGCCGCCACGGCGGCCCCGACCTCGGCCGTCCCGGCAAAGTCCACCGTGCCGGTCACCTGCCCGGTCGCCGGGTTGAAGATGTCGCCGCGCTGCGCGGTGTCACCCGTCCACGGCTTACCGCCGATCCAGTGCGTGACATGCCTGCCTGCACCCGTGCCGCCCTGGCCCATGCCGCTACGCCTTTCTGCCGCCGCCGCGTCGCGCGGACGCCGAAGCGGCCGCGCTCACCTGCCTGCCGTCAAGTCTGCCCCCGGAGCCGGCCGCGGCCAAATGACACTATGTAAAGAGCCGGGGCGCCTGGCGCACCCGGTGTCAGGTGTCCGCCAGGTCGGCCGGCCCGCGGGAATCCCGGCCCCGGCCAGCTGCGGGCTGATCAGCGGGACCAGCCGGCTGCGGGCTGCCCGGGCGGGTCCACGGCCGGAGCGCCAGCGCGGCCGCGGGGAAGGCCAGGACCGACAGCAGCGCGGCGCCGATGAGCGCGGCCGCGGTCGCCTCCGGCAGCAGGTCCAGGCTGCGGCCGACCTCCGCCACGACCACCGGGAAGGTGAGCGTGGTGGCCTGCAGCAGCCCGGCCGCCAGGGCGGGCCTCGTCCCGACCCGGCGCCGGTACATCAGCGCGGGGGCGGCCCGCGCCAGCAGGATGGCCACCAGCAGGGCCGGCAGCAGCGCCAGCGATGACGCGCTGGCGAACAGCGATCGCACGTCGAACTGAACGCCGGTCACGATGAAGAACACCGGGACCAGGAAGCCGTATCCGATGGCCCGCAGCTTGCCCTGATACCGCGCCTGAGTCGGGCGGTCGTCGCTGTCGGCGAAGCCCAGCACGATGCCGGCGATGAACGCGCCGAGCAGCGAGTCAACCCCGAATTTGCGGGCCAGTGCCACGAAGATCAGCAGGATCAGGAACGCGCCGCGGATCCGCAGCTGCGAGGTGTTCTCGTCGGTCTCCCGCAGCACCCGGCCCAGCCAGCCGGACTGCCACAGCCGCCGCAGCAGGAAGGATCCGGCGATGGCCACGGCTCCCAGCACCGCGACGTACAGCACCTGCACCGCGGTGGGCTCCGGGTCAGCGGAGAACAGGATGGTGAGCAGCAGCAGCGCGCCGAACTCGCCCACCGATCCGGCCATGATGACGAGCTGCCCGAAGTCGGTGCTGATCTCCCCGGCGTCGCGCAGCACCGGCACCACCACGCCGACCGAGGTCGCCGTCAGGGCGAGCGCGAGCAGCCGGAAGTCAGCGCCCGGCGCGAGCAGCCGGAGCGCGAGCGTGGCCAGGGCGGCCAGCCCGAGGCAGACGATGAAGTTCAGCCCGGCCAGCCGGAAGCTCGGGCCGCGGAACCGCCGGGGCTCCACTTCCTGGCCGGCCAGGAACAGCAGGAACCCGAAGCCGAGCAGGTACAGCACCTCGACCGCGCCGGTGGGCCGGACCAGGCCGAGCGCCTGCGGGCCCACCAGGACGCCGATCAGGACCTCGACCACGACCGGCGGCAGGAACCGCCGGGACATGAGCCGGGCCAGCAGCGGCGCGATGACGGCCGCGGCCGCAATGACCAGCAGTCCCCCGAACTGAATGTCCACCTCAGGCCTCCTGGGCTGCTTCGTACCCACTGAAGGGACCGCAGCTCACCGCGGCCTGCTGGAGCGCCAGGCGCACCGCACGATCCTGTCCGCCTTCCTCGGTCACGGCACCACGACCCGGCCGAGGCGGAGGCCAGGGCCAGGGCGCTCGGCGTGCCCGTCAGCGGCCGGCGGCTGCTCGCGGTCGTCGTCCGGCTGGCTGAGCGGGGCGCCGGGCTGATCCAGCCAGTAGGGCACTGGCCGTGCGCGCGCCAGCGCGTCGCGCACCCGAGCTGTGGCCATGACAGTGGCGTGCGACTGCGGTCAGGCCTCGATATTGCTCATGACGTGCTTGATCCGGGTGTAGTCCTCGAAGCCGTAGATCGACAGGTCCTTGCCGTAGCCGGAGTGCTTGAACCCGCCGTGCGGCATCTCGGACGCGAACGGGATATGGGTGTTGATCCAGACCGCGCCGAAGTCAAGCTGCCGGACCGTGCGCATGGCCCGGCCGTGATCACGCGTCCAGACGCTGGCCGCCAGGCCGTACTTGACGCCGTTGGCCCAGCGGACCGCCTCGTCCTCCGAGCCGAACTGCTGCACGGTGATCACCGGGCCGAAGATCTCCTCCTGGATCATCTCATCGTCCTGCCGCAGACCGGCCACGACCGTGGGCGCGAAGCAGTAGCCGCGGTCCCCGACCCGGTGGCCGCCGGCCAGCACCGTGGCGTGACCGGGCGCACGCTGCAGGAAGCCCTCGACCCGGGCGAGCTGGGCCGGGTTGTTCAGCGGGCCGAAGTCGGCGTCGGGCACGTCCAGGCCGCCGGCCTTGCGCCCGCGCGCCTGCCCAGCCAGCGCATCGGCCAGGTCGGCGCTGACGCCGGGCCCGGCCAGCACCCTGGTGGCCGCGGTGCAGTCCTGGCCGGCGTTGTAGTAGCCGCCGTCGGCGATCTCGCGCGCGGCCCGCGTCACGTCCGCATCGTCGAAGACGACCACCGGAGCCTTCCCGCCGAGCTCCAGGTGCACCCGCTTCAGGCCGGCCGCCGCGGCCAGCGCGACCTCGGTGCCCGCCCGCACGGACCCGGTGATGGACACCATCTGCGGGATCGGGTGGCTGACCAGGGCCCGGCCGGTGTCGCGATCTCCGCAGATCACGTTGAAGACGCCGGGCGGCAGGAACTCCGCGGCGATCTCCGCCAGCAGCAGCGTGGAGACCGGGGTGGTGTCGGATGGCTTGAGCACCACGGTGTTGCCGGCCGCGAGGGCCGGGGCGAACTTCCAGACGGCCATCATCATCGGGTAGTTCCACGGCGTGACCTGGGCGCAGACCCCGACCGGCTCGCGCCGGATCATGGACGTGTGACCGCGCAGGTACTCGCCGGCCGAGCGGCCTTCGGCGATCCTCGCCGCCCCGGCGAAGAAGCGCAGCTCGTCCGCGAGCGGCGGCACCTCATCCGACCGGGTCATCTCCACCGGCTTGCCGGTATTGCGTGACTCGGCGGCCACCAGGTCCTCGGCCCTGGCCTCGATCGCGTCAGCGAACCTGAGCAGGGCCAGGCTGCGCTCAGCTGGCGTCGTGTCACGCCATGTCTCGAATGCCGCGGCGGCCGCCCGCAGCGCCGCGTCAACATCGCTGCTGTCTGACACCGGCGCCCGCGCATAGGCCTCGCCGGTGCTCGGGTCCACGACGTCGCTGGCCTGCCCGCTGGCGGCGGGCTGCTGCTCGCCGCCGACAAAGTTCTGCAGGACCTGCGGGCCCGCCTGCGTGGATGTGCTCGTCGTCAACGTCAGCGACCTGCCTCTCGCCGCGGCAGGACACGCCTGGTGGCCTCGCCGTCCGCTCCGTCGGGTCAAGGGTTCGACGATGACAGATATTCTTGGTCGCGACAAGTGAATCAGTAACAAAATGGTCCAGCACCTACGGAATCAGTTGACAGACGCCGATCGCGTGGCACGATTGCCTTGCGAAGGAGGTCCAGACGCATGGCGCACACGCCGGGGGCTTCGCTCCCCTCGGCCGCCCGGCACCGCAACTCCGCGGGCGGCGGGGGGCGGGACCGGGAGACCATCCGGGTCGTGCTGGACGACGTATCCAAGCAGATCATCGAGCAGCTGCAGCAGGATGGCCGGCGCTCCTACGCGGCCATCGGGAAGGCAGTCGGCCTGTCCGAGGCCGCGGTCCGGCAGCGGGTGCAGCGGCTGATCGAGGTCGGCGCGATGCAGATCGTGGCCGTGACGGACCCGATGACGCTGGGATTCCCGCGGCAGACGATGATCGGCATCCGCTGCGGCGGCGACCTCGAGCGGGTCGCCGAGCATCTCGCGGGTATGGACGAGATCGACTATGTCGTCATTACGGCCGGCTCCTTCGACCTGCTGATCGAGGTCGTCTGCGAGGACGATGACCAGCTGCTGGAGATCCTCAGCCGGATCCGCTCGATCCCCAGCGTGAGCACAACCGAGACCTTCGTGTACCTGAAGCTCTGCAAGCAGACCTACAGCTGGGGGACCAGATGACAACCTCCGATGAGAATCTCGACATCCACGCGCTGCAGGAGGCGGCCAAGCGCCACCTGTGGCTGCACTTCACCCGGATGTCCTCCTACGCCGACGCGGATGTGCCGCTGATCGTGCGCGGCTCCGGCCAGTACGTGTACGACCAGCACGGCAAGCGCTACCTGGATGGCCTGGCCGGCCTGTTCGTCAGCCAGATCGGGCACGGCCGCTACGAGGTCGCCGAGGCCGGGGCCCGGCAGAGCGCCAAGCTGGCCTACTTCCCGCTCTGGTCCTATGCGCACCCGCGCGCCATCGAGCTGGCAGAGCGGCTGGCCAGCCTCGCGCCGGGCCACCTGAACCGGGTGTTCTTCACCACCAGCGGGTCCGAGGCCGTCGAGTCGGCCTGGAAGCTGGCCAAGCAGTACTTCAAGGCCGTCGGCGAGTACGGCCGCTACAAGGTCATCAGCCGCGACATCGCCTATCACGGCACCTCGATGGGCGCGCTGGCGATCACCGGCCTGCCCGGCATCAAGGAGCCATTCGAGCCGCTGCCGCCGGGCGGCGTGCGGGTGCCGAACACCAACTTCTACCGCGCGCCGGCGTTCGTTGCCGACGACGTGACCGCGTTCGGGCAGTGGGCGGCGGACGAGATCGAGCGCGCCATCCTGCGCGAGGGTCCCGAGTCCGTGGCCGCCGTCTTCCTGGAGCCGGTGCAGAACTCGGGGGGGTGCTTCCCGCCGCCGCCCGGCTACTTCCAGCGGGTCAGGGAGATCTGCGACCGGTACGGCGTGCTGCTGGTCTCCGACGAGGTGATCTGCGCCTTCGGCCGGCTCGGCCACTATTTCGGCTCGCAGCGCTACGACTACGTCCCTGACATCATCACCTTCGCCAAGGGCGTCACCTCCGGCTATGCCCCGATGGGCGGGATGATGGTCAGCGACCGGCTGATGGAGCCGTTCAGTTCGGGGCAAGCCACGTTCCTGCATGGCGTGACTTTCGCCGGGCACCCCGTTTCGTGCGCGGTGGCACTGGCCAGCCTGGACGTGTTCGAGAAGGAGGACCTGCTCGGCAACGTCCGCGCCAACGAGGCCTTGTTCCGCGCCACCCTGGAGAAGCTCAGCGACCTGCCGATCGTCGGCGACGTCCGCGGTGACGGCTACTTCTACGGCATCGAGCTGGTCAAGGACAAGGCCACCAGGGAGACGTTCAGCGACCAGGAGTCGGAGCGGCTGCTGCGCGGCTTCCTGTCGCAGGCTCTCTTCGACGCGGGCCTGATCTGCCGGGCCGACGACCGCGGCGACCCCGTGATCCAGCTGTCGCCACCGCTGACCTGCACCCGCGAGCACTTCGACGAGATGGAGCAGATCCTGCGCAGCGTGCTGACCGAGGCCTGGACGAAGATCTGAGCAGCCGGGCCGGGCGCGATCGCGGGGAGCCCGGCCGGGCCGGCTGCGGCCCCTCGGCCCAGCGGGAGCGGGACGGAGGCGAGGTCCTACGATGATGCGATGGCTTCAGCCGGATACCTCATGTTCCCGCACGTGCATGCCGATCTGCTCACCTTCGTCGCCGAGGGCGATGTCTGGCTGGCACCGGCCGCTGGCGGCCGCGCCTGGCGGGTCTCCGCTGATCACGCCGCCGCGAGCTATCCCAGGATCTCCCCTGACGGCGCCCTGATCGCCTGGACGAGCCAGCGGGACGCAAGCCCGGAGATCTTCCTGGCCGGCACCGACGGCGGGCACGGCACCAGGCTGACCTACTGGGGCGACCAGGCCACCAGGATGTGCGGGTGGACGCCGGACGGCGAGATCCTGGCAGTGACCGCGACGGGCCAGCCGTTCCGGCACCTGGCCTGGGCGCACGCGCTGAGACCCGGCGACCCCGGCCAGGGCCGGGCCCGCCGGCTGCCGCTCGGCCCCGTGAGCGACGTGGCCATCGCGCCGTCCGGGACGGCGCTGCTGACCGGCAGGTTCGGCCGTGAGCCGGCCTTCTGGAAGCGCTACCGGGGCGGGACGGCGGGGCGCCTCTGGCTGGGCCCGGCCGGCAGTGACAGCTCCGGCGCCGAGGACGGCGCCGGCCAGCGGCCCGGACCGCGCTTCCGCCGGCTGCTCGCTGACCTGCCCGGCCAGTTCTCCAGTCCCATGCTGGTCAGCGGCCGGCTGGCGTTCCTGTCCGACCACGAGGGCACCGGCAACGTCTACTCGTGCGCGCTCGATGGCAGCGACCTGCGCCGGCACACCGATCACGACGGCTTCTATGCCCGTAACGCCAGCACGGACGGGACCCGTGTCGTCTACCACTGCGCGGGAGATATCTGGCTGCTCGAGGATCTCGGTGCCGCAAGCGAGCCGCGCCGCCTGGACATCATGCTGGGATCCCCGGCCGCGCCGCGGGCTCCGCGCCTCATCTGCGGAGACGACCATCTGGGCAGCCTGTGCTGCGACGCCGCGGGCCAAGCGAGCGCCATCGAGGTACGGGGCACGGTGCACTGGCTGACCCACCGGGACGGCCCGGCCCGCGCGCTGTCGGTGGTGCCGGGCGTCCGGGCACGCCTGCCGCAGGTGCTGGGGGCGAGCGGGCTGGTCGCCTGGGTCAGCGACGCCGACGGCGAGGACGCGCTGGAGATCGGCGCGAGCTCGGCAGCTGACCTGGCGCCGCCGCGCCGGCTGGCGGCCGGCTCGCTCGGCCGGGTCGCCAGCATCGCGGTCGCGCCCGACGGCAGCGCCGTCGCGGTCGCCGCGCTGGACGGGCGGCTGCTGGTGGTGGACGTGGCGTCCGGCGACGTGACCGAGCTAGCCGTCTCTGATAACCGCGAGGTTACCGGGCTGGCGTGGTCGCCGGACTCGGCCTGGCTGGCGTGGTCGGACCCGGTGGCGCCGCCGCTGCGCCGGGTCCGGCTGGCCCGGCCGGCCGACCGCTCCATCGTGGACGTCACCGACGGCCGGTTCACCGACACCGAGCCTGTTTTTACCGCCGACGGCCTCCACCTGGCCTTCCTGTCCCGGCGCAACTTCGACCCGGTCTACGACGCGCACGTGTTCGATCTGTCCTTCCCGTACGGATCGCGGCCGTACCTGGTGCCGCTGGCCGCTCCCACGCCATCGCCCTTCGGCCCGCTGCCGGGCGGCCGGCCGATCGGTGACCCGCAGGACCAGGACGGGCACGAAGCTGGCAGCGGCCACGGCCGGGACGGCCATGCGCCAGCCGCCAGTCCGGCCGGCCCCGGTCGTGAACCCCGGTCCGGCGGGCGCGCCGAGGCCCGCGGTGAGCCAGGCCACGGCGGCCCTGGTGGCCCCGCGGAGCCCGGCGACGAGGCGGCGGACCGGGCCGGAGATCCGGCCGTCGTGGTCGATGCCGAGGGACTGCCCGCCCGGGTCGTGCAGGTCCCGGTGCCCGAGTCGCGCTATTCCTCCCTGCGGGCCGTCAAGGGCGGCCTGGCCTGGCTCAGGGAGCCGGTCGCCGGCAGCCTCGGCCAGGGCGGCGCCCAGGCGGACGACGCCGCTCCGCGTCCGGTGCTGGAGTACTTCGACCTGCGCCGCCGTGCCTGCACGGAACTGCAGGATGACGTGGACTGGTTCGAGGCCAGCGGCGACGGCAGGCGGCTGGTGGTCAGCGACGAGGGCAAGCTGACGGTCATCCCCGCCGACCGCAAGGCCGATCACGACAACGCCGACGACGAGGTCCGGGTGGACCTGTCCAGGGCCAGGTTCCTGGCCGACCCGGTCGCGCTGTGGCGGGCCGCCTTCGCGGAGGCGGGCCGGATCATGCGGCACGACTACTGGGTGCCGGACATGGCGGGCATCGACTGGGACGCGATCCTGGACGCCTACCGGCCGCTGCTGGACCGGATCGCCGGCCAGGGCGACTTCGCCGACCTGCTCTGGGAGGTGTTCGGGGAGCTGGGCACGTCGCATGCCTACGTCCGGCCGACGGAGGACGAGCATCCCGGATCCGGCCTGGTGGGCATGCTGGGCGCCGACCTGGAACCCGACGATGACGGTGCCTGGCGGTTCGTCAGGGTGGTTCCGGGCGATTCCTCGGATCCGCGCGCCCGGTCACCGCTCGCCACGCCCGGGGTCCGGGTCGCGCCGGGCGACGTGCTGCTCGCCGTCGACGGCCAGCGCGTGCCGGCCGGTCCGGGGCCCTGGCCGCTGCTGGCTGGCGCGGCGGGCAAGCCGGTCGAGCTGATCGTCACCTCGGCGGCGCGCGACCAGCCGCGGCGCGCGGTCGCGCTGGCCCTCAGGGATGACCGGCGGCTGCGCTACCTGGACTGGGTGGCCGGGCGGCGCCGGCTGGTCCGCGAACTCGGCCAGGGCAGGCTCGGCTACCTGCACGTGCCGGACATGGTCAGCGAGGGCTGGGCGGACTTCAACCGCGACCTGCGCTCGGAGATGGCGCTCGAGGCACTGATCGTGGACATCCGGGGCAACAGCGGCGGCCACACGTCCCAGCTCGTGGTCGAGAAGCTGGCCCGCCGGGTGATCGGCTGGGATGTCCCGCGCGGGCAGCGCGCCGACTCCTACCCGCTGGACGCGCCGCGCGGACCCGTGGTCGCGCTCACCGACGAGTTCGCGGGCTCCGACGGCGACATCGTCACGGCGGCCATCCGCATCCTCGGCCTCGGGCCGGTGGTGGGCGCCCGTACCTGGGGCGGCGTGGTCGGCTATGACGACTACCACGAGCTGGCCGATGGCACGGCGATCACCGTCCCGCGCTTCGCATTCTGGTTCAGCCAGCTGGGCTGGAGCGTGGAGAACTACGGCGTCGACCCGGACGTTGAGGTCCTGCAGTCGCCCGACGACTGGGCGGCCGGCCACGATGCGCAGCTGGAGGCCGGCGTCCGGATCGCGCTGGAGGCGCTGCAGGCCAGCCCGGCTCGCACCGCCCCGGCCACCACGGACCGCCCCTCCCGCCGCCGCCCGTCCCTCCCGCCGCGCCAGCCGGATTAGCCAGGCCGGCGGGGCCGGATTAGCCAGGCCGGCGGGCCGGATTAGCCGGGCCGGCGGGCCGGATTAGCCGGGCCGGATTAGCCGGGCCGTGCGGGCCGGATTAGCGGAGCGGGCGGGCCGGATCGCCCGCAACCAGGCGTTACGGGAATGGTTATGGACTCGTGACCATCCTTTCCCCAACCATCCGGGCCCTCACGCGTGTCTATAGGTGAGGGCCCGGGGCGTACAGGGGCGGCCGCGGGCGTACTGAATGGGAGGAGCCGACGATGCCGGCTGACATCAGGGACTGGACAGAGCTGGCTAGCCAGCATGAGCGGCTCGCCGGGCCCGGCGATGCGCACGTCCAGGCTGATCCTGCCATCAGCATCCGTGACCAGGGCCGGGATGGCTGCGACCGGACGGCGCGCCCGGCCGACTCCGGCAGCGGAACGCGGCGCGACTGGACCGGCCTGGCCCTCGCCGCCCGGACCCGCCGGTGGCGCTCGACGGTGCACCCGGCCTGACATCCTGGCAGCCGCGCCCGGCCTGACGGCGGCGCTCAGGCTCCGCGGAGCCGCTAGCCGGCCGTGGCCGCCAGGAACCTGCCGACGTAGCCGATCACGTCGGCCAGCGGGACTCGCTCCTTCTCCCCTGTCGCCCGGCTGGTGACCTCGGCCACGCCGTCAGCCAGGTCCCGGCTGCCCACGGTGATCCGGCACGGGATGCCGGTCAGCTCCGCGTCCTTGTACTTCACCCCTGGCCGCTCGTCCCTGTCGTCGATGGCCGCGTCGATCCCGGCAGCCAGCAGCCCTGAGTACAGCGACTCGGCCGCCGACCGGGCCGCCTCGTCCCGCGGCGACAGCAGGATGACCGTAGCCTCGACCGGCGCCACCTGAACCGGCCAGGTCAGCCCGGCGTCATCGTGGTGGACCTCGGCGATCGCCGCCACCGCCCGCTCCACGCCGATGCCGTAGCTGCCCATGATCGGGGTGATGCTCGCGCCGTCCGGGCCGAGCACCGAGACGCCCAGCACGCTGGTGTACTTGCGGCCCAGCTTGAAGATGTGCCCGACCTCGACGGCCTGCAGCAGCTCCAGCGGGTGGCCGCAGCGCGGGCACGGCTCGCCGGCCGACACCTCGCGCAGGTCCGCCCAGCTGCCGACGCTGATGTCCCTGGACACGTCGACGCCGGTGAGGTGCTCGTCGTCGGCGTTGGCGCCGGTCGTCATGTCCTGCCGCCCCCGCAGGGCCAGGTCCGCGATGACGGGCAGCTCAGTGATCCCGACCGCGCCGAGGCTGCCCGGCGAGGCGCCGAGCGCGGCCCTGATCTCGTCCGGCTGGGCCGGCCGGATGTCGATGGCGCCGGTCGCGTCGACCAGCTTCTGATCGGCCAGCGGATGGTCGCCGCGCAGCAGCACCAGGGTCAGCTGGCCGTCGATGACCTGGACCAGGGTCTTGATCTGCCGGTCCGCCGTCACCCCGTGCCGCTGCGCAAGGTCCTCGATGGTGCGGACGCCGGGGGTGGGCAGCCGCTGCGGCTCCGCCGGCCCGGTGCCGTCCTCGACGGAGGCCAGCGCTGATGTGGCCTTCTCCAGGTTCGCCGCGTAGCCGCAGTTGCCGCAGCGGGCGACGAGATCCTCGCCCGCCGGGGTCGGGCACATGAACTCGATGGAATCGCTGCCGCCCATGTTCCCGCTGGAGGCCTCGACCGCGATGGCCGGAATGCCGAGCCGGGCGAAGATCCGCTCATAGGCGGCCCGGTGCGCGTCGAAGGAGGCATCCAGGCCGGCTTCGTCCACGTCAAAGCTGTAGGAGTCCTTCATGGTGAACTCGCGGACCCGGATCAGCCCGCTCTTGGGCCGCGGCTCATCCCGGAACTTCAGCTGGAACTGGTACCAGAACTGCGGCAGCTGCCGGTAGGACGACAGCTCGGCGGCCAGCGTCGTGAAGATCTCCTCGTGGGTCATGCCGAGCACGACCTCCGCGCCCTTGCGGTCCCTGAGCCGGAACATCTCCGCGCCCATGACGCTGAGCCGCCCGCTCCTCTCCCAGATCTGGGCCGGCTGCATCGACGGCAGCAGGAATTCCTGGCCCCCGATCCGGTTCATCTCCTCCCGGATCACGGTCATGACCTTGGCCCGGACCCGGACGCCGAGCGGGAGCAGTGAGTAGTGCCCGGCCATGAGCTGGCGGATGAAGCCGCCGCGCAGCAGCAGCCGGTGACTGGCCGCGTCGGCGTCGGCCGGGTCTTCGCGCAGCGTCGGAATGTGCACCTGGGACCAGCGCATGGGAAAAGCCCTTTGCTTGACAGAACGAGGATCACAGCGGAAGACCGCATTCTATGGCGTCGGCCACTCTACAGCCGATCTGTCATTCTTGGTGGCTTCATGTGATCGCACAGACACAGACAGTCAACTTGCCCTAGGGTGACAGCTGGCTACCCGAGCCCGGGGAGCCGGCCTGCGCGGCCCCGCAGCTGCCGCCGACGGCATCCCGCCCACCTCCCCCGCCCGAACAGGAGAACCGGCATGAGCCAGTTGGAAGCCCGCGACATCGCCAGCCACGCCCGCGGGGCCCGCGGCATCGTCCTCGCCGCCGCCATCACCGCGGCACTGGGGCTCGGCGCGTGCAGTTCGTCCGGCACCAGCAGCGCTCCCAGCAGCCACCCGGTCTCCTCCAGCACGGCCAGCACCGGCAGCGCCACCTTCCACGGCGTCATCTACGTCGACGGCGCCGCGCAGATCAAGAAGTCCTACACCGACCAGGTCAAGGCCACCAGCTGCGCCACGGCAGCGCAGAAGGGCGATGCTCCCGGCGGCGGCTTCCAGGTGCCCTCCCCGACCGCCAGCCCGGACCCGCAGGTCGACGTCCTGCTGGCGCATTTCACCGGCCCCGGCATCTACAAGCCGGATGCGCTCAGGCAGGACAAGGGAAACGTGATCTGGCTGACCGGAAAGTCGGGCATGGACAAGTACGTGCTGGTTCCGATGTCCAGCACCGGCAGGAACCAGGAGGGGCTGATGCTGAACAAGGACGGCTCCGGGGAGTTCGTCTTCGCGGACGCGCACCTGAACGGCAGCGCGTCCAGCCCGGCCATCTCCGGCCTGGTCAGCTGGACCTGCTCCTCCTAGCGAGGCGGCCGGTCCCGGCGGGCGAATGCCGGGCGAACACGAAGCGAATTCACTCGGTGACCGTGCGTGTTTGGGCGGGTTCGGACCGGGCACTGACCCTGGTATGCCGACGGACAGGTCAGCTCGCCGGGTCCTCGCATTCGCCATGGGGATCGCTGCGATCTTCGACCTGACCGGCACGGCGGTGTATCGCACCTTCCGCCCGGTGCTTCCCCCCAGTCCGCCGCCCGAGGAGACCGAAGATCCGATCACGGCGGCGATGAGCACGATCATGAGCGCGCACCGGGACGCGGTCATGCGTGCGCGAGATGAGAGCGGTGGGAGCTTAGCCGCATGACTGATATGGATCGCGCAGGCACCGGCCCGCTGCCCAGCGTGACCGCCCAGGTGCCCCCGCCTGCCACTTCCCAGCAGCCCACGACTTCCCAGCAGCCCACGACTTCCCAGCAGCCTGCCCAGCAGGCAGCGCCCCTGCAGCAGGCGGCCGCCCCGCAGCCGGTGACGGCGCCGCAGCCGGCCATCGCCCCGCAGCCGGTCACGGGACCGCAGCCGGCCGTCACGACTGGCGGGATCCCGTCCGTCGAGCAGGCCATCGCGCTGCGCGAGCAGGCGCCCGAGCTGTACGACCTGTGGCTGCGGATCGCCCAGGAGAAGGCGGCCACCGCGAGCTACGTCGATCGCGCGCCCTATGAGGTACCGGAACGGCTGGCCCAGAGCGGGCGGCCGCGTGCGCTCGGCGCCCTCATCATCGTGCTCTCCTTCTGCGGGTACCTCGCCTGGCTCGGCGGTCCCGGCCCGTACATCGGCGGCCTGATCGCCATTCTGGACCTCGGAGTCATGTTCGGGATGTTCTTCGGCCTGCGGCCAGAACGGCTGCCCGAGGCCAGCCGCCTGGACCGCGGCGACCGGGCCAGCGGGACCGACCGCCGGGAACGGCGGCTGTTAGCCGCCTGATCGGCCGCTGCCCCGGAGGCCCCGAGGCCGCGCGCCGGGACGGCCAAGCTCGATTGCCTGCAACCTCGATTGTCTACAACTCAGTCGAGCTTGCCGAGAATCGTGTAGCACGTCAGGATGGGTTAATCCGTCTGGAACCACCCCGGCAGCCCTGCCGGGAGCACGGGCCGGCGGACCATGTGACATGACCGATTCTGAGTTCCCGGCCCGCAGCGAAGGGATCCCGCGTCGTGACAGCGATCGCCGATTCAGCCAGTGCCGCGGCCAGCCCGGCGGGCGGCGACCAGTTCAATGCGGCCGGCCGGCTGCTGGGCAGGCACGCCGCCGAGACGCCCGGCCGGGTGGCGGTCACCGCGGTGGACGCGGCCGGCCAGGCCACCGACCTGACCTACCGCGACCTCGACGAGCTGGCCTGGCAGGCGGCGGCCGCGCTGATCGCCGCCGGCCTGCGCGCCGACGTCTTCAAGGCCGGCGGGGTCTGGGTCTCCCCCACCGAGGTCGAGACGAGGCTGCGCGCTCATCCGGCCGTGGAGCAGGCCGTGGTGGTCGCCGTGCCGGACAGCGACGGCCTGGAGAAGCCGGTGGCCTGCGTGATCCCCCGGCCGGGCAGCGCGCCAACCGCCGGCGAGCTGATCGGCTTCTGCCGGGCCGGCCTGGCCGCCTACAAGCGGCCGCGGCACGTGCTCTTCCTGCCGGAGTTCCCGCTCACCGCGACCGGCAAGGTCCAGCGGTTCAGGCTACGCGAGTACGCCATCGCGCAGGTCGCCGCCAGTCAGGCCGCCAGCGCAGGCTCACCCCTCAGCACCAGCGGCCGGGGCTGACCCGTGCTGGATGGCAGGCTGCTCGTCGATGCGCACGTGCACGTGGCCCGGCTGCCGACGCTGTCGGCGGACTGGCAGGCCTGGGCGGGAGACTTCGGCCGCAGCGTGGCGATGGGCGAGCTGTTCGAGCCGGACGGAACGCCCCGGCCGGCGGCCATCGACGAGCACTTCGCCCGGCAGGGCGTGGACCATGTGCTGCTCTTCACCGAGCACAGCCCCAAGGCCACCGGCATCCAGCCGATCGAGGACGTGCTGCCGCTGGTCGGCGTGAACCCCGTCCGCTTCCGGCCGGTCGCCAACATCAACCCGCACCTGCACTACCCCGTGGCCAGGGAGCTGGCCCGCCAGGTCGGCCTCGGCGCCGTCGCCTGCAAGATCCATCCGGTGCACGGCGGCTTCGAAGCTGGCGACCGGATGATGTACCCGGCCTACTCGTGGGCCGAGGAACGCGGCCTGCCGGTGATCGTGCACTGCGGCACCTCGACCTTCCCCGGATCGGTGAATGCCTACGGTGACCCGATCCTGCTCGACCCGGTCTTCCGCGATTTCCCCGGCCTGACCGTCGTCCTCGCGCACGGCGGCCGCGGCTGGTGGTACGACCAGGCGGCCTTCCTCGCACTGCAGCGGCCCAACGTCTGGCTCGAGGTGTCCGGGCTGCCGCCGCAGCGGCTGCCCGACTACTACGGCAGCTCGCTGAGCAGGCTGGCCGGCAAGATGGTCTTCGGCACCGACTGGCCAGGCGTGCCAGGCGTCGACCGGAACGCCCGGGCGGTGGAGAAGGTGCTGCTGGACGCGGGCTGCACGACCAGCCAGGTGGCCGCCGCCTGGGGCGGCAACGCGGCGCGCATCTTCGCGCTCGGCAGCTAGCGCCGGCCTGTCCTGACCGTGGCGGGCGTGCACACTCCGGCCTGCGCGGCAGCGAGCGCCGCCTCGGCGCTCAGGTCGGCGTGGCGCCTGGTCAGCGGTTCGCCGGTGACCAGGAGCCGGTGGTAGAGGGGTGCGGCCATTGCGTTCATGAGCGGCGCCGGCTCTGTCCCGGCGGGCAGTTCGCCGCGGGTGATGGCACGGTCGACGATGCCGCTGATTAGGCCGATCGCCGCGCTGTTCGGCATTGCGTAGCTCGCGGGCCCGCAGATTCACGAAGACCTGCAGCCGCCCCTATGCTCGCCCCACCCGGCTAGAGCGGACGTTGGGAAGAGTGACTGCCGGAGGCTGGCCAGCCCGGGCGGCCAGGGCTGCCTGGTAGATACTGTGACGATGATCCGGCTGGGAGTGCTCGCTGATATCTCCGCCGTGTCGGATGTCTATCGCAGGGCGTCGTTGTCCAATGCGGGCGACCGCGGCAACCTGCTAGCCCATCCGGAGTACCTGATCCTCAGGCCTGATGCACTGGCTGAGGGGCGCACTCATGTCGCGGAAGAAGATCGCTCAGTCGTCGGCTTCGCCACGTGGAACGAAGCCGGCGGCGGTTTCGAACTGGAAGACCTCTTCGTAGAACCGGGCTGGATGAGGCGCGGTATTGCCACAGCACTCGTCAGCCGGATCGCGGATGTTCTGCGAGCACGGGGCGCAGGTCGCCTGGAAGTGACCGCCAACCCGCACGCGCTGGAGTTCTACCGTGCCGTCGGCTTCATCGATCACGGGGTCGCCGAGACGGAGTTCGGCATCGCGCCTCGCATGGCGCTGGAGATCCGCTGATTGCCGTGTCCGCAGGGACGGTCCCGGCATGCGGCAAACGGACGTTGGCCACCCCCGACGGGGATTCAACTGGCTACCCACTGCGGATACTAAACGAGAAGGTAAAGCCGGAATCCGTGTCTACGTGGTCGAGCTCGGCGGCAGTGGCTCCTCTGAGCAGTTGCACCGCATCTCGGCTAAGTTCCGTCCGGCTGGGGAGCACGTCATCGAGACGGAGGAGGATTCGGGTCGTTCATCTGCCGAATATGGCGGTGAGCGAGTTACGGGCGCCAACGCCAGAGACCGCTGACGGAGGAAGACTTGCCTTACGAATCACCGTCAGCAGGTGCGCGATGGCTCGTCCAGAATTGGGATAGCCTGGCGGAAGGTCACCGTTTTAGATGGGTAACATCTTTTGGCGAAGGACTCGCCGCTAGCAGCGAGAGCGCCTCGGGGGCCGCTGACCGTCCCGGCGCTGAGCGCGACCTCATGGAGGGCATCCGCTCATAGGGAAGGATCAGCCCCCGATGGCACCTCGCCGTGCGGCTGACCGTACTCATTCCCTGCAGGTTGAGCTGCTGGAGCCGCATGGCCGGTTCGAGTCCCTTACGCGTTGCTGGCCGCCCCGGATGGGTGGCGCCACGAGTCCAACACTGACCGTAACCTCGTTCATGACGGGACTTATCGGTCGTTGGCTGGCAAGGAATGGGTAGGACGAAGAAGCCTGGAATTCTCTGGCTGATGCGTCGGTCAGGAGATGGTCTGTGCCAGCCGCCCTGCTCGAGATGAAGGTGTATGTCCCGAGGTCTCGGCGTGATCTGGTGCCGCGTCCGCGGCTGAGCGAGCGGCTGGACCGCGGGACCGCGTCGAAGTTGATGCTCGTCTCCGCACCCGCTGGTTTCGGCAAGACGACGCTGATCACCGAGTGGCTGGCGGCGGGACCGGCCGCGCCGGGCAATGAGCGGCTGGTCGCGTGGTGACTACCATGTCATCGACGCGGGCGATGTGCAGGACGGCATGGCGTTCCTGCTCGATCATCTGCCTTCGCAGCTCCACGTGGTGATCGCCGGCCGGGCTGATCCAGCGTTGCCGCTGGCCGGGTTGCGAGCGCGCGGCGAGCTGGCCGAGATCCGCGCGGCCGAGCTGCGCTTCACCCCTGATGAGGCGGCGGCGTACTTCAACGGGATGATGGGCCTGCAGCTGACGGCGCGGGACGTGGCCGTGCTGGAGGCCCGTACCGAGGGCTGGATCGCCGCGCTTCAGCTGGCGGCGCTTTCGATGCAGGGGCGAGACGACATCGGCGGCTTCATTGCAGGCTTCGCTGGAGATGATCGCTATGTCGTCGACTACCTGGCCGAGGAGGTGCTGCAGCGTCAGTCCGACCGTGTCCAGACCTTCCTGCTGCAGACCTCTATCCTGGGCCGGCTGAGCGGTCCGCTGTGCGATGCGGTCACCGGGCAGGGTGGCGGCAAGGCCATGCTGGAGGCGCTGGACCGGGGAAACCTGTTCCTGGTCCCGCTGGATGACCGCCGGCGGTGGTACCGCTACCACCATCTCTTTGCTGACGTGCTGCAGGCGCGCCTGCTCGACGAGCAGCCCGGCCAGGTGCCGGACCTGCACCGGCGGGCGAGCGCGTGGTACGAGCAGAACGGCGAGCAGCCCGTGGCCATCAGCCACGCACTGGCCGCCGGGGATTTCGAGCGAGCGGCGGACCTGGTCGAACTTGCGATCCCGGCAATGCGCAGGGGCAGGCAGGAGGCCGCGGTGCGCGGCTGGCTCGAGGTGCTGCCCGGCGAACTGATCCGCGCCCGGCCCGTGCTCAGCGTCGCGTACGCGTGGGCGCTGCTGGTCAGCGGCGAGCTCGACGGTGTGCAGACCCGGCTACGGCCAGTCCCCGCATTGACGGCACGGGCCTGGATCGCGCAGGGCAGACTCGGTGAAGCCCTCGGCTGGGCGAATGAGCAGGGCCTGTCCGCTGATGACGACCTCAGTTACCTGCGCGAGTTCGAGCACATCACCCTGGCCAGGGTGTTCTTGGCGCGGCATGAGGGCGAGCGTGCAGAGCGCTCCGTTCACGAGGCCACCCAGCTGTTGGAGCGCCTCCTGCTGGCGGCCGAAGAGGGCGGGAGGACGGGACGCGTCATTGAGATCCTGGTGCTGCAGGCGCTCGCGCACCAGACGCTGGGGGACATCCCGGCTGCGCTTGCCTCCCTGGAACGCCCGGTCACGCTGGCCGAGCCGGAGGGCTATGTCCGGGTTTTCGTGGATGAGGGCCCGCCGATGACCTCTCTGCTGAGAGCGGCCGCGAAACAGGGGATCAGGCGGGACTATGTGCGCCGGCTCCTGGCCGCCGTGAGCAAGACCGACCACGGCAGCCCCAGGGAACAGGCGTTGATCGAGCCACTGAGCGAACGCGAGCTCGACGTGCTGCGGCTGCTCGGAACCGAACTGGACGGCCCGGCCATCGCCCGCGAGCTCATGGTGTCCCTGAACACCATGCGGACTCACACCAAGAACATCTACGCCAAGCTCGCGGTGACCAGCCGCAGGGCAGCGGTCCGCCGGGCCGCGGAACTCGACCTGTTGCCGCGAACCAGCAGCCGCCAGCCCTGACCCGTCCTGCACGGACCCCAGGCGCAGGGCGTCCGCCGGTCACCCCCAAGGCGGGTGGCCCAGTCCTCCGATGAGCCGGATGTCCCCACAGCCGTGAGCGGGGTGCCGGAGACCTGGCGCGGGCTGCCCTCCAGCGACCGCGCCCCCGTCGCCTGAATCACCACATCAATCACCAGGTGTGGTGATGCCTGCTCACCACATCCGCTCATAGCTTCCGATCAGACCCAGGAACGTTCGCAACGTGGGCGGAGATCCAGCCAGGCGAGGCGAGCAGCAGCAAGAGGAGCACCATGAGCGAGATATCGACCGGCCGCTATCACGGCCCCGGACAGTACGAGATCCGCCTCAAGGGGCACCTCGATTCCCGATGGGCCACCTGGTTTGACGGGCTGAGCCTGACCAACGAGAGCGACGGCAGCACCATCATCCATGGCCCGGTAGCCGACCAGGCCGCGCTTTACGGCTTGCTCCAGAAACTGCGGGACCTGGGCCTGCCCCTGATCTCGGTCAATCACGTCGACCCCGGCCATCCCCGGCCGCCCGCCGCCGAGGCCCGGTAACTCAGCAGTCTCACGAAAAGGAGACCGACATGGCCACCACCGCCCGAACCCCGGCAACGAAGCCGCCGGCGAAAAGAATCCCGATGAGCTCGACAAGGAAGACCGCGCTCGTCGCGGGCATCTTCTACCTCATCACCTTCATCTCGATCCCCACACTCGCCCTCTACGGCCCCGTGAAGAACCACCGGGACTGGATCCTCGGCTCCGGCGGCCACACTGCCGTGCTCGCGGGCGGCTTCCTCGAGGTGATCGTCGCCCTCGCCTGCATCGGCACCGCCGTCACCCTGTACCCGGTCGTCAAGCGGCAGAACGAGGGCGCCGCGCTGGGCTTCGCCGCCGCTCGCGTCCTGGAAGCCGGAATGATCTTCACCGGCGTCGTCAGCCTCCTTTCGCTGGTGACCCTGCGACAGAACCTCGGCGGAGCGGCCGGAGCACATGCGGCCGCGCTCGTCACCACCGCCGCGTCGCACGTCGCGATCTACAACTGGACGTTCCTGCTCGGACAGAGCCTCATGCCGGGCATCAACGCCCTGCTGCTGGGCACCCTGCTGTACCGGTCCCGGCTCGTGCCCCGCATCATCCCCGTGCTAGGACTCATCGGAGCCCCCCTGCTCATCGCCGCCGTCATCGCAACGCTGCTCAGCGGCAGCGTGCCACCCCCCTCCGCGGCCACGCTCGCCGCACTCCCGGTAGCTGCCTGGGAGCTGTCGCTAGGCATCTGGCTGGTCGTGAAGGGCTTCAAGCCCTCCCCGATCACCGCTGCAATGGACGCCGCCAACACCCCACCCGCCAACCGCGACGTCACCGCCTAACCCCCGACAACATAAGTCCCAGGAGGCAGCGATATCGGTGTACCAGACACGGCAAAAGGCAGGCGCGGCCCAGACAGGCTGAAACACTGGAAGTACCGGCTCATCGGCCGGTCGCCGAGGCGGGCACCGTCAGGGGCTGGGGGCATATCTCGGACCCGAAGCCCAGGTCGGCAGCGATCTTCACGGATAGCGTCAGTTCAGCTATCCGTGAAGACCGCTGCGTGGCGCCGCCTTGGCGCGCGGTTCTTGATCTTCGTCGCAAAGCAGCTCGGTGGTGCCCTGCCACAGGGGAAGGGCTGCGGCCAGACCCAGCCACCAGCACCCCTGACCGCGGCCGCCAGGCCAGATCCGCTATCGTGCTGCTCCAAACCCAGGGTCTCGCACACGGGAGCCAGACACCGCAGAACAACGTGATCCGGACCGACCACGCACCCAGCCCAGGGCTTATCCATGATCGCCCTGCCCTGGCCTGCGCGCTCATGCCGCCGATCGCGCGTCAGGTGGGACTAGACACAGGGCGTTCAGGGCGGCTGCGCTGCCAGGTTACCCGCCAGAGGAGCAATCGGATGAAGCAACCGGATGACCGTCCGATTCGCTGGGGAATCCTCGCTACGGGCGGCATCGCCCATGCCTTCGCGCGGGATCTCGCGCTGCAGCCCGACTGTGAGGTTGTCGCCGTCGGGTCACGGTCCCGGGCTTCGGCGGACGCGTTCGGGGACGAATTCGGCGTACCGCACCGGCACGCGAGCTACCAGGCTCTCGTCAACGATCCGGATGTCGATGCCGTGTACGTGTCAACGCCTCACCCCGGCCATCACGACGCCGCGCTGCTCGCGATCAACGCGGGTAAGGCCGTGCTCGTCGAGAAGCCGTTCGCCATGGACGCCGCTCAGGCGCGCGAGATGATCGACGCCGCGCGCGACCAGGGAACGTTCCTCATGGAAGCAATGTGGACGCGCTTCCTGCCGCACATTGCGCGGGTGCGTGAGATCCTCGCCGCGAGAACGCTCGGCGATGTCGTATACCTGACCGCCGAGCACGGGCAGTGGTTCGCCCAGGATCCGCAGTTCCGGCTGTTCGCGCCGGAACTGGGCGGCGGGGCCTTGCTGGACCTTGGCATATACCCGGTCTCGTTCGCGAGCCTGGTGCTTGGCGTGCCGACGCGGATCACGGCGGTCAGCTATCCGGCGTTTACCGGCGTTGACGCCACGACCTCGATGATCTTCCAGTACGACAGCGGCGCCCACGCGGTGCTGACCACGACCTTGCTGGCCGCATCGGGCAACCCCGCCGCCATTTACGGCACGGCGGCGAGGATAGAGATCGACGGCTGGTTTTACACGCCGACCGCGTTCCGCGTGATCGCGCGTGACGGCACCGAACTGGAGCGCTTCGAAGAAGCGTATGAAGGGCGCGGGCTGCGCGGCGAGGCCTCCGAGGTGGGCCGCTGCCTTCGCGCAGGGCTGCTGGAGAGTCCGCTGCTCCCGCTGGATGAGACGTACACGATCATGCAGGCAATGGACGAGGTCCGCCGGCAGATCGGCTTGTCTTACCCGCCAGCCTGATCGCGCCCAGCCGTGAGGTTCGCGACATCCCGGCCGTGCCCGGCCCGCAGCACGTACGCCATCAGCGCTCCGCCCAGGCGCCCTCGCGCAGCGCCGACCAGGCCTTGCCTGCAGGCTGCCGCTGGCGCGCACGCTGACCCCCGCCGCGGCGACTTCCCGCCCGTGGCGTGCACCGGCTGCAGACCATCCCAGTCTGCATGTTGATCCATAGCTGTCTCGCCGTGGCAACGCGCGGACCTGCCGCGCCGGGCTCGTTCAGGGTTTCGGCGTGACGATCTTGTCTCACGTCAGTTTCCCCTGCGGGCAGGGGTCGGGTGAAATGGCTGCGTGGATGAGGAACTCCGGCGGGAACTGCTGACCCGGCGTGATGAGGATCAGCGGGCCCGCCAGCTGATTCCGCCGCCGCAGGGGCAGCCCCAGCTTTATGGCACCCAGTTCACCGTCACCGGCGGGAAGTTCGGCCCTTTCCCTATCGAGCGTCCACAACGACTGGACGAGCGCCGCGCAGAAGCCGGGCTTGAACCGTTTGCCGCCTACGAAGCCCGAATGCGGGCTGAGCCGTAACGAGCACTGACCCGCACCCACGAAAACACGCTCGTCTGCCCCAGACAGGAATGAGGTTGATCGTCAGGGCAGCGTTTCGACCTCGGCGGTGAACTTCCCGCCAGCATCGCCGGTGTTGACGGCGCTGCTGGGCTCCAGGAGTAGAACTGCGGTCTCGGTGTCGGCGCGCGGGCAGTGCTCGGCGCCTCGCGGCACGACGAAGAGCTCGCGCGGCCCGAGGACCACGTCGCGGTCGCGCATCTGGATGGTGAGCTCGCCGCTGAGGACGAGGAACATCTCGTCGGTATCGTCGTGCTTATGCCAGGTGAAGTCCCCTTGGAGTTTCACGATCCGCACGTCGTAGTCGTTGACCTGGGCGATCTTCTTCGGCGACCAGTGCTCAGCAAAACGCGCCAGCATGGCGTCGACATTCACCGGATCCATGCCTGCCATCGTGGCACGCGCGGAGTCCGCTCGACTTTCGCGGTTATGCGGCTGGGGTTTCCCAGGCCAGGCGGATGGCACTGATTTCTGCGGGGTGTCGGTCGGCCAGTGCGAGATGGCCGAGCCGCCGGCCCGCCGGGGCTTGCTGATTCATCCTTCATGACGGCCTCCCCTTATTGCTCCGGCGACAGTGCCCGCCGGGCGACCGCGGGCGAGGATGTCCCGAACGTTGCCGAAGTTCGGTGACGGTCCGGGTTCATGTCATGCGGCTCGCGCAGTGTCGCATGCCGGTGTGACAGCTTCGAGGTGACGGGCGAGCGCAGCGACGGGTCGCGGCTGGCGGTGGCCCTTGAGCCGGCGGAAGCTGCGTTCCGCGTTGAGCACCCCGGCGGCACACCAGCGTTTGATCATCTTGCCGTCGCACCACCACTTCACGTTCTTGGTCGTGTCGCGCGCGATCGAGATCACCCTATGCTGGCGCCGGGCGTGACTGCCTATCACGCCACCCGGCTGAGAGGGGCAGGCATGTCCTCGGTTGATGTCGCCGCTATCCGGGCGAGATTCGCGTCGCTGCACGGCGGCTTCGTGTTCCTGGATGCACCCGGCGGGACGCAGACGCCGGACGAGGTCGGTGCTGCGGTGGCCGCGGTCTACCGCGACGCCAGCGGCAACACGGGCGCGCCGTACGCCACCAGCCAGCGCATCGAGGCAGTGGTGGGCGACGCCAGGGCGGCATCGGCCCGGTTCCTCGGCTGCGATCCGGACGAGATCATCTTCGGCGCCAGCATGACCGCGCTCAACTTCACGCTGTCCCGGACGCTGGGCCGGGCCCTGCAGCCGGGCGATGAGATCCTGGTGACCGAGCTTGACCACGACGCCAACGTTGCACCCTGGCTCGAGCTGGCCGGCGATCTCGGCCTGATCGTGCGGCACGTCGCCGTCCGGGCTGACACCACTCTGGACCTGTCTGACCTTGAGCGCCAGCTGGGGCCGCGGACCAGGGTGGTGGCCTTCCCCTGGGCGTCGAACGCCGTCGGCACCATCGTGGACGCGCGGGCCGTCTGCGACCTGGCCCACCAGGCCGGCGCCCTGGCCTGGATCGATGCCGTGCAGTACGCCCCGCACGAGCCGGTCGATGTCCGCGCAGCCGACGCCGACATCGTGCTCTGCTCCGCCTACAAGTTCTGCGGCCCGCACCTCGGCATCGGCTACGGCCGCCGGGAGGTGCTGGAATCCTGGCGACCCTATAAGGCCAGGCCCGCGCAGACAGAGCCGCTCGGGCACCGCTTCGAGACCGGGACGCTCCCCTACGAGCTGCTCGGCGGGCTGAATGCCACGTTCGGCTACCTGGACAGTCTCGGCGGCACCGCTGCGCTTGCGGGCTGGGAGCGGCAGCTAGGCGAGCGGCTGCTGGCCGGGCTCCCGGCCAGCGCGAGCCTCTACGGGCTCCCCCGCGTGACCGGCCGGGTGCCGACCTTCCTGATCAACTTTCCCGGCATCTCCTCAGCCGCGCTGTCCGGGGAGCTCGCGCAGCGAGGCTTCGGCGTGTGGAGCGCAGGAAGCTACTACGCGCTGGCGCTGCACAACCGGGTCGGCTGGGGCGAGGCACTGCGCATCGGCCTCAGCCACTACAACACGCTGGACGAGGTGGACCGCTTCAACCAGGTGCTCGGCTCGCTGGTGGCCCGGCACGCAGGCCAGCTCCGGTGACAGCAGCGATCATCCGGGCTGCCGAGGCTGAGCCCGAGCTCACCGAGGACGGCGCCACTGTCCGCGTCCTGGCCGCCACCGGGCCGGCCGGCGGCCCGGAGACCGGACGGCTGATCCGGCGGCTGGTCGACGTCCCGCCCGGAGCGCAATGGCGCGGCCAGGCCGGACCGGCAGGTGAGCTGTGGTTCATCATCGCCGGGCATGGCCGGCTGGACGCCGGCGGGCATGCGGCCGTCACGGTCGGCCAGGGCCAGGGACTCCGGCTGCCTGCCGGGTCACGCTACCGGCTGCGGCCCGACGGCGGGGCGGCCATGCAGGTGGACGCGGTCTCGCTGCCGGCGAGCACCCTGGGCAGCCGGGCTCAGCTATCGGCTCAGGGCAGCGAGGCAGTCACCATGGGCCGCATCCGGCTCCCGGCTCAGCTCCCGGAACCGGATGCGGACGAGCCGGCCGGGCTGCTGGTGAACAGGCTGGATGACTGCGCGCCGGAGATGACCGGCGACCGCCGGTTCCGTGTCCTGTTCGGTCCCGGCCGCGGCTGCGCCGCCGCCACCCAGTTCGTCGGCGAGATTCCGCCCGGCCGGGCCCGGGATCACAGCCACCCGTACGACGAGGTCGTGCTCGTCCTGCAGGGCAGTGGCCTGCTGCACCTGGGACCCGACGTGCACGATCTGGGGCCAGGCAGCTGCGTGCACCTGCCGCCCGGCCAGCGGCACTGCCTGGAGAACACCGGGCAGGCCACGCTGGTCGTCCTCGGCGTGTTCCATCCCGGCGGCAGCCCGGCAGCCAAGGCAGGCCCGGCACCGGCCTGACGGCGGCCGGGCCCGCCGCGCATCTGCCCGGCCGCCGGGCCCGGCCGCCACTGAGAGGATCAGCCCATGACTGACGAGCCGGTCACCGCCGGGGCGGGAACACCCATGATCGGCGCGCAGGCTGCTGGCCGAGACTCATCCGGCGCGGGTCGAGGGCGGGGCGGGCCTGCCGGCGGTGCAGCGGCTGGCGTACCTGCCTGAGCAGGCTGATGCCCAGCTGGCCGGCGTCGATGACCTGATCCTGGCCGGGGCGCGCTCTCCTGTCACGTTCTTCGCCTACCCCGGCCGAGCCAGCGACCTGGTACCCGCCGGCTGCTCGGTCACGCAGCTGGCCGATCAGTCGCAAGACGTCGAGACGGCCCTGGAGCAGCTCGCCGGGCTGGTCGGTGCGCAGGCCATGCCCGCCCTGCCGGAGGCGGCCGCCGGGCCCGCCGCGCCCGGCCCGCTGACCGCGGGGAACCTGGCCACTGCGGTCGCCGCGACCCTGCCGGAACACGCCATCGTCGTCGACGAGGCCAATACCTCCGGCGTCGGCCTGCCCGCGGCCCTGGTCGGCGCGGCCCGGCACACCCTGCTGACGCTGACCGGCGGCGCCATCGGCCAGGGGCTGCCGGTGGCCACCGGCGCGGCCGTCGCCGCCCCGGATCGCCGCGTGGTGTGCATCGAGGCGGACGGCAGCGCCCTGTACACGATCCAGGCGCTGTGGACTCAGGCGCGCGAGCAGCTTGGCGTCACCACCGTCCTGGTCAACAACAGCAGCTACGCGATCCTGAACTTCGAGCTGGCCAGGGTCGGCGCCGGCCCGGCCGGCCAGCAGGCGGCCCGGATGCTCTCGCTGGGCAGCCCGACGCCGGACTTCGCCGAGATCAGCCGCGGTCTCGGCGTGCCCGCCACCCGCGTCACCACGGCGGAGGAGCTGCAGGATGCGCTGCGCCGCGCGAACCGCGCACCCGGCCCGCACCTGATCGAGGCCATCGTGCCGGCCCTGGCCTGACCCGCTGCCCGTCCGCGCCGGTGATCAGCCGGCAGCCGCCGGCCCGGTGGACATCAGCGACAACCGCGTGCGATCGTCGTCGGCATACCGCCAGCGCGCTGAGGAGGTCACGTGACGACTCCGTGTGGGTCGAGCTCACGGGCGCCACCAGAGACCCGTTCGCCCTCGGATGAGCCCGGCGGCCCGGCTGCGGCCGGGCCTTCTGGCCTGTTGACCTGCCACATCCGGGGACATACCGTGCGAGCTGGAGGGCCGGTCCTCCGCGGGCCGGCAATAGTCAGAGAAGAGACCGGCCAGTGCGCGCGCGAAGATTGTGGATCACGGCAGTAACGGCCCTAGCGGCAGCCCTCATGCTCGGCGTCGGGACGGCCGACGCCGGCCCGGTAGGGTTCTGGAACGGCACCGACAGCACCAAGGTGGCGATCGTCGGATCGGCGGCGCCCTACTCGATGCCGGACGGCATCGGCACCTACGGCGGATACATCGGCATGATCGGGGACTGGGCCAAGTCGGTGGGCTGCAAGGCCTACACGCTCGCCTGGTCATCCGCCAACGCCTCGCAGGCCAATGCCAACTTCGCCAGGAGCGACGGCGTCGGGACCGGCGCCTACTGGTTCATGGGCGGCCCCGGCGTCGACCCTAAGTACAACGGCACCACGGCCGAGGCAAGCGCCTGGGGCGCCCAGCAGGCAGCTGACGCGATTGCCGCGATCAAGGCCAGCGGGGTGGTCAAGTACCCGGTGGTCTTCATGGACGTCGAGATGCCGGGCAGCACGGTTTTCGACCCGGCCCTGGATAATGGCTGGAACGACGTCTACACCTCGGCCTGCAGCGGCCGGGTCAAGGCCACTTACATCGCGGCCAGCGTGGACCGGGCCGAGTTCAACGGCTTCGCGGATTACCTGACGGCCCATTCGTCCTACAAGGCCGGCGTCTACTCCAGCCCGGCGGTGTGGTCCGATATCTTCGGCACCGGCACGGCTTCTTCCACCCTGACCAACACCTACGAGTGGACCTACGCGGCCGACACCAGCAGCCTGGCCCACCGGCCCAGTGCCTGGTGCCTGAGCGGGACGTCTACCTGCGCTCAGTTCTTCGGCGGCATGACCAGCGCCAGTGCTTACGCCCTGATGTGGCAGTGGACCGGCGGCGGCGGCACCTATAACGGCTACGGCGACTTCGACCAGATCGACGTCAAGCGGATGAAGTAGCCCTCGCCCGGCAGCGTCATCGGCGCGGGCCTGCGGCGGCCAGCGCGAAGGCCAGCAGGGAGTTGGCCGTGTAGTCATCAGCGGGCTCGACGGAGGGCCACGCGACGACGTTGTCCTCGTATCCGGCCGCGGCGGTGTTGAACGGCGTGAAATCGCCCGCGCTGCAGGCGCGCATTCCGCTCACCGTGCCCAGCCCCTGGAAGTTGGCCAGGCTGCTCGGGCCGTCGGTGACGGCGCCGCGCTGGATGGCGCCCTTGCCGGTCAGCGAGCCGGCCAGGTTGGCGATCTCGCTCTGCATGCAGTGCGGGTAGGTCGATCCGGCACCCACCACGAACGAGCTGCCCCAGCCGTTGCCGCCCAGGGCGAAGTTCAGCTGCTGCTGGGCGAAGGCCTGGTAGGCATCCGGCCCGCCGTAGCGCTGATACAGCGCGTCGGTGATGTAGAGGCCGAAGGCGTGCGGGGTGGCATCGCTGGGCCCGAGAGCCGTGCCCAGCTCGAACGGATCGCCGCTGGCCCACCGCTCGCCCAGCCGCAGCTGCGCGGCCATGTCGGCCAGCACCACAGCCGGCGCGATCACCGGCCGGGCATGTGCCTCGCGCATCGCCTGCAGCAGCTCGGCCTCGGCGACGGCGCCGTTGTCGTACAGGTTGAGCGTGTCCCCGCCCGCCGGGTGCCCCTGGGCGATGTAGGCCCGAGCCCAGCGCGCGGCGACCGCCAGGTCGGCATGGACGCGCGCGGCCGGCGCCCCGAGCGCCTCATCGGCCAGCGCGATCTCGGCCGCGCCCCAGAGCAGGTCGCTCTTCCACTCCGTGCCCGGGTAGTAGTCGCTGGGGTAGGTCGTCACGATCTGGCCGACGTCACTGGTCCTGGCCATGGCATAGACGCCGCGCGCCAGCGCCAGCAGGTGCTCTGCCTGCCGCCGCCCGGTGACCGCGCTCAGCTGGGCACCGAGCGCGAAGTCCGCGGCGAACCGGCCAGCGAAATCCGGGCTGATCTTCTGGCCGGGAGCAGCGGCCTCGAATACCGGCCGGTACTTGACGTAATAGGCCGTCGGGCCGGGGTTGCCGCCGGAGCTGACATCCAGGCGGTCCTCCTGCTGCGGCAGGAACCAGAAGTTGTAGTCACCCTGGATCGTGTTGCTCGCATTGCCGTTGCCGATCCCGACCTGGATGTAGAGCACCTTCCTGACCGGGTTCCACAGCTTCTCCAGCCAGCTCAGGCCGAAATCTGCCTCCGGGCGGAGCGTCCGGTACCGGCCGGGGAAGTCGCGCGCGGCCAGCAGCATGAGCGCATCCGCGTAGCTGGCGGTGTAGGCGAACTTCTCGTATCCGCCGCCCGCGTCGAACCAGCCGCCGGCCACGTCCGCCGGGCCGCCGATCCGGCGCAGCCTGCCGAGCAGGTTGTCGTTGCTGTCGTACCGGGGAGCCGCGTAGACGTATGCATGCCGGTCGGTGAGGTTGGCCGGCTCCCGGTCCAGGACCGCGTGCACGACATCGCCGCCGTCGCGCTCGGAGGTGAAGTAGCGGACAGCGTTGCTGACCAGCCGACGGTAGAGGCTGCCCGGCCCGGCGATCCGGAATACGGGCGACTCCGCGACGGCGCCGGCCGCGTCGATCGTGATCCGGTAGCTGCCGGGCCGCCGCAGGGCGGTGAAACCGAGCGCGTAGACGGCCGGGTACCTGGCGTTCCAGCGGCCGGCGTCCCGGGCTGACCGGCCGCGGAACACGACTCCCCGGCTGTCGCTGACAGTGAAGGTGACACTGGCGACTCGATGCGGGAGCATCGCGTAGGCCAGCTTCGGGCTCCGCGGGGCATAGCCCACCTGGTTGACCCGGACCCGCGGGCTGGCCGCGCCCGAGCCGGCGGCGAGCGCGCCGCCCCCGGCCGGGAGCGTAACCAGCAGGACAGCCGCCGCTGCGGCGGCCACGGCACCGCGTCGCAGATATGCCATCGGCCTGACCTCACGACCCGATTCCCGGCTCACGACCACGTTTCTGTATTAGTTAGGAAACTTACTGAACAATTAAGTGGGGCACAAGGCATGAATCGCCCGCGAGGACCGGCCAGAGGAATGGCCAGGCCCTCCCCGCCCGCCGGGCAGCCACGTCGATGCGCAGCTACCGTCGCTCTTTCCGCAGCACCCGCGCACCCACGCTGCTGCCGGCGCCGACTGAGTGGCTGGTCTCTCCCACTGGCTGGGTGCCCGCGCTGGCTGACCCGCCGGCTGCAGCGGCCGGGTGGCCGGCTGCAACGGCTGGGCCGCTCACGATCGTCCTCTCCGCTCGCCGTATCGGCGCCGCCGGGCCTCAGCGGAGACCTCGTCGAGTTCCTCGGCCGACAGCAGCCTGGGCTTGCCGTAACTGAGGGCCAGCCGGTAGGCGCGGGCCAGCCATTCCAGCAGCAGCGCGCGGTCATAGGCCTCGGCCACGCTCCGCCCGTAGCTGATCGCCCCGTGGTTCTGCAGGATGACCGCCTGGCGGCCGGCCAGGCCGGTCACCGCCGCTTCCGCGAGGTGAGCCGAGCCGAAGCGGGTGTAGGGGGCGACCTTGACCGGGCCGCCCAGCCCGGTGATGGCGTAGTGAATGGCAGGCAGCTCGTCGCAGACAGCGGACAGCGCGACAACTTCCGCGGAGTGCGTGTGCACGATCGCCGTCGCGCCGGTGGCCGAGTAGATCGCCAGGTGCATCGGCAGCTCAGAGGATGGCTGCTCGGGCAGGTCGATCCCGGTGCCATCCAGCGCGACCGCACAGATGTCCGCGGGCCGCATCTCGTGGTAGCCGATCCCGGACGGCGTGATGGCCACCGTGTCAGCGACGCGCGCGCTGATGTTGCCTGCGCTGCCCACGGCTAGCCCGTCGTCGAGCAAGCGGACGCTGTAGCTGACGAGCTGCTCGCGCAGGGCACCGAGCTCGTCAGCGGAGTCGGCGTACACAATCTCAGGATGTCAGACGGACGTCCGATCAAAAATAGATCCTCTCTCCGGCGCGCCCACCGTTTCTTCGACGACAAGGCCAACATCCTTGGCGCCGCGCTGGTGCTGTCGCACCGGCGAGTCGGCGCCCGGATGGACGCGGAGGCGGCCGGCCGCAGCGGGCTTGCGGCACTCCGGGTGGTCATGCTGGAGGCGCTGCCGCTGGACCAGTCAGCGCAAGCTGAGAGTTACGGCCGGGAACTGAGAGTTAGCTGAAGTCCTTGGGGTTTCTGTGGCGGAAGCTTGACTCTCCTTTTAGAGTCCTGCTCCGTGGGATGGCAACAGCGCGTCAACGGCACTCTGCGGCGCACGGTCGGTTATGAGCTGAACCGGCCCGCGGGCCACCCGTCCCGGCGGCTGTGGCCGCCGGAGGACAG
>Ga0187860_1000263_pt1 | contig 51710 bp, 37 predicted proteins | sample June2016WEW_10_4_FD_132981 | JGI IMG/M metagenome (GOLD analysis project Ga0187860, IMG submission 132981) | Peatland microbial communities from SPRUCE experiment site at the Marcell Experimental Forest, Minnesota, USA - June2016WEW_10_40 | ecosystem: Environmental > Terrestrial > Soil >...
AAATACGCCAGCCACTCCACCACCGGCACGAACACTCCGACCAGCAGCACCCAGCGCCAGGGCCTTCGCGGGCTCAGAATTCCAAGCAGCATGCACGCCGCCAGCACCACCATCGCCGTCAACAGCAAATCACCCACTTTGATATCCAACCACCCCGCCAGCGCTCCCGACATCACCGCCAGCAAATAACAAAAACGGTCTCCGCCAGATTTTCTTTTAGGAAGAATTCCGCCCAATGCCGTCGCCATATCCCAATCTTACGAGTACGTGTAAAATCCGCGCCCGCTCTTGCGTCCCAGCCAGCCCGCATCCACCATTTTGATCAGCAGCGGACAAGGCCGGTACTTCGGATCCCCCAGCCCATCCTGCAACACCCGCATGATGTCCAGACACACGTCGAGCCCGATAAAATCCGCCAGCGTCAACGGCCCCATCGGATGCGCCATCCCCAGCTTGAACACTTCATCCACCGCCGGCGCCGTGGCCACGCCCTCCATCACCGCGTACATCGCCTCATTCAGCAGCGGCATCAGCACGCGGTTCGACACAAATCCCGGAGCGTCATTCACCGCCACCGGCGTCTTCTCCAGTTTCGCCGCCAGTTCGCGCACGATCTCAAACGTAGCCTGTGAAGTCGCGAGCCCTCGAATCACTTCGACCAGTTTCATCACCGGCACCGGATTAAAGAAGTGCATCCCGATGACCTTGTCGGCGCGCCCGGTCAGCGCGCCAATCTTCGTGATCGAAATCGAAGACGTATTCGAAGCCAAGATCACTTCCGGCCTCGGCTTCATCATGCGATCCAGGTCGCGGAAAATCTCTGCCTTGATCTCAAACTTCTCCGTCGCCGCCTCGATCACCAGATCGCAATCCCCCAGCTTCGTCCGATCCACCACCGCCGTAATCCGTTGCAACGTGGATACCTTGTCGCCCGCCGTAATCTTGTTCTTGGCCACTTCGCGATCAAGGTTCTTGCCAATCGTATCGAGCCCCCGATCCAGAAATCGCTGCTCCACCTCGCAGAGCACAACGTTGAACCCGCACCGCGCAAACACATGGGCGATCCCATTGCCCATCGTGCCCGCCCCAATCACTCCCACCCGTTGAATCGCCATGATTGCCTCACCCAAAGATTGCGTCGCCCAAAGATTGCCTCGTCAACCAGTTTGTCGTAGATCAAGCGCAAATAATCTTTTCACCAGGTGCGAAGGTGCACCCTCTTTTCGCGCCTTCGAAAAGTGGGCCGCCGGACGGCCAGCATCAGAGCGGTTCGGGTTTTACGCGGCCAGCCGGTCGAATCCGCGGAACAACCAACAACCGCCGATCAGGACGCCGGTGTTTCCGGGTTGGCTTGCACGATCAAACTGTGCCGCCGAGCCACACGACGCCGCTGCGATTCCTGTAGCGGTCCAGAGGCGGCAATCGCGCAGAGAACATAAAACAGCGCGGCGTTTGCCGGAATCTGCAGATTGAAATCGAGAAAGCTGTGCACCAGGATCCCCACACAACCAAGCAGAGCGGCCATGGTCATCGCGCCGCTGGCGCTCTCGGTCCAATTCTTAAGCTTGCCCGCAGCCCGGCGGAAGACCAGCACCAGAAACCAGATCGCGATTGAGAATCCGGCCAAGCCGGTCTCGACCAACAGTTGCAGATAATCATTGTGCGCCTGGTTCACGAAGAAGTTGGTGTAGAAACTGCGAAATTCCGGGTAGACAATCGGAAAGGTACCCAGTCCCCAACCGAGGAATGGTCTCTTGACCAGCATGCGCAAGCAGTCGCGATCGATGGTGAGGCGAACCCCTCCGCTAAGCTCTTCACGGGCTCCGGAGTGAATGCTGATCAGGCGCTGGGTGAGTTCGTTGCTACCCATCCAGACCAGAAAAGCAATCACCATCGCCAGAAACGCGCCCAGCATGAGGGGCTGTTTCCAACTTCCTTCGCGGTTGCGAACCAGAAGCACGCCCAGCACCACCATCTGCGCCATAAACGCGGCCATGCCTCCGCGCGAACCGGAAAGAAAAATGCTTCCCGCCATCAGCGCGGCGATCCCAGCCACCGCGAGCTTGCGGTTCCCGTCCGTGAAGCGAGTTGCGGCCAGCACCAACGGGAAGGGCGTGAGCATCTCCATCAGGCCGGCGTAATGATTGTGATTGACGTAGGGTCCGTAAATCAAGCCACCCTGTTCCAGGGGCGAAATCCAGTAAAGCTTTCCATTCGGCGCCAAACCTTGCAGCACCGCAAACGAAGCCACTACCGCCCCGTAGCCCGTGAACAACTTGGCCAGCAGCTCAAACTGCGAGGATCGACGCAGAGTCTGAGTCACTACAAACACCAGCATGCCGTAGGCAGCGTAGAGCAGCAAGTGAAAGTAGGTCACATGACGGTAGGCGGTTGTTCCAACCACCCACTGCACCAGCACCAGCGCAAAGAAGGCGGCCATGGGGCGGTAGAGCACGTTGTCGGAGACGTTGAGTTCGCGGTTGATCCACTGGCGGGATGCCCAAACCCCCAGCAGCAGCATGGCACATGCTTCCAAGGCAAAAATGGACCAAGGCTCGACGGCTCCAAACGCCAGCGGCCCGAGCAACAGGACGGCAGTGGCGCCCAGCAGCAGCGCGTTGTTGGTAAGTCTCGGTTGCGACGCTTTAGCGACGGGCGCGGGTTCAGGCTGCGTTGCCACGGCGGAACTCACGGGTTGTCCTTGGAATTGCCGGGGGATTTGTCGGACGAATCGTCGGGAGAAAGTTCGAAATCGTCGAGCCAAAGCATGCCGCGAATTGCTGCCCCCGCCGGGAAGCGCTCGATGGACAGCAAGAGCAGATTGGTGGAGTCCGGGATCGTCACTTTGGAATGAACTTCCTTCCAGAAGTCGGCATCGGTGAGCGAGTCACTGGCATACAGCGGCGCGCGTGTGTAGTAATCGCGTAGAACGATCTGCGGTCCGCCCGCGCCCTCAAAGTCCGCCGACTTGTAGAATGCCGAGAAGTTGTAAGTCGTTGCGCCATGCACCGGAATGAGTTGTTGAATCCCCGCGTCGTTGATCCCTGGGCCTTCGAAGGTGAGGGAAAGAGAGCGATGACCCTGGCGGAAGTCGCTCGGATCGAGCAATGGCCGGACTCCGGTTCGATTAACGTAGGTCCAGTCGAAGCCTCCGTTCAGGATGTCGAGGCTGAAATCTCCGTTCACCACCAGGTTGTCCTCCGTGGGCAAGTAGGCGGAGAGGCCAAGAATGTCAGCGCTTTGCTCCCAGGCAGACATGGCGGCGTCGGGACGATGCACTCCAATCAGATAACTCACGTATCCGTACAGAGAGCGGTTCTGAAATTTCTCGTGCAACTGCGCGAGCCGCTGCCAGGTTTTGATTGCCCCCTCGGTTTCCTGCTTACTCATCAAGAACGAGAGAAAGGCAATCAGGGAATCGGGGCGAGCCGGCACCACGTCGCGGAGCAGAACGTCCGTGTCCGGACGAACCCGCCAGCATGCACGCAGCGAGGCGTCCACCAGTGAAATGTCGTTCCCGATGACGACATGGAATTCGCGCAGGGCGCGGTCGATATCGCCGTCGATAAGAAAAAAATTCGCCGCTTCCCACGCGACATCGGGGGCGGTGGGCTCGGCCTGCAACGCGCGATCCAGCGCCGCTCGCTGGCCAGTGATGTCCCCGGTCACCTGATATGCGGCCGCCAGATCGAACCAATAGCGGGCAGCGTGGGGGTTGAGCTCGACGGCGGATCGAAGGCTGTCGATCGCGGACTGAGGATCACCGGCAACAAATAGAAGATAGCGCCCGAGCCGATGGCGATAGTCTGCATTTCCCGGCGAGAGACGCACGGCGCGCTGCAGCGATGGCAACTCCGCGCGCGAAGCAAAGAGGCTGGCCGCGAACTCTTTGCCGGTCAGAAAAAGATAGACGCAGGCGAGAAAGGCGACCCCAGCAGCGAACTGCCAACGTCGCCGGTTTGAAAGTGGAATGGCCATCAGTGTCAAACCGCTTTTTCCTCCGCCACCTCAAACCGCCTTCGGTTCCGCTTCTTTCCCAGAGTCGGGAGGCTCTTCCTGATAGTAGTGACTATATTTCCCCTGATACTCATAATAATAATAATAATCGGGGGAAGTTAGGTCGACCGCGTTCAGGAGCACGCCGGCGACGTGAGCATTGACCTGCATCAGGATGTCGCGGGCGCGGCGCAGTGCTTGTTTCGTGGTCTGGCCGGAACGAATAACCAGAATTGTGGCGTCGGCGCGGGGTGATAGCACGACCGCGTCGGTGACGGAAAGTGTAGGCGGAGTGTCGATCACGATGTGGTCGTACAGTTCGCGCAACTCCGCGATCAGGTCCCTCATGTTGACGGAGGCCAGCAATTCGGCAGGATTCGGGGGCGGCGTACCCGCGGGCATGATGAAAAGATTGGGCAGGATCGGAGAGGCCGTAATCGTCTGCTGCACGGTGGCGCTTCCGGTCAGCACGTTACTGAGACCGCTGCTCGGGCCCATGCCCAGGATATTGTGAACACTGGGGCGGCGCAAGTCCGCATCCACCAGGAGAACGCGGACTCCCTTTTGCGCGAGCACGATCGCAGTGTTGATACTGGTGGTGGTTTTGCCCTCCTGCGGACGCGCGCTGGTCACCATGACCACTTTAGGCGGCGCCCCAAGATTGGAAAGCAGAAGCGAAGTCCGCAGCGCGCGATACGATTCGGCCATCTGCGACTGGGGGCGAACCTGGGTTACCGTCTCCACGACTTCCTTGGAGGCGGTCAAAGCCAGCCGCTTGGCAGTCGCTCCACGATTGGCGGACTTGGAGCCGAGTGGGATCATCCCAAGAGAGGGAAGGCCTGAGATCACTTGTGCCTGCTCGGGGGTGCGAATGGTGTTGTCCATGTTCTCGAGCAGGAAGGCCAGGCCGACGCCGGAGATAACGCCCAGCACAAGCGCGAAAGTCAGGTTGCGGGGAATATTGGGTTCGCTGGGAGAGGTCGGAACACGGGCCGCATCAATGATACGAAAGTTATTGGAACGCAACCCGGCGGTGACGCCCGCTTCTTTCAGTTTTTCCAGCAATCCCTCGTAGAGTGTCCGGTTACTGTCCAGGTCGCGTTTCAGGATGCTGTACTCGATAGCGCTCTCGTTGAGTTTGTTCGCCTCCTGCTTTTGCTTTTCAAAGGAGTCTCGCAACATATTTTCGCGCTGCAAAGCGGCCAGGTACTGTCCCTTGAGGTGATCAACGGCCTTGTCGGTTTCCAATTGAAGCTGGCGGTCAATCTCCTTGAGCTGGTTGTTGAGCTGGGTGAGTTTCGGATACGAGGGACCGAACTGGGTGCTGAGGTCGGCAATCTGGATTCTGAGGCTAGCCTGCTGATCGCGCAACCTGCCCAGAAGTATGCCTGCGGGATCGGAAACGATGGCTGCCGATACCGCCACCGGATCATTGGACTGGGTCTGGCGATAGACGACTTCTTTCTGCATGCGGTCAGATTCGGCCATCGTCATTTCTTTGTTAAGTTCGTCGAGCTTCTCGGTGATGATGTTCTGCTTTTCGTCAGTGCCGAGAATCTCGTGCTCCTTTTGGTAGTGCACGAGCTTCTCCTGCGAGGTTTCCACCTTCATTTGCAAGTCAACGAGCTGTTTTGAAAGCCAGTCGGAGGCTTGCATGGTGGATTCGAACTTGGTCTTGAAGTTCTGCTCGACATAAGTGGCCGCGAGGGTATTCACTGCGCTGGCGGCGAGCTGAGGATCGGTGCTGGTGAAATGAATCTCGATGATTCGGGTGTTGGGAATAAGAATGACGTGGAGGTTTCCCCGAAAGCCCCCCAACAGAGCCGAGGTGCGGTTGGAATCGGTCTGCAGCGGATCGGCGACCAGGTTGGCTTGCTTTTGATCGGAATGACCGCCGAACTCGGGACGCTTATCCAGATTCAGTTGCCGGATCACCTGCAGCGCCATCAGGTCACTTTGCAGAATGCGGACCTCGGTATCCAGATCGCTTGGGTCGTAGTAATCCATCACCGGCCCCGAGTCCTTGAAGGTAATGAGATTCGAATCGGCCTTGTTGATGGCGATGCGGCCTACCGCGTCGTAGACGGGAGTCTGGCGCAGGCTGGCAACGGCGACGGTCATGAAGATGCCCACTATAACCGCGGTCACCATCCATTTGCGCTTGATAAGAACGCGCATGTATTCGCGCAGTGTTGATTCCTGCGACGGCAACACGTTATAAAGTGGGGAGCCGACCGGCCTCAGGAATTCAACCGATTCGCCAGGTAGTAGTTCGCGCGATCCGCCGTTACGCGGAGCGTCACTTCGCGGATCGTTACTTCGTGGAACCAGGGGCCCCAATGACATCGTTACTCCTTACTCCTTAGCCGCCACAAGCTCGATGCGACAGCCCGCCGCACCGACACACAGGTCTCCGCTCCAGCCGGACCTTATTCACAGCAAGCCGGGTAGACGAGAGCGGGCTGTTATGAAGAATTGGCCTGATTTTAGCATCCCGGGAGTGAGAACCGGCCAAAAATTACAGCTTGGCGATGTTGTTTAGGGTAAAGCTCTTTGCGTGTGGTCCCTAGTTTAAGGCTATCTTCTCCAGATCGCAGCCACCAGGGCTCAAACCCTTTAGCACCCACAGGACTTGGAATCCGCTTTGGCGAGCTTTGCTGAGGGCTTCCTCAATTTGAGTGGCAGGAGTTTCCGGCGCGGTCGGCAGCTCATACTGTGGGTAGCCCCATCCTATCGCCGCCCAGCCGATGTCTTCAAACTCGGGAAGCCCATTGACCATAGCCATGCCGGATTCTGCCGGGGCAATAAATGGGGTCGCCCCTTGCCCCACTTGACGCATATCCCAATAGAGGCGGTTGGTTTTTGGAATGTACAGTACGGCGGTTCTTCTAAGCGATCGGGGCTGACGGCCCAGGCTTTCCAAGCACTGCAGAATATTCTTCCGGGCCACAATCGCAGGGTCCCAGGTGGACGGACTCCTGTTGATCTGCCGCAACTGGCTGCGCCATTCCAGCGGTGACTTTCCCGCGATCGCGGCCCTCGCCTCGCCAATGGATTTCACCATGCGGTGCGCCGAACCTGTGGTCGTCATGAAGAGGTGGCCACACACCGCAATGGCAAGAATCAGCCCGAAAGATTCCGCCAAAGATATCCGGCCATTGCGCAGTTTGGCGGTGAGGCTGGACGGCTCAATCCTGGGGATAAATGCCGCGACGAACATACCAGCCAGGACGGCGTGGAACTCGGTGAAATATTTCCAGTTTGGGGAATAAAAATCAATCAGCAAATAGGGAATGAGACCGGCGATAACCGCTACGAACACTAATTCCACCGGGAGGCTCTCGCCACTGCGTATGGTCTGTAACATATCCACAAGGTTGTGCACATTCCGTACCCGTGCCCAGAGAAGAAGAAATAGCCAAGCCCACAGAAAATAAACAATGAAGAAATAGGGAACCCACTCAGGATGGATTCGGTCGAAGCGGAAAGGTGCAAAACCGGCCTTGACAGCTCCCACTTCTGTATGCATTTGCACCACGACCACCAGCATCGAAAGCACGAGCCCCAGCAGCACAGGCCACGCGCGTAACCACTTCACGCGCCAGCACAAATAAAGGATCAGGGCCAGCAACAGGTAGATTTGGGAAATCTTCACAAAGCCTACCAACGCCAGTGCGACCGGCATGGCCATGCTGAAACTGAGTTTCTCGGCCAGGGTGAACGCCTGTGTTCTGCCCTGGAGGGATAGGTAGAAGATGACGGCGATCGCAATCAGCCACACCGAGAGACCGTAAGCGAAGAGGAACGAGTCACTGTTCAGAATGGTCTCGTTAAAATTCCAGTGATTTGGATCTTCCATGGAAGGAAATAAACCAACTATCGCAAGGACGCATACGATCCAATAACTAAGCGGCGGGCTGTTCTCCTCTTTCCTTTGAATCACAGCTCTGAGCGTTGCGGCGCACCCAAAGACGCCGGCCACATACAGCGGCACTAGCAACAGCCCGTATCCGAAAGCTATGAAATCAAGCGCCTGGAACCCGCATAGCCGGCGAAGCGATTGCGCCACCCACAATGATCCCGTGTGGTATTTCATTGGGACCAGCCCATTCAAACCGGTTGAGACCACGCCGTAGGTGTCCATCATGTTGACAGTGGCGGCTTGCCACACAACGTCGGCATGAACCTGTCCGCCCAGCATCGCCTCCCGGTAAACGATCAGATGTTCTCCACCGGAGCGCCAGTACATGCTTTCCGCGTAGACCCCTAGTGCCAGGCCAAGGAGAAGCAGCGATGTTGTGCGAAGCAGACCAAGACGTCTGCCTACAGCCCCGAGATTCAGGAGACTCGTGAACAGACCAGCGCCGCTAATCGTCCACCCAACTGCCGGAAACGAGGCCACGCGTGAAAGCCCGATCAGAGAAACTCCGATGAGAGTAATCAATAGGAGCGCGGGGCCCGAAAACATCCAAAGCTTCTTCGATCCGAAGGCAGCGACGTTGAGGACTAAGAGTGACAGCCCCGCCATCTTTACCAAGGAGTGTGTTGGTGTTGGGAACCCATGCCGCAAGGCAACAACTGTGACTAGCATGAGGACAGGAATCGGACTGGCAACTGTGCAAACTAATTGAAGCAGGTTTCTTGTATGCGAAAGAGTGACGCAGTGGTTGCTCGGTAGGTCTGAATGCATAATTGGCGGCAAGTATACAGTTTGATATTTCCGTTCGCCAAAAAATACGAGCGCTCAGTCGACGAGTCCTCAGTTATACTTTTCAGCACTTGGCTCAGCTATACTATCGAGCACAAGAACTTACCCGAAAAGAGAAGTTTCTTCTGCATTCCGCGACCGTCTGGACTTGGCAGTGCCGCGCCTTGGCGCATGACTCGACAGAAGAGGGTTCGAAAGCAAGCCGGGCAGACGAGAGCGGGCTGTCATCAAGAATTTGCCTGATTTTAGCACCCCGGAGTGAGAACCGGCCAAAAATTGCAGCTTCCCGATATTGCTTCCGTTTCTCGTTTGCGCTGGGCGAGCACGGACGCCAAGATGCTAGACTCATTTGAGGGAGCCCCCGTGAAGGTAACAGTTCTGGAGAAGATTCCAGAAGACCCGGAAATCATTCTTGCCTGGAACAATCTGGTATTCCGAATGGAGCGACCGGAGGTCTTCTTCACCCATCAGTGGGCTTTGGCCGCGAGCCGCGCTTTCTCCTACAGTCTCTGCCCGTTGACTTTCCTTGTCCATGAGTCCGGCCAGCTCCGGGGAGTGGCTGCCATGGCCACCACTCGAGAATCGCCTGATACGGCTTTCTTCCTGACAGCCAGTACCGCGGATTACTGCGATATCGTGAGTGAGCCGGAGACTCGAGGAGCCGTGTTGGCGGCTGTGCTCGAGGAGATGAAGAAGCTGAGCGTGCGGGATCTGGTATTGGCCAACGTTCCTGCGGAGTCACATACCCTTCGAGCCATTACAGCCGTTGCTAGGTCTCGCCGCTTCCATCTACATGAGCGACTTGCATACGATTGCGGGGTCATTTCTCTGGGTGACAAGGAGCAACGGCAATCCGTCCTGCAGTCTGTCATGGGAAAAGAACGTGAGAAGCGTGGGCTAAAGAAGCTCGTCCAGCTTGGTCCAGTCCGCCTTACCCACTTGAGTACAGAACAAGTAGAGACGGGCTTGGAGTCGATCTTTGCTGCGCAGATTTCACGCTTTCTCGCGACCAATCGCCTGAGTCCGCTAATTCGCCCGCAGCGGCGTTTTTTTTTAATGGAACTCGGGAGACTCCTGAGTTCGGCTGGTTGGTTGAAGGTCAGCCAGTTGGAAGTCAACGGTCGGCCGGTCGCGTGGAACTACGGATTCCAGTTTTTTGATAGCTGGTTTTGGTATTTGCCGACCTTCCAGATCCAGTATGAGGAGTCGTCGCCTGGCTCCTGCCTGCTCCGGCTCTTAACGGAGGAGGCGTGCGCCGACTCATCGGTGAAGAGATTGGACCTTGGATTAGGGGATGAGGCTTATAAAGAACGCTTTTCCAATGCCATTTGCTCAACCCGCTATGTGCAGTTGTCAAAGAGCATGACGCGGCATCTGGTAAATGTTGGCCGACATTGGCTGGCGGCTTCTGCTGGAAGATTTCCAATTATGGACAAGCGGCTTCGTAGCGGAAGAGACTTGTTCCAGAGCCTACAAAGCCGAATTGGCAAAGCGGGCATGGTTGCTACCGCGACGCACGCACTGACAAGGGCAAAGAGGAGCGTGGTATCCGAGGACGAGGTTGCCTTTTTTGAAGCTCCTCCAATGAAGATATCGGAGAATGAACGCGCGACTTTGATCCCTTTGGGTTGGGAACGCATTGCTGCAGCCGCAATGAACAACGCTGACGACGAGCAGACGCTAGAATATCTTATACGCTGTGCCCAACGTCTGCGACAAGGCCGCGCGACCGGTTTTGTTTTGCAGCGGCAAGAAAGACAGCTGTCCCACTTTCTGTGGGTGGACGTTTATGACGGGTTCCACTTGTCGGAGGTCGATACCAGGCTTGAAACCAGCGACCCTAGCGCCTTCCTGATATTCGACAGCTGGACCCCTAAGGGGCAACAGGGCCGTAGCGCCTACTTAACCGCCATTCGTTTGGCTGCCGCATATCTGCAAAAGCAACAAAGGCAAGCCTGGGTCTTCAGCGCAGCCAGGAATGAGTTATCCCTCCGGTGGATTCTTAGGGCTGGCTTCGTGTATCGCTTTTCACTGGTGCGCAGTAGAACGTTGTGCCACACGACTCTATCGCGTCGTGAAGGGGGCAACTTATCGTCGAAGTATCAACCAGTGAACTAGCAACCACACCTGGGAACACTGCGGTACAATTCTGCGGACACCTTCGGAAGGCACCTTGAGATTCGTCAGCCCTGCTCTGAAGCACATCGTCTTTCCCGTCCTGTCGATGAGCGGGTACCTTCGCTACACGGCTGGCGCTGGTCCAGCGGTCGTGACTTACCACGGAGTTTTTCCCGCCGGCTACGAAATTCGGAATACGGCTTTAGACGGAAACCTGGTGCGCGCGGATTCGCTGCGGTGCCAACTGCAGCTTCTGAAGAAGCGCTACCACGTGATTACGCCCGAAGATTTTCTCCATTGGTCTGAAGGAGATCTGTCACTACCTTCGCGTTCGATATTGCTGACTTGTGACGACGCTCTGCGGAACACGCTGACCGAAATGGTTCCCATATTGCACGAACTTGGCCTGTCTTGCCTCTTCTTCGCCACCAGCGCGTCCGCCGATGAGACGCCGTCCATGCTCTGGTACGAGGAACTCTATCTCATGTTGTTGGACGCCAGCGAGCCCATCACTCTCAGCCTCCCCGAAGCGGGCGTTAGCGTTGGCCCAATCGCGCCGCACGAGAAACACTCCTGTTGGTGGAACTTGGTCGAACGGCTTTCGCAGTTCGATAGAGAGCCCAGGCGCAGATTCCTCGATCAGAGCCGAGACCAGCTCAGGCTTTCAGAAGACTGGGGAACGCGCCTCGTCCAGAACTCGATCGTCGCCTGCAGGTTTCTTACGCTAGATCGAGAGGGGTTACGGCAACTGGTCGCTGCGGGAATGACGATCGGCGCCCATTCTCTCTCGCACCCGATTCTCGCGCGGGCGCCCGACGACATGGCTTGGCGCGAGATCTCCGAAAGCCGGAGTGTCCTCGAGAAGGCGCTGGGGCAGACGGTGTGGGCCTTTGGGTATCCCTTCGGCAATGCCGCTACGGTCACAGGACGAGATTTGCGGCTGGCGGAGCAAGCGGGCTTCCGCTGCGCCTTTATGAACGCTGGAGGTGGGTTTGGCGCGAGGATCAATCGGTTCGCCCTGCCGCGCGTCCACGTCACCGCCGACATGAGCTTGGCGGAGTTTGAGGCCCACATCTCGGGCTTCTACCGTTCGCTGCGCCAGCGGCTGCTGGGCGGCGATGAACTGGAAACGGTTGTGGGCGCTTGAGACCGACCGGCAACGGTGGGGTGGCCCGGGCCACCCGGCCGCGATGAATCCTCAGCTATGCCGCCGTCAGCACTTCCTCAGCTATACTATCGAACACACGAACTTACCGAAAAGAGAAGATTCTTCTGGATTCCGGAATCATCAAGGCTTGGCGGGCGGCCGACTTCGGACAGCGCTTGCCGAGAGTTTCAGGTTCCGCGTTGAAGCTTAGCGCGTGACTCGACAGAAGAGATTTCGAAGGGACAAGAATGGTCAATTGGTCGCAGGAATCGATACTGGTAACGGGTGGAACAGGGTCGTTCGGGAAGAAGTTTGTGGAGATCATGCTGCGCGACTACCAGCCGCAACGGCTGGTCGTATTCAGCCGGGATGAGTTGAAGCAGCATGAGATGAGAACGTCGGGCTTCGATCATCCCAGCATGCGGTATTTTATTGGCGACGTTCGAGATGTCGAGAGGTTGAAGCGCGCGCTCGCGGGCGTGACGGTGGTGGTGCATGCGGCGGCGCTCAAGCAGGTGCCGGCTTGCGAGTACAACCCGTTCGAGGCGATCCAGACGAATATCATGGGCGGGCGCAATGTGATTGACGCAGCCCTTGATCAAGGCGTACGCCGCATTCTGGCGCTCAGCACCGACAAGGCGGTGAATCCGATCAATCTGTACGGCGCCACCAAGCTGTGCGCGGAAAAAGTTTTTGTGCAGGCCAATGCCTATGCGGGCGCTAGAAATACGCGCTTCAGTTGTGCGCGGTACGGGAACGTGGTGGGCAGCCGCGGCAGCGTGATCCCGGTTTTTCTCGAACAGCGGCGGCGCGGGAAGATCACGATCACCGATCCGCGAATGACCCGATTCTGGCTGACGCTGGAGCAGGGCGTGAAGTTTGTGATCCGCTGCCTGGAGCAGATGCACGGCGGCGAGATTTTTGTTCCGAAAATTCCCAGCATGCGGCTGGTGGATCTGGCGGAGACCGTCGCCCCCGGATGCCAGGTGGAGTACATCGGGATTCGTCCGGGAGAGAAGTTGCACGAAGTGCTGGTCTCGGAAGACGAGTCGCGGCAAACGCTCGAGACTGAAGACATGTACGTGATACAACCGGCGCATCCGTGGTGGAAATCGGAAAACTGGGTGAATGCGAAGCCGCTTCCGGAAGGCTTTCGTTATTCGAGCGACACCAACGAACGCTGGCTGACGCGGCGTGAACTGGAAGAGCTGGTGGCGCCTGAAACCAGCGCTGCGGAGGCGGTTCCGACCTCCGCCTGACAGGCTGCGGCTGATATCGGGGAACTTACGCATCGCTAGAGCAATGCCCGGATACGAAGCCCGAGTTTTTCCGCAGTTTGTGAAGGCATGCCTGATATCGCACTTGCAACACGGACTGCTAGCATGAGTGTCTTGCCCACAAAGCTGGAAACTCTCGCCATCCATGGGGGTACGCCTGTGCGGGAAAGATTGTTGCCGTATGGCAGGCAGAGTCTCAGCGAAGAAGATATTCAGGCGGTAGCAGAAGTTTTGCGGTCCGACTGGCTGACGACCGGACCGAAAGTCGGCGAGTTTGAGGAGCGATTCTCGGCGTGGGTGGGAGCGAAGTACGGGGTCAGCTTCAGTTCGGGCACGGCTGCGCTGCACGCCGCGGCGTTTGCGGCGGGACTCGGGCCGGGTGATGAAGCGATCACCACGCCCATGACATTCTGTGCGACCGCGAATTGTGTGCTCTACCAGGGAGCTAAGCCCGTGTTCGCCGATGTGAGTGCGGACACACTGAATCTCGATCCCGGCGAAGTTGCAAAGAAGCTCTCTTCACGGACAAAGGCCATTCTTGCAGTCGACTATGCCGGGCATCCTGCGGATCTTGATGCGTTGCTTGCGGTCACCGAGCAGCGTGGAATCCCGCTGATTGAAGATGCCAGTCACGCGCTCGGCGCCAACTACCGCGGAAAGCGCGTGGGCGGCATTGCGGATATGACCGTGTTCAGCTTCCATCCGGTGAAGCACCTGACGACCGGGGAAGGTGGCATGGTGACCACGAACGACGCGACGCTGGCGGAGACGCTGCGGCGGTTTCGGAATCATGGGATCTCGAGTGATTCACGGCAACGGCAGGCCTCTGGGCAGTGGTATTATGAGATGGTCCTGCTGGGGTTCAATTACCGACTGACGGATATCGCTTGTGCCCTGGGACTATCCCAGCTAATGAAGTTGAGTCCGAACCTCGCCCGCCGCCGGGAGATTGCCGGGCATTATACGGCGGCGTTCCGGGCTGTGCCGGGACTGATTCCACCCAGCGTGCGGCCCGATGTGAATCCTGCCTGGCACCTGTACCCGATTAGCGTCGATTTGGCGAAACTCACGGTGGACAGAGGCCAGATATTCCGTGCCCTGCGCGCGGAAAACATCGGAGTCAACGTGCATTACATTCCCATACATCTCCATCCTTACTATCGCAATCAGTTCGGTCACAGGGACGGCGAGTGCCCGGTCGCGGAGGCAGCCTATGAGCGACTGATCAGCTTGCCGATGTTCCATGGCATGACCGATGCAGATGCGGGGGACGTGGTTCGAGCGGTGAGCAAAGTGATCTCGTCCTATGCCAAGTAATGGACCGAAACCCGGCCAGACAAATCCGAGCGGCAAGGGCCCAAGTTTTGTCGCTGAGGTTTCGAGCAATCATCATCGCGACTTGAAGCGATGCTTGGAATTCATCAGAACCGCAGCCGGAATTGGCTGCGACGCGGTCAAGTTCCAGCTCTTTCGCGTGCGGGAACTGTTCGCGCCGGAGGCTTTGCGACACGATCCCAAGCTTCTCGCGCGGGAGGCCTGGGAACTGCCCGTGGGATTCCTACCGGATCTGGCGAGAGGTTGCCAGGGAGCGGGAATCCAGTTTTCGTGCACCCCGTTCTATCTAGAGGCGGTGGGAGAATTGTTGCCTTTTGTGGATTTCTACAAGGTTGCTTCTTATGAACTGATGTGGGATGACCTTCTTGTGGCATGTGCAAGGACAGGAAAGCCGGTGGTGCTCTCCACTGGTATGGCAACCCTGCCCGAAGTTAAGCATGCGTGCTCAGTATTGCGGAGCGCTGGCTGCCGGGACTTGATGCTGTTACATTGTGTGTCGGCCTATCCGACCAAGCCCGAGGATTGCAATCTGGCGGCGATCGCCACCTTACAGAATGCTTGCCGGTGTCCAGTAGGATGGTCGGATCACAGTGTGGATCCCGGTGTCATCTTCCGAGCGGTACACCGGTGGGGAGCGAGCATGGTCGAGTTCCACCTTGATCTTGAGGGACAGGGTGCTGAGTTTGGTGCTGGGCATTGCTGGCTTCCGGAACCGATGCGCCAAGTGATCGCTTCAGTGCGAACAGGGTTTCGGGCGGAGGGAGATGGAGAGGTGGGGCCTGCTGCAAGTGAACTGGAGGAGCGTGAGTGGCGAGCAGACAAGGAAGATGGGCTTCGGCCCCTGCACGCGATAAGAAAACACCTGGGGTCACATGAGCCATGAAAACAGTTGCCATCATACAAGCACGAATGGGATCGAACCGTCTTCCTGGGAAGGTGCTAAAGGCGATCTTAGGCCGACCCATGTTGTGGCATGTCGTAAGACGGGTGCGCGCCGCTCCTTCGATCTCAGAGGTCATAGTAGCCGTTCCCGATGATCCGGCCAATGAAGTCTTGCTTCGATTCTGCGCTGACAACAAGATCACGCTTTTTGCAGGCAGCGAAACCGATGTCCTGGACCGCTATTATCGAGCCGCACAGCAATTTGAGGCCGATCCGATAGTACGCGTAACGGCGGATTGTCCGATAGCTGATCCGCAATTGATTGAAAGGCTCATCCAGATGTACAAGAGCGGCGCATACGACCACATTGGAGTAGCCTCGGGCGCCGGAGCCGAGCGCCTGGGCAAAGGGCGCTTTCCCGATGGATTGGATGCTGAATGCTTCGGTTTTTCCGCACTGGCTCGAGCCTGGCGTGAAGCGACCGATCCACGCGACCGTGAGCACGTAACTCGCTATATGTGGAATAACAAACAGATCTTCCGCTGTGGTGAACTTACGGCTGACATGGTCTATCCAAAGCTGCGCCTGACCGTCGATCACCCGGAAGATTTTGAGCTGGTGACCAAAATCTATGAGTCCCTTTATAGCGAACGCAGGCCATTTCTGTTGTCTGATGTTATGAGGTTCTTGCAGGAAAATCCTGGCCTGCTTGACTTGAATCGTAAGTGGGCTGAAGCTGAGAACTATCGGAGCGTTCTGGAAGACTGATGACAACCGAAACGGCGACAAAAGGCTGGGAATTGTTTTCCCGGGCATGCAAAGTGATCCCAGGTGGGACGCAGTTGCTATCCAAGCGCCCCTCAATGTTCCTGCCGGAGCAGTGGCCTTCGTATTTCTCAAGCGCGCGCGGCGTGGAAGTAACGGACCTTGACGGCAGAACTTATATCGACATGAGCATGATGGGTATTGGCGCCTGCGTGCTCGGCTACGGGGACCCGGAAGTGGATCGTGCGGCGAAGGCCGCGATTGATGCAGGTGTGGCTTCAACCCTGAACGCCCCCGAAGAACTGGTTCTGGCGGATCTCTTGTTCGAATTGCATCCCTGGGCGCAGATGGTGCGCTACGCACGCGGCGGTGGTGAGGCCATGTCGATTGCGGTTCGCATCGCTCGAGCTCAAACGGGACGGGATAAGGTCGCCTTCTGCGGTTACCACGGCTGGTGCGATTGGTACCTGGCTGCTAATTTAGCCGAAGATGAAGCCTTAGACGCACACCTCTTACCCGGCCTCGAACCTCGCGGAGTTCCCAGAGGCTTGCAAGGAACGGCGTTGCCTTTCCATTACAACCGATTCGACCAATTGAAGGCGATCGCAGATGCCAACCGCAACCAACTTGCTGCGATCGTCATGGAACCGCAACGAGGAGAGAAGCCGGCGCCTGGGTTCCTCGAGAATGTCCGTGACCTTGCCAGTGAACTAGGTGCGGTGTTGATCTTTGACGAGATCACGACCGGGTTTCGCATGACCGATGGCGGGATCCACCTGTTATCGAGCGTGAATCCTGACATCGCGGTGTTTGCTAAGGCTATGGCGAACGGTTATGCCATGGCAGCCGTGATCGGCACAGAGACCGTGATGCAGGCGGCGCAAACGACTTTCATCAGCAGCACGAATTGGACTGAACGCATCGGTCCGGCTGCCGCCATCGCAACCATCGGCAAGTTCCGTCGCGAAAAGGTGGCTCGGCACCTGATTGCGATCGGGAGTCAAGTGATGGAAGGTTGGGAGGGGATTGCCCAACGGACCGGATTGAAGCTGCACACAAGTGGCTTGCCGAGCCTGTGCCATTTTTCCTTCGAGCATGAACAGGAACTGGTGCTGACCACTCTCTTCACACAGATCATGCTGGAAAGAGGTTATCTGGCTTACAACCAGTTCAAGCCCTCCTTCGCGCACACCCGCGAGCACGTGGAGGGTTATCTGGCCGCAGTTGACGAAGTATTCGGTGTTTTGGCAAAAGCTATTGCTCAAAATGATTTGCGCACCCGCTTGCGGGGGCCGGTAGCGCAACGCGGATTCTATCGATTAGCGTAAGCGCTTGAGTAGAAGGGTTGGAATGAGAGTATGGAGTATTCGTCGTTAGGCCGGACTGGCCTGCGCGTTTCTAAACTCGCCCTAGGTACTGCCGCTTTCGGCCTAGAGAACTATGGAATCCAGGAGCCGGGTGAGCAAGGTCGACTATCTGAAGACGAAGCGATTGGGCTGGTTCGGGCCGCGGTCGAGAAAGGCATCAATTTCTTCGATACCGCTCGAGGTTATGGTGAGAGCGAGGCAGTGCTGGGAAAGGGTCTACGCGGCTGCTCATCTTGCGTCATTGCGACGAAGGTGAGCATTTCCGCCACCACCAAAGGTTCCACAGAGTTGACGCGAACGGTGATGGACTCGGTGGAGACGAGTCTGAAGGCACTGCGTCGAGACGTGCTGGACATTGCGCAGGTCCATAATGCCACCCAAGATACTCTTGAGCGGGGCGAGATCCTGGATGTTTTGGAGCGTGCCCGGGAAGCGGGGAAGCTGAAGTTCGTGGGTGCGTCCGTGTATGGGGAGCCGGCAGCTTTGGCTGCGATCCGCACTGAGAGAGTTGACGTCCTGCAGATCGCGCTGAACCTGCTCGACCAAAGGATGTTGGCAACGGTCTTGCCGGAGTCAAGAAAAAGCAACGTGGGAGTCGTCGCTCGTTCGGTTTTCCTAAAAGGAGCTCTCACCGACCGGGCCAAGTTGCTTCCAGATGGGCTGCGCAGCCTCTCAGAAGCGTCCGACCGGATGCGAGAGGCTTTAGGAGAGACCTGGGAATCGCTGCCCCGGACTGCGCTCCGTTTCTGTCTGTGCGCGCCGGGAGTCCATTCAGTCCTGGTTGGATTACGAAGCCTTTCGGAGCTGGCCACCGCCATCGCTGCCGAAGACGCGGGTCCCCTCGACAGCGCAGTAGTGCGAAGGACGGATTCGCTAAAGTTGAACGATGAGCAACTGCTCGATCCCTCCTCCTGGCCGAAGTTGTAAGTGTGCCGACGGTGACAAACCGGCTTTCCATACTTTTTCGCTGTGATGCATCACCCAAGATTGGACTGGGGCACGTTGTGCGCTGCCTCGCTCTGGCCGACGAACTCCACCAGAACCACGGGGCCGCCGTCAGCTTCGCCATGCGCGCCAGCTCTCCTGGATCTGAGATGGTTAAGCGACAGGCGTACCCCATCCTGCAGCCGTCGGATGGCGGAGGTTTTGATCACGAGGCGTGGTTGAATGATTGCATGCAGCAGTCGGAAGCTCAGGTGCTGGTCGTGGATGTGCGCGACGATCTCCCGAAGGCTGCTCTGGACGCATTGGCTGGGAGGGGAGTCGTCATTGCGGTGCTCGATGATTTGAGTGAGCGTCGCTGGGCAGCCAATCTTGCCTTTTATCCGCCGGTTCCGCAGGTGCAGAGGGCTGACTGGTCAGGTTTTCGTGGCAGGCTTTGTGTCGGCTGGGAGTGGGTCGTCTTGCGTCCCCAGTTCGCTGAGTCTTTACCGCCGCGCCACAACTCGAAACGCTCCTCGTCCTTGTCCTTGCTAATCGCGATGGGGGGGAGCGATCCGGCGGGTCTCACGTTGAAGGCAGTGCGCGCCGTAGATCGGTTGGACGAGGACTTCGAGTCTGTGATCATTGTGGGAACTGGCTTTTGCCACTGGCAGTCCTTGCAATCCCTCCTCGGCAAAGCACGGCGACGGTTCACGGTTCAGGAAGACGTAAGCGAGATGAGCGCTGCCATGGCTGAGGCAGACTTGGCAATCTGCTCATTCGGAATGACGGCGTACGAATTAGCAGCGATGGGTGTTCCGGCCGTGTATGCCTGCCTCACTGAGGATCACGAGGAATCGGCGTCAGCGCTCGCCGCGGCAGGGATGGGGATGTCGGTGGGTGTTAATGATCAGGAGACTGAGACACGCTTGGCCGCTGCCATCGAGCGATTACTCGTGGACGAGAACGCACGAGCACAGATGTCGGCTCGCGCGAGCGAACTCGTGGATGGGCGCGGAGCGAGTCGGATAGCTGAGTTGCTGGTCAGCGCTGCCGCCCGGCATTGAGTACGGACAGGAGAATGAGGCAGAGTCGTTCCGGGCGGATGGCCTACAGTGATGGTCGCTCCGTCGAAACACGGTTGTAGTGAGTCGCGCGCGGCATTGGCACAATGGATGCGTTTGCTAGAATAACTCCCTTAGTTGCCGACGATTCCCACAAGAGGTAAGGCATTGCGGAAAACAGCCATCATCACGGGGGGAGGCCGCGGAATCGGACGCGCGATTACGCTCGCGCTTGCTCAACGTAGAACAGATGTAGTTCTCACCTACCTCACGCGCCGCGATTGTTGTGAGCAGACCGCAGCCGACGTCCGGGCGCTCGGCTGTGAGGCCCTTGTGGTTCAAGCCGATGTGACGCAACGGGAGAGCGTGCGCCAGCTGATTTCGACTATCGCGGAGAAGTTTGGAAGAATCGACGCCCTCGTCAACAATGCCGGCATCCTTCAGCAGAAGCCATTCAACACGATTACCGACGAAGACTGGGACACGATGCTGGCGACCAACTTGAAGGGTGTTTTTTTGTGTTCGCAGGAGATTATGCCGGTCATGGTGCGGCAGGGGGGCGGCTCGATCATCAACATTTCTTCTTCCGGCGGACAATTGGGTGGCATGCTCGCCGTGCATTACGCGGTCAGCAAGGCAGGGGTGATCTCGCTGACGCGCTCGCTGGCGCGGGTCGGTGCTCCGGATGGCATTCGCGTGAACTGCGTGACCCCCGGCTTGATTGAGACAGAAATGTCCCAGAAGGAGATCCATTCCGAAATCGGCCAGCAGAAGATCAGCCGGGAGATTCCTCTGCGCCGCGCTGGACTGGTGGAGGAAGTGGCAGCCGCAGTCGTATTCCTGGCCTCAGATGAGGCCTCGTACATCACTGGTCAGAGTCTCAATGTGAACGGCGGATTGTACATGGGCTGAGCCAGGATGGCATGAGGGTGGCGGCTCCTATGCACGCGCCTTCCGCTCCATGGCGCGCCGCGCCGCGGCGGCGATATAGGGTCCGGTCAAGCCGTACTTTTCCGCCAGTTCTTCCGGCTCGCCGGATTCGCCGAAGGTATCGCGCACCCCCACCATTTCAATTGGACATGGGCGAACTTGCGCCAGAGCTTCAGCCACGGCGCCTCCGAGTCCGCCATGGATGTTGTGGTCCTCGGCGGTGACGAAACAGCCGGTTTCTTCGGCGCAGCGCGCAACTAACTCTTTATCGAGCGGTTTAAGCGTGGCCATGTTCACCACCCGCGCGGCAATTCCTTTGCCGGCCAGTAATTCAGCCGCATCAAGCGCTCGCGCGACCTCAACGCCGCAGGCGACGATTGTGACATCGCTGCCGTCGCGCAAGATCCGGCCCTTGCCCAGCGCAAACTTGTAGCCGGAGCCGAAGATTCTTCTCGTCTTACTGCGCCCGCTCCGCATGTAAACCGGACCCTCGTAGTTCAAGATGGCTTCGGTAGCTTGCTCGATTTCCAAAGGATCGGCGGGAGAAACCACGACCATGCCGGGAATTGCACGGTAGGCGGCCAAGTCCTCCAGGGCCTGTGCTGAAGCACCATCGGGACCGGTATCCAAACCTGGATGACTGGCCACTATCTTTACATTACGCCGGGCGTAGGCAATCGAGAGCCGAGCTTGCTCGAGGGCGCGGAGGCAGAAGACGGCAAAGGTTGTGACAAACGGGATGACACCTGTACTCGCAAAACCTCCAGCGGCAGCCATCATGTTCTGCTCTGCGATTCCGAACTGAAAGAAGCGATCGGGGTAAGCTTTACGAAAATGATGCACGCCCGTGCCTCCGGCAATGTCGGCATCAAACACCACAAAATTTGGGTATTTTGCCGCAAGTTGGACCAGGGTCTTGCCGAAGGCTTCGCGGAGTGAGTCGCCGCTGGTACCAATCAGCAGCGGCCCTGCGCCGGACTCAGCGGCTGTCGTCTTGCCAGATACTTCCATCCAAATATCTCCCTAGGTGAGGCTCTGAGACGCCCAACTCGCGCAATGCCATCGCCAGCTCATCATCGCGGAGCTTTACGCTTCCATGCCAGAGCGGCGACCCCTCCATGAACGAGACGCCTCGACCCTTAACGGTATTCGCGACAATCATGGTTGGTTTGAGGTTAGTTTTCTTGGCTTCGGTGAATGCCGCATTGATCTGATCGAAGTCATGTCCGTCGATTTCAATTACGTGCCACCGGAACGCCTCCCACTTGGCGCGTAATGGTGCGACACCCATGATGTTCTCGTTGGAATCGTCGCTCTGCAGCTTGTTGTAATCGACAATCGCGCAGAGATTGTCCAGTTTGTAATGGCCGGCGCACATCGCCCCTTCCCATACTTCACCTTCTTGCAATTCACCATCGCCGAGCATCGTGTAGACGCGCGCGTGGCTCCGCTGATAACGCAGGCCCAGAGCCATGCCGATGGCAGATGAGAAGCCCTGTCCAAGCGAACCCGTGCTGGTTTCCACCCAGGGCACGTCGAGCACGTGTGGATGACCCTGTAATGGCGACCCAAGCTTCCGAAACGTCAGAAGCATCCGATGAGGAATGAGTCCGCACTCCGCAGCGGCCGCATAGAGGACAGGACACGCATGTCCCTTCGACAGCACGAAGCGATCTCGCGTAAGGCCGTTTCCGTTGCTCGCGGGCCACGCCAGCAAGTGGCTGCAAATGTAGCTCATCAGATCCGCCGCTGACAGCGCCCCCCCTGGATGTCCGGAGCCGGCATGGTAAATCGCCACCAGGCTGCCGATCCGAAGGCGTTTTGACAGGTCCTCTAACTTTGAGGAATCAGTCTTTGAGGAATCAGTCTTTGAGAAATCAGCCTTTTGGGTTTGCATAGATCGGCGCGTTCGACGTCCATTCCAGGCGGATCAACAAGCTTCTCACCGGCTAAGATTTCTTCACACTCACGATGTCACAACCCGCGACCCATGGTCAAGACGTGGGTCAAGACTTAGGTCAAGACTTAGGTCAAGACTTGCCCGGCCTAGCTTGGAAATGAGTTGGAAGACGTTGTATGCTCAGGACACAGTGCTCTCGCTTTGCAGAAAACACTTCGCTCTATGCCTAAGAACCTTCTAGTGGTGGGCGGCGGCATTGAGGCAGTTCCGGGCCTCGAACGCGCCAAACAAATGGGATTGCACCTCGTGGTAAGCGACAGAGACCCGGAGGCGCCGGGTTTCGCGGTCGCCGATGACCGCCTGCTGGCGAGCACCTATGACATCGGAGCGACCGTCGCTGCCGCTCGCCGCTACCATCGCGAAGTCCGCCGGCTCGATGGGGTGACGTGCATTGCCTCCGATATCCCAAGAACAGTGGCAGCGGTTGCCGCCGATCTCGGGCTGCCGGGAATTAGCGAGGAATCAGCCCGTCTTTCCAGCGACAAGCTTGACATGAAGTTGAAGTTTCGCCGGGACTCGGTTCCTGTGCCCTGGTTCAGTCTCGTCGAATCCGCGAAAAACCTGCACGAGATTGTTCTTAGCCGAGGCTTCCCCTTAGTCATCAAACCGGTGGACAGCCGCGGCGCACGTGGTGTGCTGAGGTTGACCGAGGCGGTCGACCTGAATTGGGCTTACCAATTTTCTGCCAGCCAATCGCCATCGGGCCGCGTAATGGTGGAGGAATTCCTTGAAGGTCCGCAGATCAGCACGGAATCGATCGTTCTGGAAGGCGTCGCTTACACCCCTGCTCTCGCCGATCGCAATTACGAGTTTCTGGACAGGTTCGCTCCCCACATTATTGAGAACGGGGGCGATCTTCCCACGCGGTTGTCAGCAGAAGAGCAACAATCGATACGCGACTTGATTCAGCAGGCAGCTACAAGCATGGGCGTCCGCAATGGAGTCGTGAAAGGAGACGTTGTCTTCCATGAAGGCAAGCCATTCATGATCGAGTTGGCGGCTCGCCTCAGTGGCGGATACCTCTGTACCCACGAAATCCCATTGAGCACAGGTGTGGACTTCGTTGGCTGTGCCATCCGGCTCGCACTCGGGGAGCGGGTAAGCGCCGATGAACTGGTCCCGCGCTTCCAGCGATACATCTCGCAACGGTATTTGTTCCCGAGCCCCGGCCGCGTTGTCGGAATTGTGGGCGCACAGGGTGTGCCGGAACAACCGGGGGTCGTCTTCTGTCAGGTGCGACTCAGAGTCGGGGATCTGGTTGGGCCGGTGAACAGTCATCCAGCACGCGCCGGCCTGGTGATGGCTACGGGCGAATCGCGAAGGGAAGCGATGGAAAGGACGCAATCCGCAATTGAATCCATCGAGATCGCGACCGTCTCGATAGCTGCGACGGACCCGATAGGCGCGAATCGATGACGACCGGAAGTTTGCGACTTTTCGCTTTTTTCCACTTGAACCTGGCTTACTCTTCGATCGAAGAGGAGCAGCGTCCAGAGGTCGTGCAACGATGTTATTGGCCGCTGCTGCGCCTTGTCCGGAGTCTTGAACTCCCGGTTGGCATCGAAGCCTCGGCCTACACATTGGAATGCATTCGAGGCATTGATCCTGGATGGGTGATCGAATTTGCGTCCCTGTGTCGTGAAGGCCTCTGTGAGCATGTTGGCAGCGGATATGTGCAACTGATCGGCCCGCTTGTGCCGCCTGAAGTAAACGCTGCGAATCTTCGCCTGGGAAACGAAGCGTACGAGCGGCTTCTGGGAGTAAGACCTTCCATCGCATTGATCAACGAGCAGGCGTATTCGGCAGGGCTGGTACAGCACTACATCGATGCCCGCTTCCGGGCGATCATCATGGAGTGGGATAACCCATCACGCTACCACCCGGAGTGGTCACCCGAGCTGCGCTATCTCCCTCAGATCGCCTGCGGCCAGCACGGGGAAGAAATACCGCTGATTTGGAACAAATCCATCGCATTTCAGAAATTCCAGCGCCTGGCTCATGGCGAGATAGAACTGGAGGAGTACCTGCCATACCTTTATGGGCACTTGTCCGAGAACCCCCGTGTCTTTCCTGTTTATGGGAACGATGCGGAAATCTTCGACTTTCGTCCAGGCCGGTACCACACCGAGCCGGAACTCCGGGAAATTGGAGAATGGGAGCGGATATCACGACTCTTTGATGCGATTCTCAAAGACGAGCGGTTCGAGTTCATTCTCCCCAGCACGACGCTCGACTGGATGGGTGCACCGGGAGCCGGGAATCGCCTGCACTTGGAATCAGCCGAAGATCCGGTTCCGGTGAAGAAACAGGAGAAATACAACATCACTCGCTGGGCAGTGACCGGCCGAAACGATCTCGGGATCAACACCGCCTGTCGCCGCTTGTACGAAGCTCTCAAAGAGCGGAACGAGCCGGACGACGAGTCATGGCGTGAGCTGTGTTACCTGTGGAGTAGCGATTTCCGGACGCACATCACCGAAAAGCGCTGGTCGGTATATCTGGAACGCCTTCACAACTTCGAAGAACATCTGCGCGTGACCGAAGAGCAGTTTACTCCAGAGGCCGCAACAGCCAAAAGGCGCCTTCCAACGGCGATTCGCACTCAAAGAGAAGGCAGGTTCTTGAAATTGGAGAGTGACCTGATGGCCGTCGTTATCAATTGCCGACGCGGACTCGCCATCGAGTCACTGGTTGTGAAAGAGATTTGCGACAAGCCCTTACTCGGCACGTTGCCGCATGGCTACTACCAGGACATTTCGTTGGGGGCCGACTATTACACAGGCCATTTGGTGCTTGAGACGCCCGGGCAACCGAAGATCACCGACCTGGCTGCGGTGGAACCCAGAGTTGCACTCGGCGATAGTGGCGAGAGCATCGAGCTGAGTGCCGATATTCCCACGCCGCTCGGCGTAATTCGGAAAAGAGTAATCGTAAGTCACGCCGGTCAGATCCGGGTTCGATACGAACTGCAATGGGAGCAAATGGCTCCCGGTTCTCTTCGCCTAGCCCACGTCACATTGAATCCGGAGGCATTCGACCCCGCGAGCCTCTACTTCGAAAGCCACAACGGAGGCTATCTCTCTGAACACTTTTCGGTAGGGAAGAATCGCATCGAACACGGGAGGTCAGTCTCGTTCTTGGTCTCCGCCAGCGCTGCCGTGGGTATGACGAACGGCCAACTAAAGATTGGGGATGGGGATCGCGGATTCACCGTGAATACGCGTTTGGATCAAGCGTGTGTGGTCGTACAAATATCATTTCTGCCGGTCGCAGGCTCCTTCTTTTGCCGTGCTATCTTTTCCGCAGCGGAACTGGACGACACCTGCCGAAACCGGCCCCGCCTCGACTTTCCCAAGACCTTTGAATTTACAATCAATGCCATTCGAGACCAATCTACCCGGAGCCCGGAATGCCCAGTGGCAGTTGAAGCCGTGGTTGCGAGGTGAGACCGGGATGTGTAGCCCAATAGGAGAAAATGGCCTTTGACTGTGTATTGGCGTAACGTGGATTCTTTCCCGGGCAATTTCAGCTCACCTTCTGCGGTCCAGGAGCGGCCCTGTCCGATCTGCGGCTCTAATCGATTCAAGACTATTCTGCAGTTCGATCAGTTCCAGTTCTACTCGGATTCCTCGGAGCTGCCCAAACGGGCCGATATACGAGAAGTCCAGTGCCTCGATTGTTTCGCGCTCTATCTGAACCCCTGCTATTCGGATTACGGCTTTCGCGTGCTGTTTGCTGAAGCGGGACGTTCGTACGGATCGAGCGTGGCGCATACGTGCCAACAAATCGACTGGCTAAAAATGCGAGGTCTTCTTCGTTCCGGCAGCCGGCTCCTGGATGCGGGTTGTTACGACGGAGCGTTTTTGGCAAAGCTGCCGGATGACTTGGAAAAGATTGGGGTAGATATCGACGCGCCAGCCATTGAAAGGGGACGCCAAACGCTCGGAGGGAAGGGTATGGAGTTCATCCAGGGGGACTTCGAAAGCTTCCGCTGTGATAAACCCCTGGATGCCATCACCATGTTCCATGTGCTCGAGCATCTGCCCAGGCCGGTGGCCGTACTGCGGAACCTGCGCTCCATGGCACACGCCGGTACTCGCCTCGTTGTGGAGGTTCCAGTTCTAGAGAACGGAAGCACGAACGACATCAACGGCTTCTTCTCGATCCAGCACATGACCCACTTCAGTCGGACGAGTCTTCAGAACTGTCTGGCAATGGCCGGTTGGGAGATTGGTGAGACGCAACAGCAGCAACAATACAACGGGTTCCGGGTGGTGGGTATTCCCGCGGAGCCGGCAAAAAGGCCGGAGAAAGACTTGCAGGCCACAGCATGGCTCCATCAATACCTTGCAGGTTGGTATCAAGCCCTAAACAGTGTCGAAGGTCGGCTTTCCAAATTAGTTGATATCGGGCGTTGCGTCATCTGGGGAGGGGGTGCTCACACTGAATTTCTGTACCAGGTAACCTCTTTCTTTCAGAGCAACCCCTCCCGCAAATATTTGATTGTCGATAGTGACCCCGTCAAAAATGGCAAGAGTTGGCGTGGGATTGCGATTCAGGTTCCTGATGTGCTTCGCCAGATTTCCTGGGGTGACAAATACTTGGTCGTGTCGAGCTATGGCAGTCAACCAGGCATCGTGAACGCAGCGGCTGAGCTAGGCGTTCCTGCCGAGCGTATTCTTACTTTATACGATGAGGCAAGAGTGTACTGAAGTGTACTGAACAGAGAGAATTGTAAGGTCCGCGCACGCACGTTCATGAGCCTGAAGCATACGATTTCACATAGCTACGGCGATCTTCGCTTCGAATACTTGAAGAGGAAAGAAGTTGAATAGCGAATGCGCGTTCTCCTAGTCCATCCGGAAGACTCACCAACTGCGGGCGAATGGAGTGGCTCTCGTTGGGACCTGGTGGTAGATATGGGATGGGCGGGATCATCCCAGTATGCGGTTTGGAGCGAGACGCTCGGCTGTACGACCCGTGGCCTGTACAGTTTTGCCGAGTGGCACGAAGGCATACGTCGAATTCGGGAGATTCGTCATGCTGGAAGCGATTGTTTAGTGGATGCGGAAGGGATTGACTGGTGGGAACTGCTTGCGCCCATGTGTTTCCAGGGGATCTTCGAGTTCCTCCTACTCTTGAAGATCTCGGGTGAGATCCAGTCACCGGCTGAGATCCGCGTCACTCGCCCGTACAGCTTGGCGGATACGCTTGGCAAACTGCTGGGTGTCAACGTGGTCCCGTTTATCAAGCAAGCACGGCCTGTTTCTACCAGGGTCCACCGTTACACCAAAGCCCTCCGAACGCTAACTGGTGCGCAAGTCGCCGGGATTGCCCTTGACAAGTGGGACACGGACTATCGATTCCGGCGTCTTCTCCGCAGGCGGAGGCGAAGCTCGAGTTTGGAGCAGAGAATCTTACTGCCTTCGTCGTACAGGAACGTCTCACGGGTGTTGGCCGCATACGCCAGCCTGCTTCCTGACCGACGCTTCCTGCTGGTAACGACTCGCGCAGACGGTGCGATTCAGGACCTTCCTGGTCAGGTGGAATCCGTACCGCTGGCGGCCTACGCCCCCCTGCCGCGAAACAAAGCCACCGAGCACGAGATTGCTGCACTGACCGAGCGATGGTGCGCACTGCAGAGGAGACTTCAGCAGTCGAAGGATCCCGTTGTTTCTTATGCCGTGGGTCTGTTTCCAGATTTTGCGCGCACCCTGCGAGTGGGGGTGAGAATCCGTGATGCCTGGCGAGAAGTGTTGGATAGAGAGCGGATCAGTTCCGTTCTGTGCGGGGATGAAAATAATCCATACACCCGCTTACCTGTTCTGCTAGCGAAGAGCCGCGGAGTGCGAACCGTCTATTGCAGCCATGGCGCTTTGGATGTCAACGTATTGCTTCGCGGAGTTTGTTCGGAGACATATCTGGCGAAGGGCGAGATGGAGAAGGATTACCTGGTCCGGCAATGTGGAGTGCCGGAAGAACGGATCGAGCTCGGTGCACCGCCGGTGGAGCAATTCTTCGCCCGGGGAAAATCGCGCGCACCGGGTGACCAAATTGTATTTTTTTCGGAACCCTATGAGCTCCATTCGGGTCGCACTGAAATACTGTATCGGGAACTGCTGCCAAGTCTTTGTGCGATTGCGCGCCAGTACGAGCGGAAGGTGGTCCTGAAGTTGCACCCCTTCGAGAGTATGAGCGCTCGTTCCCGGCTGGTCGACCGGATTCTGACCAAGGATGACCGACAGTTGGTGGAGATCTCCACTGCGGCCATTTCGGAGCAGCTTCTGCGTCGCATCTGGTTTGGCGTGACTGTGGAATCGAGTGTTGCCGTGGAGTGTGCACTCGCGGGGATACCTTGTTTTCTGTGCGGCTGGTTTGATCTCGGCACTTACTGCTACGGCCGGCAGTATGAGAAGTTTGGCGCTGCGCGAGTCTTGAAGAGCCCGAGTGCAATACTGCGCATCCCGGAGATGCTGGACTCGCAGCGCCCGGGTACGGATTTTCAGAATCGCTTCTACCAGCCGATAACGCCAATGGAGCTTGACTGCGTCTTGCAATCCACGCGAGTTGCACCAAAACTTTCATGATTACGGTATTCACTCCATCGTTCGCGGATGAAGCGAACACGAACGCGCAGAACCTGACCGTCAGAGAGGTTGTGAGCCGTCTTCCGGCGGATCGGTTCAGGGTCGTGCTTCTTGGCGACGGATCTCCTGATCCGCGGATTCTCGCTCGCGAAAATACGGAAATCCTGCCGTCGTCCCAGCATGGAAATACGGCACGATGGCTCACTCATGCGCTGCTCTCAAAGGTCGACATCTACTTTTTCCCGCGCGAAGGACCTCTGGATACACTGTTTATGTTTTTCAGGCGTTCCCTGGGGCTTCCGATCGCTCTTGTGACCTATGTCGTGGTGGCTCTCGATGGCGGTGTTGGGCCCAAGATGGCGAGATCGATTCGCGAGGCCGATCACGTTGTCGGGAACTCGCGATATGTAACGCAGACGGTTAAAGATCGCTTCGGGATTGCCGCGGAGACAATTCACAGCGGGATCAAACGGGAGTTGTTTTATCCACCGGCGGTGGCTCGCCGGCCTGGATCAAGGCTCACGGTGCTTTATGCCGGGTCATTTCAGGCTCGGAAGAGAGTGAATGTCGTCATTCGCGAGGCCGCGAATCGCCCTTCGGTTGAATTTCGATTGGTGGGGAAGGGGGAAAAGGAAGAGGAAGAGACGTGCCGGTCTCTGGTGAAGGAGTTGGGATGCCGTAACGTCACTTTGGTTGGCCATCTTTCGCAGCAAGGGTTAGCCGAGGAAATGCGCAAGGCAGACGTGTTCTTTTTCCCCGGTGTGTTGGAAGGTCATCCGCAGGTTCTTGGACAAGCGGCCGCCTGCGGACTGCCGGCGCTGGCCATGGACTTGTATCGGCCGGACTATGTTATCCACGGTGAAACGGGATACTTGGTAAAATCGGAGAGCGAATTCTCACACCAGCTGGACTTGCTGCTCGCCGATCAGGACTTGCGACTCAAGATGTCTGCCGCGGCCGCTCGACATGCCTTGCAATTCGACTGGGACAAAGTTACGCGAGATTGGGAAAGCGTGTTTGTGGAGGCGGCCGGTAAACGTCGCAGAAGACATTAATGTGCGGAATCTATGGAGTGTACGGCGGCAAAAGCGGCGCGGCGCAATACCGGCCGTGGTTGGAAGAAGCGAGCCGGCTTCTCCGGCATCGCGGGCCCGACGGAAGCGCGTGTTTGTCGCGTATGGGCGGACGCTGCCTGCTTGGCCATTCCCGGCTTGCGATCATCGATCTTGAAGGTGGCGCCCAGCCGATCGGCAATGAAGATGAGACGATCTGGGTCATTCTGAATGGCGAGATCTACAACTACATCGAGATCCGCGAAAGATTGATTGCTCAAGGACACCGCTTTCGCACCCACAGCGATACCGAAGTGCTGGTGCATCTCTACGAAGAGAAGGGCCACTCTCTGCTTGACGATCTGGATGGCATGTTCGCATTTGCCATTCTGGATGAAAAAAACGAACGGCTATTTCTGGCCCGCGATCGATACGGCGAGAAGCCCTTGTATTACGCGCCTTTGAACCAAGGCAGGGGCTTGGTATTCGCTTCGGAAATGAAGGCGCTGTTTCCTTTTCCAGGTCTGGACAATCACTGCGATGTGCCTGCCATCGCGCAGTTTCTGGCTTTGGGATATGTGCCCGCGCCGCGGACCCATTTTCAAGGTGTGCGCAAACTCATGGCGGGTGAGGCACTTTCGCTGGAGCCGGGCGCGGGGCTGCGGACGTGGCGTTATTGGCAGCCGAGAATTGAGCCGAATGGAATAGAACCTCCGAGCCGCGAGGCTGCCGTGGAGAGCGTCCGCGCCCGCATTCTGCAGTCCGTTCGTCTGCGTTTGAGGAGCGATGTGCCGATCGGAGCATTTCTTTCCGGGGGCGTGGACTCGACCTGCATAGCGGCCGCGATTCGTGAGCTACAGCCGGCGGGCAAGTTCAGTACTTTCTGCGCTTCCTTTGACGACCAGCAGTTAGACGAAACGCCTTATGCGCGTCTGGTCGCGGAACATCTGGAAACGGATCACCACGAAGTCGATTTCTCCTCGGTTGATCTTCTCGCGATTTTCGATGAGCTGATCGATTTTTACGATGAGCCCTTTGGGGATGTGTCGATGTTCCCGACCTTTGCGGTTTGCCGGGCTGCGCGGCAAGTCTGCAAGGTCATGCTTTCCGGTGATGGAGGGGACGAGTGCTTCGGAGGATACTCGGAGATGTTTGGCTATCATCGCTGGCACGGAGTGCGGCGGACAGCTTGGGCCAGCGGCGCAGCCAAACGCCTCCGGCATCGTTGGGGAAGGAACTGGAGAGGCGTAGGCTTGCTCGGCTTTTTGTCGAAGAACGATTGGGAATTGTTGCATCCGGACGAGCGTCGGAATGCGGTCACTTCCTGTTTCCTGCCTGATCACCGGAACGCGGCGGAACGCGGATTGCTCGAACTTGAGGCGCGGGCGTTGGAACACGCGCGCCTTCCCTATCCGCTGTCCGCGTTCGAAGCCACGGCTTCCTCCTATTTGCCGGAGCAGATCATGGTCAAGGTCGATCGCGCGAGCATGCGCGCCTCCCTGGAATGCCGCGCACCCTTCCTGAATCCGGACCTGATGCACTTTGCCACGAGCTTGCCCGTCGAGTATCACTTTCGAGCGGGCATGGGCAAGGCAATCTTGAGGGATGCACTCCCGCCCTGGGTTCCTCCTGAAATTCGCTGGCGCCAGAAACGCGGTTTCACTCCCCCGCTGTGCAACTGGCTGCGCGGTGAACTTAAGGAAGAAATGCAGAAGAGTCTCGACGGAGACATGGGAGAACTCACATACCTGCTGAATCCGCTGCCGACTAGAGAACTCTTCCGTCAGCATTTGGCGGGTTTTGATCACAGCAACGCGTTGTTTCGTTGGCTGGTTCTTTCGCGTCGTTGCCATGAGGCCGTCCTGAACTAAGGCCGATATTACTCCGAAGAGTAGCATGGTCGGACAACAGATGTGACCGGAGTCGGTCTCGAACCAGGGACATTAGGATGGGTTATTGATCGTTTCTAAGTCTTTGTTGCGTTACGGAGGGTTTGCACTCTCTGTCACCACTGCCCGCGTTGTGGGCACGTTACTCACGGCCGCCACCTTTCCTTTCCTGGTGCGGCGTCTCGGTGTCGATGTCTATGGGCTGTGGAGCTACGTGATTGCAGTGTGTGGCTTCACGGGCCTGCTGGCGAATCCGGGGCTGACTACGTATGCCGGCCAGCAGGTGGCGGCTCGACGCCAGGCAGCTTTTGAGACCGTTTCCGATGTATTGGTGCTTCGCGTTCTGGCCGGTGGAGTTGCGGTGGTTGCGGTTCTGGTGGTTGCAAGTTTTGAAGTCCGGCAGGATGTCCGCTTCCTTCTCAAGTTGTACGGAGTGGCCTCGTTATTAACCGGTAGTCTGTCATTGGATTATCTATTGTCTTCGCTCGAACTGTTCCATGCGCAGTCGTTCATTTCGATCGCGCAGCAAAGTCTTTATGCTGTCGGCATTTTCACAATGGTTCGATCTCCCAAGGATGTAATTTGGGTGCCAGTCAGTATCCTGGCTTCTTCGTTCTTGACGAGCCTGATTGGCTGGGCATTTATGTGGCGGGAGGGGTACCGATTCCGGTTTGCGATTGCACCGCGACGCTGGGCCGTGATCCTGGGGCCTAGCCTGCACTATGCGGCATCTTCACTCATGTCCACTCTCTATCATCGCAGCGGACAGGTCGCAGTTCGATGGTATCTCGGGGAGCACGCCCTGGGCTTGTATGCCGCCGCTGCCCGGTTGGCCGATGTGCTGCGTGGCTTTCTCTCGATTACCCAAGGTGTATTGATGCCGCGAATGGCCTTGCGCGCAAATGCAGCCGATGGGCTTTCCCGGCTCACGAGGATCGCCGCTTCCATCCTGGTTTGCTTCGGTGTTCCGTTGACTGTGGGCGGCATTGTAACGGCCCCGGTGGTTGTTCCCTGGCTGCTCGGTGCTCAGTTTCAGGAGGCGGCGCGTGCTTTTCAATGGGTCGCACCGTATTTGATTACGGCGCCGGCAGCGGTGCTGTTTTCGGGAACAATTCTTTACGCGATGGGCCGTCATCGGGCTTATTTCGTTTCCACATTGGCTGGCGCCGTCACTGCCGTCGTTCTTTGTCTGATCCTGCCGCCGTTGTTCGGAATCGCCGGCGCCTGCGTCGCCTTCGTGCTGGGCGAGTTTGCGGTTGCCCTTTGTGCCTTCTTGCTCTGTCCGCCGGAGGTGCGCACCGCCGCGAAGACTCCGCTGCTGAGCGTTGCCGTGATCGCCAGTCTGTTCATGGGGGCTGTCTTATGGGTCGCGCTTCCAAAGCACTTGCCGCCGCTGGCCTTGATCGGTCTGGGGTGCGCAGTTTACGCGATTAGCTGGGCCGCCATCGGCCGCAATCTACTGAAAAGGGAGGTCGGGGGCTTTGCATGACGCTCAATGCGGGTTCCAGCAACGGTGAGAAAATGCAATTGGATCGGATCGGGAAAGGAAACTCGAAGCGGTGCCATCATCGCGATTGCTCAAAGTAGGGGTTCTTCTGTCCAGCCGAGAACAATTCAGTCCCTTCTACGGGGGGGCGCTGGCACGCTGGACGTACGAAGTCTACAGCCGCTTAAAGGACCGTATGGAAGTGACGGTGTTTGGCTTTCCCACTTCCGCCGAACATCTGTACAACCTGTCTCACCGTACCAGCGGCGTGTGGAGAGCTTGCGATCTCATCTCCAAGATCCCGTTCCTGCGCCGTTGGGACGAACCGCTCTGGCTACGTGGCTTGATCAAGTCGTTGCGCCAGTTCGATGTGGTGCACATCCATAACCGTCCGCAATGGGTTCGTGAATTGCGCCAGATGGGTTATGAGGGGACAATCTGGCTGCACCTTCAAAACAACCATCTGGGCCACTGGACTGCAGCCCAGCTTGAAGCGTTGGCGCCGCAACTGGAGGGTGTCGCTGTCTGCAGCGCGTTTTTGCGCGGAACATTCGCAGATCGGTCGCCGAGTTTGGCGGCAAAGACCAAGGTTATCTTTAACGGTGTCAATACGCAGCTGTTTACCCCGCGAGAAGACATTCGCGAAGCAAAGACCATCTTCTTTGTCGGACGTTTTGACGAGGAAAAGGGAGTTCTTCAGCTTGTACGCGCGTACGCTCGCTTGCTGGATCGCCACCCGGATGCGGCCCTGGTGATTGGGGGGACGAGTGGTTTCGGAGTTCATCGGGAAACCGATTATGTGCGTAAAGTACGGGACTTGGCGCAATCGTTAGTCCGCAATCAGAAGGCGCGGATCCATTTTCCGGGATATATTCATCATGATAGGGATTTGCCGGCCTGGGTTTCAACGTTCGTTCAGAATTATGCCGGCCTTCTCCGTAGGGTCAAACACGCCGTGTTCGATTTGCATCACGATCAGTGCAATACGAAAGAATGTGTAAGAGCCCTGGAAGATTTGGGATTTCGCCAGGCAGTCCTGCGGACCAACAGTTCGTTTTTCGTCAGTTTGTTCTCAAGAGTGGAATGTCGAAAATGAGCAGGCGGCTTGTGATCCTAACGGAGATTATTGCTCCGTATCGCATCCCGGTTTTCAACGTTCTGGCACGCCGAGCGGGACTGGATCTGCACGTAATCTTTTTGGCGGAGACGGATGAGGCGCTTTGGCAGTGGCGTGTCTATAAGAATGAAATCTGTTTTTCGCATCAGATTCTGCCGTCCTGGCGGTGGCGCGCGGGGAAAAGCAGTTTCCTGATCAATCGAGGATTGTGGTCCGCCTTAAGCAAGGTGAGCCCGCAGGTCATCATCTGTGGCGGATACAACTATGCCGCGTCATGGGAAGCGCTTCTGTGGGCCCGGCGCCAAGGGGTTGAATTTGTGTTGTGGTCGGAGAGCAACGGCCATGACGCTCGTCGAGGATGGGCGTGGATCGAGTCCCTGAAGGCCTATTTCTTGAGGCACTGCGACAGATTTGTTGTGCCCGGGAAAGCTTCCTTCGAGTACCTCAGGTCGCTTGGGTCTCCGGAAGTAAGCATCTTGACTGCGCCCAATGCCGTCGACAACAGTTTGTTTGCGACCCAGGCGGAAAATACAAGGGCTCATGCAACTGAATTTCGAGAGAAACTGAAACTGCCTTCGCGGTTTATTCTTTTTGTGGGCCGTTTGATTCCGGAAAAAGGAGTTTTTGATCTCCTCGAAGCCTATGCCAAACTAGAGAGCGGCCTGCGATCCGAGGTGGGCTTGGTATTTGCAGGCGATGGCGTCTCCAGAGAGGAACTGTCGCAACATGCCAAACGGATCAGCCCGGGGGTGGTTTGCTTTCCGGGATTCGCGCAGCGGGAAGATCTGGCCGGTCTATATGCGCTCGCGGAAACCTTGGTTCTACCGACGCACAGCGACCCATGGGGTTTGGTGGTGAACGAAGCGATGGCATGCGGACTTCCGATTATCGTGAGCAGCGTCGCGGGATGTTCGGCCGACCTGGTCGAAGATGGGTGCAATGGTTACGTCGTCCCTCCCCGAGATTCGGAGAAACTCAGCGTGGCGATTGATTCTCTTCTGCGGCAACCTGAGCTTAAGCAACGCATGAGCGCGCGCAGTTCGGACCGAATTCGAAACTACTCGCCGGAAGCATGCGCCGATGGTCTGGCCGCGGCCGCGATCCCCGCCGAAATCGAGGCTCGATGAATTCCTTGAAACCGCTGCAGTGGGCTGGCATCGGGCTGGGCGTGAGCCTGGCACTGTATTTTATTTATCACCATTTGCATTACTTCAGCGACGTGTCCTTCCTGGGCGGCATCTTGCTGCTGGAGGTAATCATCGCCAGCCTCTGGAAATATGACGAGCGTTTTTTTGCTCTGCTGATGATCACCTTTGTTTGGGCTGGCATGTATGTCCCTCTGCAAGGCGCCTGGACAGCTGGACGCTGGGTCGTGCTGTCCGCGGGTGCAGTCGTCGGCTTCATTGTTTGGACGAAGAATCCCCGCCGGTCTTTCAGATCGTTACATCTGATCGCTTTCTTTTGCATCTGCGCCGCGCTTGCCTCCGCCACCGTTTCTCCGTATATGCAGATGGCGTTCCTCAAGGCTCTGAGCCTCCTCCTTCTTTTTCTTTATTGTGCTGCGGGTGCTCGCCTGGCCGTTCTCGGCCGGGAGGACCGTTTTTTCCATGGTCTGCTGTGGGGAAGTGAGATCGCGGTTTATGTCACGGTGATCTGCTATTTTGGTCTGGGTCGAACGATCTGGGGTAATCCCAACTCGCTCGGCGCGGTGATGGGCGTCGGACTGTTCCCCATCCTGTTCTGGGGATGGCTGGTCAGCAATGGGCGCGTGGTGAGGTTACGCAGGCTGGTCGCCCTGCTTCTTTGCACGTACCTTGTTTATTTCAGCGTGACACGCTCTGGGATGGCTTCGGTGGCGCTCGTCACCCTTGTCTTCTGTGTTTGTCTGCACCAGTACAAATTGCTGGTGAGGATAGTGGCACTGGTTCTGTTCCTGGTTGCGGTCGTTGGGATGTTAGCTCCAGGAACCTTGAACAAGCGGTTCGGGGATCTGAAGGACACATTGCTCTACAAGGGGCACAAGGACGAGGGCGTGTTGGGTTCGCGACGGACACCCTGGCAAAAGTCGATCGCCACGATCAAGGAGCATCCGTTGTTCGGAACCGGATATGGCACGAGTCCGACGGGCGAGGATCCCGGATTGGATTTTGGAACTATTGCTTCAAGCGCCGCGACGGCTCGTGAGCACGGCAGCAGCTACATGACCATCGCAGAGTGGGTGGGGCTGTTGGGTGTGTTGCCCTTCGCTGCGCTCGTCGTGGTGACGGCGTCGAACGTGTGGAAAGTCTGTGCGTGGATGATCCGAACCGCCGATCCACGCCATTACTCGATTCCGCTGGCCATGGTGGTCTTGGCGGGTCTAGTCCACGCCACCTTCGAGGATTGGCTTTTTGCCCCGGGTTATTATCTCTGCGTGTTTTTTTGGGTTTTTGCATTTCTACTCGCGGATCTTGTTCCCGGTGCTGTTGTGGTCCCGGTGGACGGCGTTGTTTCCCGAGCTTACCGTCGGCCGCCAGCCGGTTTTGCAGCCGTCGTGCCCAACCGATGATCAGATTGTTTATCAATGGCCTGGCCGCGAGTGCGGGTGCAGGCCTCACTTATCTGCGCAATGTGATTCCCCAGTTGGCGAGGCGGACGGATTCGCAAGCGACAGTCCTGCTAAATGCCGAGTTGCGCAGCGAATTCGCTGAATCTCCGAATATTTCTTTTGCCGAGGCCAGCCCGAGCCGCGGGGTAGTGGGGCGCTTTGTCTTCGAACAGACCAAACTTCGGGACTTGCTGCGGCGCAGTGGTGCGCAAGTTCTTGTTTCTACCGGGAACTTTGCCCTCCGGGACTCTCCGGTGCCGCAGATCCTTCTGTCCGGAAACTCTCTCTACGTATCGGACGACTTCTACCGCGATGTCCGAAAACGGAGAGATTATATTCTTTGGATCGACACATGGATCAAGGGTTGGTTCGCTCGGCGGTCGGTACACTGGGCCGACGTCACGGTCGCTCCGAGCAAGGCTTTTGCGGAAGACCTTAGCAAATGGACGGGGGAAAATGTGCTGTCTGTTCACCACGGGTTCGATCGTAACTTGTTTACCAGCGATTCGACTCCCTTGCCTGACTTCATGCAAAATCAGTTGAAGGAGTCAGCCGACGCACTAAAGCTGCTTTTTGTAAGCCATTACAATTACTACCGTAATTTCGAGACGTTGATTCGGGCCCTGCCAATTTTGCGCGACCGGCTGCCCGGAAAGAAAATAAGGCTGCTTCTGACCTGTCACTTGTCTTCATCCAAGAATCCAGGCTCCTACCGGGCCGAGACCGCGGCCGCGCTTATGAGCACGCTTGGCGTCCGCGACAATGTTGTTGAACTGGGCACAGTTCCCTATCGATCGCTGCATCATCTCCACCGCGCCTGTCACATTTACGTAAGCCCGGCCTATACAGAAACGTTTGCCCATCCCCTGGTCGAGGCCATGTCGAGTGGCTTGCCGGTGGTGGCATCCGACTTGCCGGTGCATCGCGAAATCTGCGGGGATGCGGGAATCTATTTTCCTCGTTTTTCTCCCGATGCGTTGGCGGAACGGGTACTGCAGATTCAGGAGTCGCCGGAGTTGGCGGAAAAACTCTCGCGCAATGGCCTGCGCCGCGCTTGCGACTTCAGCTGGAGCGAGCATGTTGAACGCCTGCTTGTTCTAGCCCAGGAATTAGTGCGGTCTGAGAGGGAGCGAAACTGATGTCCCGAGCCGCGGAAGTAGATTCAGCGCTGCACGTTTTGACGCTCACCCCATTTTTTCCGTCGGACCAAAATGAGGTGAGCGGTTGCTTCATCGCGGAACCGATCGAGCAGCTTAAGCAGCTCGGTGTCGATTCCAGAGTGATTGCAGTATCCCAGATTTATCATCCTCGAAAACAACCAAGTTCATCGGCTGCGGCAGACTGGGTGCGATATCCGCAAGTTCCCGGACCTCTCGGGCTCTCAAGCGCGGGGAAGCTGCTCTACGCGCGTCTCCGGGGGCGAATACGGAAGATGCACAGTGTGAAGCCGATTGATCTGATACATGCTCATTCGGCCCTGCCTTGCGGACACGCGGCCGCATTACTTTCCCGGCGTTTGAAAATTCCGTTCGTGATTACGATTCACGGGTTGGATGTGTTCAACTCGTTCTTCCGGAGCGGAATTCCAGCGGCTTGGCGGCGGCAGGTGTCGCTGAACGTCTATCGGGAGGCGCGGACCGTTATATGTATCAGCGGCAAGGTGCAGGAAATTCTGAAAACCGGAATGCCGGTCGAAACCTGCAGCACCATTGTGTACAACGGTGTAAATCCAAGTCTTTTTTCGCCGGGCTCGCCTCCGTTTGATCCGGAGATTCTGATCGTCGGCAACCTGTTGCGCAGCAAAGGCCACGAACTTGTGTTGAGAGCGCTCGGAAATCTTCGAGCTTCCTTTCCCCAGTTGCGATGCCGCATCATCGGCGAAGGGCCGGATCGCGCCCAGTTTGAATCACTGGTGCGCGCCTTGGGCATTGAGCGCCAAGTCCAGTTTGTCGGCCGGCAGAGCCGGGCCGAGGTTGCGGAGGCCATGCGCCGCTGTTCCGTGTTCGTGTTGCCCAGCCGGAACGAGGGCCTGGGATGCGTGTATCTGGAAGCCATGTCCTGCGGCAAACCGGTGATTGGCTGCCGGGGGCAGGGAATTGATGAAGTGATTGAGCACGGCAAGAATGGCTGGCTCATCCCGGCGGATGGACTCGAAGAACTTGTGCAGGGGCTTGCCACTTTATTGGGCTCGCCTGAAGTATGTGCGCGCATGGGGACTGCGGCGCGCCAGACGATCCTGGAAAGGTTCACGCTATCGCACCAGGCAGAACACCTGGCCAGGATTTACCGCCAAGCCATTACTTGATTGGTCTCCTCATCTCAAAGATGGCTGGTCAACGATGGCTGGCCAAGCTGCACGATTATAATGACGGCACCAGCGCCCGGGTTGCTTTACCAGCGCTAGAAAGACATTGTTTATTGGGATATGCCAGGGCCACCGGCCAACGGAATGGACTTGATCTAAACAATACTTGATCTAAACAATAATGATCGAAGCAAAATCAGAGGCTGAGGTGTCGAACTCGAGCGCTGCTGTGCAGGTGCTCCCCGTAAGTGTGATCGTTCCGGTTCGCAATGAAGCCCGCAATCTGCCGCACTGCCTGGAGTCGCTTAGGGGCTTCGGCGAAGTGTATGTCATCGATTCCGAGAGCACGGATAACACGGTTCCCATTGCTCAGTCGCATGGCGCCAAGGTCGTCCAGTTCCAGTATGCAGGAGGCTGGCCGAAGAAGCGCCAGTGGGCCATGGACACGCTTCCTCTGGCCTATGATTGGGTACTACTCGTGGATGCCGATGAAGCTCTTACTCCCGAGTTGGCGACGGAAATAGGGCAGGCCATCCAAAATCCGGACTTTGATGGCTACTATATCGCGCTGCAGATGTATTTTCTTGGCCGAGTCTTGCGTCACGGCGGCGCCGGTTTCTACAAGCTCTCGCTCTTCCGCCACCGCAAAGGCCGCTTCGAATGCCGCCTCAAGAACCAGGATACTTCGATGGCTGACATGGAGGTGCATGAGCATGTCGTGGTCAAAGGAAAAACCGGGAAGTTGAGAAACTCGCTGATCCATCACAATGTCGAATCGCTTTCCCGCTATATACAGAAGCACGACGAGTACTCAAATTGGGAGGCGCGGGTATGGTTGGAGGGGGAAGCGGGCTATGGCGATCTGCCGCCATCGCTGTTCGGAACCCAGGCCCAACGCCGGCGCTGGCTGAAAAAGAAGTTCTTGGCCGTCCCAGGTTCTCCGGTTTTTTTCTTTCTTTACCGCTATGTTTTCCGGCTGGGGTTTCTGGACGGCACGCCGGGACTAATCTATTGTGGTTTACAGGGCGCGCAACTCTTTAACGTGAAAGCCAAAATTTACGAATTAAATGCCAGGAAGGGCTGACCCTTGCTCGCCATGAATTTCTGGAAAGCGTCCATATGAATACCGAAGTTAACGCCGAAGCTAATGCCAAAGCATATGGCGCTGACGGGGAGTCTCTGGAAGCGATTGCGTACCATAGGCAATTGGCGATGGGCTGGGACCAGCGTTACCGAAAGCGGTCTTTCAAAGCGCGCCAGGCCGTGCTGGTCGAGTGCCTGGAAGCGCGTGATCTGGCAGGCGGCAGTTGGCTCGATGCAGGCTGCGGCACGGGCACGCTTTCACGGTTGCTGGCGGAGCGCGGATGCAGAGTCCTCGGAGTGGATGCCGCCACGGAGATGGTTGAAGCTGCGAATCAACTGGCGCAGAGCGGGGACAGGTCCATCCAACTCAAGTTTGAACGAGTGGAAACCATTGCCCGGCTGCCTCTGGTGAGCAATTCGTGCGATGGGGTCCTGTGTTCCAGCGTTCTAGAATATGTCCGCGATGTGGACGCGTGCCTGAAGGAATTTGCCCGAGTGTTGCGGCCGGGCGGGCTCTTGCTGGTGTCCGTGCCCAATCGGCATTCGATGGTGCGACTGGCACAGGCAGGATGCCATCGCCTTGGCAAGTGGCTGGGACAGAGTTGGGTTGAGTTCCTGGATTATTCGCGCAACCAGTATTCTGCCCATCAGTTTGAGCGCAGGCTGGCTGCTTACGGTTTCTGCTCAGAAAAGGTCGTGGCCTTTGGCAGCCCACTGCCGAAGTGGGCCCAGCGAAGCTGGTATGGCGGATCGCTGCTCATGTTTGTGGCAAGAAGAACCTGAGTGTCCGCGATGCAACAGCTATTTCAAACACGGCAGTCAAGCGCATGAAGCAAGTCCTCCAAGACGCGCGCACGGGCGAGCTAAAGGTCGCCGAAGTTCCGGCTCCGCAATTGTTGCCGGGCTGTGTGCTGGTGCGAGTTGCAGCGTCGCTGGTGTCGGCCGGCACGGAGCGCGCATCCGCCGAATTCGCCAGCAAGAATCTGCTGGCGAAGGCAAAGGCCCGTCCCGATCTGGTGCGCGACGTGCTTGCCAAGATGCGGCGGGATGGCTTAGCTTCCACCCTGCAAACTGTGCGGTCCCGCTTGGACCGGCCGCAATCGGTGGGCTACAGCAGCGCCGGAGAGGTGGTTGCCCTTGGCGATGGCGTCGCCGACATCAACGTGGGCGACCGCGTGGCTTGCGCTGGCGCCGGATATGCGGTGCATGCCGAGTTTGTCTGCGTGCCGCGAATGCTGGTTGCGAAGATTCCCGAGGGCGGAGAGGCAGCGTCTCGCGTAGGGACGGCCGCCCCCGGCCGTCCAAGCCGAGCGCAGCTCGGCAACGACCGCAGGCTACAGCAAGAAAGCGGAGTTTCCTACGAAGAGGCAGCCTTCGGCACGGTGGGGGCGATTTGCCTGCACGGCATCCGAACCGCGGAAGTCGCGCTGGGCGACAGGGTCGCGGTAATCGGTCTGGGGTTGCTCGGACAAATCACGGTTCAGTTGTTGAAGGCCGCCGGTTGCCGCGTCTTTGGGATGGATCTGTTGCGGCCGCGCGCCGATCTCGCGATTGGGAGCGGAGCCGAGGCCGCATGCACCGGCGCGCGCGAGTTCCGCGATCTGTGCTTCCAGAAAACGGGTGGCTTGGGTGTGGATTCGGTGCTGATTACGGCGGAGACTCCGAGCAGCGAGCCGGTGAACCAGGCGGCGGAAATAGCGCGCGATCGCGCCATTGTGGTCGCGGTGGGAACCGTCGGCATGGAGCTTCAGCGCAAACTGTATTACGAGAAGGAATTGGATTTTAGAATTTCGCGCTCCTATGGCCCCGGCCGTTATGACGCTGCGTATGAACAGAAAGGGCGCGATTATCCGATTGGACATGTGCGGTGGACGGAAACGCGCAACCTGGAAGCCTTTCTGCAATTCATCGCGGACGGCAAACTGAACCTGCCGTCGCTGATCACGCACCGCTTTCCGATGCAACAGGCGACACAGGCGACGCGGGCCTATGACCTGATTACGGGCAGATCGCGGGAGCCTTTTCTGGCTGCGCTGTTCACATACGTCGGCGCCGAATCTGGAACCGCGCCGAATTTGTCGGAGAAAATTCCAGTGTCCGCCATCGTGCCCTCGCCGGGCTCGATCGGTCTGGGCATGCTGGGAGCTGGAAGTTTCGCGCAGAACACGCTCTTGCCCGCGCTGAAGGCGATTCCAGGCATCTCTTTCATCGGCGTCTGCAACGCGACCGGGCCGCGCAGCCGGAACGCGGTGGAGAAATTTGGATTCTCCTACTGCTCGAATTCAGAAGCTGAACTTCTGCAGGATCCAAAAGTCAAAGCAGTGCTGATTGTCACCCGCCACAACCTTCATGCCAGCCAGTCGGTCGCGGCCCTGCGCGCGGGGAAGGCGGTTTTCTGCGAAAAGCCGCTTTGCCTGAATGAAGGCGAACTGGCGGCGCTGGTGTGTGCTGTGTCAACGCGTGCTACGCCGGCCGAGGAAAATGCTCCTCTCCTCATGGTCGGCTTCAATCGTCGATTCGCGCCGATGGCCGTGCAGATGAAACAGTTTTTGTCGGAGATCCACGAACCGCTGGCCCTCCACTACCGCGTGAATGCGGGTTACATCCCCGCCGATCATTGGGTGAACGATCCCGAGCAGGGAGGCGGACGCATTCTCGGCGAGGTCTGCCATTTTGTGGACTTCCTCTGCTTTCTCGCCGGCGCGTGTCCCATCGAAGTGCAAGCGCAAATCGAGGGCAATCCGGGGCAGTACAGCATGGATAACGTCATCGCATCGCTCAAGTTCGCGAACGGCACGCTCGGGACGATCAGCTATCTCGCGAGCGGCGACAAGTCGGCTTCGAAGGAGCGCGTGGAAGTTTTCGGCGGCGGCTCGGTTGCGATCCTCGAAGATTTTCGGCGGCTCGAGTTGGTTCGCAACGGGCGCAAACAGATCACACGCGCGCGCTGGCGGCAGGACAAGGGCCATAAAGCGGAGATGCAGGCATTCGTGGATGCGCTTCAGGGCAAAACGCCACCGCCCATTCCGTTTGAACAGCTCGTGGGCTCGACTCTCGCGACCCTTCGACTGCAGAATTCATGCCAGACCGGGCAACCTCTCGCGGTGCGACTGAGCGAGTTCGTCGCGTCGGCCCTGCAGGAAAAGTCCACGCATTAAGAAATCCACGCACCAAGAAAAACACGACTGAGAAACAATGGAATGACAAGAGAAGGGAACGAGCCGTAAATGTTGATTCTGGGCCTGAATATGTTCCACGCCGATGCTTCGGCAGCGATCGTCGAAGATGGAAAAATTCTTTTTGCCGTGGCCGAAGAGCGCCTGAACCGGCACAAACATTACGGCGGTTTTCCTTCACTGGCGGTGAAGGCGTGTCTGGATGCGGCGGGCGCGAAGATCACCGAAGTTCAGCACGTTGCCGTGGGGCAGGACAGCGACGCCAACCTTGCGAGGAAGGTGCAATATGCGCTGGCGAATCCGGCCAAGGTTCTGAATTTTATCAAGATGCGGCAGCGCAAGGAGTCGATGCGCGACGTGCGTTCGCTGCTGGCGCAGGCGCTCGACGTAGATGCCTCCACGCTGAAGTTCCAGGAACATCATCTGGAGCACCACATCGCGCACATCGCCAGTTCGTACTACTGTTCGCCGTGGGAAAAGGCTGCGGGCTTCAGCTACGACGGCTCGGGAGACTTCGTCTCCACCATGATGGCGCGCTGCGAGGGCAACGACATTCAGGTGCTCGACCGCGTTTTCCTGCCGCACTCGCTCGGCAGCTTCTACACCATGATCTGCGAGTTCATCGGCTACAAGAAATACGGCGATGAAGGCAAAGTCATGGGCCTGGCGCCCTACGGCAAAGACACATACGTCGAGCAAATCCAGAAAATTCTCGCACTCAAGAACGGGAAGTTTCAGCTCAACATGAGCTACTTCAAGCCGCTCGGAAGCAACCAGGGAATGCAGATCCTGCCCGATGGAACAGTGCGCCTGGCGCGGCATTTCAGCGACAAGATGGAAAAGCTCTTCGGCGCGCCCCGCGAGCCGTACGCCGAGATCACGCAGCGGGATATGGATCTCGCGTATGCCATGCAATATTGTTTCGAGGAAGTGTTCTTCCATCTTGCCAACGAGTTGCATAATCGCGTTCCCGGGGAGAATCTTGCGATGGCGGGGGGCTGCGCGCTCAACAGCGTGGCCAACGGCAAAATATTTTCCCGGACGCCATTCCGGCGTACCTGGATTCAGCCCGCGGCCGGCGACGAAGGCCTGGCGATTGGCGCCGCCCTGCACACCTACCACTCGGTCCTGAAACAGCCGCGCGGGGACGAGGACCAGATGAATCATGCCTATCTCGGGCCGGAGTTTTCCGAAGCGCAGATTGAATCAGCCTTGAAAAGTGCAGGCGTAAAGTATCGGCGACTGGAGCGCGCGCCGCTGCTCAACGCTGTTTCCGATCAGATGGTGCAGGGCAATGTTGTGGGATGGTTTCAGGGGCGCATGGAGTGGGGACCGCGCGCGCTCGGCAATCGTTCCATCGTCACCCACCCGGGCTTGCCCGACATGAAGGATGTGTTGAACGCTCGCATCAAACATCGCGAGTGGTTCCGTCCCTTTGCGCCTTCCATCCTGGCCGAAGCGCAGCACGAGTATTTCGAGCACGATCATCCATCGCCCTACATGCTCCACGTGTACAAAATTCGTCCGGAGAAGAGGAAGAGCCTCTGCGCCGTGAACCACGTCGACAACACCGGGCGATTGCAGACCGTGGCGCGCGAAGAGAACACGCTGTACTACGATTTGATTCAGACGTTTCGGAAGAAAACGGGGATTCCGGTGATCCTGAACACGAGTTTCAACGAGAATGAGCCGATTGTGTGCACGCCGCAGGAAGCCATCGATTGCTTCCAGCGAACCAAAATGGATGTGCTGGCCATCGGCCCGTTCTTCGCGTGCAAGTCGGAAGTCAACACAGAAGACTCAAGACCGAGAGCTGACGTCACCCGGCATGACTGAAACCCCAGTTGCGGTGGCCGCATCTTCCGCGCTCAAAGTTCGGAGAGTCGCCGCCTGGCGCGGCATTCGAGCGCTGGCGTGGGACGGCGACGTTCTCTACGGATGTCGCGGGTATCAGATCGTTCGCCTAAACGCGCGCATGAACGCTCGCCCGCAAGCGGGCGAGGGCGCGGAGTGGGAAGCAGTTGCGCGCTTTCGTCCAGTCTGGTGGAGGAATCTCACGTCGCGTGTTGCGCTGAGCTATCGCCTGGCGCGCGATGGCTTTCATGCGCTGGCCATTCTCGGCAGCCCTCTCGACGGCCCGACGATGGTGGGCGCGGTTCCGGGCGCGCTTGTAACACGGGCCCCGGGCAGCGATGAATTTCATGTCACTCATAAAGTGCAGCGCGGCACACGGCCGCTGCACCTTACCGCAGTTCCATCGGGAACAATTTACTGGGGCGAGTATTTCGACAATCGCGAGCGCACGGAAGTTCACATTTACGCTTCGACCGATCGAGGGCGCACGTGGCAGATTGCCTACACGTTTTCCGCGGGCAGCATACGACACGTCCACAACATTGTTTACGACCGTTGGGGCGATTGCCTTTGGATACTGACAGGAGACGAAGGCGCCGAGTGCAAGGTGCTGCGCGCTTCCTGCGATCTTCTCTCAGTGGAACGCTCGGTGGAACGCCCGGTGGAAGTGATGCTCGCCGGGAACCAGCAGGCCCGCGCTGTGGCTGCGATCCCAACGCGGGAGGGATTGTATCTCTCGACCGACACGCCCTTCGAGAAGAACCACGTGTATCGGCTCAATCGGGCAGGGAATGTGGAGCAGGTCGGCGACCTCGCCAGCTCTTCGATCTTTGGTTGTAGGGTTGGTCGCGGGGCGGGCGAGGCGCTGTTCTTTTCGACAATGATCGAGCCCAGCGCTGTGAATACTGGCCGTGAGGTGCATCTCGCCGGCTCCAGAGACGGAACGAACTGGCAGGTGCTGGCTCGCTGGAAGAAGGACAATTTGCCGATGCGTTATTTCCAGTACGGTAACGCCTTCCTGCCCGACGGCGAGAACGCCACTAATTATCTTGCAGTGACGACGATCGCCGTCGAGCGGGATGATCTGGTCACTACGCTCTGGGAAGTCGAATCGACATGAGCCTGGCCACGCGTTGGCATTACTACCGGCGCATCTTTTCCGCCTATCTTGGTTCCGGACGAAGCCAGTTGACGTTCTGGCATGAGGCGCCAGAGATCAATCCGCGCGCCACCATCGATCAGCTTGGCGAGTACTACATGCTGTTTCGCGAGAAGGCGGACTACGCCGGCCACTACGATGCTGCGGGCATTCCCATGCTCGACTACCGCGGAGCGATTGGCCTGCAGTACAACCCGATCGCGATTGCCCAGTGGGGCCTCGCGAATTACAACCGCTTCTGCGAGACCAATGACGAGACTCGCTGGCAAAAGACTCTCAAAGCTGCCGATTGGCTTGCCGCCAACCTGGAACAGAATGCTCACGGGCTTTGGGTCTGGGACCATCATTTTGACTGGGAATATCGTGACACGCTCAAGGCGCCATGGTATTCGGGTCTCGCGCAGGCACAAGGCGTTTCACTTCTTTTGCGCGTGCATGCTCATGCGGGAGACGACAAGTATAGAGTTGCAGCTGAAAAGGCGTTCGTCGCGCTCACCCAGCCCATTGCCGAAGGTGGCGTGCTCTTTGAGGACGTATCCGAGGACAACGAGAAGAACCTGTGGATTGAAGAGTATCTCGTCGATCCACCGACGCACATTTTGAACGGATTCATGTGGGCGCTCTGGGGTGTGTTCGATTTCTGGCTGGCGCGCGCGGATGCTCCGGCGAAGGAAATTTTCGATCGCGGAGTCGAAACTCTGATTCGCAACCTGGATCGATACGATACCGGATACTGGTCGCTATATGAACAGTCTGGGACTCAACTGAAAATGGTGGCGAGCCCTTTCTATCACCATTTGCATATCGTACAGTTGCGCGTGATGTCCAGGCTGACGGGCGATGCTCGCTTTGCGGCGGTTGCCGAGCGCTGGGAAAGCTACGCGCAGCGTCGCCGCAATCGGACTCGCGCACTGGTCGAGAAAAGCGTTTTTAAATTGCTTTACTACTGATTGCTCGAATACCCATTGTTCTAATACTGACCGTGAACATTCTCTACGTCTCACAATATTTTCCGCCTGAAATGGGAGCGCCGGCGGCGCGCGCGGTGGAGTTGTCCCGGCATTGGGCGCGGATGGGTCATGAAGTAACTGTTCTCACCGGATTTCCGAACCATCCGACCGGCGTCGTGCCTGAAGAATGGCGGTCGCGGTTCCACCGCCTTCGCTACACGGAAACCGTTGATCGGGTGCGCGTCGTTCGCACGTGGCTGTGGCCGCTGCCGAACCGAAAAGCGCACGAGAGAGTTCGCAACTACGCGTCGTTCTGTGTCTCGGCAGCGGTCAGCGGGTTGGCGCTGCCTAAGCCGGACGTGATCATCGCCACGTCTCCTCAATTGCTGGTCGCACTTTCCGGATGGTGGCTGGCGTGGTGGAAGCGCGTCCCCTTCGTCTTCGAAGTGCGCGATCTTTGGCCGGAATCGCTCGCCGCAGTCGGCGCGGGCAGCGAAGGAACCTTGCTCCATCGCACGCTGGGTGCAATCGCCGGATTCCTTTACCGTCGCGCCGACCGCATCGTTGTCGTGTCGCCAGCCTTCAAGGACCACCTGATCCGCTACTGGAACGTTCCCGCATCCAAGATTTCCATTGTCGAGAATGGAGTCGAGACCGATCTTTTCCGGCTCGACCCGGCCGCGATGGAAGTGCGAAAGCAACTGAGGCTCGAAGATCGGTTTCTGATTTGCTACATCGGCACGATGGGCAATGCCCATGGACTGGAGACGTTGATTGCCACCGCCGAAGAACTACAGACTCCGCTGCCGGGCGCGATGTTTTTGCTGATTGGGGAAGGGGCAGAGAAGAAACGAATCGTGGAACTCGCCGTTGCGCGCGGACTAACCAACATTCGGTTCCTTGGCCAGCAGCCGCGGGAACGGATCCCCGCCTATATTTCGGCTGCCGATCTTTGCCTGGTTATGCTGAAAAAGACTGAGTTGTTCAAGACGGTGATTCCCACCAAGCTCCTCGAATACATGGCGTGCGAGCGGCCGGTCATCGTGGCCGTGGACGGGCAGGCTCGCCAGATTGTCGAAGAGGCCGGCGCCGGCGTCTTTGTGGAACCCGAGAACAGCAAAGCGTTGGTAAAAGCGATCGTCAACTTGGCAAAAGACCCCGAGCACAGGAAAGAGATGGGAGCCAATGGGCGGCAATACGTCGTCAACAAGCTTTCCCGCGAAAGAACGGCGCGGGACTACATCACCGTGCTTGAAACGTTCCGTGAGTAGCCTTGGGACTAATGGCGAAAAGATGGGACACGGCAAATGAAATGGCCGCGGGCAGAGCCTACCCCGTTCTTGCAGAAGCCCGAGCGAAAACGAACGGGAAGTCTAACAGAGTGCTACGCCACGCGCCTTACTGAACAGCTATGATCGCCAAAGTAGTGGACAGCGCCACGGCTGCCTCCGCAGTACGATATGCCGCAGCCTTGGCCGCACTTCCGGGTATGAACAATATGTCGCCTTTCACCAGGGCCACATCCGGTGCCTTGGCATAAAGTATCTTCTTGAGGCTGACGGGTATTTCCTGGATCCCGTTCGGCGTCTGCCGCAGGATCCTGGTTTTGTTCAAGGCAGAGGTACGGGTACCGCCGCCGGCCAGCGCCAGGGCTTTGAGAACACTGATGGCGGTGTCTTCTGAAACTAGAAAGCCGCTGGGATGCTGCACGTCGCCCACCACATAAACGACGCCGGCACGCGAAACAATGATCAAGTCTCCCGGATAGATATCCACGTTGTCTTTGGTATCTTCAGCCAGGTTGTTAGACGACAGCTGAAGCTCAACCTTGTTGCCGGGATCTCCGTGATGCTCGATGGTGATAATGCGGCCTGCCTTCTCAGTTAATCCTCCCGATGCAGAGATCAGGTCGAAAAGGTGGCGCTCACCAATCGCAGGGTAGGCTCCGGGGCGATTGACCTCTCCCACCATCGTGATTGCCTGCGAGGCGGATTCGTCAACGAAAATGGAAACATGCGGCCCGCGGACAAAGCCGCCATCCTCCAGCCGCTTTTGGATCATCTCTTGCGCCTCATCGATCGTCAGACCGGCGACGTGAACATAGTCAATCAAAGGAAGATAGAGGTCTCCGGAACCGCCGATTCGTGTTTTTGCGGAGAGTTCGGGCACTCCGAATACACTCACCTCGATCAGATCGCCGATACCCAGCTTCACATTGGAGTTCGCAAGTAGACGAGGCGATTGGGGCGAAGCGGTTTCGCTCGCAGGTGCGGGCTGCGGCGCCTCCCCCGCGGCCGGTGTCTGGGCCAGAAGGTGGAGGCTGCACATGCCAACAAGAAACACATACAAGCTTCGCAAAAGGAAGCGGCGATTCCGCCCGGACATACCAAGACTCCTGGATTTATGCGTGGGTCGAGTTTAACACACGCGACCCGGTAGAATCGGCGCAGAGCGCTCTCTTTCACCGTCCCGGGACCATCAACAATTAACCAAAAAAAACGTCGGAGCAGTTGCTCAGTGACTGCCACGAGTTGTATAGTTTCATGAAACCAACATTGGATTCGTCACCAGCGCCGCTAAATGGGGAAACCCCGTCTGAAAGAATGGACTGAAACTTCCGCCCAGCAGATTTGGTCTGGGATACGGAATGTTTCAGCCGGAAGGGAATTCTGATTTTGACGCTCCTGTTCTTTGGATTATTCGCGTTCTCGCTGGCTCTGTCCTTTGTGGCTACGCGTGAAGTGCGAGACCTGGCAACCCGCAAAGGCTGGGTTTCCGTGCCGCAAAACGGACGGCATGTCCACCAAGCCCCGCTTCCACGTTTGGGGGGCGTGGCGATTTTTCTGGCTTTCTCGGTCAGTTTGAGCGTGTGGCTGGTGCTCTCCCTCGTATTCCCCCGCCTGCTCGCTGGACTCGCTCCCACCACACTTCTCCGTATCTATGTTCCTGCCTGCCTGATTTTTTGTCTCGGCATCTACGATGATCTCCGCGGCGCAGGTCCGTATTTGAAGTTTGCCGTGCAGGCGGTCGCCGCTGGGATGCTCTTCGCCGGCGGAATGCGCGTTCTCGATCTGCCGCTGATCTTCGGTTCTTACTCGCTGCCCTGGTTCGTCGGGTTGCCCCTCACGGTGTTGTGGGTGGTTGCGGTTACCAATGCCTTCAATCTCATCGATGGCCTGGATGGTTTGGCTGCCGGATCGGCATTGTTTTCGACGATAGTGTTTTTTGTCGTCGCGCTAGTCAATCATTCCTGGCTGGGCTCCCTGATGAGCGTGACCCTCGCCGGCGCCATCCTGGGATTCCTTCGCTTTAACTTCAATCCGGCCACGATTTTCCTGGGTGACTCGGGCAGCCTGTTCATCGGCTTCGTGCTTAGCGCGCTGGCTCTCGCCGGAGCGCAGAAAGCGCCGACGTTCGTGGCCGTGGCCATCCCAGTGGTCTCATTCGGATTGCCGATTCTGGAAACGTTGCTATCCATCCTGCGACGGCTGATCGGCGGACGCCCGATTTTCACCGCCGATCGCGAACACATTCACCACAAGTTGCTGCAGATGGGTTTTTCGCATCGCCAGGTGGTGATCGTTCTCTACGCCGTCTCCGCCATATTTGCCCTGCTCAGTCTGTTCCTGCTTTGGCCGACCGGAAGTACGCTGGGACTTGTGCTCGTCGTGGTGGGCACCGGCATCTGGCTGGGCGTCCAGCACCTGAATTACCTGGAATTTGGCGAACTGCGGCGGGTGGCGCAGCGGACCATCGAGCAGCGCCAGATCTTCATCAACGATCTTGCCGTGCGCCGCGCGGTCGAGGAACTCAAAGTGGCCGGCGATTTCAATCAGGTGCGCAGCGTCCTGGTCGCCGCCTTCGAGGGCAACGATTTCGATGCGTTCGAATTGCAGCTTAAATCGCTTCCCGGTGATCAGTCGCTGCCCAGCGAAACCAACCGCCATTTCCACTGGAGCAAGTTTCCTCACATGGTGGCAATTTCCAGCCAGCCT
>Ga0187860_1000264_pt1 | contig 51664 bp, 32 predicted proteins | sample June2016WEW_10_4_FD_132981 | JGI IMG/M metagenome (GOLD analysis project Ga0187860, IMG submission 132981) | Peatland microbial communities from SPRUCE experiment site at the Marcell Experimental Forest, Minnesota, USA - June2016WEW_10_40 | ecosystem: Environmental > Terrestrial > Soil >...
CGCACCGGCGTGCCGTTCGTCGCCCGAACGATTTTCGAACCGATGTGCCAGAGTTTGTTCTCCTCGAGCGCGGCGGCCAGCGGCTTTTGGAGAGAGTCCCGGTATTCCGCGCGCGACATCTCCAGGGAGGAGCTGAGGGCGAAGCCGAAAATCTGGTTGTCCGGGACGTTTCGCCTCCGGGCGTAGTATTCGGCCACTTCCTTCGACTCCGGCACGTTGGAGTTGTAAACCACAATGACATTGCTGCCGGATTCCGCTCCCCTCGACGGGGCCGCGGCCGCCAGAGCCAGCATTGCGAACACGACATAGACTATTTTCATGCGATGATTTGAACGTGGTTGGCCGCGCCGGGACCCGGTCGCGGGTGTCACCCGGCGCAGCTCACCTTGAGTCCGTCATAGGATAGTTCCACTCCGGCCGGAAGTTCCGCCTGCGCCGCGTCGTGGTCGTAATCGTGGGTCAGGTGGGTGAAATAGGTCTTCCCCGCCCCGATGCGGCGCGCCGCCGTGAGCGCCTCGTCCAGGCACATGTGGGCCGGATGCGGCCTCCGGCGCAAGGCGTCCAGGACGGCCACTTCGACGCCGCGCACCCGATCAACCACGTTCGGCGGAACTTCTTTGCAGTCGCTCATGTAAGCCAGGCGTTTATCCCCGTTTTGGACAAACAGATAGCCGTTCGTGTTCAGGGACCCGTGAGGCAGCGACAGCGGAATGATGTCCAGGTCTCCGATTTTGAACGGCCCGTCGATGAGATGCGGTTCCGGAATGAAATAGCCCTTCGGGGTGGGGCCGTCGTGGAAAGCGTAGGCGTAAACCCGTCTCAAAGCCTCCATCGTCAACGCATTCGCATAAACCGGCAACCCCGCCCCCCCTCGCAGATCGCAAAAGCGCCGGCAATCGTCGAGCCCCATCACGTGGTCTGCGTGCGGGTGTGTGAAAATCACGGCGTCCAGCCACCGGATGTTTTCACGCAGCATCTGGAGGCGAAATTCCGGCGTGGTGTCCACGACCAGTTTCACCTGTTCTGTCGCCACATAGATGGAAGGCCGGGTCCGATGGTTCTTCGGGTTGGCCAGAAATTCGGGCGGGTATTCCTTGCCGATCACCGGGACGCCCTGGGACGTGCCCGTCCCCAGGAAGATGAAAGAAAAGGACACGCTTAAAGATTCTTTTTGCCGAATGTTTCCATATCCGCTCAACTGAGTCGGATCACTCTAGCCATGTTGACCGTGCTGCGCATCAAAAACCTCGCCCTGGTGGCCGACCTCACGCTGGAATTGCAGCCCGGCAGCAATGTCATCACTGGCGAAACCGGCGCCGGCAAGTCGATTCTCATCGGCGCCCTGAATCTCGCGCTGGGCGAGCGCGCCGACCGCACGCTAATCCGCGAGGGCTGCGACGGTTGCATGGTGGAGGCGGTCTTCGACGTGCGTCGGCTGAAGGCGCCCTTGAAATCGTTTCTCGAAGAGAACGGACTGGAGCCGTGCGACGACGGCCATCTCGTCCTCAAGCGCAGCTTCACGCGATCCGGCGCCGGCCGGCAGTTCGTGAACGGCTCGCCCGCGACGCTCTCCGCCCTCGCGGGCATCGGCGAATGGCTCGTCGATATCCACGGCCCGCACGAGCACCAGTCCCTGTTGCATCCCTCCAAACAGCTTGCCATCCTGGATGCGTTCGGCGGGCTGGAGAAGGAGCGGGAGGCGTTCGCCGCGCGGGTCCGGCAGCGTTCCGGGTTGGAGGCGGAGAAGGCGGCGCTGGTCGTTGACGAAGCCGCCTACGCGCAACAGCTCGACCTGCTCCGGTTCCAGACCCGGGAAATCGCCGCGGCCGGCATTCAACTCGGGGAAGACAGCCGGGTCGAACAGGAATATCAACGCGCGGGCAACGCGGCCAAACTTCTGCAACTGGGCCGGGCCGCGCTCGACCTACTCGGTGAAAGCGAGAATTCACTGATGACGCAGGCTGGCCTGATCGGCCGCACGCTGCAGGAATTGCACCGGTTGGACTCCGGCGCCGCGCCCATCCTGGCTTTGCAGGGACAGGCCGCGAGCGAACTTCGCGAGTTGCAGGCGGCGCTTTCCCGTTATGTGGACAAGGTGGATCTCGATCCCGAATCCCTCCGGCAACTCGAGGAGCGGCTGAACCTGATCCAGTCGCTCAAGCGCAAATACGGGCGCGGCCTGGACGAGGTCATCGCGTTCGGCGCGGCGGCGGAACAGAAACTCAAAAACCTGGAGCAGCGCGATGCCGAACTGGCGCGGATCAATGCCGGCTTGCGGGAGATCGATGCGGAACTGGGGCGGGCGGGGCGGGAGCTGTCCTCCAAACGCCGCAAAGTCATTCCGCAACTCAGCCGGGCCGTGGGCAAACAACTCACGGATCTCGGGTTCAAACAGGGCGTGTTCGACGTGGCGCTGGAGAGCGAGTCTGAACTCGCGAATTTCAAATCCCAGATTCCATTGTCCGGTCTCGATCGCATTGAATTCCAATTCGCTCCGAACCCGGGCGAACCCGCGCGCCCGTTGCGGGCCATCGCATCCTCGGGGGAACTGGCGAGGGTGATGCTGGCGTTGAAAACCGTTCTGGCTGCCGAAGATGACATTCCGGTCCTGGTGTTCGACGAAGTGGATGCCAATGTCGGCGGTGAAACGGCCAACGCCGTCGCCGAAAAAATCCGGCAGCTTTCGGCCGGACGACAGGTGCTGTGCATCACGCATTTGCCGCAGGTCGCGGCGGCGGCTTCGGCCCATTACGCCGTCCTCAAGCAGGTCCAGGCCGGGCGGACGGTCTCCGAGGTCCGGTCGCTGGACCGGCGCGAGCGGGTGATCGAGTTGTCCCGGATGCTGGGCGGGCAGACCGAGGCGGCGCGGAGGCACGCGGAGGCGCTGCTCGATGCTTGAGGGTGGCGTTTCGGGGTGGCGACGGCTCGTCGCCAGTCAGTTTGCAGCAATTCAAAAGGATATCTGGGGACGGGCCCCACCCCGAATCCACTGGCTCTGCCAATCGCATTCGCAGTTCATTGAGCGCTTGAAATCGGGGGCAACTTGGGACCAATATGGGGTGCATGACACAGACGGAGAATGGGGCGAGCCCGGTGGCGTCGGTGGAGGAAATCCAGCATGGATGGCATCCGCTCACGTTGAGGGTTGCACAGTTGGAAGCGGAGAAAGACGCGCTCGAACGGGAAAACAAGGACCTGCGGTTCCTTCTGGAAAGGGTCATCGACCACCGGCAGAAATCGCACGGCGAACTCGTGCTCCTGCTCACGGGTTTGATCAGCAAACTGCCGATCAACGACGTGGGAGTGATTGTTTCAAAATTGGTCGAGCACAACACGCACGTGAACCAGGTGCTGGCGGCGCTGGTCAAGGGCACCGCCGAGGCCGACCTGCCGCAGCCGATGGTTCTGAGAGCGCTGGAGCAGACAAAGCGGGACCTGGTGGCCGCCTTGAAACCGACGGTGGAGGAACTGATCCGGCAGGAGACTCCCTTGGAAACGGAAATGCTCCGGTCGTTGCCCGAACGGCCGGAATTGTTTTTCTCGCCGCGGGTCGCAAGGGCCAATCGCTGCTGGGTCAAGGGGCAGGTCCCCCGGGAAAGAATTGTGAAGGAATTCGGCGAGGAAGCGCTGGTCTTTTTCCAGGATGTGACCACCGATGCGAAACTGAACCCGCGTCCCAAGCCGGAGGAGATCGCACTGGCGTTCAAGACGGGTTTTGAGGCGTCGTTCGCGCAACACGCGAACCTGCTGCCGGACAAGCGGCAGGAGTTGCTGGAGTTGTACCGGAAAGTTCAGCGGAGCAAGTCGCCATCGGACCCGGCTCGCGCGCAGAAAAACTCCTTCCTGAAACTGTCGTTCATGCTCGAACTCCTGCATTATTACCAGAATCAAAACACCGAGGCGCCGGACGTTCTCTGTGCCCAGCGATTGCCCGCCCTGATCGAGCAGATGGTGATCACCGGCCCGCGTGATGATCTCGAGGAGCGGTTGATTGTGGAAGCCGAAAGTCTGCTGGCATTTGTTGTCAACCCGGACCACCGGCAGATGGTCGTGAACAACGTCGGGAAGGGCGGCGGGGCGGGCAAGACGCTCCGTTACGTGCTGGCCCTGCGGGCGGGCAAAATGCCGGAGTGGGACGAGCTCATCGAAGAGTTTGTCAAGCACCTCCTGCCGCCGCGATTGGACAAGGCCCCCCCGCCGGAATCGCTCACTGCCGTGGTGCGGCTGGTGAAACCCGACCTGCAGCGGCTGGTCGTGCTGGCCGTGATGGAGTCCGACCGCCTTCCGCCGGAGGAGGCCGAGGCGTTGGGACGCGCGCTGGGCGCGCAACTGGGCTTGAAGGGGGTGGAAGTGCCGAAGAAGACGATGGAAAACATCCCGGTGGAGATGGAGCGGCAGATGGCGTGGGACAAGATTAAAATGCTCATCTCCGAGAGGGCCGACCCGGTTGCGATCGCCGCCGGCATCCGAAACCGGTTGCACGCCCGGTACGACGCCGACGAGATCAAGCAGAGTTGGATCACCCTGATCGAGGCCGACCCGATCTCGCTGATCCGGGTGTTCTGCCAGTTGCCTTACCTGGCGGATGGGACCACCGATCCGGTGGCCCGGGCTGTGATGGAAACGTACGTCAGCCGGCTGACGCACGAGAAGTACGCGGCGGCCTATCACAAGGTGGTGAACAGCCTCAGGAACATGTTCAAGGCGAACCCGGACAGCCCGACACTGGTCACTTTTATGGCGCTGGTGAGGTGGGTGGATCCGGCCGCCTCGAACAAATTGGGCGCGGACATCGGGATGCCGCCGCCCGCGTCCTAGCCTGCGGACTCTATTTCGCCGCCAGCGCCGCTTCGATGGCCGTGGTCATATCCGTCGAATCCGGTTTCACCTTCGAATCGAACCGCTTGAGAATATTGCCGTGCCGGTCGGTGAGGAATTTGGTGAAATTCCACCGGATGTTCCCTGCCACTGGAGAACCCTTCCCGGCCAGCATGACGTAAAGCGGATGGCGGTTGTCGCCGTTGACTTCAATTTTGTCGAAAAGCGGGAAGGTGACGCTGTACTTTGACGAGCAGAACTGTTTGATCTCCGCGTCCGTGCCCGGTTCCTGGCCGCCAAACTGGTTGCAGGGAAACCCGAGAACGACCAGGCCCTGGCCCTTGTATTTTGAATACAACGCTTCCAGGGCCGCGTATTGCGGGGTGTAGCCGCACCGGGACGCCACGTTGACGATGAGCAGGACCTTTCCCTCGTAGGGCTTCAGCGTGGTGCGGTTGTCATCGATGTCCTTCAAAGGAATATCATAAATGGAATCCGCGGCGCCGGCGGAAAGCATCTGAACACAGGAAATCACGGCAAGACACACAAGGGTTTTCATGAAAGAAAGGATGACCCACGCCGGATCGCCTGTCAATCGCCCGGGTTCAATTTTGATCCAGGCAGTTTCTGACCATCTTGGCCAGTTTGCCGGACGGATACGGTTTTTGGAGAAAATTCACCCCTTCGATCAAGAACGGTTCCTCGCCGGTCTCCGCGCTGTAACCGCTGGTGTAGATCACTTTCAATTCGGGCTTTTCGGACTGCAATTGCCGGGCCAGTTGGCGGCCCGTCATGCCGTCGGGCATGACCAGATCGGTGAGGAGCAGGTGGATTTTCTCGAGGTTTTCCCGCCAGATCCCGAGCGCGGCTGCTCCGGATTCGGCCTGCAAGACGGTGTAGCCGCATCGCTGGAGCAGGTTGCCAACCAGAAGCCGGACGGGCAGATCGTCCTCGACCAGGAGAACGGTTTCCGTGCCGTGCGGCAGTTGCAGTTGGAGGGCGGGCGGTTTCTCCCCGGCGCGCGCGCCGGCTGCCGCCGGGAGGCAGATGCGGAACGTGGTGCCTTTGCCGGGTTCGCTGTCCACCGTGATCCATCCGCGATGCTGCCGGATGATGCCGTAAACGGTCGCCAGCCCGAGGCCCGTTCCTTTGCCGACGTCCTTCGTGGTAAAGAACGGCTCGAAGATGCGCGGCAGATTTTCCGGAGGGATTCCGCAGCCGGTGTCGCTGACCGACAGCCAGACTTGCGGACCGGGCGAGGCGTCGGGATTCAATTGTGCCTGGCGTTCATCCAGCGTTTCCGTGCCGGTGGCGATGGTGAGACGCCCGCCTCCAGGCATGGCGTCACGCGAGTTGATCGCGAGGTTCAGGACCACCTGTTCGATCATGCCGGCGTCCCCGAACACCGGCGGCAGCGAGGGCGCGAAATCGGAGCGGAGGGCGATGTCTTCGCCGAGAATGCGCTTGAGCATCCGGGTCATGCCTCCCACCACCTCGTTCAAGTCCAGGTTCACCGGTTGCATGATCTGTTTGCGGCTGAAGAGCAGCAACTGGCGGATCAAGCCGGCGGCGCGTTCCGCGGCGCGGATGATCTGGTGCGAACAGTCGGATTTTTCGGGGGGTTTCAATTGCGGGTTCAAAAGCAGGGACGCGCTGCCCTGGATCACCGTCAGAATATTGTTGAAATCATGCGCCACACCGCCCGCCAACTGGCCGATGGCCTCCATCTTCTGCGCCTGGCGCAGTTGCGTCTCGAGCGCGACTTCCTGGGTCACGTCGCGCTTCACGGCGACGTAATTGACAATCTTGCCGGCCGAATCTAAAACCGGTGAGATGATCATGTCTTCTTCGTAAAGAGCGCCGTTTTTCTTTTTGTTGAAGATCCGGCTGGTCCACACCTCGCCGCGGCTTATGGTCTCCCACAGATGCCGGTAAAAGGCCGCATCGTGTTTGCCGCTCCGGAGCATGCGCGCATTCTGGCCGATGACCTCATCCCGCGCATAACCTGTGATCTTTTCAAACGCGGGGTTCACGTAGGAAATGGCGCCGCCGGCGTCGGTGATCACGATGGCTTCAGCGGCCTGGTCCACCGCGGTCGCCAGCAGCATCTGGGCCTCCTCCGCGCGCTTGCGATCCGTGATGTCAATGGCGATGCCGATCAGGCCGGCCGGTTTGCCGTCCGGATCCAAAATCGGGGAATAAACCGTGTCGAAGATGACGCCCGGCAGTTCATTGATGGCGCGGGCGGGTTCGCCGGCCAGCGCCTTGCGAAGACTGTCGAGCACGGAAGGCGTGTCCCGGTACATCTCCAGCGCGGATTTGCCCACCACCTCGCCGGGCTCCAGACCGAGTTTGGCCAGAGCCTGCCCCTCCGACAGGCGGAAGACGCCGTCGCGATCCAGAATGAAAATAATGGCGGGCGCATTCTGCACCATTGTGCGGAGCCTAAGCTCGTTTTCGCGCGTGGCTTCCTCCGCGCGCCTGCGCTCGGTGATGTCGCGCACGAACGCCACGTGCAGTTCCGTCTCGCCAAACCAGATGTGTTTGGCGGACACCTCGACGGGAAACACGGTGCCGTCCTTGCGGCGGTGCAACGTCTCGATCTGGCGCGAGCCGACGCGCGGCTCCTTTTGGTACTGCTCCCAATCCGCCTCCCAACGTTCCTTGGGGTACACCGGATCGATGTCCCACAGGCGGAGCTTCAGCAGTTCCTCCCGGGTGTAACCCAGCGAACGACACGTCTGGTCGTTGACGTAGGTGAAGCCGGCGTCGCGGTTCATCCAGAAAACCGCGTCGGAGGCCTGCTCGATGGAGAAGCGGAACCCGCACAGTTCCTCCTCGTTCCGCCTGCGCCCGGTGATGTCGCGCACGACCGCCAGGACGCATTCCTGGCCTCCGATCCTGGAACTGCGGAGGGCCACTTCCACCCAGAACAACTCGCCGTTCTTTCGTTTCGCCTGCCATTCGAACATCTGCTGCTGTTCCTGCAGCGCCTTCCGGATGCGGCTCTCGGCCTCCGCCCGGGAGAAGGCCGGATCGTTGGAACTCAGGTCGCCGGCGTTGAGACCAATGACTTCCTGTTCCGAAGAGTATCCATACATTCGCAACATGGCTTGATTGACGCGCAGGATGCGGCCGGTCGCGGCGTCGTGGATGAAGATCGCATCGGCGGTGGCGTTGAAGACCTCGCGGTAATTACGTTCGCTTTCCCGTAAAACGGCTTCCGAACGTCGCAATCGATTCAGAAACCGCTGCATTAAAAACCACAGCAGCAACGCGGTGACGGCCACGAAAAGCCAGCCTTTATAAGTTTGCACGTGGCCGGCGGTGGCGGGATCGCGAACCTGCCAGGAAACAAGTTTGTCGGAGACGAGGATCCAAAGGGCGCCCGCCACTGCGTAGGTGAGGACAAGCTTCAGCGCGGGAAATCGGCCCCGCGACTCCGGCGGCAAGCTGCCGAATGCGTTTTCGCCCACCCCTTCATGCACGCCGCTTTGCTTGTCCTCGGACGTTTGCATAATATCCACCATTAATCCACCCCATCAACCTCCCGGAGAATGGCAAACAATCAGTGGGATGCGCCAGTGCAAACTTGCACTCGCGTTGCCCCCGGCATTTTGGATAAGCTCCCCACCTGATTTCGGCAGGGACAGCGCGCTGCGCCGTCCGGTCGTCGCAGCGCGACGACGCTGCCAGCCAGGCTTTAGATGATGACGTCGGCTCAAATCCGCCAGTCGTTTCTCGACTTCTTCAAGTCGAAGGAGCACACCCTCGTGCCCTCTTCGAGTCTCATGCCCGATTCGCCGAACCTGCTGTTCACGAACGCCGGCATGAACCAGTTCGTGCCTGTTTTCCTCGGCCAACGGAAGGCGGACGTGAGCAAATGGGCCGGAGCGGTTCCGGGGAGGGACACCCGGGCGGCCGACACGCAAAAGTGCATCCGCGCCGGAGGCAAACACAACGACCTCGAAGACGTCGGCCTGGACACCTATCATCACACCTTCTTCGAGATGCTCGGCAACTGGAGCTTCGGGGACTACTTCAAACGCGAGGCGATCGACTGGGCGTGGGAACTGGTCGCCGAAGTCTGGAAATTCCCGAAACACCGGCTCTACGTGACGGTTTACAATCCGGGCGACGGCGACCCGAGCGAACTGGACCGGGAAGCCTGGGATGTCTGGGCCGAAAAGTTCCGGGCCGCGGGATTGGAGCCGAAAGTCCACATCCTCTATGGCGGCAAGAAAGACAATTTCTGGATGATGGGCGATACGGGACCGTGCGGTCCGTGTTCGGAGATCCACGTGGATTTGACACCGGCCGGCGACACGCAGGGCTCGCTCGTCAACCAAGGCGACGCCCGGTGCATCGAGATTTGGAACCTGGTCTTCATCCAGTTCAACGCGAACCCGGACGGCAGCTTCTCGCCGCTCCCCGCGAAACACGTGGACACCGGCATGGGCTTCGAGCGGGTCACCTCGATCATCCAGGGCACGAATGGATTCAAGGACTTCGCCACCGCAAAGATTTCGAACTACGAAACCGACGTTTTTCGCCCGATCTTCGACGCTATCGGGAAGCTGAGCGGAAGGAAATATGGTTCGACGCTTCCCGGGGAGCACACGCGCCCTCGCGTGTCGCAATCGGCGCCCCCGTCGATTGCCCGTGAGGCGTCCGGCGTCAGTGAAGCGAAATACTCCCGCCGCAATCTCCCGCACTTCGAACGGCCATGGGCAAAATACATGGTGACGTTCTCCACTCGTGAGCGCCGTCAACTCACCACCGCCGAGCGCGACATGGTGCTCAAGAGTGTTCTCCATGCCCATGAGCACCGCCAGTATCTACTCTACGCCGCTTGCGTGATGCCCGACCATGTCCACCTTCTTTTCGAGCCGCAAATCAAGGAACAGGACAAAGAAGGCAATCCCGTGTTTTGGTCGTTAAACGAAATCCTCCAGGGCATCAAGTCTGCAAGCGCCCATAACATTAACAAGGCCTCCGGCAAGAAGGAGCACGTGTGGGAAAAAGAATCCATGGATCGAATGATTCGCGGTCAATCTGACCTGGAAGAGAAGTTTCATTACATCTGCCGGAATCCATGGGACGTGGGTGTTGTGCCGCAGACGGAGAATTATCCGTGGCTGTGGACTCCCGCGGGGAGCGCGCTTGCGGGCGGCTCTGGGGAGCACACGCGCCCTCGCGTGTTGCAATCGGCGCCCTCGCCGATTGCTTCCCCGCGCGCCGAAGATGCGGTTGGCGGGGCGCCAACCGCTGCACGCGAGGGCGCGTGCGCTCCCCGGGAAGCGGCTTCGCCGCTTCCGCAGTCCGAGCAGGAGAAGATTGACATCGCGTTTCGCGTCATTGCCGACCATATCCGCACCTTGAGCTTCGCGATTGCCGACGGCATCCAGCCGTCAAACGAAGGACGCGGCTATGTTTTGCGCCGCATCCTGCGCCGCGCCGTGCGCTATGGCCGCACGCTCGGCTTCCGGGAACCGTTTTTCTACAAGCTCGTGGATGTGCTCGCTGAGACGATGGGGGACGTCTTCCCCGAAATCCGCCAGAAAAAGGGGCACGTGCAGGAGGTTATTCGGACGGAGGAGGAGGCGTTTAATAAGACGTTGGATAATGGAATCAGAATTTTCGGAGAAACAGTTCAATGGGTTGGTGCAGCGAAGAAGGCGCAACACCAAACCCGAATGCATCTTCAGAATCTGCGGAACGGTTGGCCACATGGATATGTTGACGGTGCGACCTACACAACTTTGTTGGGCTTCGCTAGAGAAGTCGCTGAGGTTGCTGAACCGGTTGCGAAGTCTCCTGCTACTGCCGGCCTCATTCATTCTGCTCACGCCCGACTGCTGGGGATTTCAGACGAAGATGAAATCGCAGTGGCGAAGAAGCAGGGTCGTGTAGATCTGTCACATCTTCGCATCCTGCTTGAAGAGTTCGACAGATCTCTCGATATCGTTCTGCAAGTGCCAAAGAAAATTACAGGCAATACGGCGTTCGCGCTTTACGATACTTACGGATTTCCGCTCGACCTCACTGAGTTGATGGCGCGCGAAATTGGATTTGAGGTTGATGCGGTTGGCTTTGAAAAGCTGATGGAAGAGCAGCGCACCCGCGCCCGCGCAGCGCAGAAGAAGGAAGTCATTTCGCTGTCGCAGATCGAAACCACCACGCCCACGAAATTCGTCGGTTACGAAACGCTTTCAACTCAGGCCAAGGTTTTGGAGGTGGTGTCGCTCAAGGACAAGATGGCGGTGATCCTCGACACTTCCGCCTGCTACGCCGAGATGGGCGGTCAGGTTGGCGACACGGGCGAGTTGAGCGGCAGCGGCCGGCTCTGGCGCATTACCAACACGCAGAAGTCGGGGAACGCGTGGTTGCACTTTATTGAAGAGGGGAGCACACGCGCCTCGCGTGTTGCTGACCGCGCCCTCGCGGTCGGCGGGGAGCATACGCGCCCTCGCGTGTCGCAATCGGCGCCCTCGCCGATTGCTTCTGCACGCGTCGAAGATGCGGTTGGCGAGGCGCCAACCGCTGCACGCGAGGGCGCGTGCGCTCCCCCGGAAGCCGGTGCGCTCCCCATTCCAGGAAATGTCGTCACGCTCTCAGTGGACACCGCGCGCCGCAAGGCCATCCAGCGCCATCACACCGTCACCCACCTGCTGCACTGGGCGCTCCATGAAGTGGTGAGCCGGGACGCCTCGCAGAAAGGCTCGTTCGTCGGGCCGGACAAACTCACCTTCGATTTCAACTCGGCGCCGCTCACGCCGCAGCAGGTCGCCGCCGTGGAACAGCTCGTCAACGAACGCATCCTCGAAAACGCCGGCGTGAGCTGGACGGAAGTTCCCTACGCCGAGGTCAAATCCCGCAAGGATGTGATGCAATTCTTCGGCGACAAATACGGCGACGTCGTTCGTGTGGTCCAGGTCGGGGGCCACGCCGCGAAGCTGGACGGCTACTCGATGGAACTCTGCGGAGGCACCCATACGCGCGCGACGGGCGAGATCGGGCTGTTCCGCATCGTCGGAGAAAACGCGATTGCCGCCGGCGTCCGCCGCATCGAAGCCATTGCGGGCCTCGAGGCCTATCGCAAAGCCGCCGGCGAATTGCAGTTGATCAAGACGTTGGCCGGGCAGGTGAACTCACCCCTGCACGAACTCGAAAAGAGGATCGAATCGCTGCTCGAACACCAGAAAGCGATTGAGAAGCAGCTCAGGACCGCGCAGCAGCGGGACGCCGCCAACGCCGCCGTCAGTCTGCTGGAAAAGGCTCAGACCTTGAACGGCGTGCCCGCGATCATTCACAATCTCGGTTCCGCCGACGGTGATGCCGTCCAATCGGTGGCAGACTCGCTCAAGGGCAGGTTCAAAGGGGTCATCGTGCTCGGCGGGGTCGCGAACGGAGCCGTTGCTCTCGTCGCCGCTGTTTCGCCCGAGTTCACCGCGAAAGTGCAGGCCGGGAAAATCATTCAGCAGATCGCCCCGATCGTGGGCGGGAAGGGCGGCGGAAGACCCGACAACGCCCGCGGCGGCGGCAAGGACGCCGGCAAGCTGGAGGAGGCGCTGGCTAAAGCCCGGACCCTGCTCGGGTAACTCCCGGCGGCCTCTTACCGGTTCTTTGTCCTCCACTTCTGCGACATTCTGCGTGTTCTGCGGGCGTCGCCCCCTCCCATTAAGGTTGACGAATCCAGTGCGGCGTCCGCATCGTCTTTCTCGTTGACCATGATGGGCCGTTTGAAACAGCCGATTTGGATTGTTCCCTTGGCCATCGCCGGAATGGTGGCGGTGGTGGGCTGGTGGGGGAATGCGCGGCTTCGGCAGATCATCGAGGGGCAGGTCACGGCGGAGCTTGCGGCCACACTCAACGCGAACGTGACCTCGCTTGGAATCTGGACGACCAACCAGATGAAGCTCGCCAATTCCCTCGCCGAAGAGCCGGCCGTGCGCATGCTCGCGGTCCGGATTTTCCAGGCGCCGCCGTCCGAGAGAGGAAGGGCCGAACCCCCGCTGGAGATCGAGAGGTTCAGCGCCTATTTCCGGCCGCGGCTCAATCAGATGGGTTACGAAGTCGCCCAGTTGGTGAACACGAATTTCATCGTGGTGGCCACTTCCGGCCGTGGGCGAATGGGCAGGGGCATGCCGGTGTCCGAGACCCACACCAACAAGTTTGCCGAGCTGTTCGCCTCCCGGCAGCCGGTCATGATCACCCCTTTCAAACCCGGGCTCCTCGTGGAATGGCGGTCCGACGGCCCCGGCCCGGCCCAGCGGGGCACCAACGGGATCGCCCGCGGAAACCGATTTCCCAACGGCGGGCGGACGGGGCGTGGAGATGTCACCTTGATGCAGGTGGCCGCTCCGATCCGGGACGTGGAAGGAGGGGTCTGGGGCGCGCTGGCGTTGATCATCAACCCGGACAAGGAATTCACCCGGATTCTTTCGGTGGCGCGTTCCGGGGAATCGGGCGAAACCTATGCATTCGACCAGACCGGCCTTCTGATTTCGCGAAGCCGGTTTGACAATCAGCTTCGGGAATTGGGTCTGCTCGACAAGACCAATGCGAGCTCCGCCCTCAATCTTCACCTGCGCGATCCCGGCGGTGACCTGACGAAGGGCTTCAAGCCGCGCGACACGGACGCCGGCGCCCGGCCGCTGACCCGCATCGTCGCCAACGCCGTGGAGGGCGAGGACGGTGTGGACGCGACGCCGTCGCGCGACTACCGCGGCGTGACGGTGGTGGGTGCCTGGCGCTGGCTGCCGCAGCTCGGGTTCGGCGTGGCCACGCAGATCGACGCGGGCGAGGCCTACCGGCCGTTGCGCGTGTTGCAGTTGCTCTTCCTTATTCTGTTTCTCCTGCTCGTGCTCTGCGCGATGGGAATGTTCCTCTTTTCCTATGCCAACATCTCCTGGCGCCGCCGTCTGGGCGAAGCCGAGTTGAAATTGAAGCAACTCGGCCAATACACCATCGAGGAGAAAATCGGCGAAGGCGGCATGGGCGTCGTTTACCGCGCCCGCCACGCGCTCATGCGGCGCGAAACCGCCGTCAAACTCCTGCTGCCCGATCGCGCTGACCCGGCGTCGATCCAGCGGTTCGAACGCGAAGTGTGCCTCACCTGCCAGCTCACGCACCCCAACACGGTCCAGATTTACGATTACGGCTACACGCCCGACGGCGTCTTTTACTACGCCATGGAGTTGCTGCGCGGATTGAACCTGCACGAGCTGGTGGACCGATTCGGGCCGCCACCCGAGGCGCGGGTGATCCATATCCTGGCGCAGGTGTGCGAGTCGCTCGCCGAGGCGCATGCCCGCGGACTGGTCCACCGCGACATCAAACCGTCGAACATCTTCCTCTGCGAACGCGGCGGCGTGCCCGATTGCGTGAAGGTGCTCGACTTCGGCCTCGTCCGCGAATACGGCGGCGTGTCCGTCGATCCGATCCATCAGACCGGGAGGAATGTGCTGGAGGGCACGCCCTGGTACATGCCGCCCGAGACGCTCGAGGACTCGACCCGAAGCGATCCGCGCAGTGACATTTACGCCGTGGGTGCGCTCGGGTATTACTTGTTGACCGGGGACCATGTTTTTCCGTTTAAGTCCGCCCAGGAGATTTACGAAAAGCAACTGGCGGCCCCTCCGCCTCCGCCGAGCCGTCGCACATCCAACGAAGTCAGCGCCGAACTCGACCAGGTCCTCCTGAGCTGCCTGGAGAAGCAGCCGGACCGGCGCCCGGCTTCCGTGATCGAACTCCGGGCTCTGCTGCTGGCCACTCCACGGTCTTCGGATTGGACCCTGGAACTGCGGGCCGCCTGGTGGAAGGAATACGAGAGCCAACTGCAGACGGCGGCACCATCCGACAGTGCCGTTCCCAGCGACGCGACCGTCAGCGTCGATTTCGCCAGCAGGATCCAACAACCTTGATAAACCGGTCACTCGGGGTCAACTCGAGATGCGACCCCGCGTTTTCGCAATTGGCGGCATCATTGGGAATGGGCCAATGTGAGAGACATTGCGCTGAATGGCATTTTGTCTTTTCCGCCGAACAAGGTGCCGCTGGTGTTCACTCCCCCTTTGAAAAAGCCGCCGGTAAAATTGAGCGGCATCATAACGCGCTCGCGCTTGATGTCTTCAGCCGCCACGATTGGGCCATTAAGGTTGCCCGTGATAATGTAGTCGGTCGCCAGATTCAACTTGCGGCCGAGCCAACCACGATTCTGCTGAAAACGGCCCTTCGTGAGTTTGGCATCCCCAAGTGTCCCGGTCACGCTCCCGTCCGCATGAATGTCCACCTTTACGGGAAGATTTGTTTGATGGCACCAGGAAACAATAATCCGAGCGCTTCCTTCCCAATGACCAACCATTGCGGGTGTGACGACGCCGTCGGTTGCCCACGAACTCAAAGCCGTCAGCGCTATGGCAAGCGTTGCAATCAATCTTGTGATACGAGGCATTGTATTCATGCCCATGACTCTACCAAACAGTATGCGAACCGCGTAATTGAAATTCTTCTCCTGCGCATTGTGCTGCAACGGCGCCCAAAAAACATAGCTCAGTCACAGCCGGGCAGCCGGATAGCAGGGCTCATTCATGAAGGTGGCGATAACTGGGGACGAGCCGTCCCCACCCCTTCATGAATTGGCGCTGGCCGGCAGGTGGCGGCCAAAAAAAGGGCGTGGAGCCCCGGGGCCCCACGCTTGGTTTGAGAATGTTCGTTTAGTTGCGCTGGCTGTACTCGCGGCGTCCGGCGCCGCCGGACGGGCGTTCGGTCTTCGGGCGGGCCTCGTTGACCGTGAGGTTCCGACCATCGAGCGTGGAACCGTTGAGCGCGTCAACGGCCTTCTGCGCCTCTTCGGCCGAACTCATGGTTACGAAGCCGAAGCCGCGCGGACGGCCGGTTTCGCGGTCCGTCAACAGGTTGGCTTCGAGCACCGTGCCGTGGGCGGCGAAGGCGTCTTGCAGATCATTTTCGGTGGTGTTGAACGAAAGGTTCCCCACGAATAATTTGGTGTTCATGTGATGTTAAAGTGTCCTTAGTTTTACCCTGTTCTCTCCAAACTGTTCCCGACTTTCGGGTTTCAAATCATCACTGAACGAAGTTCAACTGAAGATTCACCATGTGCTGGAAGCGACAAGCTATCTATTAGACTGGCCTAAAATGGACCATCGCCGCCGGATTGCAAGCATTATCCGGGAAATCCTCCCGCCGCGGAAAACCTGGAAAAAGACCCACATTATGCTTGCCTGCCGGCCTTGGAGTGTGAAACTGGAGGCGTATGGGTGACAAATCACATAGTTCGCCGCGCCCTGGATTTCTTCCTGCATGAATAATTTCCAACCCGTGGGGGCTGATTGAGCCGCCCTTTCCCTTCGCGTTCATTTCGGTCCCGGGAACCCCTGCATCGTCGCAACGGGAAGATTCGTGCCCGGGAAGTCCGCGTGATTGATGAGACGAAGCAGCAATTGGGTGTCATGTCGCTCAATGAAGCGCTGCGACTGGCCCAGAACAAAGGCCTGGACCTGATCGAAATTGCGGCCAACGCCACACCGCCCGTGTGCCGCATCGTGAATTACGGCAAGTACCTCTACGAGGAAGCCAAGCGGAGCAAAGAATCCGCCGGCCGCCAGTCCGCGAGCCGGATGAAAGAGCTTCAAATCTCTCCCGCTATTGACCCTCACGATCTGGGGGTGAAGCTGAACCATGCCATCCAGTTCCTTTGCGATGACATGAAGGTCCGGGTCAAGCTGCGCTTCCGCGGGCGCCAGAAGGCGCACAAGGAGATCGGGTTTGATGTGGTGAACAAATTCGTCAAGGACCTCGCCCTTTACGGCCAGGCGGATTCGCCGCCCAAAATGTTGGGCGACCGCGACCTCAACGTCGTCCTCAGTCCGCTGCCCCGCAACAAGCGCGGCAAGAACCCGCGCGAAGCGCAGGCTCCGCAACCTCCGCAACCTCCGCACGCTCCGGAAACTCCGGCGGCCCCGATGGCGCCCTCCTGAGCCGGAACGATTCCGTTATTCTGGGGAGCGGACCCGCCTCGGGTGCGGTGGTGGGCGCCCTCGCCCACCACTTGGAGCCTCGGAGCCAGTCGCACCATTCAGTTCGTGCTGCTGCGATCGAACCGACCGGCGAAGGCGCCGGTTGGAGGAGGTCCTAACGCAATCACTAAGCGGTGACTGGCCGCACAGCTCAAAAGTGTTTGGCGAGACGCCAAACACTGCACGCGAGGACGCGTGCGCTCCCCCTTTTCAACTGAATCGTTCCGGCTGAGCGGTTTCGATGCGGTAGAGACCGCGAACTCGCGAACGGGGACAAAGGCAACGTGGTATTTTGACCCAGGCTGAAGGCTGAATGAACCTGGCGGCACTCTCCTGCACGGGTGGAATGCCGCCTCTTTCGTGAAGACCGGCCCGCGGGTTTATATCAGGCGGGCTCTTGATTCTCGGTGCTCAATTGCGTCCTGAGCGCGACGAGCATTTTGTCGAAGAACCCGGCGGATTCGGGGGTGGTGGTTACGGTGGAGTTAAAGTGGATGAGCGTGGGCAGGGAACGTTGCGTCGGAATGTCGTGATAAGGAAGAACGGCCTTGATCCCGCCGGCAGGTCCCAGCCGCGAGAAGGAATCCTGCACGTGAATCTGTTTCGTCAGGGTCATTCGATAGCCGAGTTTGGCCAGGAGATCCTCGTATGAATTCGAGCGGTTCACGGCTTCGAACAGGGCCTCCCGGCTGGCAGACAGGCTGTCGAGGATGGATTTGAGTCCGTTGAATGGTTCCCGGGAGAAAACGCGTTCGAAATTCTGCTGCCTCGGCCCCTGGCGCGCGTCAATTGATTGGTTTGGCATGGGAATGAGAACAAGCGGGCTTCGGTTTGCCGGAGTCCCGTCGCTCTGTTCAATCCATTGGGGCTGATTCCTACCGATTGGAGCGGCCTTCGCCGCCGTAACCGCGGCCGCCGCCGCCGGAACGTTCCTCTCGCGGGCGGGCTTCGTTGACCGTCAGCGCGCGGCCTTTCCAGTCCTTGCCATTCAAGGCCAGGATGGCGGCTTTGGCCCCTTCCTCGGTGTTCATGGTGGCGAAAGCGAACCCGCGAGCACGCCCGGTGACTTTATCTATGATGACATTGATCTCGTTCACGGGACCGTGCTTTGAAAGCATGTCGCGGAGGTCGGTTTCGGTGACGTCAAAGGAAAGATTCCCGACGTATAGTTTTGTGCTCATGATGGTTTTTAATCCAGACCTGCTGCTCTTTGCCAGACTGTTCCCGACGACCGGGTTTCAAATCATCACTGAACGATGTTCAACTGAAGATTCACCATGTGCTGGAAGCGACAAGCTTTTGTTGTGACAGAGGTAGAATCGACTATCCCCGCCAAATAGCAAGCGCCATTTGGACAAGTTCGCTCGCGGCTGAAGCGGCCGACCGCGCGGTCCCGGGGTCACGCGTCGGAATATCTTTCCCTCAACATGACCAGGAACCGGGCCGCCTTCTGTTTCCGGCGTTTCCGGGCGCTGGGCTTTTCGAAGCGCCGATGCAGGCGGACCTGGACCAACGTTTGTTCGCGGTCCAGTTTCTTTTTGAGCCGGCGGATTGCTTTTTCCACCGGTTCCCCTTTTCTCAGTTTAACTTCAGACATATCCAAGGCTCAGCTTGTAGCGCAGCAGATTGCGGCACGGCTCTTTGGTTTCTTTGGGCAAGGTCCGCCAGCCCTTGCACCGGATCTCGCCCTGGGCAATTTTGTGCCGATCGCTCACCGCCTGGGCGACTGCGCCGCTCAGATCGAAATCGCCGCCCACACATTCGTGGCTCGGGCATGCAAAGGAAAACACCGACTTGGCGTAATGAACGTTCACCCTGTATTTCAACTCGCCGCTCTTGGTGAGGCCGTCCGTGTCGAAGTACGCGAGATCCACCATCAGTGATTTCAGCTTCGGAAACTTTTCCGCGAGGCTGACCGAATTGTTCACCCGCTGGGTTTCGCTCAGGCGGTACTCCGCCCGGGGGGTTGTTTTTCGCCGATGCATCATGATTTAAATTGGAATTCAGCCGAACGAGAGAGGACACTCTGGAAGCTGCCCCAAAAGGCTTGGTCAAAATTCACAGGTAACATACTCCGGTCCGCGGAGCCTTTACAAGCCCAGAATGTGCGATTGAAGGCTCTCGATAAAAATTGCCTTGTCGCGCATTTGTGCGACTGTACAGGGTATTAAAGACCCCGTTAAGGTTCAAGACCGGCAAATCCTCATTGAAATCCGTTCACTGACGATTTGAAACCCGATATCCGGGAACAGTTCTGAAAGAGCGAACGGGTGTGATCCATCGAATGCTGAAAACACAGGTTATGAGTCAACAACCGATTTCCTCCTCACAACAGCCGCTGCCGGACACTTCCAGTTGGAAGCGCGTGGTGGCCCGATTTCAGCGGCCCGCACTGGGCCGGGCCCTCTGGCAGATAGTGAACACCCTGGTTCCTTACGCCGTCCTCTGGTACCTGATGTCCCTAAGCCTGGCGGTATCCTACTGGCTGACCGTGCCCCTGGCGATTCTCGCCGGCGGCTTTCTCGTCCGCGTCTTCATCATTTTTCATGACTGCGGTCACGGCTCCTTTTTCAAATCCAGAAGGGCCAACGACATCGTCGGGTTCATCACGGGCGTGTTGACCTTTACTCCGTACCATCATTGGCGGTGGGAACACGCGCTTCATCATTCGACCAGCGGCGATCTGGATCGGCGCGGGACTGGCGACGTGTGGACGTTGACGGTGCAGGAATACCTGGAAGCGTCCCGTTGGAAACGGTTCGCTTACCGGCTGGCCCGCAATCCGGTCGTGCTCTTTGTTGTGGCGCCCCTGTTCCTGTTCCTGATCAGGCAACGTTTTCCCTCGTCCAGGGCGGCCATGCGGGAACGGCATTCGGTGTATTTGACCAATCTGGGGATCCTTGGAATGGCGGTGGGCCTGGCATCCGTTTTCGGCCTCAAAGCCTATCTGATCATTCAGTTGACGATGTTGATGGTGGCCGGTTCCGCAGGGGTGTGGCTGTTTTACGTGCAGCATCAATTCGAGGGTGTTTACTGGAAACGCGGCGAGGAGTGGGATTACACGGCGGCGGCGCTGCAAGGGAGTTCGTTTTACAAACTGCCCGGAATCCTCCAATGGTTTTCCGGCAACATCGGGTTCCACCACATTCATCACCTGAGCCCCCGGATTCCCAATTATCACCTGGAACAGTGCCACAAAGCGGATCCGCTGTTTCAGGGAGTGAAACCCGTGACCCTGTTCTCCAGCCTGAAATCCTTCACGTTTCGCCTGTGGGACGAACAGCGGGGCAAGCTGGTGGGCTACCACCGGCTCAGGACCCTTCGAAGGCAGCGCGTCAAGCCGTTCTACCGTGACGCGCCGACGAGCCAGTGACGATCGTGCGCCGCCGCGCCCACGGTGGATCCATCGCTGAAATTGCCGGCGTGTTCCAGGCGTTGCGCAACTGTCCGGTTGGATCCCGGGGCGCCCGGAACGGCTGCGCTACTCCGCGCGGGGCAGGGTGAAGAAGAACGCGGCGCCTTTGCCGGGTTCGCTTTTGGCCCAGACTTTGCCGCCATGGCTCTGGACGATGTGTTTGACGATGGAAAGGCCCAGTCCCGTGCCGCCTTGTTCCCGCGACCGGGCCTTGTCCACCCGATAGAACCGCTCGAACACACGCTCCAACGCTTCGGCCGGAATTCCCGGTCCATCGTCCTGGACACACACCTCGAAAGTGTCGTCGTTGAGGGCCTTGCCGCTGACCGTGACGGAGCCCTCGAGCCGGCCATATTTGATCGCATTGTCCACCAGGTTGCCAAAGACCTGCTGGAGGCGGTCCGCGTCGGCCTGCACGGTCACTTCCGGCAGATGATTGGTCAGAGTCATCCGCTTTGCCCGGGCGCGGGCACTCAGGTCGCCGAGGGCTTTTTCCGCCATTTGCCGCAGGGCGATGTTCTGCAAATTCATCCGGACCCGGCCGGATTCCAGTTCGGAAATGGTGAGCAGATCCTCGATGAGAAACTGGAGCCGCTCGGAGTTGCGCTGGATGGTCTGCAGGAATTTCGTCTCGACTTCGGGATTGTCCTTGGCGCCGTCGAGCAGCGTTTCGACGTAGCCTTTGATGAGGGACAGGGGGGTGCGGAGTTCGTGGCTGACGTTGGCGACGAATTCCTGGCGCGCCCGCTCCAGTTGTTTGAGACGGGTAAGGTCGTGAACGACGAGGACGGTGCCGCGCTGCTTCCCGTTGGCGTCGGATATGGCGGCGGCATTGACCTGGAGCCAGCGTTCGGACAGGCCGGCCAGCCTGAGCTCGTGGCCGATCAGTTGCTTTTGCAGCGTGACGCTTTCGACCAGTGCCGCCAGTTCGGTCAGGCGCAGCGCTTCAACGATCGTTTTGCCCAGGACGGGGGTGGTGAGGCCGAACAGGTCGGAGAACGCGCGGTTGGCGAGCTGGATGCGGCCGTGTTCGTCGAGCAACAGCAACCCTTCGATCATGCTGTTGAACAGGGCCTCCTGCTGGGTTTGGATCTGGTGCGCAGCGCGTTCCTGGGATTCCTTGAGTTGTTCGATCGTGGCGCGCGAGGTTTCCTGCGCGCGGAGGAATGCGCGCCGCTGCCACAGGTGCACCACCGCTGCCAGGGCCATGAACGCCAGAACTGTTAGAATCGACCACACAAGGCAAAGGAACCCATCCGCGTCCGTTCAGCAGGAACCCTGAAACGCACAGCGCGGCGAAGCCGCAACCAAAGGAGCGCGGGTCTGGGACCCGCAGCGCATTGGACTCCCACGCAGCCCGGGGCGCTGGCGCAGGCTTTGAACGTCTCAGGCCTCGATGAAACGATAGCCGACGCCGCGCACGGTATCGAGAAATTTCGACGCCGGCCCGAGCTTCTCGCGCAGCCGCCGCATGTGCGTGTCCACGGTGCGGGTGTCAACCAGGCTGTTGTACTCCCAGACATCGCGGAGAAGTTGCTCGCGGGACTGGACGCGTCCGCGCCGTTGGGCCAGGACGGTCAGCAGCTTGAATTCGGTGGCGGTGAGGCCGATGGATTTGCCCCGCCAGCTTACGATGTGGCGCGGCACGTCCAGGTGCAAATCCCCGAAGTTGAGCTTGTCCTGGTCTTCCTTTGAAGTCCGGTCACGCTGGAGAAGTTTTTTGACACGCAACACGAGTTCGCGCGGACTGAAAGGTTTCGTGACATAATCGTCGGCGCCCAGCTCCAGGCCCAGAACACGGTCGATCTCCGCCGCCTTGGCCGTCAGCATCACGATGGGAATGGCGGCCGTGGCCGGATCGCGCCGCAACATTTTGCAGACTTCCAGCCCGTCCACTTCCGGCAGCATCAGGTCGAGGACAATCAAACTGGGTTGGGTCGTCCTCGCCTTGTTCAGCGCGTCGGCGCCATCGCCCGCCGTCACGACGGAGTAACCCGCCTGCCTCAAATTGAATTCAACCAGTTCGACTGCTTCCGGTTCATCGTCAACCACCAGAACTTTCAATCTCACAGCGGACTTCGATACCATGCCGATAGTTATGCGACAATGCCGGGCGTGTGACAAGCGTGTTACGATGCCGCGGCGGGAATGTGACTATGGCCCGGTCGTGGCGCCGGCGCGCGGCCTCCTAACAGGTTCTCCACCCGCAAGATCAGATTCTTCAGACTGAACGGCTTGGCCACGGAGTCGTCCGCGCCGCAACCCGGCCCCGCCAGCGGCCCGAGTTCGCCGGACAGGGCGGTGAGGAGTTATTGAGATGCACCCCCGCGGCGCATCGTTTGTGAACACATTTTGCTTGAGAATTTCGAAGGAGTGACGATAATAGAATCCTAGAGGCGCACGGAACGATTGAAGTGATTGCGCCGGTTCTTTGGAAAAAGGAATTTGATTGCCGAAGCCGGTCGGACCGGGTTCGAAGGTTTTCGGAATGAATTTCCCTGCCTACGCACGTGAACAGAAACTATGTCCTTGAACCGTAGTCAACAAATCAAGGAACCTTAGTTGTGGTTGTGGCCGACAGGCCTTTATTGGACGTCGAAAGCAACCCGGCGGGTTCCAACTGTTTCTAATAAGTTCAAAGGAACTGTTACTCACGGCACTGGCGGGGTTTTTTTTGCCCGCGCGTCCTGCGGAGGGACCGCGCGTCCAATGGATGCGGCCCGGGAGAGAAATCGAGCCGGACGCCGGTGTTACACCGGCTCTTTCAGTTGTGCCTCGTAACGATCGGCTTCCCGCTTCAGGGCCTCCATCTGGTTGAGCGCGGCGGTTTTGGCGCGTTGAAAGACGTCCGGCAGAAACACGTTGTTCAGCGCCGGCACACGCCTGGCCGGCGGAAGCTTCAGGATGTTCTGCGCCATGAGCTCGTGGAGCTGGCCCATCACCCACGCGGCTTTGTGCTCAGTCGGTTCATTGGCGTTGTGCTGGAAATAAATGCTTAGATTCCGTCCGGCACCGGAAGTCAGTTCCTCATCGGGCGCCTTGAGCAGACTGCCATCGAGACAGTCCGGAGGGGCATTGATGTAGCGGGGTTGGGCGAGTATTTCGCTCAACAGGGTGCGGTTCTCCGCCCGGTCGCAGAACGCGCAAGCTTCGATCAATGCTGCGATCAGTCGTTCGTGCTCGGTCGCGCGTTCCTCGGCGAAGTCGCGACGGACCATCAGGACTTTTTCCGGATGGAGCGGCGACAGGTTCGCGCTGGTGGCCACGCACACGCACGCCTGCGCATCGGCGGCCAGGGAGGTCCAGGGTTGGCCGGCGCAATAACCGTCGATGTAGCCCAGTTTGAGGGTGGGAAACATCTGCGCGGGGGGAAGCACGATGATGCGCACTTCGTTGTGCGGGATGATCCCGCCGGCTTTCAACCACTGGCGGAGCAGGAAATATTGCGGTGAGTGGGGAAACACGACGGCGAAGGTGTAGGTCCGGCGGCCCCAATCCCGGTAAACCAGGTCGCGCAGGGACTGCGCGTTGCGCACGCCTTCATTCCACAAGGAACGCGAGAGGGTGATCGCATTGCCCTGCAGACTCAGGACCAGGCCGCTCACACTCGGGCACTGGCCGGTCTCCAGTTCCAGATTCGTGATGAACGGCAGCGTGGCCGGAGCGTGCGCGGCCGTCAGTTCGCCATACGTCACCTTGTCGCGAATGGTGGCCCAGCGCGTTTCACGCTTCAATTCCACCTCCAGATCGTACCTCTGAAACAACCCCGACTCATGCGCGTAAACGAGGGGCGCGCAGTCGCTGTCGGGAATAAACCCGACCTGCAGGGGTTGGCATCGCTCCAAGATTTGAGGCAGCACGGCTGTGAATCTGTTCGTCATGCTCTATCGAAATTCAACGGCATGAGCGCAGAAATGCACCCCTCCGGATCCTTTTCTCGAGCCGCGCCAAGGCGAATCGCGGGTTCGGACCCGGTATGAACACTGCACGTCATTGATTTCAGGCTCATGCCGCTTCGCCTCCCAGCAAGAGGAATGCTGGACGCCGGTGATTCGGGCGGAGAATGCATGAAATATTTTCACGAAGTTGATGAAGCGCGGCGATTCGCATCGGAACGGCGGAATTCACGGGGTGGCGGGGTGGCGGAACGCGTTGCGAAAGGGCAACCCGCCAGGGAGGGCCCGGGTTCCCGGCTGATGCCTTCTGTTCAGGCTGGCAAGAAAGCGGTCAGGGTCCGCAAGGATGCCCATGAGCGCAACCTGCTGCCGCGTGATTGCGGCGTTCCGGTTGCTGTCGGAACAGCAGCTTCAGCCGCTGGCGGGCAGTCCATCTCGTAAACCTCCGAGGAGGAGCGTGGCGTTTACGCCGCTTCATCGTTCGCGAGCCCACAGGTCAATCATTTCGTCTCTGCCCGATCGGGAATGGGTAGCACGGGCCACTGGCCCGTCCCGTCCGGGCGACCCGCCGGACGGAATGGAGAGGGGCGTTCCAGTTGAAATTCAGGCCAAAGTGTCGCTGGTCGTCAAGCTCTCCCGGTCGGCGAGTCGCCGACCGGAACGGGCGGGTCGCTCGTTCCACCCATGTTCCAAAAGACTCTGAAGGCCGCGCTCCCGGGCAGGGTTAATTCATGAAGGTGGCGATATCGGGGCGGGGACGGCCTCGTCCCCGGTTCTCTGGAGTTTCAGCAATCTAACTGGGGACGAGCCGTCCCCACGCCCTCGTGAATTTGCCCTGGCTCCCGGGGGAGAAACCGTTTTTATTTTGGGCAAATCCCCGGCAAGCTGCTAACGTTTTTCCATGGCGCGTGATGACTTGTTTGCGGCTGAGGCGGCTTCCCAGCCCGATGCCACGCCGGAGTCCGGGCCCCGGCCGCGCCCACCCCTGGCCGCACGCATGAGGCCCCGCGACCTGGGCGAATTCGCCGGCCAATCTCATATCCTCGGCCCCGGTCAACTGCTGCGGCGCGCCATCGAAGCCGACCGCATCCAGTCGCTCATTTTCTACGGCCCGCCCGGCACGGGCAAAACGTCGCTGGCCCAGATCATCGCCCTGCAAACCAAAAGCAAGTTCGAGCGCCTCAGCGGAGTCGAGTCCAACGTCGCCGACATGCGCCGCGTCCTGTCCGCAGCCGCAAACCGCCTCGAGAACACCGGGCAGGCCACCATCCTCTTCATCGACGAAATCCACCGGTTCAACAAAGCCCAGCAGGACGTGCTGCTGCCCGATGTCGAGAGCGGCGTGATCCGTCTCATCGGCGCGACGACGCACAATCCGTTTTTCTTCGTCAATTCGCCGCTCGTTTCGCGGTCCCAGATTTTTGAATTGCGGCCGCTGGCGGAGGACGAGCTTTATGCATTGCTCCAGCGCGCCCTGGTTGACACCGATCGCGGCCTCGGCTGGATGAAGATTCAGGCGGAGGAACCGGCCTTGCGCCATCTCGCCAAGCTTTCCGACGGCGACGCCCGCAAAGCGCTCAACTCGCTGGAAATCGCCGCGCTGACCACGGCGCCGGACTCGACCGGGATCGTCCGCATCGACCTTGCTGTGGCCGAGCAAAGCATCCAGAAGAAGGCGGTGGTGTACGACGATGAAGACGCGCATTACGACACGATTTCGGCCTTCATCAAGTCGATGCGCGGCAGCGATCCGGACGCAACGCTCTACTGGCTGGCCAAGATGATTCATGCCGGAGAAGACCCGCGATTCATCGCGCGGCGGATCGTGATCCATGCGGCCGAAGACGTCGGCCTGGCCGATCCGATGGCGCTGGTGCTGGCCAACGCGGCGTTCCAGGCGGCGGAATTCATCGGCTGGCCCGAGGCGCGGATCCCGCTCGCCGAGGCGGCCATTTACATCGCCACGGCGAACAAGAGCAACTCAGTCGTCATGGCCATCGATGGCGCCATGAAGGATGTGGAGTCTGGCCGCACCCTGGCGGTGCCGGAGCATTTGCGCGATGCGAGTTACAAGGGCGCGAAGCGGCTGGGACATGGCCAGGGCTATGAGTACGCGCACGATCATCCGGAGCATTTCGTGGCGCAGGATTACCTCGGCGCGGACAAGCGCTATTACGAACCGACCGAGCAGGGTGTGGAGAAGAAGATCAAGGAGCGGGTGGAGAAGTGGCGGCGACAATTTGATGAAATGAGAAAGCAGAGCAAGTAGCCGCATTTGTGAAAATGCGGTTCTTTGCCTGGGATGATCCGCGCTTTCACAAGCGCGGCTACGGGGGGGGGCAGGGCACTGTTGCAAACCGGCTTCTGCTATGGTTATTTCGTGGAGTTGAAACTCAGAGATTCCAAGTCCAGCCTCCGCCGGCGAGTTCGCGCTTCCCTGAATACCATGACACCGGCAGTGCGCGCCAAGGCTTCGGCACAGGCTTGCGCGTTGCTTGAAAAGCAGGCCGTGTGGCGGAAGGCGGAGTCGATCTTCTTCTACTCGCCTCTGCCGGAGGAGTTGGATATCTGGAGACTGTTGAAAGACTCTCTGGCGGCGGGAAAAACGGTTGCGCTGCCACGGTTCGATCCCGGCTCCAACAACTACGTCGCCTGCCGCGTTCAGAACCTTGACGGCGACGTTCTCACGGGGCGGTTCGGAATTCGTGAACCGGCCGAACGGTGTCATCTCGTGGAATCAGCCCGGCTGGATTTAACCCTCGTGCCGGGGCTGGCGTTTGATTTGCACGGTCGCCGGTTGGGCAGGGGAAAGGGATATTACGATCGATTGCTGGCGGCTGTTGGGGGCATCACCTGCGGAGTGGCATTCGATGAACAAATTCTGGATGAAATCCCCGTCGAGCCGCATGACGTGCGCGTCCACTGCATCCTGACGCCGACGCGTTGGATGGAGCGGTGACAGCCATTGGAACCACGGAGGAATACGGATTCAGGAAAGAGGGATTTATCCACCAATTACGCCAATGATCGCGAATGGAATTTTCCTGGTTCTGATTCGCGGGGCATCGTGAAATTCGCGGATAGATTTCTTCCCGACATCAGCGGCACAATTCTGTCCTGCTGCACAGAGAGGAATGGAGCCGCCCCAAAGGCTAATGGCCCTCGTTCATCGAACTGGGGAGCGATCCGGTTTCCCAATCCTGGGGTGAATTCCACGGCCGGGACGACAGGTTTTCCGATTCGGTCGAGCTGCAGCCGATGGCGGTCAGCGTGAGCGCCACCAGCAACACCAGCAATGCCCACCTGGACCTGGAGAAAAGTTGCGTCACGAGGAAGCGGGATGTGCGGGGATGACCTGGTCGCCTTCCAGGACTTCGCCCAATTTCCATCCGGGCATGACATTGGCGATGGCCCGATCCTTTTGGATGCTGCGGACGATCACTTTGGCCACGAGTTTTCCGCCGCGGTTCACCAGCAATTCCCCGTCGGTCTTGACCCCTTGTTCCTCGCCGATGTTCAACACCACGAAGTCCCATTTCGGATCCGAGACCAGGATTTTGCCGCTGAGGGTTGCGGGCAGGTAAACCACGATATTGCTTCCCTCATACTTCGCCAATTCGTAGGTGAGCCGCTCGATTTTTCTCGCCAGTATTTTGTTCTCAGTCTGCATGGCCGCCACGCCGTCCTGGGCCTGCTTGAGAGTTTTGCCGAGGTTCAAGACCTGTTCCGCGGTGTACCCGGTGGTCTTGTAAGCCGCGAGATCAGCCTGGGCGTCGTCGCGATCCTTCTTCGCTTTTGTGAGCTCATCCGAAAGTTGCCCGGCCCGCTTGGTCTGAACGGCGGCGTCGGCGACGGCTTTGTCCCTCTCCGCGGAGGTGGCCTCCAGCGTCTTTTGGGTTTCGGCCAGCTCCGTCCTGGTCTTGGTCAGATCGCTTTTGGATTTCGCCAAATCACTTTGGGTGGTGGCCAGCGTCGTCCTGGTGTTGGACAGATCGGTTTGAAGCGCGGTGATTTTATCGCGGACGACGACGAAATTGAGAGCCCCGACGGCCAGCCCGGCAACAATGGCGACGATTAAACTGATTCGAATCAACATGGTATGGTTTTCTATCGATTCAACTGACCGGAATAGCCTAGTCGCTGGGCGGAAAGGTGTCAACGCCCGTTTGAATTTCTGTCGTTAGAATTTCGTGCAATATCGGGGTGGGGACGGTGCGTCCCCAGTGAGAATGCAGAACCTCAAAGGATCCCGGGGACGAGCCGTCCCCACGCCGGCATGAATTGGCCTTGCGCGCCCCTTCCGCCGTTGCCTCCCGGCGGATTTGCACTATCTTTCGCTCCGATGAAATATCGTCGCTTCGGTCGCAGCGAACTGTCCATGCCGGTTTTTTCCTGTGGCGGCATGCGCTATCAATTCAAATGGCAGGATGTGGATCCCGGGGAAATTCCGCCGGAGAACCAGCGGAACATCGAGGAAACCATTCATCGCGCGCTGGCGCTCGGCATCCACCACATCGAAACCGCACGCGGTTACGGCTCGTCGGAGATGCAACTGGGCCGGGTCCTCGCCGCGGTGCCGCGAGAGAAGATCATCGTGCAAACGAAGGTCGGTCCCAGGGCCGACGCCCGGGAATTCATCGAGACGTTCGGCACGTCCATGAAACACCTGGGGTTGGATCACGTGGACCTGCTGGCCTTGCACGGGATCAACAACCGGGAACTGCTGGACTGGTCTTTGAAGAAAAACGGCTGCCTGGCGGCGGCGCGGCAGTTGCAGAGGGAGGGCCGCGCCCGGTTCATCGGCTTTTCCACGCATGCGACCTCCGACATCATTCTGGACGGGGTCAACACCGGCGAGTTCGACTACGTCAACCTGCATTGGTATTTCGTCAATGACCTGAACTGGCCGGCGATCGAGGCCGCCCGCGCCCTGGACATGGGCGTGTTCATCATCAGCCCGAACGACAAGGGCGGGAAGCTTTACGAGCCCACACAGAAGTTGAGGGAACTTTGCGCCCCGCTGACGCCGATGCAGTTCAACGACCTTTACTGCCTGACGCGGTCCCAGGTGCACACCCTGAGCTGCGGCGCGAGCCGTCCGGGCGATTTCGACGAGCACATCGGCGCGCTCGAATACTATGATCGAATCCCGGAGACGATTGCGCCGATCGAGCGGCGGTTGCGCGGGGAGATGGACCGGGTGCTGGGGGTGGACTGGTGCCGCCGCTGGTTCGAGGGCGTGCCCGACTACGTGAACGTCCCCGGACAGGTCAACATCATGGAGATCCTGCGGCTATGGACGTATGCGAAGCCGCTGGATCTGGCGTCGTGGGCGAAGATGCGGTACAACCTGCTCGGGCAGGGCGACCACTGGTTTCCGGGTGAAAACGCATCGAAAACGGGGGAATTGGCATTGGGCGGCTGTCTTGGCCGCAGCCCGTTTGCTGGGCGTATCCCGGCGATTTTAGAGGAGGCTCACCGGCTCTATTTCGAGAAGCCGGTCAAGCGGCTGAGCGCGACCTGACCCCCTGAAAATGCCGGGCTACTGCTTGCTGTTCGACCCGCTTGTTTTCTCGTCCGTCTTGGGCGTGTCGATCGGCGCGCCGGTGTTCAGTTGCGCAATCACGGCATCCGTCAGGTCATTCCGATCCTCCGAATAGAGGACGCCGGGCGTATAATAGGGGCCGGACGGATCGGGCGCATAGGTCTGGGCGGCCGAGTCGATGACCAGCGAATAGCCTCCGGATTTGGCTTTGCTGATGATGGCCTGCTTGATTTCCTCGAGGATATTCTTCCGCATGCGGGCTTTTTGTTCGTTCAGCGAGACATTGCTCTGACGGTCGAACTGGGCGATGCTGTCTTCGGTACTCTTCAGCTCCTTCAACTTGTCTTCCGCCGCCTGCTTGCGCCGGTCGCGTTCCTCGGCGGAGACGGCCTGGTTGTTGGCGTCCTCGAGCAGCTTTTGATATTCATCCTTGGACTTCTTCCAGCCGTCGATCATTTCGTTGCGCGACTTCTCCATCTCGCCCGCCCGGTCCTTGAGCGCGGCGGTGGCCTGCTCGGTTTTCCAGTATTTGTCGAACACCTTGGGCAGGTTCACGGTGGCGATCCGGGTTTGGGCAAACGCCGTCCCGCCCAGCATCGCGAAGAGCAGGGCGACCGGCACCAGTTTTTTTAAACAGGTCATCATAAAATTAGAAAACCAAAACTTGCAATAAAGACAATCCTTCCCCGCAAACGTTCACACGATCATGGCCCCGCCGCTGAATTCGTGAAGTCGATTCTCGCCACGAATGCATCGGGGTAGAGCGTGCTGCCATGAAATTTGGAGGTGCCGACTGCCGGGAATTTCGCGGAGCTGGTGGTGCCCACGATGTAGGCGATGACATTGGTGGAGCTGGTGGTATCCAGCGCGATGCCGTTGGCCTGGTCGTTTCCGGGGCCGCCGAGGTAAGCCGCGAAGGAACTCGCGCCTTGCGGATCCAACTGCACGATGAAGACGTCCCTGGATGCGATTGCGAGCAGGCTGTTGTTCGTTGCGGAGAACCCGGCCGGCATCGGGGCGTTCGTGGGGATGTCCGCAAAATTCGTGTGCGACGCGGTGAAGCCCACGATGTAAGCAAATTGATTCGCATCGACGGCGATTCCAAGGCCTTGATCATTGCGCTTGCCGCCGAAAACGACGGAATAGCCGCCATTGGTGATGCTGCCATCCGGATTGAAACGGGTGACGAAAACGTCGGAGTTGAGATTGGTCGGGTTTGTCCATTGCGAGAAATTCGTCAACGTGACGGGGAAATTCGTGGAATACGTAAAGCCGGTGACATACGCGTTCATCGAGGAGTCCACCGCGACGGACGTGGCGACGTCTTTGCCTTTGGCTCCCAGGTAGGTGGAGTAAACCAGATTGCTGCCTTCCGCGGACAGTTTGCTGATGAATGCATCGGGGATCAGCGTGGAGTTGGTCCCGTTGTGGAGGTTTTTCGCAATGGCGTTGGTGACCGGGAAACTGGCGGAAGTGGTCATCCCGACGACATAGGCGCAGTTGGAGGCATCCACGGCAATACCCTGTCCGATGTTCTCATTCCCGCCGCCCAGAAAGGTGGAATAATCGAGCCCGGTTCCTTGGGCATTGATCCGGGTGACGAACGCATCGCCGAACCCCTGGAAGACGCCGCCGTCATAATTTGCCAGGTAATTAGTGACCCCATACGTGATCACCCCGTTCACATTGGTCGGGTAGGCGACCAAAACGTTCCGGTAGAAGCCTCGCAAGGCGTGCTTCGTGGGGAAATTCGAAGATTCGGTCAGCCCGGTCACATACGCCCGGCTCAGGTTATCCACGGCAATCGCCAAACCCACGTCGCGGCCCATGCCACCGAGATACGTCGAATAGACGATCTTGCCGTCCGCATTGAGCTTGGTCACGAAGGCGTCGATGGGATAAACGCCCTGGGGATTCAGGTTGATCCCCTGGATGTGGTGTTGATAGGCGTTGGTGGGGAAGACGGGGAAATTCGGCGAGTCCGTATAGCCGGTCACATATGCGGCGCCGTTGGTATCGACGGCAATGGCGAACGCCGCATCTTCTCCGCTCCCGCCGAGGTAGGTGAGGTACTTCAAATTCGTCGTGCCATTCCCGAATTCTGCCACAAAACCGTCGCCGAAAACATAATTGCCTCCCTGGTATTTGGGTCTGATCGCTCCACTCGTGGTCGGCAGATTGGGCGACAGGGTCTCGCCGGCGACCCAGACGTTGCCGCTCGGGTCCACCGCAACGCCCCAACCCCTGTCGATATAGGAACCGCCGATAAAATCGGAAAAGGTGAGTGTCGGGTCGATCACCAGCGGCAGTGTGTGATCGTATTCTCCCACCCAAAACCCGGCGAGCGCGTTGCCCTTCAGGCGATAGCCTCCTTTGATCTGCTTTCGAGTCCCATTCATAACCTGGTAAATGGCCGGTGCGTGCTCTTGAATCTCCTGGCCGCCGGCCCGCAGCGCCAGGTTTCCGGCCGCGTCCATGCCCACGCTGTCCGCACCTTCGATGCGGATCGATATCCGGTCCGGCCTGGCGTTGGGATCGAGGACGAAGTCATATTCGAGGCGCGCCGATTCATCCGCGTAATACACCAGGTGAATGCCGGGGTAGATCCGGTCGATGCGGACTTTGGAAAACAAGGGAACGCCGGTGCGCCATTGGGCGGGGTCGTTGCCGATGAAATAATTGGCCTTGGCGGGCAATTCATCGAGCCCCAAGGCCGTGGCTTGCGGGTTCGCATTCTCGAGCCGGAATCGGACGGAAAGGGTCTCATGAATGCCGCCCGCGCGGGACAAAACCTGTTCCGATGGCGAGGCCGGGGAGGAGGTGTCCCGTTTGCCGAGAATCAGAACCGCTTCCGTCGGCGCGATCAGGACATCACACTGGCGCCCGCGGGCGACAAACCGGACGTCGCCCTCCACCTGGCCGCGGTTGGCTTCGAAGTAAAGCGGCGAACCGGCGGGCATCCGCGCGGGCATCGCCGGGTCCGGATCTCGTTCCGCGGCATGAGCCGGTGCGGCGTTCAGGCCGACCACGGCGGACAGCGCCACGAGTAGCGCCAGGCGAAACACCCGGGACGCGGCCGTCTCCGCCGATTTGGGTTGGGGCCCCCGACCTGTAATTCCAGAGAAACCGCACGCGCTGACGTCTGACACTTTCATATTAAAACGGTCGTGAATAGCCCACACCAAATTGGAACTGGCCCGAACCGGTGTTGTATTGATCGTGATGGATGGGGATGCCGTAGTCCAGCCGCAGCGGTCCGATGGGCAGATTCAGGCGCAGGCCGAGGCCCCAGTTGTCATCGAAGCCGGACCCGTGGAACGAGTACGGCTGGAGCAGCACGGCGCCGATGTCATAAAACACCGCGAAGCGCAGCCGGTCGATGATCGGAACGCTGTATTCGGCCGACCCAAACCAGTAGGTGTCGCCGCCGATGGGTTCGGTGGAGGCGATGACGGCCCCCGGATCCACCTCGCGCGGGCTGATGCTGTGGTAATGGAATCCGCGGAGCGAATAGAGGCCGCCCAGATAGAAGCGATCGTAGAAAGGCACGGAAGCGGTCGAGCCATAGGAGTCCGCCACGCCGGTGCCTCCCAGCAATTCGAGCACGTGTCCGGGATAGAATCCTTTGAAATACCAGTGGGTTTTCAGCTCCAGCTTGTAATAGTCCTTGTCGCCGCCGAACGGTCCGGCCACCTCCGCCGACAGCTCGGTGCGCTGGCCCTTGTCCGGGAGGAGAACGCCGTTGCGGGTGTCGTAGGCGAGCGACGCGTACAACTTGGAGATGATGTTATAACCGCTCTGATCGAGCAGCGCCTGGGGCACGGTGAGCGGGAGCAGGCCGGGAATCAATACTCCAGGCTTCGAGGCGCCGGTCGGAATCGCCACCTCCTGGTTGAAGAGAATGCCGATGTCCTCGAGGCTGTACCCCACGCTGCCGATCAGAAAGTCGCTTCCCAATGCGCGGCTCAGGCCGACGCGCAGGCCCGCGTCCACTTCGTAGTAAAGGTTGTTGAGACTCAAATAATCCAGGTTCCGGTAGAACAGATTGATGTCGAGCGCCAGCTTGCGCTGCAGGAACCAGGGCTCGACAAATTCCAGTTCGTAGTCCTGCCGCTCCGTTCCCAACTGCGCGCGCAGGCGGATTTTCTGTCCCCCGCCGGTGAAGGTCGGCGGGTGAAACAGATCGAAATTCCCCTGAGTGACCTCGGCAAAGCCCACCAGCGCATCCACCGAGCTGAACCCCGCGCCCACGGTCAGATTGCCCGTGTTTTTTTCTTCCACACCCACGATCAGGTCCTTCCGGTTCGGAACATCGGTCGGTTCGGGCCGCGTGTCCACTTTTTCGAAGTACTGCAGTCCTTCGAGGCGTTGTTTGCTCACGTTGACGCGGACCATGTCGAACACTTCGCCCGGTGACACCGCCAGCTCGCGCCGGATGACCCGGTCTTTGGTCTTGGTGTTGCCGCGGATCTCGATCTTTTCGATGTACGATTTCTGCCCCTCTTCAATCTTGAACTCGAGGTCCATCGTGCCCGTCTCAGTGTTGGGGATGCGCTCGACGATCAGGTTGCGCGCGGAGGCCGCATCGATGTAACCGCGCGACCCGTAAAAATCCTCGACCTGCTTTTCGTCGTCGCTCATTCCCTTGGGCGTGAAGATGTCGCCCGCGTCCATCTTCAGGCCGTTCGGGCCGAGCTTGGCTTTCTTGGCGATGACACCGGCCGGCTGCATGCCCCGCAACGCGGCGGCGATGGCCGCGGCGCTGAATATTTTGTTTCCGGTGAATTTGACCGATCCCACCGTGTATTGGCGCCCCTCGTAGATGATGAACACGATCACCATCGACTTGGCCGTCGGATGTTCGAACTGGACCTCCTTGATCTCAAAATCGATGTAGCCCTTCTCGCGGTAGAAATCAGCCAGCTTCTCCTTGTCGTCGTCGAACTGGTCGTCCTTGAACACGCCGCTGCCTGTGATCCAGGAGAACATCCAGTGCCGGCGGGTCTTGATCGCTCCGCGCAGTTTCTTCTCAGGAACTGCGTTCGCCCCGACAAATTCCACGTCCGTGATCCGGATTTTCTTGCTCTCGGTGATTTCGAACGTCGCGGTGCCCCGGCCCGCGCTTTCGTCGATGCTCAGGACATACTTCACCTGCGTGCCCGGGTAGCCCGCCTTCTGGTACATCTGCTGGATCGCCTGGCTGTCCGTGAACAGTTTTCGTTCGTCCAGGGGTTCGCCGACGGCCGACGTCAGCTTTTTCCGGAGCTTGGAGTCCTTGTAGATCGAATTCCCCTGGAATTTGATTTCCGCCAGCCGCGGCTTGCCCTGCAGGACGTACGTCAGCACCACCCCGTCGGACGTGGTCTGTTCCGTCACCTGGATGTTGTAGAAAAGGCCGGTCCCGTAAAGGCTCCGCACGTCGTCATCCACCGCCGCGGCCCGGTAGGGATCCCCGGGCTTCACCCGGATGTTGGCGCGGATCAACTCGTCGTTCGCCGTCGCCGGGCCGACGTGTTTCAGCTCGATTTTCGCCACATTGGGCGGCGACAGTTGGCCCGAGGCGACGGGGAGCCAGGCCAAAAGGAGCAATCCCCCGCACAGGCGAAACATTAATTTCATCTTGGTCAGTTCGGCACGTCGTCGTCGCTCACTTTGGCTGCGCCTTCAAATCGCGTGTAGGATTTCAGGAACGTCAGGGCCACATCGCCGGTCGGCCCGTTGCGTTGCTTGGCAATCAGCAGATTCACCGGGACGGCTTCCTGCTCGCCCCCCCCGGCGTCCGCGCCTTCGTCCTCGTCGCTGCTTGGCTTGTAAAGCAGACCGACGACGTCCGCATCCTGTTCGATCGCGCCGGACTCGCGGAGGTCCGACAACCGCGGTTTGCGGTTTTTCTCCCGCTCCAGCTCCCGGTTCAACTGGCTGAGGACGATGATCGGAAGGTTCAATTCCTTCGCCAACGCCTTGATGCCGTTGGAAATATCGGCGATTTCCTGCTGCCGGTTTTCGGCACGCCGCGCAGTAGAATGGAGCAGTTGGAGGTAGTCAACCACAAAGAGCTTGATGCCGTACTGCTGCGCCATGCGGCGCGCCTTGGCGCGCAGTTGAAGGATCGAGAGCCCCGCCGTGTCGTCGATGAACAGCGGCGCGCCCGCCAGCTTGCCCGCCGCGCCGGTGAGCTTCGGAAAATCCCGCTCCGCCAGGAACCCGTCGCGCACGCTGCGCAGGTTCACCCGCGAGCGCGAGCACAATATGCGCAACACGAGCGACTCCGCCGTCATCTCCAGGCTGAACACCCCCACCGGCAGCCGCTCGTCGATGGCGACGTGCTCGGCGATGTTCATGGCCAGCGAGGTTTTTCCCATGCTGGGCCGCGCCGCGATGACGATCATTTCGCCCGCGTGGAAACCGCTCGTCATTTTGTCCAGGTCCGTGAAGCCGGTGCCCACGCCCGTGAGCATGCCCTGCCGCTGATGAAAATCCTCGATGGTGTTGATGGCCTTCTTGACTAGGTCCTTGATCAGGGTCGAGTGGCTCTGCACGCGGTCTTCACTGATCCGCAGAATATCGCGCTCAACCTCATCCATCAGCGCGTCCACCTCCCCCTCGTAGTCGTACACGCGGCCCACCACGTCCGTGCAGGTGCGGATCATTTTCCGGAGCAGATACTTCTCCCGCACGATCTCCATGTAATAACTCAGGTTCGCCGCCGACGGCACGGCGTCCGGCAGCGTGGCCAGGTAGGCGATGCCCCCCACTTCCTCGAGGATCTGCTTGTCCTTGAGCCGCTGTTGGAGCGTGACGAGGTCGATCGCCTCGCGCTTGTCGTACATTTCCGCCAGCACGGTGTAAATCGTCTGGTGCCGCAGATCGTAGAACTCTTCCGCGCCCCGCTTGAAAGTCTCGATGCACTCGCCCATGCAGTCGTTGGGGGAGAGCAAGACGCAGCCGAGCACCCCTTGCTCCGCTTCCGGCGAATGCGGGGGCAGGCGGTCGAGTTTCATCGCTTCGGCATCGGCCGGTTTCCGGCGGCGCCCGCGCTTCAGGTCGGCGCCCGCGGCGGCGCCTTCATCAGTGACAGAATCAATCATGCGGTAACCAGATAGAAAAACTTCCAGCGACTCAAATACGAACTGTTTTTTATTGATAACAGGATGTTCACAAAAGCACAAAGGAAACGCGCGGCTCCGGGTTTTTTTCGGGCGCATCCTGACACTGCCCCCGATTGCAAACGGGCCGGAACGATGCCGTTGGAATTGGGGAGCACACGCGTCCTCGCGTGTTCCGACCGGCGTCTCGCCGGTCGGAGGAGGGCGTAACGCGATCCTAAACGGTGACCGGCCGCACGGCTCAAGAGTGGTTGGCGAGACGCCAACCCCTGCACGCGAGGACGCGTGCGCTCCCCTGCGACTGAATAGAAGGCTGCGCGCCGGGAGCAGTGCGCGAAATGCGCCCTGTTTTTTCCGTGGAGCGGAGAGGAACGGGTCATTCTCCGGGACGCAGGCTATGTTTCGACGAGGACAAGATAGGGGCAGGGTCGGACAGAATTTGACAAGCCGGCCGGCCCGGATTCGGGCTTGGCTATCGGTGGCTCCGTCATTACAGTCTGGTCCGCGATGCGGATGGGCGGAGAACGACCGCCGAATGAGATGAGCCGAACGACCCAATCCTCCTATGAAAGAGTACCAACCTGGTGAGATTCGAAACTTCGCAGTCGTGGGACACGCTTCCTCGGGAAAAACCATGCTCGGCGAAGCCATGCTCGCCTGCGCCGGCGTCATCAACCGGATGGGCACCATCGCCGCCGGCAGCACCGTTTCCGATTATCACGACAGCGAAAAGCACCGCCAGATTTCCGTGTCCGCCTCGCTTCTCCACCTCGAATGGCTGAACAGGAAATTCAACGTGATCGACTGCCCCGGTTACGCGGATTTCATCAGCGAAGGCCTCGGCGCGCTGCGCGTCGGTGACTTCGCCCTGGTGGTCGTCCACGCCAACCACGGCGCCGGCGTCGGGACCGGCGCGGTCTGGAAATACGCGACGGAATACGGCATCCCGAAAATGGTCGTCGTCAATGCCTTTGACAAGGACGAGAGCGATTTCGAGAAGGTCCTGGGCCAGGTCCGCGGGCAGTTCGGCGACCGCGTGTTTCCCCTGACCATCCCGATCAACCCCGGGCCCGGGTTCAACCAGGTGCTCGACGTGCTCCGCAGTGAAATCATCACCTTCGCGGGTGACAAGAGCGGCAAGTTCACCGAGGCGCCCGCCACCGGCGAATGGGCCGCGCGGGTCGAGCAGTTGCACAAGCAGCTCATCGAGTTCATCGCCGAGTCCGATGACACCCTGCTGGAGAAGTTCTTCGCGCAAGGCAGCCTGTCGGAGGAGGAAATGCGCGGCGGCATCCATGCCGCCGTCCAGAAACAGTCCTTCGTCCCGCTGTTCGCCGTGTCGGCCGAAAACAACATCGGCGTCGCCCGGCTCATGGATTTCATCGCGAAATACGGCTCCTCGCCCGTGGACCGCGCCAAGGTCAAGGCCAACAACGGAGAAGGCAATGAGGTGGAGCTGTCCCTCACGGATCCCGATCCGGTCTGTTACGTGTTCAAAACGATGAGCGAGGCGCAGTTCGGCGAACTTTCCTTTTTCCGGATTTATTCCGGCTCGATCAAGTTCGGTTCCGAGCTCTACAACACCGACCGCCGCAGCACGGAAAAAATCGGGCAGATTTACATCTTGAACGGAAAGACGCGCACCAGCGTGCCGACCCTCGGCGCCGGCGACATCGGGGTCGTGGTCAAGCTCAAGGACACTCACACGGGCAACACGCTCTGCGCGTCCAAAAAGCCGGTGTCCCTGCCGAAAGTCCAGTATCCCAAACCGAACATCAACGCCTCGCTCAAAAGCAGCGGCAAGGGCGAGGAAGACAAGATCGCCTCGGGCCTGGCCGCGTTGCATCATGAGGATCCGACGTTCCTCTACGCCGTGGATTCCGAGCTGCGCCAGACCATCCTCTCGGCCCAGGGCGAGTTGCACCTGGAAGTCATCGCGGACCGCCTCCGGCGACGCTACAACGTGCACGTGGAGTTGATCGAACCGCGCGTGCGCTACCGCGAGACGATCAAGGGCAAAGGCGAATCGAAGTACCGCCACAAAAAACAGACGGGCGGCGCCGGCCAGTTCGCCGAGGTCTGGATGCGAATCGAACCGAAACCGCGCGATACCGGCGTCGAGTTCATCCAATCCCTGGTCGGCCAGAACGTGGACCGTGTCTTTGTCCCGTCGGTGGAGAAGGGTGTGATGAAGGCGTGCGAGGAGGGCATCCTGGCCGGCTACCGCGTCGTGGATGTGAAAATCGATTTTTACGACGGCAAGATGCACCCGGTGGATTCCAAGGACATCGCCTTCCAGATCGCCGGTTACTTTGCGTTCAAGGAATCGTTCATGGCGGCCAGGGCCTGCCTGCTCGAGCCGATCCATACAGTGGAAATCCGGATCCCCGAGGATTGCATGGGCAAGGTGATGGGCGACCTGTCAAGCCGGCGCGGAAAAATCCAGGGCATGGATACCGACGGCAGTTTTCAGGTGATCAAGGCGCACGTTCCGGCGAAGGAACTTTACCGCTACTCCAGCACGTTGCGGTCGCTCACCGGCGGCCGCGGGGTGCATTTGGAAGAGTTCAGCCACTACGAGGAAATGCCGCGCGAGATGGAACACAAGGTCGTCGAGGAGAGCAAAAAAGCCCGCCAACACCCGCAGGCGGAATGAGCCGCAGGGACAAAAAGCTTATCCGCTCATGTCGCTAATTTCCGCGAATGAGAACCAAGGCGGGTTCACATTCGCGAGTTTTCGCGTCATGGGCGGATGAATTCTCTGCTCCTGCAGTCTGCCAAAAACATCCAACATCCAATGCTCAGACTCCACCGTCCTTCCATTGGATGTTGGTTGTTGAATGTTAGATGTTGGCTGTTGGTTTTTTCGGTTCCAGCATCCTTACAATCGCCCGGGCGGCCCGCTGGACGGCGCCGGGGCCCCCCAGGGAAGCAACAATCCTGGCCAGATCCAGTCTCACCCGCCGGCGGTGGTCTTCATCGCCAAGCAGACCCAGCGCGGCGCGGGAAAGGCTTTCCGGCGTGGCGGCGTTCTGGATGAACTCGGGAAAAACTTCCGCGTTGGCGAGCAGGTTCGGCATCGTCAACGATTTCACCTTCACGAGCTGCCGGGCGATCTGGTACTCGACCCACCAGGCTTTGTACAGCGTGACCGCGGGCACGCCGAACCAGGCGCATTCCATGGTGACCGTGCCGGTTGAAGCCAGGGCGATGTCGGCCTGTTCCAGCGCCTCCGACAGCCCGCCGACCTGGATTTCCAGGTCGGGCGGCATTTTCGACGACTTCGCCCGCTGCGCCAGCAACGGATTGGGCAGGACCATTCGCGCGCGCAATTGGGGCGAGGCAGCGCGCATCAGTTTGAGCGCGCCGAGCATGACAGGCAGGTGGTGCTTCAATTCACTCGGACGGCTCCCCGGCAGAAGCAGCACCAAAGGCGCCGCCGGCAACTCTTCTGTCCGCCGCCTCCCGCCTACCGCCGTCTCGTACCGGTCAACGGTCGGATGGCCGACAAACTCCACTTTCAACTTCGGCACCCGCTTCGCATACCAGTCCTTTTCGAACGGGAAGATGCTCAGGAGCAGGTCATAGTCGCGGGCGATCTGATACGCGCGGCTCTCGCGCGAGGCCCAAACCTGGGGCGAAACATACTGCACGGTCCGGGGCTGCCAGTCATGGAACCAGTCGTGCCGGCGGCGGGCGTACTGCTTGATCGCGTGGGCGAACCGGCGATTGAATCCGGAGAAATCCACGCAGACGATGACGTCAGGTTGGCGTTCCAGCGCCAGATGACAAAGCCGGTTGAAGAACCCGCGAAACTTGAAATAATGCTTCGCCACGCCGGACAGGCCGATGACCGAATGCTCGGTCAGGTCGAAGGCCAGTTCCACTCCGGCGTCTCTCATGCGGGGTCCGCCGGCGCCGAAAAACCGGGGCTCGAGCCCGGTCCGGAGCGGCTGCGAATCGGACGAATGCTCCGATTCGACGGCAGCCAGATCCCGTCGCAAAGCGCCGACGAGTTCGGCGGCCAGCACGTCGCCGCTGGCTTCGCCGGCAATGATCATGATCTGTTTGGGCTTCACGTTTCCATTACTCACCTTTTAGGGAGCAGGTGGTCTCGCTGCCCCCCTGCTTTCCATCCGTCCATCGGTGTTCATTTGTGGTTTTCTTTTTTTTCAGCCGCCAGGACAGGGATTCAGGCCGGCCGGCCGGCGGGCATCCCGTTGGGCTTGTCGATCACGCCGGGAAACCGGAAGCGGGGCGGCATGGTCCTAACTTCCGCCGCCTTGAGCCCGCTTTGTGATTTCAAACGCCAGGTCCAGAGCCCGCCGGGCGGACTCGCCGCTGACCATCGGCGTCTGCTTCTCTCGGACGCAGTTGACGAAATGCTGCAACTCCAGCTTGAGCGGCTCTTCCTTCGCGATCGGCACCGGCTCGCGGACGATGCGTTTGCCGCCGAATTCGCTCACGATGGTCGAATCCCTGGAGGCCAGAAGTTTTTTCAGGAGCGAACTCTCCTCCTCGCCGTCCCGGGCGATCCGGTAAATGAATCCTTCCTGCGCCCGGTAATCGAGCGAGACATAGCTCGGCGCCGCCCCTCCGCTGAAAACGCGGATCTTCCGCATCCGTTCCGGGCTGACGCGGCTCACGGTCAGGTTGGCGACGCAGCCGTTGGCGAAGCGCAGGCGGGCATTGGCGATGTCCTCGGACCGGCTCAGGACGGGAATGCCCACGGCATCGAAACTGGCCACGGGTGATTTAACAAACGCGAGCACGACGTCCAGGTCGTGGATCATCAAATCGAGCACCACGCCGATGTCGGTGCTGCGGGCCGGGTAGGGGGAGAGCCGGTGTGTTTCGATGAAGCGCGGATCGGTGACAACGGTCTGGAGGTACTTGAAAACGGGGTTGAATCGCTCGACGTGGCCGGCCTGCAGCACGCAGTTCTTTTGCTGGGCGATCCGGACGATCTCGACCGCCTGCGCGGCATTCTCGGTCATCGGTTTTTCCACCAGCACATGTTTGCCCTGTTCCAGCAGGACTGTGGCGATGTCGAAGTGGGTGGTGGTGGGCGTGACGATGCTGAACGCGTCGCCGGCCGCGGCGGCCTGCTCGAAGGAGCCGAAGGAGCGCACCTGAAACTTCTGCGCCCACTTGCGCCCAACCTCGGCGGCCACGTCATAGACCCCGGCAAACTCGATCTGGCCCGCCGCGGCGAGTTCGGAATAAATCCGGGCATGCTCCTTGCCAAGCGAGCCCACGCCCAGGACCGCAATTCGAACTTTCCCTTTCATCGACACGCCGCCAGTGTGCCAGCAGAAACACACGACCGAAAGTCGAAATAATGTCGCGCGGGAGAGCGGGGTGCATCTTGACACTGTCCTTGATTTTGAGGGAAACCGTGAAATTCGTTAGAAAGCAGCAAATTCGAGTCTGCGGGTAAGGACAGTGTCAAGATGCACCCGGGAGAGCGGGTCTGCGACCCGCAGCAACGTTAGCTACGCAAGGAGCGAGGGACAATTCCAGATCGTGTGGGCTATCAGGGGTTGCTGCGGCTCACAGAGCCGCGCGCCGGAGACAGTGTGCGGATGCGCGATGGACTTTGGACTTTGAACTTTGGACTTTGAACTTTGGACTTTGAACTTTGGACCCTGGGCTCATAAAGTACAGCCGTGCCGATTCTGGGTTACATTGCAACCGCCGTCGCCGCCTATCTGCTGGGCTCCATTCCAACCGGATTTTTGGTGGGAAAAGCCCGCGGCATCGACATCCGCACGGTCGGCAGCGGCAATATCGGCGCGACGAACGTGGTTCGCGCACTGGGGAAGGGCCCCGGCATGCTCGTGTTGCTTGCGGACGCCTTGAAGGGCTGCGTCGCCGTGCAGGTTGCGGCGCCTCTCATTGCCCGGCTGGTTTCGGGCGCTCCGGCGCCGGATCTCGAGGATTATTTGCGGATCGTGGCGGGCATCACGGTGATCCTGGGACACAACTACACCTGCTGGCTCGGGTTCAAGGGCGGAAAGGGAATCGCCACGTCGGCGGGCGTGCTCGTTGCGCTCGTGCCCTGGGCGCTGCTGATCATTGTCGGCGTCTGGATCCTTGCCTTCTCGATCACCCGCTATGTGTCCGTCGGCTCGATCGCCGCTTCCTTCACACTGCCGTTCGCAACCTGGTTTACCACCAGCCCGCATGACGCCGGATTGACTGCCGTCACGGCCGCCCTGGGCGCGCTGGCGATTTGCAAACACCGCAGGAATGTCCAACGGCTCCTCAATGGCACCGAACACCGCGTCCAATTCAAGAAAAAGGAGGCCGCGCCATGAATGTCGCCGTCCTCGGCGCGGGCGCGTGGGGAACCGCGCTGGCCAAGGTCCTCCACGAAAACGGCAACGCGGTGACGCTGTGGGACATCAACCCCGCGACGCTGGAGGAACTCCGGGGCGGGAGCAGCGAACGCTATCTGCCGGGCGTCCGGTTGCCCACCGACTGGCGGGTGGAAGCGGACTTCGGGAAGGCGATCGGCGGGCGGGAGTGCCTGGTCATGGCCATCCCGTCGCAGTCGTTCCGGCAGGTGGCCGCGAAATTGAAGGGGCATCCGGCCATCCTCCTGAGCGTCACCAAGGGCATCGAGTTTGAAACGGGCGAGACCATGAGCAGCATCCTGCGCGAACAGGTTCCCGCAAATCGTGTGGCCGCGCTCTCGGGACCCAGCTTTGCCCGCGAGGTGGCGCTCGCCATCCCGACGACGGTGGTTTGCGCCAGCGAAAACGACGGCACCGCCCGCACCGTCCAGGGACTTTTTCATCGACCCGAATTCCGGATTTACCGCAGCGCGGACATCCTCGGCGTGGAATATGGCGGCGCGCTCAAGAACGTCATCGCCATTGCGGCGGGCGTGAGCGACGGGCTGGGTTACGGTGACAACACCAAGGCGGGCCTGGTGACGCGGGCGCTGGCCGAGATGCGCCGCCTGGGGGTGGCGTGCGGCGCGCAGCCGGACACCTTTGCGGGTCTGAGCGGCCTGGGCGACCTGATGCTGACCTGCTTTTCGAGGCAGAGCCGTAACAGGGACCTCGGCGAACGGCTGGGCCGGGGCGAAACCTTGCAGGCGATTCAAGCCTCCCAACCCAAGCTGGCGGAGGGATATCCCACGGCCCGCTCCGCCTACCGGCTTGCGCGCGAGAAGAACGTGCCGACGCCCATCGTGGACGAGGTTTACGCCCTGCTCTACGAAGGCAAGGAGCCGAAACGGACGGTGCGGGATCTGATCTCCCGCGCGTTCAAAGCCGAGGATTGAAGGCCGCGGAAACTCCCGGCCGCCATCCAATGCCAAGCCTGCTGCGGGTCGCAGACCCGCTCTCCGGCGCGCGGCTCTGTGAGCCGCAGCAACATGTGAGAGTCCAGACGCACCGGAAACTTCCCTCGCATCGGCCATTGCCATTTCTGCTGCGGGTCGCAGACCCGCGGTCCCGTCCGGCGCGCGGCTCTGTGAGCCGCAGCAAGCCTGAAAGCCGTAACGCTCGGTGCCGCTCTGGCTGGCCGGCCGCTTTAGCCCATGGCCTGCTGGATGAGCTTCAGTAAATCGGCGTAGGCCTCGACGGCTTTGAACTGCGGAAATTCCCGCCGGACATTGTCCGGCGCGCGAAACAGGATTCCCACGTTCGCTTCCAGCAGCATCGCGGTGTCGTTGAAGGAATCGCCGGCGGAGATCACGTGATAATTCATTCGCTTGAACGCGGCCACCGCTTCACGCTTCTGCTCCCGGATCCGCAATTGGTAATCCACGATCCGGTCGTTCTCCACGACCAGCCGGTGGCAGAGCAGGGTGGGCCAGCCAAGCTGCCGCAGGAGCGGCGAGGCGAATTGCTCGAACGTGTCGGACAGAATGATCACCTGCGTCTTCGATCGGAGGTCGTCCAGAAATTCCCTCCCGCCCTCGATCGGACGGAGCGCGCCGATGACCTGCTGGATGTCGGACAGCTTCAGACCGTGCCGGTCCAGGATCGCCAGCCGTCCGCGCATCAGCTTGTCGTAATCCGGTTCGTCGCGCGTGGTGCGGCGCAATTCGGGAATGCCGGTCTTTTCGGCGACGGCGATCCAGATCTCGGGAGTCAACACTCCCTCCATGTCCAGCGTGACGATCGATTGTTTCACAGGGCCGAAATCGAAGCAGGAAACCCGAACCCTGTCGAGCCCGCCGTGGGGGACGAGTGACTCCGGCTGTCCGCGTTGTGCGGGGTTCGGTCGTCGCGCCTCGGCGGCGCGGCGCGGATCTTCCGCTCAGAAGTCTTTGAAACTGTCTTCCAGCAGGATGGCTTGCCCCTATTCGCAGGCCTGACGAGGTACCAGTCAGGAGCCGCGCTAACTTTTCCGAGGGCCCGTCTCATCAATGGGGAGCGCACGCGTCCTCGCGTGCCGGGCGCGGCGTCTCGCCGCGTCCAACCAGCGCGCGAAGCCATTCAATCCGTATCGGCCGTGCCATGCACCCACGCCTGCCTCTCTGCCTCTTGATCTGTCATAATAACAATGCAGGATGTAACCAGGCGGGGAATGTGGGAGTTTGTCGGGTACGCCGGGGATGAGGACGCGACGCTTTTTATCCCCTCTCCTCGATGGGGAAGGGAAGAAACTTGCAACGCTTCGCTGGCGAACAGGGTGCCGCCGGCAATCCTCGATGCAGCAAATCGGGTGCTGGATGTGGCGCCCGGAAGATGCGTGTTCCAAAAAATTATTTATTTCTCTTGACGGCTTCGGGTGACTGTATTAGAAACGCTGCCATTAGGGATCGGTCATGAAAGGGATGCTACTGCAAGGGCGCAGTGCCGTGACCCGGGCTTGTTCGAGACGGAGAGTCACTTCCTTTATCCACCCGCCACCGGTCCTCCGTGGCTTTCTTCGGAAATTCGATACGCGATCCATCCCGGCTTCCGGGCTCCCGCAGCGCCGTCCTGCCGGCCTTGCGAGAGCCTTCCTCCCCACGCCGCCCGCCAGGTCCACTGCACACTCCCTGGCGGGCGGCCTTCCTCTTGAGAGAGGGCCAACCGGCTGCGGCTCACAGCGCCGTGCTCCCATCTCTTCAGTCGAGCCGGATTCGAACAACAGATGAAAGGGCATTATGAAATTCTTCAAACGGGGTCTCATCTGGACGTTCTGCGGTTTAGCCATCTCGATCCCGGTTCCGGTCGCCCCGGCTCAAACCGCGCTCACCAATCTGGCGGTCATCGTTCGCCACGCGCCTGATCTGAACGGCAGCGGCCGCATCGAAGGTTCGTTGCAACAGTTGCTGGGCGAGAACGTCATCCTCAACGGCGGATTCGTCCTGACCGGCGACCTGCTCGTCCCCGGCACGCCGGCCGTGCGGCTCAACGGGCATCCGACGTTTGCAGGCACGATTGCCGGCGCCGGCAGCGCGTCCCCGAGCGGTTACGGCGTCACCTTGAACGGCAATTGCTCGTTGCGATACCTTCGCACGCGGACGCCCCCGGTGATGCTGCCAACGGTGCCGGCCCCTCCGTCACCTGCAGGCTCGCGCAACCTGATCCTCAACGCGGCCGGCCAATCCATCGGCGCTCCGGCGACCCTCCGCAACCTCACTCTCAACGGCAACGTCGGCCAGATCGCCGTGCCGCCGGGCACTTACGGCGCCTTCACCGCCAACGGCGCCGCCGGCTTCACGCTGGGTGTCGCCGGCGCCATGCAGCCCGCCGTTTACAACCTGCAAAACCTTAACCTGAACGGCCAGTCCCGCGTCGATGTCGTCGGACCGGTCGTTCTCACCGTGGCCAGCGGATTTTCGGCGAATGGCCTCCTGGGCACGACCAATCGGTCGTCCTGGCTCCAGCTCCGGTTCGCAAACGGCGGCCTTACGCTCAATGGCGGCTGCACCGTGCATGGGAATGTGGCGGCGCCGACGGGCACGGTGATCGTGAACGGAAACAGTTGCCTGATCGGCTCGGCGCAATGCGACCGGCTCATCGTGAATTGTGGCGGCGTCATCAGGGCTGGCGCGCCGCCCAACCAGCCGCCCGTCGCCGCTCCCCAAAGCCTTTCAATGGCCGAAGACACGCGCTTGAACATCACCCTCGCCGGGAGCGATCCGGAAGGCGCGTCGCTGACGTATATTCTTCTGGACAAACCCTCTCACGGCAGCCTCGACCCCCAATCGTCCGGCGTGTCCAGGCAGTGCCAGGGCGGGTCAACCACCAATCAGTTCATCTATGCCCCCGCCACGAACTACAACGGTCCCGACCGCTTCACGTTCAAAGTCAATGACGGCCAGACCGACTCCGCCCCCGCCGCCATTTCAATCACAGTGACACCCGTGAACGATCCGCCCGTGGCGATTCCTCAAACCACTGCAACCGACGAGAACACGCCGCTGGTGTTCACGCTGACGGGTGCGGACGTGGACGGTGATGCGCTGACGTGCCAGCCGATCAGCCAACCTTCTCACGGAATCCTCAGCACTCGATCCGCAGCCCTCAGCCAATTCATCTATACCCCGGCAACGAATTTCTACGGCAGTGACTCGTTTCTCTTTGTGGCGAAGGACGGCAAAACGAACTCGGCTGCCGCCGCCGTCAACATCACGGTAAGGCGTGTGAACCTGCCTCCCGTGGTGAGCGCCGGGCCGGACCAGACAAGCTTGTTTCCCAATCCGGTTCAACTTGGCGGGTCGGCAGTCGATGACGGGTTGCCGGCGGGCGGCGCGCTTTCCGTGGTTTGGAGCCTGGTCTCCGGTCCGGGCGCGGTGAACTTCAAAAACGCCAACGCCACAAATACCCTCGCGACGTTCAGTCAATCCGGCGTTTACACCCTCCGCCTGACGGCCAGCGATGGTTTGGCCGCCAACAGCGCGGTGACCACCGTCACGCTGGATCGGCCGCCGTCGGTGACACTCACGACGCCTGCACCCATCACCTGGCCTGGCAACCAGATGGTGTTGAGCGGCGCGGTGGCCGACGATGGATTGCCCCCGGGCCGCAACCTGAGTGTGGCCTGGAATCTCGTCAGCGGACCCGGAACAGCCAGCTTCTCTCCGGCCGGCCAGAGTAATGCGCTGCCGGGAGTGGCCGTCACCAACCAGCCTTCGACCCGGGCGTCGTTCAGTGCGCCAGGTCTTTATGTGGTCCGGTTGATCGCGGATGACGGACTCGGCACGAATGAAGCGGAAGCGAGCGTCCTTATCATGCACGCCAACGAGCCGCCCACCGTTTCCATCACCCAGCCGCCGCCCGGGAGTGAGTCTGAAGCCGGGCAGACAATTCCCGTCGAAGTGATTGCGGCCGATTTGGACGGGCAGGTGGTCGGAGTGACCCTTCTCGATGGCGACCGGGTGCTGGCGGCATTTTCCGAGCCGCCGTTCCGTTTCTCGTGGACCAACGCGATGGCGGGAACGCATGTTCTTTCGGCGATGGCAACCGATGACAGCGGGGCGTCTTCGTTCTCATCGAACGTTCTGGTTTCAGTGCTCGAATCCGAGAACGGCGATTTCACTGTCGAGGCCGGGCCTGATCAGGTCATCAGTTTGCCCGGCGCGGCGGCTCTCGCCGGTGCGCTGGAGATTTCGGGACCGGTTTCCGGGGGCGGGACTAATGTGGCTTGGTCTGTGGCCGGCGGCCCGGGAGACGTGCGCTTTTCCAGTCCCGGCAGCTTGCTGACAACGGCCCAATTCAGCGCACCTGGAACCTACACACTCAAACTGCGCGTCAACCATGACGGCGGAACCCGCAGCGATACCCTGACGGTGGACGTGCTGCCCGCAGCCCCAAATCGCCTGACGGCTGCCCGCTCAACTCACGGCGCGGATTTCTGGATGATGTTTCTGCCGAACATGGAGTTCGGCGGAGAACTTGCGTATGTCGGTTGCAATTTGATCATCAGCGCCGATGCGGACACGACCGGCAAGGTGACCTTCTCCCGATGGGACGAACCCCAGGAGATCTACTTCCGCATCAAGGGCGGCACTTCAACAAACCTGCCGCTGTGGGATTATCCGCGCGAGGATTGGGATGAGTCGGATTCCATCCAACCCAACGGCGTTCATCTCACCGCGGACCACGCCGTCACCGTCTTCGGACTCAACTACATGCCCATGAGCGCCGACGGCTTTCTCGCCTTCCCGACGTCGATGCTGGGCACGAACCACATGGTTCTTTCTTACAGGAATTCCCCCACCTGGTACGACACCAACGCCGTCATTGGCGGCACGGAGTTTGGCGTGGTGGCACCCCAGGACGACACACGCGTTACCATCACTCCTACCGCAGCGACCGAAACACGGCGGGCAGGGGATCCTTATGACATTCTGCTCCAAAGAGGGGAAACATATCGATCGATCAATCAAGACGGCGCCGATGCTGATTTCACGGGCACAACGATCGTTTCCGACAAGGCGGTGGCGGTCTTTGCCGGCCACAGGGGCACCCTCGTGCCCGCCGGTTGCGCAGCCGCCGATCATCTGATCGAACAATTGCCTCCTATCGAAATGTGGGGCCGCCAGTTCGTGACGATGCCGCTGGCAACCCGCGCCAAGGGCGACACTTTCCGCTTCCTCGCCCAAACCAACGGCACCCGCGTCGCCGTCAACGGCAGGCTCGTGGCGACCCTGGGCCGGGGCCAGTTTTACGAAACCATGATCGAGAGCCCGGCTCGGATTCTGTCCAGCCAGCCCATCCTCGTCGCCCAATACGCCAACGGCTCGGATTACGACGACACCACGGGTGATCCATTCATGATGCTGATCCCGCCGGTTGAACAATTCGGCGGCGATTACACCCTCTCCACGGCGCTGCCCATCTGGAATTCCTGGGACCAACAATACGAAGATCTCTACACCAACTACCTGAACCTCGTGGTCCGTACGAATGGCATCGGCCTGATTCAGATCGACGGCGTGGACGTGCCGGCCAATGCGTTCCAGAGGATCGGTGACACCGATTATGCCGGCGCCCAGTTGCCGGTCGATCCCGGCTCGCATCATCTCTCGGCCCCCGTCCCCTTCGGTGCCTGTATTTACGGCTGGGGCTGGTACGTGTCCTATGCCTTCATGGGTGGCGTTTACTCCGAAACGGTGGATGCCGGCGCGATTCTCCGGCTGGAACAGCCGACGCCGTTCGCGCAGATCGGCAACGAGAAGATCGTGACTGCGCAAGTCGTGGGTGCGCGCGGCCAGCCGATCGGGGATGTCGGCGTCGATTTTTTGGTTTGCGGCGCGAATGCGGCGGCCGGCCACGTTATCACGTCGCGTTTTGGCGAAGCGACCTTCGCTTACACCGGGACGAACACCGGTGTGGATGTGATCGCGGCGACCCTTGTGGATCTGGAAGAGTCGCTCACGAACACCTGGCTGTCCCCGGGGAACAATGCGCCTCCGATTGTGTCCACCAAAGGCACCCAGCCGCTGGCGTTGAGCAGCACCGTCCAGTTGGCGGGAACGGCCACCGACGATGGCAATCCTCCAGGCGCGAACCTGAAGGTCGGCTGGCGTCTGCTCGATGGACCCGCGGACGTGGAGATTGAAAACGCGGCGCAGCTCTCCACCCGCGCGTTCTGCACGGAACCGGGGACTTATTCATTCGAATTGGCCGCCGACGATTCGCAGTTCAGCAGCCGAGCCGTGGCGACCGTCTTCGTGGATCTGCCTCCCGCAGTCCAGTTCCCCACCGGACAACTCCCCGATGTCGCCCTCGTGAACTCATCCATCCAACTCAACGCGGAGGCGTGGGACCTGGATGGATCGATCGACCGGGTTGAGTTTTACTGCGACGACCTCCGGATCGGCACCGCCGTCGATCGCGATTCATCGACCGGATACACGGTCGATTGGACTCCCGCCACGAACGGAGGGTTCGAATTGAGGGCGGTTGCCTTCGACGACCTCGGCGGTTCGGTCTCTTCCGACAGCGTTCTCGTCGAGGTGACGTTTCCCCCGCGAATCGAAGCGGACCTGCCCGACCATGACCTGACCCTTCCTTACAACGCCTCCACCGCCACGTTCAGGGCCCGGGCGTGGGATCCGGATGGCACCGTTACCAACTTCGCCGTCTTCCTCGGTCCCGCGCTTATCGACCAGGTGGCCGGCGATCGGATTGATTTCACCGGCCCGGCGGATGTTGGAGGAAATTTTTACGAAAAGTACGGCACCCCGCAGCCAGTGCGATTTGTGGCGACGGACAATCACGGCGTTTCGACGGAAACAGACACGGTGAACGTCACGTTGGCGCCTCCCGGGGTCACCGTGGACTGGATTTCACCGGCGTTGACTCAGACTTTCCGGGTCGGCCAGATAGTGAATCTGGTCGCCGAAGCCTCGGTCACGCCCCCGGCCCGGATCTGGCAGGTCGTCTTTTATCTTTGGAACGAGCCACCGCCCTGGATGCCGTGGGCCTCAGGCCGGTGGGTTGCCGTCGATTACCCGGCGACGGACGAACCTTACATCAATCGCTGGACCCCAACCGCGCCGGGAGATTACCAGTTCAAAACAGTTTCCTGGGCGGACACCGGGACGTCCAGTCCTGAGCTTGTCATCACCCTCCATGTGCTGCCGGCGATTGGAGTCTCGATCGTTCAGCCCGCGGACTCCGCGCAGTTGTTCGCCGGCAATTCATGGCAGATCAGCCTTGAACTGGACGATCCGACGAGCGCATTCGATCATGCGGAGTTTTTCGCGAATGGCGTCAGCCTGGGCCAGACGACCAATCATTCCATTGCCTGGCTGCCCCAGAACGCCGGCGATTACACCCTTGCCGCCACGGTGTTCGATCATCAGGGACAATCCTATGACTCCAAACAACCCGTCTCGGTGCAGGTCCGGCAGACGCCGGTTCCCTCCATCCGCCTGGAAA
>Ga0187860_1000270_pt1 | contig 51150 bp, 41 predicted proteins | sample June2016WEW_10_4_FD_132981 | JGI IMG/M metagenome (GOLD analysis project Ga0187860, IMG submission 132981) | Peatland microbial communities from SPRUCE experiment site at the Marcell Experimental Forest, Minnesota, USA - June2016WEW_10_40 | ecosystem: Environmental > Terrestrial > Soil >...
CGCCGCCGGCCGTCGGCGCCAGGCATAGAACCCGGCGCGCGATACCGCCAGCATCCGGCACATCAATGTTACCGGGAAACAGGCCTTCTCCGTTTCGATGAAAGCGAATCTCACACGCTCTCCGTGGCGAAGAAGGCCGTCGCTTTTTTTAGGATTTCGCGCTCCATGCTGGCAAGCGCAAGAAAAACGGCTCGGCTTCGCAGATGATCCAACCTGATCGCCCCACCGCCCAGAAAATCCTTCCTGTACTCTTTCTGTACGACCGGTTCCAGGTCATCGATTGACGAATTTCCGCGTTACTGGGTAATCGCCGAAGTCCACCGCCAAATCCCGCAACGGAGAGAAACCGCCAAAATCGCGCACGCGGCCTCGGGAGAGCCTCTCTCCGGTGCGCTTCAATCGCGAATACTCGCGACTATATGGCATATTAAAGCATGTTTAGGATTAATATAGATATCTTAAGACTCGGTGGCGGATGACGCAGTCTGCCGCGAACCATTCTCTACGTCAAATTCCCTGATGATCAGGGAAATTACAGGGAATTTCGCTGATTTGAGGCTATTCTGAGCTGGCCTGAGCCGAAAAGCCCCTGTGTTCGCTGCGCTTTTTCGCGCAATTCCCTAAAATTGATAACAGGGAATTTTGATCTTGGATCAGGGAAAGGAAATTCCCTAATCCGTTGTTTATCAGGGATTCCCTCTGCAAAAATCCCGTGTGCTAAGTCTAAACCCTAAACCCGGACGTATTGATGATGTAGCCCGCCCAGAATTGAGATGCCTGCGACGCGGCTGAGCTTTTGCGGGATCCGAAAATCGGGCGCATTCTTTTCCAATGAGAGATGCGTGCGGACCTGATTGTAATAGGAAGCGTAATTTCTCAGCACGCGACGCAACTGCGCTTCGTCGAACACGATCAAGTGATCGAGGCTTTCGCGCCGAATTGAGCCGATGAGGCGCTCAACGTGGCCGTTCTGCCATGGTGAACGCGGCGCCGTCGGATGATCACGGATCCTCATTGCCCGAATGCGGCGGGTATAGGCTGGGCCGAATGCTCCGTCACGATCACGAAGCAGATGACGTGGCGCTTCATCCCAAGGAAAGGCGTCAACCACCTGACCAGCTATCCACTCAGCGGTTGGATTGTCCGTCACCCCGATGCTCATCAACCGCCGGCGGGCGTGGCGCAGGATCACCAGGCCATAGAGCAGCTTGAACGAGATCGCGCGTACGACGAACAGATCCAGCGAAGCGATGCCGTCAATGTGATTGCGCAGGAATGTCTTCCAACCTTGGGACGGTGGTCGGCGGCGCCGAATCATATACCTGCCGACCGTCGATTCCGCGACCTCGATCCCCAGCATCAACAATTCGCCGTGGATCCGTGGTGCGCCCCACAGCGGGTTCTCGCGGTTCATGCGCCGAATCAGCGCCCTAATCTCGGAGTCAATCCGTGGACGGCCGCCGAGGTGGCGAGACTTCCAGCGCCAATAGGCGCGGAAGCCTCGCTGGTGCCAACGGATGACGGTCTCCGGCTGAACGATGATGATCGCGTCCAGGAGCGACGGGTACAGTCGATACAGCCACACCATCAGCAAGCGATCGATGTTCCACAGCCGCATGCGCTTGGGCTGCTGGCGGCGTAACACTATGAGCTGTTGGCGTAGGATGAGATTCTCGGCCGCAAGCCGCGCTCGCCGCGCGAACCATGACCGGATAACAAGCAGCAGCTGGGTGAGAAACGCGACCATCGGCCGCTTCATTACCATACGACCACGAGCGCGTCATCCCGGATATGGTTTTCGGGAGGCACAACCGGTCTGTAGGTGCTGGATAAGGATGCGCCGGACGACATCCTTATTGATCTCGATACCGAATGCGCCCGGGCGCCGCGCCGCGATGCAATCTTATATCAGTGCTCCGCGCGAGCGATCGTGGCTAAGAGCGGGAATCGAGCGGCTTCGCGATATCGCGTCAGCTCACGGATGCCGCGCCTTGCCTTGTCCATACAGCAAGGTCGCCTGAGTACCGTTGCTGGCGTTAGTCGAAACCAGCAATCCAGTGGCCGCAATGCCGACCGCTAACGGCGTAAATTCGACGGTAATGGAACACTTGCTGTGTGGCGCGAGAGTCGTGCCACAGGCCATCTCATGTGGTGCTGTGGTCGCGAAGCCGTGAGCGCCGCTGATGATTTGAAAGTCGTCTGCGAACTCGCCACTCACCCGGATATATCCCAGCGCCACCGGGTCGGTCTTGCTTGTGTTCATGACTATAACGGTCTTTGGTTGGCTCGGCGTTCTGAGAATCTGCGTTTTGAAATCAATATAAGTAGTGACTTTGATTTTTGCCTTGCTGGTGTAGCCCACCTTGGTGACAAAGGCATTGACTACACCTCCGCTGCCCAGCTTCGCCTGTTCCGGAACGAGCACTGGATAGTCAGTCGAATAAGTCAGGCCGTCCACATACGCATTGTCTGCGGTGTCAACGGCAATACCCTGTGCCTGATCATGATTGGTGCCGCCAAGGTCGCTCGAGGCCAGAATATACGCACCGTCGGTACTCATCTTAGCGATGAAGGCGTCAGCCTCCAGGTAGTTACCCGCTAAAATTTCACCGTTATTCACCGCGAGCGGAAAAATACAGCACGGTTGGTTAAAATTAGCGGCATCGAGCTGTGTGTAGGTCTGCCCGGCGTCCGCGCTCCGCCAGACACTGCCGAGCGCCAGATTATCGCCGGTACCGACATAGACAATCGCCGGATTCGAGGTCGTGTCGTCAAGCGCGACGTAGTTCAAATTCGATGAGGGTGCGGTCTCCCCGAAAGTAAGATTTTTGTTGAAGCCGTCCGTGCTTGCAATCACGCCATTGCCATAGGTGGCTGCATAGATCGTCGAGGGCGTCGTCGATACATCCACCGCCAGCGAAAGTACCGCGCTGGAGTTCAGATTAGTTGCGACGAACGTGGTGCCATCGTCGGTGCTCTTGAAGACCCCTTTATCAGTGCCGACATAGTATGCGCCGGTACTAGTATCACGCACGCCGGCAAAGACTTGCGTCATTTGGCTGCCGGTGGTTAATCCGGTGGAAGCCGCGAACGTGCTGCCGAAATCGGTACTAACGAAAAATCCGTGGTCGGTGCCGGCAAAGACCAAAAAATTTGCTGGACCCGCGGGGCTCGGTTCTTCTCCCCCCACAAAATAGATATTTACCGGTCCGGAAACCGGTATGGCTCCGAGCTTTACAAACTCGCCGCCCGCATTCCCGCTGGCCCAAATAAAACCTGCCGCCGCCGCAAATACCACTTTGGGTCCGCTGCCAAGACCCGTCTGTAAACCGAGGGCAGTGACCTGCGCCCCTCCGAACGCGCCCATGGCAAATGTCACCCCGCCGTCAATGCTCTGCCATAGCCCTTCTTGATCGGTTCCAGCATAAACGATCGATGGCGTCACTGATTTATCGACAACTAGCCCTTGGAAGGTGATAGAGCCGGCCTTCGCGCCAGGCCAGCTAGCAGGCGCGAAGCTCACGCCGCTATCGGCACTCGTAAAGAGTGCACCGTTCGGCGTGGTCAGTGGCTGCAATACTTCGGTAAAGGGTCCGGGCAGATCGGGGGGTCGAAACGTGACCCCCGCAATAATCTCATCACCCTTTGAGTCCACGGCTGCTCCCGATGCCTCATCGAAGCTCGAACCCCCAACATAGTTGATGTAACTCAGCCCGCCATGCGGATTGACTTCAGCGACAAATGCATCGTCCAGACCGCCGATAGTGGATAGGGCTCCAATCAGATTCAGGTCTGCGGAGAAGGTATAGCCAGTAACGAAGGCCGAGCAGCTAGCCTTACATCCTAACTGCGTCGCTACTCCCGTAGCAGAATCAAATCCGCTTCCGCCGATAAACTCCGAAAAGCTTAGCGACGAGGGTCCGCTTTGCGTGGTGTCGAAGTCAGCGACTACTGCATCGAATGTTCCACCAAAAGGTTGTCCGGTAGTGACCGGGACTCCCTTGCTGCCGCCGCCAACGACATAGACATTGCCGACTGGACCGCCGATCGCATCACCGGCAAGCACCGTCTTGCCACCAGGGTCCGATCCGCCAAAATACGTCGCATAAAAGAGTTGGGAATCGCCGCCGGGGCTGGTCGGAGGATCGATCCTCGCCAAAAAACCCTCACCGATCGTGCCGCCACTCGGATTGCCTGCCTGATACGCCGATGCGGTAGTCGGAAAATCAGTCGAGAAAGTTTGTCCTGTTACGTAGGCGATGCCGGTCGGATCGACCGCGATTCCTGCAGCGATGTCGTCTTTCGATCCGCCGAGGTAGCGTGAATAGATTAGCCCGTTTCCTGCCGGATTTAGCTCGGTGACGAACGCGTCGAATCCGCCGGCCAGGGTTGAACCATGCAGCGGCATGGTCGGAAAATCGGTGGAGTTGGTAACGCCGGTGACGAATGCGTGGCCCTTGGAATCGACCGCGATGCCGGTGGAGAAATTGATGCCACTGCCGCCCAGGTACGTGGAGTAGATTAGGCTCTTACCATCGGCGCTGAACTTAGCGACGAAGGCGTTGTCGATTCCATGAAGATTACCCTGGTAGGCACCGGCCGTCGGGAAGTTATTGGCGCAACAAGTCCACCCCGAGATGAAAGCCTCGCCGGCCGCGTCCACCGCAATCCCTTGGCCTTGGGCGATTGTTCCGCCGATATAAGTCGAATACATAATCGCGGGATCGATTATGAGCGGTCTCTGTCGATTATACTCGCCCACTGCGATCGCAACTTCGGACGAGCCCTTCAACACATATTTCGCCGCCACTGGCCGGCGGGCGCCATCTGCTTCCTGGTAGGCGATGGGGCGGCCCAGAACGACTTGATTTTTGCCGGTCCGCAGGAGCAAGTCCCCCGAGCGATCAAATTTGACCCCGTGGGTCCCGTCGAAGTCCATCCGGATGATGTGCGGGTCAACACCGGCGGCGACGTCCAGGTCATATTCGAGACGCCCGTGGCTACCGTAAAATACCAGGTCTACCCCTGGATAAATTGATTCGTACTTAACCTCGGCGTAATTCGGAATCGACGTGTGCCACCTGGCGGGATCGCTCCCCATCAGGTAGTTAGTGACCGTCCGCAGCCTTGCGGTTCCGCTGAGTTTCGCCGCCGGATTCGCACCCATGAATTTGATGCGCAAATTGTCCGCAGGTTCACTCTTTTCGTTGTAAATCTGTCGCAGGGCGGGGCCGGGGTTCAGGCTGCGCCCGATTCCTCCGAGCGCCGGTCCTGCGCCATGCATCGAGAGTGTGGCCCCATCGCTGGTCAAAAAGATCGTGAAGTTAGAGCGCCGCGAAACGAACTTTACGCCATCCTCGGCCTGTCCCTTATTCGGCTCGAAGGTGAGCGGAAGTTGCGCGAACGCGTCAAGAAAATGATCGCGCTGGCTGGTTCGTATCGTCGCCTGCCGAACGCAGGATGCCGCGGGTTTCCGGTCGCTGTTCACGGCGACAGCGACAAAGGATGCCGTGGCAACTAGCGCAATAGCCGTGAAATATCGCAAGCGCGAGGAACGCGCATCAATCGCTTTCCTCATGAGAGACTCTCCGCGTGCCGCAACGGAGCGAGGCTTAGAACGTAAAATAATAGGGTACCCAAAGACTGATCTGAAAGTTCGGCGCGTACTGGGTAGCACCTATTCCAGCCTGAATAAATGGGAACATATGCCGGTTCACAGCGTAGGTTGCGCCGAATATAAACTGAGCCGCATTGCCGCTGCTATCCGGAATCGCTGCCCATCCGGTACCCTTGGACTTTAGCTCGGTAGAGTTCGTAATAATGTCCTGCAGCTCAACCAGCGTACTAAGTCGCTCGTTGAGGGCCATCGTTACGCCGAGCGTGTAGCTCAGAGAATCGCCCGGCGCGACCTGTCCAGACTTTATCGTTCCCGGCATCGTACTAATGTCACGGACCCCTTGCGTGAATTCGTAGTAGTAATTGCCGCTCCCGAAGAGCACCACCGGATCCACTTCGCGGATTATCGAAAAGCCTGATGAAACACCCCACACGCCTTTGCCCGTGGGTAGATTATCCGGGTACTTCAGATTCGAATTGGAAGGATCGGTGAGCAGTTTGATCCCATACGGGCTAGTGCCGGTGGGCGCAGAGACTTGCGCGTTCCAGATGATGCTGGGCCACCAATCGCGCTGCTCCTTCAACTGCCAGTAGAATCCGCCGCTGATATCCCCGAGGCCATATTTTGTGATCGTCGCTCTGGATTCTTGTGCAGTTGTAAATCCTGCGCCGATTTCCTTGAAAGTCGACCGTTCAAGGTAATATGGGAAATTTACATCCAACTCAAAATGACGATTGAAGGCATAAAATACTTGCGGATTCCAATTGAAGACGTCGGTCTCCACCCGTGAGACATTGATACTGCCAAGAAGAATCGATCCGAAGGCAAAAAACCCGTTGAGGACCAGAGTATTCGAATTGGTGTAGGAATATTGAAATTGCGGATAGAACGTTAATCCCGGCCGGAAGAGCGCGTTCTGTTGTTGATAGGCCGCCTCGACCGCCGCGCTTTGGGCCGGGGTCTTACGCGACCCGCTCGACGCTTGTACCGTTGGCGTCGTTGGCTGACCGCCGACTCCCTGACCGCCTTGTGCGGACTGAATCTTCGCAGATGGCTGTCCCGCTCCGCTCACCGGCTGTCCGGGATGTCCGCCGAGAGATCGGATTTGAATTTGCAGCTCCTGGTATTGGGACTCTAGCTGCTGCAATCGCCGTTGCTCATCCGAAAGCGCATGCGCAAGCACCTGGCTCTTCTGATCCAGCTGATCGATATTCGGTGCTACGGTTTGCGCATTCGCCCGGCCCGATACCGCCGAGACCAGCAGAATCGACGCCAATAATACGAACGTCAGGAGCCTTTTGCTTATCGAAAACATGAGCATACACCTACGCTCCCGACACCCCTTGCGATTGTGCATAGTCTGACCATCCGGATCGTTTTTTCGCGATCGGACTGACCTCCCTTTTGCCGTCTCGCGGATATCAGTGCGGCGGCAAGGGAACGCTTTGTAGAATGGTCGATATTCCCAGCGTGTCAAGCCCCGTAAATTGAGCAAGCTGTAAGTACATGCTCATAGTATTGCTCGCTTGTGCCAAATCGCCGTTTAGTCTGATGCCTTGAAGAATGATCCCAGGCCCAATCGATTGACCCGCGCTTCCCACCCCCGGCATAACCACCAATACCTTCAATGCGTTGTTTTGAATTGCAGATTGGCACGAGCTAGCGCAAGGCGTACCGTTCGGGATGCCGTTGGGAAAAAGAGAACCTGGCGTGGAATTGATCAGATCAAGCGTCGCTTGGTTGAAAGCCTGGTTGCCTTGCCCGGTGACCTGAATCACTTGGCCGATCCCACCGGAAATTCCGCCTAGCGGGGTCTGGCGACCCAACACGCCGGAACCTTCAACGTCCGTGGCGCCTGTTCCATTCTGCGTCGCCCAAGTCAGGTCGGTGACGACCTGAGGCGTTCCGGATTTAAAATTCACCGCAAAGGCTAATCCTGCCGAAAGCGAATTGCCATTCTGCCCTGCCAGGTTGCTTTGCAGCACCATCCCGAAATATAGAACCCGATCGGCGGCGACGAAGCGTCCGCGCATCTGCCCCATTTCGTCTTCACCGATCGGTTGCGCCATCGACTCGTCGAGTCCCAGATTCTGCAGGTTTTGGTCGGCCTCCGATGCGGCTATTGCCGCATTTGATCCATAGCCGGCAAGAAGTATGAACGCCATCAAAGCCGCCACCAGGCGCGACCAGCGAGGAATTCGGACGAATCCATTGAGTTTCATTTGATTCTACTTCTCCTCTTTCAATTGATCCTCAGACCCGGCATCGCGCTAACGATAACGGTTGAAAGTATCTGCTCGCTGACCGGATTGAATGCCGGCATCAGGCTGCGAACTTGCTGGTTGGGGCTGAGCGGCTTCTCCAACAGAATCAGTGGATTTTCGGGATTATACTTACTGCTGATTACCGCAAAAATGACGCCGAGTTGCCAATCATTGAAGAAGATATCGTTCGGCAATGCCCGATTGCCGAGCGCCGGATCGGCCACAAACACCCCGTTGGGAGTAACCTTGCGCATCACGACAAAGTGCTCGTAACCGCCCATGTTGAGCAGGACGATTACGGGTACCTTCACCTGGTAAAGTGATTCTGGAACGACCTTGTAGCCTACGCCCTGCATACCGATGGTATCGAGATACCTCTTCATGTCGAGCAGCGAGAATCCGCGCTGTTGCACCACCGATTTATCGCTGACCGCATACATTCCCAAGAAGACTTCTTTCTCGTTAATCTTCATGTCATAGGCATATTTGAGGATCGTCGCCAGCGCCGCCGCACCGCAACTGAAGTCCGTATGTTGACGCACCACGTTCGCAAAAATCTGGTCGCGGTACGTGGTCATGTGGGGAAAGATAAACCCTGCGCCGGGCATAACCCCACCCAACGGCAAACCCTCCTCAGGCCCAGCATTGCTGCAACCCAGAATCGCCAGCATTAGAAGGAGCATGATATTTCGCAGATGACGGCTCACAGACAGCATTGGATCTGTAAAACGGCCGGGGACCCCTTCATACCGTAGCTCACTCCTGCCTGGCCAACGGTCGAGCGTACGGTGCTTCTCCAGTTTATCAAAACGTACCGATGGACTTTCCGTGGATACTTCCCTTGTCACCGCAGGATGCTTGTCTATAGCGCGGTAACTGGAACCCGATTTTCAGCCCCGATGCGCGTGGCGGGCCATCGCTCCCGAGCTTCCGAACCTGCACCCAGGCCAACCCGGACGGTCGTTGGATAAAAAAAATACCAGGGATCCGCACACAAGCTGCGGATCCCTGGGCTGAGACCGGTTGTTGTTTAGTGAGCCAAGGTCAGGTTGTTGACCTGCTGGTTGGCCACGCCCGCGGCCTGGTTGAATGCAACCGCACCACTGATGTTCTGGAAGGCATTGGCCGAGATGGTCGCGGCCTCGCCTTGGGCGCCGTAGTCGGTGCCGATCGTTCCGGCATCCGCCAACGTCTGGTTGCCCTCGACGTTAACCGAGTTCGAGCCAGCGGTCGTGCTGTTCGCACCGCTCATCTCAAGCAGGGTGGACAAGTTGTTGCCCTGCTGGTTGCCCACACCGGCCACCTGGTTCAACGCGACGTAGCCGCTGTCGCCGTTGAAATCACCCGAGTTAACAATCACAAACGGCGCAATCGGTGCGGTGTCCGTCAGCGATCCGTTCTCCGAGACGGCAGTCGTCTGTCCGAAGACAAACAGACCCGCAACCGAGTTACCGGTCGAGGCCGTGCCGCTCGTCGTCGAGGAACCCTGGGTCTCGTCATGGGTCGCATCGACCCACAGATGCACATAATTGAGCGCGAGCGTCGCAGAGGTACCATCTTGCGTGGTGGTTCCGCCACCACCGTAAGGGACGCCGTCTATGACCCCCGTCGTCGGGTTCGTGGTCGAGCCGCCCGCTAGGCTGCCGCCACCGCTGGCGGCGCCGAAAATCGGGTTCGCGAGCGCGATTGCGATCCCGGTACCACTGGTATAGCTGGAGCTCAACTGAAAAGAGCTCAGCGAGCCTTCGAAGGAATTATCCTCCGTGTTGCCGCTGGTGCTGGTCGTGTACGTTGAGGTCGCGTTCTGAGCGCGCGCCTGAGTGCTCACCAGCGCCATGCCAGCGCCGACCACCAGCGCCATTGCAGTTGCCTTCAAAAACTTCATACAATTCTCCTCCAGTTTGGAACGATCTTAGAAAACCTCTTCTATCCCCTCATTGTTTCCCTGCTCGCGAATCCAATTTTGGTTCACATAGAAGCCTCCTTTTGAAATTCCGAGCATCTGATGCTCGTACTCACTCTCTCAACCTCAGTTCACTCCAGAAAGACCTTAATAATGCGATGTCGCTAATGCGATATCGCTCCCCCCACGTGAACTGCCAGCGTATTAGCGACGACATTGTCGTTGCCCGCGGTCTGTTGCACCTGGATCACCCCCGACGCCCCGGCAAATGCCGTCGGAGAAATTGAATCGTGTCCGCTAAACTGCATCGAATTCGCATCAAGCGGCGCAAAGCCGCCGCGCATCTGCGACAACGAAATCGCATTAACCGCGTCCGCAGCGTTGCCGATGCCAACAAATGCGGCGTTGGCTGCTTCGTTGCCGGTTCCGCTAGTCTGGGAAATTTGAATCAGCCCGGACGCTCCGGCGAGTGCGCCGTTCCCGATATTCGTACTGCCCTTATCCTGCGATGGAACAAAATTGCCGATGGACTCCTGATTGATAGTCAACTGGCCGGGAATGTCGGTTACCAGTGCGGAGTTGTCCTGCTGGTTGCCCACGCCCGCTACCTGGTTGAGCGAAATCTGGCCACTCAAATTCGCAAACGTTCCGGCACCAATCGACGTTGAATCTTGATAAATTTGGCCCCAGGCGCTGGGAGTCGAGATTGAAGCAATAGCGAACGTCGTGAGCGCAGCTAAGACACGCCATTTAGGCCTCGAACGCGCAAACATGCCCAAATGGCTGGCCAGCCGTTCCTCAGCCGTGCTCATCGCTCTCTCATGCTCCATCAATGCGGCAGAATGGTCGATCTTGTGATAAATAGCTAGCTCCGATCGATTAACAGACGGTTAAGGATGGCTCCATTTAGCATCGCTCGATGCCTGGTGTCAATTGGTCCCATTGGCTATCAGGACACCGCCACATGGCGTCATCGTAAGCCAATTAGTGACTGCAAATGTTTATGCTCATTGCAGAAAAAATCAAGGGGCTAAAGACCCCCTCGGCTTTTGGTGAGGGTTTTTCGTGGCGATCCTGCGGAGGGGAGAACGGTTCTAAATGTGAGGATTAGGCAACGTTCAACGCAGATTTGAGCATCCAACGGTGGCTAATCCTGTCGAGTGACTCCAGGTAGCTTTAAAGCGCTCCACGAGAAGCCTGACGGTAGGGCTTAACGGTGATTTGGTGCTCCAAACTCCACCCGATCTTCCTTGATTAGAAAGACACCGCCATCATATTCCTTGCCCGCTATGTATTGCGGCAGATGGAAGGAGTCCTGAACGACGGCGCCGCCTTCACGCACGAAACGGATCAGATAATGCCCGACGGGAACCTGGAGGGTACATTTGAAGGCTTTGGGTAGCGAGCATTTAAGGCCGCCTCCGATATATACGTCAACGGACTTTGAACTATAGTTAGCTATGAGCAGTGGGAACTTCCCATGCAGCGCAGAGGGGGAAGTGATCGGCGATGGTTGCGGGGACGTCATCGCCTGCGGCGCCGGCGAAGACGTTGCGGCCTGCGGTAACGGCGTGCCTGGCGCTGGGCCGTCGCTCTGGCCAAAAGATGCGTCCGCCACGAGGCAGAAGAGTAATCCTATCGCGATTGCACTCAACGGCTTCAAATTCATCGCATTGTTGTCCTGGAAGTGTGGTTGTCTCTACTCATTGTAGATGTCAATTTGGGTGTAGTCGTCCCGCGAATGCTCGGCGCTGTCCGCACCCAATTCATTGGGGCGCCGGAAGCTCGCTCGATATTATTTGAAACGGAGAACTCGCAGGATTGGCCGGCACCTCGGTATTGACCGTACCCGTACCAATCGGCGTCACGTCGCCTGTGGTCTGATCGATGGCGCCTTGAAACACCTTGGCCCCCGCCTGATCAGTCACGTAAATGAACTGGCCAAGGGTGTCGGTAATGACGCTGTTGGCCGAAGTCGTCCCGGTAATTAACGTGGCGGGTGACAAGCCACTCGATTGGATTTGGTACTTCGAAACGTTGTCATTGCCGTCGTTGGCAGCGTATATAAACGGAATCGCCGGGTCGATCGCTACCGAGAGCGGTTCGTGGGTTAAATTGCCCGTAGCGAAAACCCCGACGAAGCCCAAGGTGGGACCGGTTATATTGAACTTCACGACCGACCCACCCGGGCCGCCGGCACCGTCGGCAGTGTAAAGCTCGAGGCCACTGGGATCCGCGGCCAGCCAATTAGGCGTACCATCGGTGGTCCCAAGACTCCCAATGAATCCGCTGGCCGAAAGCGTCCCATTTTTAGCTATCGCAAATCCTGAGATGGTACCGTCCTTCTGATTCGCCACGAACAATGCAGTACCCGTCGCCGAGACCGCAATTGAAACCGGATCGATTCCCGTGGGCAGCGGGCCGCCGCCGATCTGCTTGAGCTCGCCGGTCGCTTTGTCAATCGAAAATTGAAAAATCTGGTTCACCCCGGGGTCGAGGACATAGAGAAATCCCCCGCCCGGACCCGCCGCCAAGGTCAGCGGTGCGGTGCCAGCGCCCGTATTCACCTTCCCCTGAGTGGTCGGAGTAAGTTTGCCGGTCTTCTGGTTGATCTTGAACTCGTAAATCTCGGAGGTGGTTGGATCGGCGGCATAAAGGAAGGTCTGCGTCGCGGCGATGCCCTTGAGTCCACTTCCGGTCCCAGTTGCAACTTGTTCCACGTGACTTAAGGCGCCGCCCTTAGAATCAACCTGCAGAACCGAGATCATATCGTCGCCGGTGTTGCTGACGTATTCGAACTCAGGGCCGGGAGGTGGACTTGGCGCCGGTCCCCCGCCGTTCACGTCGATGCTGTGGCCGCATCCCGACGCCAGCAGCCCCGCGAGCGTCGCCCCTGCGATCCACCATGAACTCCCCCTTAACATTCTGCTCCACATCGTTGTTGCCCTCTCTGCGTAACCGCCGGCCGCAATATCTTGCCGGAAATCGCGTCTGTCGTATCAAATCATTCCGACCAAAGAAACCACCTCGGTTGAAGCGCTTGACCTTGCAAGCGTATTCTCGCCGGTTATCTATTATCGTTCTCGATGCCGGAATTCGCCAACTCGCGCGCATGATGCGAAAAAGGAAGGACGCTCTCGCCGGTAAAATCCAGACTCTTATCAGAGCCCAGATAATGGCGAAAGAACGGCACGGTCGCGCTGATCCCGGGGTGAGGCGATGAACGGTACGCCAGCGGCGTTCTGGTACCTACACGTGAGGTCAAAGTGGTCCTTTGGTGGTCCTTGTGATCAAAACGGGCAAAACGGCCTGAAATTCATGATAAATAAATTGCGGATAAAGCAAAGTCTTTATGCATTATTTAATCGACAAGAAATTGACATTCATTCGGTCTTTGTGGTTCAGGCGGGCGAAATTTGCTTTCATTTGATTTCAGCAAATTTGGCTTTAGTGTCGATCCGCGTGCTATTGCTATAAGGATTCGCCCCCTGATTGAAAGGGTGTTTTCAGAAGGGTACGTCAATGGCTAACCGAGGCATTTTCATGCGCGCTCGACTCGGACCTGCGGCCGCAATCACGATGGTCGCGATTCTCGCACTTTTGAGCGCGACTCATGGTGCGCAGATTGAAGGGGCAACACCGAGGCCCGCGACTCTCGTTCCCGCCGTCGCCGCGACGAGCAAGGCGGCTGCGGAGTTGAAAGCGCGAGGTTCGTTTGCCTCAATCCCGCTCTATTTCGAGTTGAACCGTGGACAGACCGATCCGAGCGTGCGCTACCTCTCTCACGCGGGAAGGTACACGCTGTACCTCACGGATGATGCCACCGTGATTTCGATGATCGCGGGCTCCATCCAGAAGCGCCCAACGATCGCGACCACCAATCCACGCACTGCCCACGACTCTACCCGGCTAATCCAATCGGCGGTGCGGATCCGAATGATCGGCGCGGATCCGCATGCGACGATGACAGGACTCGACCCTCTGTCAGGACGAGTAAACTATCTCGTCGGCGCGCAGACGAGCTTCCACGCCAACGTTCCGACCTTCGCGCGGGTTAAGATCGCTAACGTCTATCCGGGCGTTGACGTGATCCATTATGGCACCCGCGATTCGCTCGAATATGACATCGTCGCCAGGCCGGGTGCCGACCCTTCGAGAATCAGGTTCGCGATTGAAGGTCCCGCCAAGACCAGTACCGACCAGGAGGGCAATGTCGTAATTGCGACACCCGCGGGCGTGGTCTTAATGCGCAAACCCGCCATCTATCAAGATAACGCCGCCGGTGGCCGGGTGCCCGTCGAAGGATCATTCGTGCTATCGAAGAACAGCACGATCGAAAACCGGGTGGCGCGGCGTGAACTCGCAATTCGACTCGCCGCGTATGACCATTCGCGTCCGCTGATTATCGATCCGGCGATGCCGATTCTGGTTTACTCGAGCTACCTCGGCGGGAGCGGGTCCAGCGTCGCCGCGCTTAATCCTGCACTGCTCTCGTTCGCAACCGGAAATAGTCCGCTCACGGAATCCGATGCCGGCCTCGCTGTCGCGCTCGATTCGACCAACCACGCCTATGTCACGGGCATGGCTTTCTCCAATGACTTTCCGCACCCGAACGCGTTTCAGACCTCACTCCAGGGGGCCAACTCGCCGCCGAGCCAGAATCCCAACGTATTCATCGCGAAGTTCGATACGACGCTTTCCGGGAGCGCATCGTTAATTTTTGCGAGCTATCTGGGTGCAAATGGCGACACCGTTGCCGGCGACGCCGGACAGGGCAATGGCGACCTGGGCTTTGGTATCGCGGTTGATGCCGGCAATCAGCCATTCATCGTAGGCGAGACCTTTTCAGGTACCGCGGCATCAGGCGGACCGAATTTTCCGGGCACTGCGTCGTGCGGCGCATTCGGCCACACCAATAATGGCAAGGACGCCAGCACCAGCGTAGGCTTCATTTCGAAACTGCAGGCCGATGGCAGCGGGGTCGTGTGGTCGTGCTACATCGACGGTCAGAACAATTCGACCGAGTCGCGCGTTGCTTTGGCTCCGGCGGGATGCGGTACCGGGACCCAATGCAAGGCCTACATCGCAGGCTCGACGCAGAGCTCGTTGAGCGAAGGATTCCCTTTTACCGCCAATCGATTCCAGTCTGATTTGCGCGCCACCAGTGGCGCGAGCAACGCGACTTTCATCGTCGTCCACGAAGACGGTCAGTCGCTCGACTACGCCACCTGGTACGGCGGGAGCGGAAATGGCACCACCGCCGATATTGGCATCGGCGTGGCAGTGGATAGTCTCAACCATGGCTATATCACGGGGGCGACATTCTCTACGGACCTGACCACGGTGAACCCGGCGGTGAGTTCGTTTCAGGGATCGGACAATACCAAGATGAGCAACGCGTTCGTGGCGGAGTTCGACCCGACGCAAAGCGGCGCCGCCTCGCTGATCTATGCCACCTACCTGGGCGGTTCGGGTGCGACCGGAAACTTAACGGCATTGAACGGAGTTAAGATTTCACTTTCAGCCGGCGACGCTGGGACCGGCCTCGCGATCGATCCCGTCACGGGTCACATCTGGGTAACCGGCCTGACGGCCTCGACCGACTTCCAAGGGATCCCGGGTTCGGTCCCGCCGTTCCAGTCGGCGAATGAAGCGGAGACTTTTTGCGAGAGTTCCCCTCAACCAAATGCTCCAGCGACGGCGGCGTTCCTTGAGGAGATCGATACGTCCCAAACCAATCTGGCTCAAATTCGATATTCCACCTACTTCGGCGGTTGCGGAGTCGCGGTCGTCGGACAAGCGGGATCGATCGGGTTTGGTGACGTCGCTACTGATATCGCAGTCACCGGCGGCAAGGTTTTCATCACTGGTGCAACCACCGGTGGAATTATTAGCGGCTCGTTCCCACTCAGCTCTAATGCGGCGGCCTGCAATACAGCTTTCCCCCTAGACCAAAATCAAACCTCCGGATTCAAATTCGACAGTTTTGTCAATATTCCTTTTACCGCTTTCGTCGTGGAGCTTGATCCCTCGCAGATACAGAGCGCAAACCAGCTAGTCTTTTCCGCGTTGCTCGGAGGCTCTGGTCAGATCGACGCAGGCGACGCGCTCAAGGTCGATTCGAATGGGAATATCGTGGTGACGGGCCTGACCTTTTCCACCGACTTTCCGACCACCTCGAATGCCTTCCAATTTGCTAACAGGGCAGGCAGTCAAACATCCACCAACGCGTTCCTGACGGTCATCAATCCATCGGGCACCATTTGTCCTACCCCGACACCCACGCCGACTCCGACCGTGACGCCTACACCGAAGCCCACCCCGACTCCGATTCCGGGACCGCCCAGGATCTCGGTGTCGCCGTCACCACACACCCGGACCCTGGCGGCGATCGCGGGCGCCACTGCGACCGGAACAGTGACAATCACTAATATTGGCACCAGCCAGCTGACCGGAAACGTTGGCCCCGCGTCCAAGCCGGGGTTCGCGGTGGCCGGCAACGCGGGTCCCTACGCACTTGCGCCAGGCGCTCACGAGGACGTTACCGTCAAATTCAACGCACCCGTGAAGAAGGGCAACAGCAAGGCAACCTTTACGATCACGAGTAACGACAAAAAGCATAAGCTAGTCACCGTGACCCTCATTGGACAATCTCTATGATCGGAACGACTGGTCTGCTCGCAGGATGAGCCAGGCGCACGCAACTCTTGACGGCGAACGCCGTCGACGAATCTTAGGCGACCCGGAGCGTCCCGATGAATTGCGATATGCAGGAACAGACTGGACGGCAGTCGGCGATCAATGATCGCGCGCTCGTTAGCCTGAGATTGGCGATTCGCGAACTTCACTCCTTGCGGACAATCTGTCCCCCGCAAAAACTACCTGCTTGGCTTGGAACGCGCTAAATTGTGATCAATTTGAAGGGAGGAGATCGGAACCCAGGGGCATCGGTCGATGATAAAATCCCGCTTGCTTTGCCTGAACCTTTTTGCCGATTTGCTCCGTTTTCTGGTTCTCAGTTTGCGATCTAAACGCTCGCTCGCGGCGGAGAATCTCTTCCTGCGCAAACAGCTCGCGTTCTACCGGGAACGCAAAATCAAGGCGCGCCGGACTTCCCATCCCGCACGCTTGACGCTTGTGTGGCTCAGCCACTGGTTCGATTGGAAAAGCGCGTTGACGATCATGACGCCCAGAACCTTCATTCGGTTGGCACCGCAAGGGTTTCCAGCTGTTCTGGCGTAGGAAATGCCAATCGGGCCGGCCGCGGATTCCGGCGGAGCTCCAACATCTGATCCGCCAGATGGCTCGCGAGGGCAATTATATACTCGGCTCACCAGCCATTAACTGCTATCGTTGGGCGAACGGGAGGGCCCATGGCTGGGCAGCATCGGTGGAGGTGCCCGCCCGGGAGGTACGTCCGACGATCAACAGCACAAGCAAAAGGGCCAGAGAGGCGTGCTGCCTGAACGATTTCTTACGCACCATATTTATCAGCCATAGCAAACTGTCCAGCGGGGATTCAGTTCGGGCAGGTCAGCGAAGGCGGTGCGAATTTCTTTACCAACGGTCCCCTGGTCATATAGCTCTTGGTGTGAAAAATACCGAAGTAGCCGTTGCCCTCGATCGGCAGACCCGCGTCACTGCATCCCGGGGCGCATCCGGTTGCTGGGCATACGTCGGTATAGGCAAAGAGAAAAGTGGGAAATCCCGAAGCCGACGATTGCCCACACGTAGTTGTCATCAGACTGGAAATGAAATTCTGCTCTTCGGTGATGGTGTTCATCGGCACGATCATGCTGTTCGGACAGCTGGTGTTATAGCCGGTCTCGCCGATATAGGTATTGGCGGCGCCGCAGTAGACTTGTGAGATAGTGGTAAATTCGGTATGCACCTGGGCCCGGGAATCCGCGCCGCCATATGGCCATGAGGGGGGAACGCTGGCCACGTAGTTGCAGTATGGGTGGGCCGCGATGAAATCGACGCCCGTCGGCGGCGCTCCGCCCTGGCAGAAGGTATGCTCCTGCCCCTCGACGAGTGACACCACAATATGCACGTTGGGGAAGCCATCGGCGTCGAGCACAGTGCGCAGATTCTGAGCAGCGGTACTGACCATCGCGGCTGTGATCGTCTGGCCGTTGGCGATGGTTCCCAGCGGTTCATTGCCGAGTTGTATCGCGATTATCGTCCCGTTAGTCAGGAACTTCTTCAGTCCCTCAACGTACGCTTCTGGTTTGCCGCAGAATCTGCTGACCTTCCATGGCGAGGTGTTGAAGCAGGCACCATCGATGAGCGCTTTCGCGTAGTTCTTTCCGCAGAAGGCGAGCGGGGCGCCCGCAAATACGCAACGGGTTGAGGCGTCGGGAGCCGCCAAGCCTTGAATCGCGTCATTGAAGAGCCCCTGCACGACCTCAAGGTCCAGATTGCTGGCGCTGCGCAGGATGTAATAGTTCGGCTGGTAGACGGTAATCGCCGCCGGACTCAAAGATGTTTTGAGTTTGAGCAGATCGGTGTCGTTGTCCCTGCTAAAAATTCCATCTGAAGCAGAATTTAAGCAGGGGCGAGAAATTGATTTTGAATTTGCATGAAAGAGCGAATCGGGCGGAAGTGTTGCAACTTTGAAAATGGTGACGGAGGAGGTCCCGAGAGGAACTGGGCGGCGAGGTCTCAGGCAGCCAGATCGAACAGCTGGTCGATGAACTGATTCTGTTGGCGAACAACATCGTCGCTGACCCACCGCGCCTGCCCCTTGCGGATCATGTGTATAGCCTCGTATCCCGCGATCGTTCGCCGAGCTGCGTGGAACTCGCGAAAGCCTTGCTTGGCCTTCACTCGTCGTTTGATCGCTCGATGATCCTGCTCCAGGATGTTGTTCAAATATTGGACCGGTCGATGGCGGCAGCGCCGGCGCAGGGTTCCTTCCGCTTTCACTGCGACAATCGCCGCGCCGTAGAGGCGGGCCTGATCAGTGTTGATGACCCGGGGCTGAGGATGCGATGGATCGCTGAGCGCCTGGCGGAACAGGCGTTTGGCCGCAGCGGCATCGCGCAGCGCCGACAGCAGGAAGTCGATAGTGGCACCCGTGGAATCGATGGCCCGATAGAGGTAACACCAAGCGCCCTTCACTCGAATATACGTTTCATCGACGCGCCAGGATTTGTTGGTCGGCTTGAGATGCCGGCGCAGTCGCTGTTGCAGTTCGGGACCGTAACGTTGAACCCAACGCCAGATCGTCGTGTGATCCGCCTCCAGACCGCGCTCGGCGAGCAACTCTTCGACCTCGCGCAGCGAGAGCCAGTAGCGAAGATACCAGCGCACGGCACAAAGAATCAGCTCCGCGCCGTCTGCCGCACTTGAACATTGCCGGTCGGGTTGCGTGCTTCACCGTCTTTTCAGCCTACCAGCCAACCCCGCCAAAGTTGCAACACATCCGAAATTCCGGTTTAATCCCTTTCAGCTTCATAGCTCCTGTTTTACAGCCGTTGCCGGGAGTTTAGTCCACGTGGGCACCAAGGTGTTTATCGCGCAACCGCGCGGCTTTTGCGCGGGTGTGGTAAGAGCTATCGATGCGGTTACAGCCTCGATAGAAAAGTTCGGCGCACCGGTCTACGTCCGCAAACAACTCGTTCATAACAACTCTGTAACCGACGCGCTGAGCGCGAGCGGCGCGATATTTGTCGACGAGCTTGACCATCTCCCGGAAGGTGCGACGGTGATCCTGAGCGCCCATGGAGTCGCTCCCGAAGTTTACGAGGATGCGCGGCGTCGCCGCCTTAACGTTATCGACGCGACCTGCCCGCTCGTCACCAAGGTGCATCTCGAGGCGACCCGTTATGCGCGCGAAGGCCGTCCGATCGTTATCGTGGGCCATCGCGGACATGAGGAAGTGATTGGCACGCTCGGTTATGCGTCGGCCGACGCCGACGTCGTCCCCGATATCGCCGCCGTGGAGCGGCTCGAACTGCCGGTTGGCGCTGCGCCCGCGGTGATCACGCAAACGACGCTGGCAGTTGACGATACGCGCGATACGATCGAGGCGATCCGGCGGCGCTTTCCCGCCGTGATCACGCCCGCTCACGATGACATCTGCTATGCGACCCAGAATCGCCAGGCCGCCGTCCGCGAGTTGGCCCGATCCACCCAGGTAATTCTTGTAATCGGCGCTGCGAACAGCTCGAACTCGAATCGTCTGCGCGAAGTCGCAGAGGCTGCGGGCGTTCGGGCGTACCTAATCGCCGATCTCTCCGAACTGCGGACCGAATGGCTGCACGGAGTCGACAGCATAGGCGTCACTGCCGGCGCTTCGACGCCAGAGCATTTGGTCGATGAAGTCGTCAGCTATCTGCGCAGCCGTTACGACGCGAGTGTGGAAACGATCGAAGTCACTCGTGAGAACGTCACGTTTTCGACACCGACGCCGGTAACGCGTTTCAAGCGATCGCGGCCTCAGCAGGCGGCGGCGCAGGAATCCGTGGTTAGAGTCCCTGCGGAATCGAAAGAAGGCGCCGTACTCACCGAGGAGGGTGTCCGCGATGGCAGACGCACCCAGTAAAAAGATTTCCTCGATGACCGAGATGGAAACGCGGCTGGCCGAAGTGGTCGGCGCGCTTCTGGCCGACGAGAAATTGACGATGCGCGCGGCGGTCAACCCAGTCTTCGCGATGGAAGAGCTCGGCTACGAGTTTCCCGATGATCTGCGGGCGAGTATCGAGCGGCGCGCGCGTTTCCGGCCCGGCGTGTACAAGCGGATGGAGACGCTCGTCGGCGACATCCGCAAGATAGCTAAGCGACCGATCAATCCGGATTCCGCCGCTGATCTCGAGCGCCTGCTATTCGAGGAATACAAGCTCGTTCAGCCAAGGCTGACGTTGCGCGAACAGCTCGCGCCAGCCTATCAGTCGCTGATCGCCACCAACTACGTTACCGAGCCACTGCCGCCTCAACTCGATCGGTCGCCCGCGGTTAAAGATCCGCTGGAAGAGCTGCGCGACGCTCATCCGATCATGCCGCCGCTGCTCGAGTACCGGCATCTGGACGCGTCGGCTGCCCGATGTGCCTCGCGCGAGTTTTACGAACAGGTGCGAAGCGGTTCCGTCAAGCTTCCGATTACGAAGCTGACGGTGGTCATTCAGCCTCATCCGGCGGGACATCACGATTGATCGACAAGAAATCGATTGAATCGATCAGGGAATAGAAAGACCAGAGATTAGCCATGTCCACGACGCAGGGATTCGAACTCGTCGCTGAAGTGCAGCAGAGTTTTATTCTGCAGGTGGTGCAGGCCGCCTACGACAGCTCGAAGATTCCGCACAGCACTCCCGTTCCGGCAGGAACTATGTTCGGGCCGTACCAGGTCTCGCAGGGCACGGTGAACATTCCGCGGACCGGGCTGGGCGTGAATATGGTGCCGGCGCAGAACTCCGTTCAGCTCGTGCTGGGCAGCACCGAGATTCAGGTTGATATAGCCAATCCACCGATCCCTAGCGCGACGATGTTCGACATGACCGCCGATATCGATCTGACGCTGCCCGTCGGCACGCTGCCCAATTCGATCAACGTCGGCGTAATCCTGACCGGCCTGCCACGCGCGAATGTAACCGTGAATCTGACCAGCGGCGACCCGGTGAGTCCGCTCACACTGACAGCGATTCAGGAATACGTCGATGCGCAGTATCAGAGTGGCGCGATACCTCATTCGATTACCAAGACCGGAGTGAGTTTTGGCGCCTTTACCGCCGACGCTTACGCGACAATCTCCGATGATCCGACCGATCCGTCGAATCAGATTGATACGACGCAGCCGTCGGCCAACTCGGTCATGGTCAGCATCCCGATTCACCTGAAACTTATCAATGTCGAATCGCTTGGAAATCCCGTACCGTCGCCGATCGGCGTGCAGACGCGGATCGATTTAACGGCGCCGCTGGTCGTGGTGCCAGGCTCGATTACTGCGAAAATCACGCAAGCCACGATCGCCGTCGAGGCGATCGCCGCCGATCCGGCCGTCGCCGACAATCAATACGCGACCGACAAGACGCTCGCCCAGTCGCTCTATGGAATCAATCTCGACGATCTGCTCTCGCGGCAGATTCAGTCGTACGCACAGGCGATCATTAGCGGTATCGGCGATATCAATGTGGTCGTGCCGACCCAGACTCAGATCGAAACCTTCATCGGCGACCAGGTTTACGCCGACCTTATTACCACGCCGAATATAGGAATCTGGACGCCGAACGTCGGCAGCAACACGCAGGTCACGGTCAACAACGTCACGCCGCAGGTGCTGTCGGACGCGCTGGCGATCTGCATCAATTCGGAGAGCGGCGCGAATCCTTCGGCCTTGACGAACTTCATTCCGGCGGGCAACGAGTTCGCGCTGGCCGTCGACGGTCCGCGCGTGCTCGCGATCATCCAGCAGACTATCAACGAGCCGCAATCGCAGGGCGGACTCGGCGGTATCCCGACCACGCTCAACAACGTCGACGGGCATACCGTCAACGTAAATTCGCTGACGACTACGCTGCAGGAGGGCTCGATTCACTTCGAGGGCAACGTGACCGTGGTCAACGCGATCGCGGGCCATATTGATGTCAGTGCGGATTTCCACGCCGACGCCGGCATGACCTGGGTCAACAACTCCGACGGCTCGCAGTCGATTCAGCCGGTCGATCTTGGCAGCGGCGTGAGCCTGAGCGTGCTCGCCTGGATCTTGAGCCTGCTGCTCGGATTCATCAGCGGCGGACTGATCGGCGGAGTTATCGCGATCGTCGTGATGGTAGTCGCGTCGAACCTGGCCAGCAGTATCGGCGGCGCGGTGATCCAGAACGACATCACCAAGCAGATAACCGGGATCGGAGCATGGCCGCAGACGCTGGAAGGAATCGGCACGGTTCAGGCCAGCTTCCAGAATCCAATCGACATCCACGCCGACTGTATAATCTTCTCGGGCTGATGGGACGCTGGCAATGCAGGTAATCAGCACATACGCCAACACCGTCCAGGCGCTCGCCGCGTCCGGTGGTCCTTATGTGGTTGACGCCGGCACGACGCTTGCCTTCATTGGTAGTCCGGCCGCCAAATCCGACACGCAATATCAGTGGGATTTCGGCGACGGCTCCACCGCTACCGGCTCGACGGCGACCCATACCTACGCCGACCATGGAATCTACGTCGCCCGCCTGACAACGATCGTTAATGAACCCGGCGGCGTGACCACGCGCCAATATGCGCGGGTACAGGTCCGCAGCGTCAAACCGATCGTCAATGCGGGCGCGCCTTCCACCTGCGACGAGGGTCAGGTCGTCGAGTACACCGCGACTTTCACCCACGTCGAATGGCCCGAGACGCATACTGCGACCTTCGATTTCGGCGATGACACTCTGCCCGTCAGCGGGACCGTGACCGAGACCAACACGGCGCCGATGGCCAAAGGATCGGCGACGGCCATCCACGCTTACTGCCAGGCGGGCGTTTACACGGTCACCGTTTCGATTCAGGCGAAGGACGGATCGGTCGGTACGGCGACCCGTCAGGTGACGGCGCTCAACCTGCCGCCGAAAGTCACCGCAAGGGATATCTTCGCCTATCGCTGTACGCCGATTAATCTCATCGCGAATTTTACCGATCCGGGATGGTGCGATACCCATACAGCCAGCTGGGATTTCGGCGACTGCACGCCACCGCAGCCGGCCACGGTGCGCGAGCAGCACAATCCTCCCGAAGGCGCCGGTATCGCGATCGCGACGCACGATTACAAGCACTGCGGCGCCTATCATGCCGTCTGCGTCGTCACCGATAACGACGGCGCGTCAGGCGACGCCGCAATAACCGTTCGCGTCGTCGATGTCGTCAATCGCAACTTCGAGGACGGCTTTCGCATTCGCACCGCGGGCGTCGTCGCCAACGGATGGGAGCCGTATGTGGGCAGCGCCCCGGCCGGCAACGCGTTCGCCGCCGGCTCGCCTTCATCGACGGCAGGCACCCTGTTCGCGGGCGAAGAGATTGTCGTTCATAACGGCCGTCGCAGCCAGCGAATCGCCGGGTTGGGCACCTTCGCCGCCGGGATTTACCAGCGCGTCGGAGCGAATATCGGATGGGACTACCAGGTCACGGCGTGGTACAGCCTCGACGAGCGCGGGGGTGGCACATGCCGGCTCGGCGTCGATCCCGACGGCGGTATCGACCCGACTGCGAAATCGATCGTATGGAGCGCGGGCTCCAATAATCAGGAATGGCGCCAGTTGACGGTGCGCGTGACCGCCGGCAAGCACCTGATCTCCATCTTCCTCGAGGCCGACGGCGTCGCCAGCGGCACCGCTGCCTATTTCGATGAGGTCGCACTGCTCCCCTACCCCTGTCCGATTCACGAGCATCCGCCAGCAAAAAAAACGACCGAAGCCTGCGTGGAATGGACGGCGCAAAAGGAAGCCCAGGAGCTCGGCACTCAGTACACCGACGATGGCTTTGTCTTTCAGTCGCGCACCAACGCTCCACTGACGCTAGTGACTTACGGCGTACCGGCGGGTCAGGCGAAGATGCTTATCCCCGGCCGGGGACTCGACGTCGGACTGCCGTTTACGGCTAGCCGCGTCGTCGCCACTGTCGTTCGCTACTCCGACGAACGGCTGACGATGGAAGCTCGCGACAAGACTGGCTCCAGCCTTGGCACTACTGTCGCCATCGGCAACCTGAACACGATCGAGACGCTGGAGATCGATAAGCCCCGCATCAACGCCATCCGGTTCCTATCCGGCGGCGGCCGCGACCTGCTGATCGAGCTGTGCGCCTACATGGACGGCACCACAGCAGTGCCTGCGAACCCGGTGACGGCAAACCCTGTTGGTGCCAACCCGGCGGGTAATCTCTCGCAGACACCGGTGAACGCGACTGGGGTGGCACAGCCGGCGCAAAATTTGTCATCCTTGTCCAGAAACGGATAGGATGCGGTCAAGGAGAACCCAATGCCACAAGACGACGTAAAAGTAATCGGCTGGCCAAGTCAGCCCGCACAGCTCGAACATCAGTTCGTTGGTGGCACGGCCTGCCCCGTGCAGATCTCCTTCGACAAGACGCCCGCCAACGTCACCGTCCAGGCCACCGCGCAGGATCCCGTCCACGTCGACATGAACATGAATATGAACCTAATGGCGCGCAACACCATCCCGGTCTGTATCGAGGTCTGCAAGCCAATCTGCGTGCAGAGCGAATATACGATTGGAATCGAAATCTTCGACCGCCCGGTGGCATTGATCACCCTGCGCGGCCAGACCCGCATTTTCAATTGCGACGAGAAGAGCTAAACGATGCCGCCATCGGGCAGTAGAAGACAGCCGAGCAACCGCGCACCGCGCGCCGCAGCCGAGCCGGAGCCGCGCGACTCTGAGGAAGATCGCAGCACTGAGCAAGAGGCACCGGCGCAACCGCCGCCGAACGCATCGGCTGAGACCGAAAAGAAACCCCGGGGCAACACGAACATGCTGAAGGAACTGGCCGAGACCGCGACTGAGGTGGTGGCACGGGCGGCATCGATTCTCGAAGAGGAGATCGCGGCGGGCGTCGTCGCGGCAAAAAACGTGGAAAGCCGCTTCGTCGACGTCAAGGCCACTCGCTCCGGCAAACCCGAGGAGGTTCTGCCCCGCTTCCGACGCGACGCGCACGAAGTCATCGATATTCTGATGGACCTGGTGAACGTGGCGACGCGCACGGTCAGCGGCTTCACGCAGAGCGTCATCAAGATCAGCGGTGAGGCGACGCCAGGCAAGGACGCGCGCACGACCGGGCCCGCGCACGTGCCGACCGTGTCGCCGACGGAATCTGGCCATGCCGGCGCTACGGCCGAGCTGTCGATGTCGCTTGAGAACGACGGCGATACGCCGACCGAGGAATTTGCCTTCCACGCGACCGATCTGGTCAATCCGGCGGGCGATCGCATTGCCGCCGCCCTCATCACCTTCACGCCCATCTCGATCGTAATTCCGCCGCACGACCGTGCCCGCCTCGCGATCAGAATCGCGGTTCCCGAGGGCACCTCGGCGGGCATCTACACCGGCGTCCTGCAGGCCTCGCGGCTCAGCCAGTTGCGAGCGATGCTGCTGGTTCCGATCGAATAAATTCCGCCGCCGGACCGCTTTCCGGCTGCAAAAATGGCGACCGCCTCCGCGAATCCGCTCGTCAAGACTTTGCTCGAGCGTTACCGAAAGATGACGCTCGATGAAATGCTGCGGGTCATCGGCGAGCGCCAGCCCCGCCGTCATCTGTACGATCTCGTGCCGTCGTATCCGATGCGTGGGGGCAAGGGCCTGCGCCCCGGCCTATGCATCGGCACCTGCCGCGCATTCGGCGGCGACGCGGCGAGTCCGCTCGGATCGGCAGTCGCTATCGAATTGTTCCACAACGCCTTCCTGGTTCACGACGACGTGGAGGACGGCAGCGAATTCCGCCGCGGGCTGCCTACGATGCACGTCGAACATGGCGTCGCGATCGCGGTCAATGTCGGCGATGCGATGAACGTGCTGTCGATCGGTCCGCTGATGGACAACCGCGACGTCCTCGGGCCTGAACTTGCCTGGAAAATCATTGTCGAAATCGAGCACATGGTACGCCAGTCGGTCGAAGGACAGGCGCTCGAGCTCGGCTGGGTGCGCGACAACGATTGCGAACTCACCACCGACGACTATCTGAGGATGACCCTGAAGAAGACCTGCTGGTACACGTGCATCCATCCGTGCCGTATCGGCGGTATCATCGGATCGCGCGGCGAAGTGAACCCCGACGTCTTCAACCGTTTCGGTTATTACATGGGCGCGGCGTTTCAGATCCAGGATGACGTTCTGAACCTTGTCGGCGACGTCGAGAAATACGGCAAGGAAATCGGCGGCGACATTCGCGAGGGCAAGCGCACCCTCATGCTCATCCATCTGCTCAGGGAATGCCGGCCGGCAGAGAAAAAGCGGATGCGCGCGTTTCTGGCCACACCGCGTGAAGATCGGATCGACAGCGACGTCGCCTGGATTTACGAGCTGATGGCGAAGTACGGCAGTATCGAATACGCCCGCAAAACGGCGCGCCATCTGGCCGGTGCCGCGCTGCATGAATTCTTCATCGCTTACGGATCGTTGCCCGAGAGCGACGACAAGAGCTTCATCCACGATATCGTCTTTTACATGATCGAGCGTGAGCTCTGATCAGGCCGTAAGACGCACCGCAGGCGCCGCCGCGTCGCGCGTGCCGCCGCCTCCGCCGATAATCGCGTCCCACGAAGCCTGCGCACCCAATTCGACGGCGTCGGACGCCACCCGCATCAGCCATTCCGCGAACGCCATCGGATTCAGCGCCGCGTCGTAGGCGAGCTGAAAACCGATCTGCGCAGTATCCACGCCAATACCGGCCCACGCCGTCGGACCGCTGAACGCGGTCATGACCGCCTTGATCCCGAGCGACAGGGCGGCCTGATCGATCGTGCCGCCGATAACCTTCAGGCTGATCGCTGAGCGCGCCGGCGCGAGACCCGCCAGGATGCCGCCGGCGATTTCCGCGTAGGCCGCGTCCTTGCGAGCCCGCGTCGCGATTATCCGCAGGGCTTCGAGCCACACCGGGTTAAGGCCGCGGTTGGTAATCAACTGAACGATCAGCCGGGCCAGCGCCATGTCGTAGCGCAGCTCGCATTCGACCTTGGTCGCATACGGCGCCAGCGCTGCCGCCGAAAAATCGCGCTGCCGGACGCATCCGCCGACCGTCTCCGCGGCCCATCGCCCGCTCAGGAGCGCATACTGGATTCCCTCGCCGTTGAGCGGATTGATGAGCCCGGCGGCGTCGCCGATTAGCATCACGCGATCGTCGATAATCGGCAGCCGATGGTTGTAGGTCATCAGCGGCCAGCCCATGACTTTGCCGCGCAGGCGGGCATCCTTGAGCCGCGCCGACAGCGCCAAATCCTTCTCGATCAGCCGGTTCAGCAGCGCGGCGGGCGTCTCGTCGCGCTCCGGAATGGTCTCGAGCGCCATCCCGAGCCCGACGTTCGCCTCGCCGTTACCGGTCGGAAAGAGCCAGTAGTAGCCGGGAAAGGCGCGGCTGGTGAAGTAGAGATCAAGCTGGTCAGCGGCGCCGGCGACATTTTCATAATAGGCGCGCACCGCGACAATCCGGTCGCCGCGCGGAGGCGCCGATCCACGCATCACGCGCGCAACGGTGGAGCTGCTGCCGTCCGCGCCGATCAGAAGCCGCGAGCGCAAAGTCAAACGGCCGCTCGGCCCCGCGACTTCAGTCAGCACGCCGTCATCGGTGCGGTTGAACCCAACGATCGGATAGCCGGTGATGATACGGGCGCCGGCGTGGCGCGCCGCGTCGAGGATCCAGTTGTCGAGCACGATTCGCGGAACGACACGGCCATACGACGGCATCCCTTCGAGATTCGGAAAGAGCCGCGAAATCAGCTCGGTGCCATCGAGATAAAGCGCGGCCCGCCGAGCGACGTTGCTCGCCAGGTAGCCGTCCATCTCGCGGACGCCGAGGTCGCCGAGCTCGACGAGCGCCACCGGGCCGACGAAATCACCGCATACCTTGTCGCGCGGAAACTTCACGCGATCGATCACAATCACCGATATACCCTCGCGGGCGAGACGGCACGCCGCGGCGGCGCCGGCCGGACCACCACCGGCGATTATCACGGCGGCGTCGTAATCGGTTGCAATTCGTATCATCGGCGCTCCGGCATCTCCCGTCATTCGGGCTTCTGCGTCGGCAGGCTTTGCCGGATATGGTCGAGTTCGCCCGCCAACATCAGACACCATCAATAGCGCGATTTGAAACGGTTGAGGTTCGCATCGTCATGACTCGAGGGCAATCATACCTGAACTTCGGTCGATCGCCAGTTTCGAGCCTGTGCCTACCGAAAACCTTGTCCGGATGACGCACGGGTGGGTGTGTGGTAAGGAAGCGACCGATGGTCGCGTTTCTGACCCAGTTGCTGCTTGTTATCCGGTCGCGCTTCGCGCGGCGAGCGCGGCTTGAGGCCGAGAATCTCGTCCTGCGCCAACAGCTGGTAGTTCTACGGCGCACATCCTCGAAGTGGTTTTGACTAAGCACAGCGTCGAGTCGCTCGTATAGCGGGTCACCGAATTCAGCCGTCAATTTGCGGTAGTGTTCACCCGGGTCGCGGCCGGTGCGTGCCGTGATTTCGGCGGCAAGCAGGTTCGGAACAATTCCGTCTTTGTCCGTCGTCCAAACGGTACCGTCGCGCCGCAGAAACGTTGCCCCCGAGCTTTCCTCGCCGCAGAAGCCGATGGTGCCATCGATCAGGCCTTCGACAAACCACTTGAACCCCACTGGTACTTCGATCAACCGGCGGTTCAAGCCCGCCGCCACCCGGTCGATCATGCTGCTGCTGACGATGGTCTTCCCAACGGCCACCGCCGGGGACCACTGCGGACGATTCGCGAAGAGGTACGTTTCTCTGCTTTGGGACTGATGTTCATGATTGGTTTCTCTTTCGGATGCGGCCCGCTCAAATCACTATGTGAGGGGACAAGGCTCAACATTCCAGATGTCCCTTGCGTACTCTGCGATGGTTCGGTCGCTGGAAAACTTTCCGGACCCGGCGACGTTCAGGATCGCCTTACGTGCCCATTCTTCTGGGTCCGCGTATAAGTCGACGAGCCTGTGGTCAGCATCCAGATACGACTTGAGGTCCGCCAAATGCATGTAATAGTCCCCGTGCGTGAGAAGGGTGTCCCGTAACGGCTCAAACACGCCACGCTCATTAGGGCTGAAGTGATCGGAAAAGATCAGGTCCAACGCGGCGCGCGTCTCGGATTCATTGTCATAGTGCCAATGCGGGTTATAGCACCCTCGGCCATCCGCCACTTGCTGGGCTGTGAGACCGAACAGGAAGAAGTTTTCCTCGCCCGCTTCCTGCGCCATCTCGATAGTAGCTCCGTCGCGGGTGCCGATAGTCAGAGCCCCGTTCATCATGAACTTCATGTTGCTGGTGCCGCTGGCTTCGTAGCCGGCGGTTGAAATCTGATTGGAAACGTCGCTGGCGGGAATCAGCCGTTCTGCCAGCGAAACGTCGTACTCAGGGACAAATACGACTTTGATTTGACCTCGCATCGTGGGGTCGTTGTCGATCTTATCGGCCACATTGTTAATGAACTTTATGATGAGCTTGGCGAGGTGGTAGCCTGGTGCCGCTTTCCCGGCGAAGAAGAAGGTCCGCGGTTGTATCTGCGCATTGGGGTTTTCCAGCAGTCGGTTGTAGAGCACCACGATGCGAAGTGCGTTCAGGAGTTGCCGCTTATATTCGTGGATGCGTTTAACCTGGCTATCGAAAATTGAATCCGGATCGACCGTTACCCCGAACTTCGACTTAAGCCAGTCAGCAAATCGAACCTTCGTCTGACGAGTGGCCTCACCGAAGTCATCGCGAAAGGCTCTGTTCGCGGCAAGCGGCTTCAGTCTGCTCAACTGGCCCAGATCGGTAATCCAGTCTTCGCCGATCGCCTCTGTGATCGTGCGGGCCAAGGCCGGATTCGCCAGCAGCAACCAGCGCCGGGGCGTGACGCCGTTCGTCTTGTTGTTAAAGCGTTCGGGAAACAATTCGGCCAGATCCTTGACCGTCGTCGTGCGCAGTAATTGAGAGTGAATCTCGGCTACACCGTTGGTGCTGTGTGACCCGACGATCGCCAGGTTGGCCATGCGTACGTGCTTGTTCGGGCCTTCCTCGATCAGGCTGATCCTAGCGACTCGGCCGTCGTCACCCGGAAAGCGGGCCCGAACCTCATCGAGCAACCGCCGATTGATTTCGAATATGATCTCTAGATTGCGCGGTATAAGTATCCGAAACCACTCAACGGGCCATTTCTCGAGAGCCTCGGGTAAGAGCGTGTGATTGGTGTACGCGAGCGTTCTTCGCGTCAGGTCCCAGGCTTCGTCCCAACCGAGCTTCGCCTGGTCGAGCAGAATCCGCATCAACTCCGGCACTGCGATCGCTGGATGTGTGTCGTTGAGCTGGATGGCGACCTTGTCGGGAAGCTCGGTCCAATCGGGATTGTCGCGCCGAAACCGTCGCACAATATCGGCAAGCGCACAGGCGACCAGAAAGTACTCCTGCACAAAGCGCAAGCCCTGCCCCAAACTGGTAGAGTCGTCGGGATAGAGGACTCGGGTGAGAGATTCAGCCCCGAGCCTCTCTGCCACGGCGCCGACGAAATCGCCGTGGCTGAACGCTGGAAAGTTGAACTCGTCTGGAGCGGCGGCACCCCACAGTCTTAGCGTGTTTATGGTCTTGCCGCCGTAGCCAACCACCGGACGATCAAAGGGAATCCCGATCAGCGTCGAAGGCCGATCGCTGACCGGATGTAGCGCTCCCCCGTGGACCTCAATGGAGCAGTTGAGCTGCAGTTCGACTCTTTCACGCGGACGAGCCACTTCCCAAGGGTCCGGGCGACGCAGCCAATTGTCCGGGCGTTCCTGCTGCCAGCCATCTCGTATTGATTGCTTGAACATCCCGTATTCGTAGCGCAGCCCATAGCCCATTCCTGGGAGTTGCATCGCTGCCATAGAATCAAGGAAGCAAGCAGCGAGCCGGCCGAGGCCTCCGTTGCCGAGACCGGCGTCGGGTTCCTGCTCCAGCAAACCCAGCCGATCGAGATTTTTCTCTTTGATCAATTGCTCCGCCACAGGGTCGAGCAGAAGGTTTTGAACGTTGTTGGCGAGCGAGCGACCGAGAAGAAATTCTATCGACAAATAATAGACACGTTTGGGATTCCTGCTCTCATACGTCTGCTCGGTGCGGATCCAACGCTGGGAAAGTACGTCGCGTACGGATCGTGCAATCGCTTCAAAGCGATCGCGCGCGTCGGCGACCTTTATGTCCGTAACACTGTCGAATAGGAGATGGCGCTCATATAGGGCCTCGTCAGCTCCGCTGAATTTTACTGGACCGCAACCATACTGCGCGATGAGCTTTTCTATGATGTCGGAAAGCGCCGCTCTAACGGATTTCGCCACGTGTCTCTCCTTGTAACTGATCCTTTGCGTTTGCAGCAGTTCCTCGGACTGTCGCTCCCGAATCGTTTGGCTGTTGAAGTCTAATGATGGGTCAGATGATGCAGGTCATTCCAAAGTTGAATTACAGGCTGGGACAGATCGTGCTCATAGCTAAGAGCGCTCAAGCTGGCAGTGCTCAGCAGGAAATATCTGCCAGCCTCGGGTTCCAGCCCCAGCCAACGTGCCGCTAGTACGCGGAGAAAGTGCCCGCTCGAAAAAATCAGAACGTCCTGCTGGACCGCACGCACGCGGTCAACCATGCGCTCAGCCCTCGCTCCAACGTCGCCGGCCGATTCGCCTCTGGGGCAGCCATCGCGGAACAGCTCCCAGCCGGGACGCTTGGCGTGGATCTCCGCGGTGCGCAGACCCTCGTAGTCACCGTAGTTCCATTCGAGCAAGTCGCGATCGACCTCAGCTTCGGCGCCAAAGCCAGCCAACTCGCATGTGCGGCGCGCTCGCTGCAGTGGACTGGTGAATACGTGGGCGAAGGACCGTCCTCGGAGCTGGTTACCGAGGCGGCGGGCGTTGCTTTGTCCGCGCTCAGTCAATGGCAGATCGGTAAGCCTAGTATGCTGGCCCGAGAGGCTCCACGCAGTCTCGCCGTGCCTCGCGATGTAAAGCGTGGGGAGCATTTCACCCATAAGTTCGTTTCCTTCAGAAATGGTCCTTTCAGAATGGCCACTGCCAGTCCGTGATGTCCTTCGGATCGATACCGAACTGGTGCGCGTGGTTTTTACCTTTTATCTGCTGGTTGAGCAGAAGCTCCCGAACATCGGCTCCTTTAACCTGGAATCGCGGGATCCGGTCGATTGCATCGATCGCCAGGCTGAAGCGATCCGTTTGGTTTTGAATAGCCAGCTCTAGCGGGGTGTTGATGTTCCCCTTTTCCTTGTAGCCGCGTACGTGAATGTTGTGCTGACCCGGGCGGCGGTAGGTCAGTCTGTGAACGAGCCAGGGGCTGGGCACGAGCTTGAACAGGTCGACCACGTTCACAAACCTGACTTTGATGTCCGGCAAGTGCTGTCGGAGCAGAGCTGTGGCAGCCAGCGACTCCATTGTTGGGACATCGCCGCAACCTGCCATTACCACGTCGGGTTCGGCGCCCTGATCGTTGCTGGCCCAGTTCCAGATGCCAACTCCCTTCGTGCAGTGCTCGATTGCCGCCTCCATGTCCAGGTACTGGAGGTGCACCTGCCCTGGCGCGCAAATGTGTCATCCCTGAACCTGCTGATCACTGCGCTGGTCTGGCGGCAGGATCATAACGGCTTTACCCACCAGGATCCCGGTTTCCTCGATGTGGTAGCCAACAAAAGCCCGAGCGTTGTTGGCGTTTACCTGCCGCCCGACGCAAACTGCCTGCTCTCCGTCGCAGACCATTGCCTGCGAAGCGTCAACTACGTGAACGTTATTGTCGCCGACAAACAGATGGGCGACCTGGACACGTTCGCGCGCGGGGAGAAGGTCTCGCTCGATCGCCTGGATGGCCCGCGCATGTAAAGCGTGTCGGTGGTTCGCACCGCGCGGACCATGCCGAAATCGATGAGAAATGCTTCCATCGCGTCCAGATCGGGCGCGCTGAATCTTACGTAGGCGACATCCTGAATTTTGATTCCCATATACTCCTTCCTGTCAGTGCAGCAGCGCCTGAGTCGCCTGAACCATGATGCGCCGCGCCTCAGCCCGGCCAATCCCGAGGCCGTGCAGGAGAATCCGGCCGAGATCGTGCCCAAAGGTCTTTGCTTCGCTCGAAGAGAGATCGAGGGCGCGGTTTACTCCCGCCATGAACACTCCCACAACGTAGGCGACTCCGACGTCCAGCGAGGGCGCGACGATACGGCGGCGCGCAAGCCCTTCGGCCACATCGCGCCGTACGCCGGAATTGAGCGGCGCGGACGGATCAAGGTAATGCGGAAAAAGGCGCATCGTCGCCCGCGCTTGCTTCGGCGACTTAAGACCAAAGCGTAGCGCGCAGCAGAAGGCCCGCGCGATTCTCTCCGCCGGATCCTGGACCGCCTGGTTTGCGATCGCGATCTCGCTTTCCACTTGCGCTCGGATGCTGGAGGCCAGCTCCCGCGCAAGTGCATCCTTGTCGTCGAAATAATTGTAGAAGGTACCCTTGCCGACGTCCGCCCGCATTGCGATCTCATCGACGCTGAGAGAGTCGAGGCTGCGCGATGCGAGCAAGGAGTTGGCCGAATCGAGTAGAGCCTGGCGCGTCGCGCGTTTGCGCCGCTCGCGCCGGTCCGGCGCGGCTGAGGCAGGCTTGCGAACTGCTCTCGCTCTTCGCACGTGCGTGGATTCCTGAGTGACGATCCCGTCAAACTTGACGATGGAGTCACTTTCTAGTACATGATCATCATCCAAGTCAAATTGTTACGCGCATTTGAAATCGCAATTGTATGCAGACGCCCTCGAACATGAGAAAGCGGAATTCGCCGAGTTGGTCAAACTGCACGCCCTGATCAGCAGGATGCGACTTCTATCGTCGCCGGAGATCGTCGAAGCCGCACTCGGTGTTGGGCGCAACATCTTGGAAACGTACCACGGGCCGAGAAAGACGTTGCGCGAATTAGAAACAGAAGGGCTGGCGGCCAGCGACGCGATGGACCCCTTGCGAGGGTTTAGCGAAGCGTTCCGCGACGAGTTGTGGAGCTCTGGCGAGTTGCTTTAGGAGACTGCGACTGGAGTTAACGGCGTGTCGTTTACGGGAATGAAGCAGGACCGGGCCCCGAATGCCACGTCGTGCGGTCGCGAGGTTGCCGCAACGGCTAGCGGTTAAGGCGTGGTCCGACTCACGTGGCGTTTGACTATGAACTCAGAATACTTTTCCGCGTTTGCCGCGCTCGCCGGATCACTGATCGGCGGGTTGACGATGTTGGCCTCGTCATGGCTGAGCCAGAAAGCTCAGGCCCGAGCGGAGCAGTTGGCGCACCATAGAAGCAGGCGGGAGGAGTTGTATGCGGACTTTATTGAGGAAGCGGCGCAGTTGTATGCAGATGCCCTCGAACATGAGCAAGCGGAATTGGCCAAGTTCGTCAAACTGTATGCCCTGATCGGCAAGATGCAGCTTCTAGCGTCGCCGAAGATCGTCGAAATTGCGGAAAGTGTTGCACACACCGTCCTGGAAACGTACCGCGGGCCGAAAAAAACGTTCCACGAGCTAGAAGGGTTGGTGAGGAGCGACGCGATGGATCCCTTGCGGGCGTTTAGCGAAGCGTGCCGCAACGAGTTGCGAAGCTCTGGTCGGCTATTTTAGGGTAGTGTGCATTTGAAGCGTCTCACAAAATTTTCTGCGAATGGCTGAAAGAGAGCGCCGGCTTTGCAAGCCATCAATTTGCGTGAGCGCTTGACTGGTGCGATCGGAGACAGTATGGGGCGATCCGAGCCCGACGAGGATCGGAGTGTCATGAAGCTCATCAAGAGCGGATATTTGAGTACTGTTTGCAAAATCCGGAACAGGCATGAATCTGGCGCATAGCGGTCCACTTCATCGCGAGATTTGGCTTGCGCCCTGAGTTACGATCGCGCTGCCAGGGTGCCGTTGTTACCGAGGGCTGCCATGCTACGCGTCATAAAGACAGAAACAACTGACGACGTCTTGAGACCTGGGTCACAGCTCATCTTGCGAAAGGTCATCGCCTGCGCCCACAGACCTGATCGCAAGATTGGGTTGTGCGGTTGGGCGAAGAGCGTGGGGAAGTTCGGGAGTCATCGGAACGAGGCCTGTCGCCGGAAAAGCGGCTCTCTGAGCAAAGCGGCTGACAGCATATCGCGGACTGCAGCGCGCGCATTCGCGTGGCCCCTTGTACCGTTGCTTCTGGCTTTAGCGCTTGTGCCCTCGATGGGTTGCGGTTCAATTCACCTCAATCCCGACTCCGAACTGGCGCCGTCCGAGAAAGCGGAGAACGTCTGGACGCCGCCCCCCTCCATCGAAGCCTTGAATCGTCCTGTCACAAATCTCGAGCAACTTCGCGGCTCGCAGGAAAGAGGCGCGCTTGAAACATCGGGGAAACAGACCTATGACCTGCCCTCACTCGTGGACCTTGCTTTAAGGCTAAGTCCCCAAACCCGGCACGCCTGGTATGTGGCTCTGGAAGATGAAGGCCAACTCGGCCGGTCGCAAGCCAACAATTACCCCATGGTGGCAACAGAGGCCGAGGGCGGCTACTTCAAGCTGCCGATTGAGTTTCCCGGGCAAACTCTGGTTATCCGCAATGACGTCTTTTTTCCTCAATTTAAGGTCAGTTACGATTTACTCGACTTCGGCCGCACTCGCGCAAATGAGCGAAAGGCCCGCGAAGAGCTGATCGCGGCGAACTTCAACTTCAATCAGGCGATCCAGGACGTCGTATTTAATGTAGAAAGGGCCTTCTACATTCTTGCGGCAGCGAATGCCAACGTGAGTGCAGCAGAGGCTAACCTCAAGCTCGCGAATATCGCGCTGGCTTCAGTCGAGCAGCGTCACCAGGTCGGCCTCGCAACCAAGCCGCAAGTGCTACTAGCAAAACAGGTCCAGGCACAGGCGGTATACGACCTCGAGACTGCAAATTCGCAGGTGCACGACGCCGAGGCGGTTCTCCGTCAAACTGTCGGCGTGTCGGCCGACACTGACCTCAACATCGAGGGCGGTCAGCTAGACCGCCTGCCCAAGAATCTGAGTGACGATGTTGAGGCACTCATTGCCGAAGCGATCAGGCGGCGACCCGATCTTGCCGCCCAAATCGCTGCAGTCCGGGCCGGTAACGCCACCGTCGCACGCGCGAGGGCGGAGTTTTACCCCGAAATCAGCGTTGGCGGGAACTATGGACAGGCAATTTGGAACTACACGGTCAACGGCGGACACACTCAGAATCTGAACCAACCGTTTTATGGGGCGGGGCTAACAATGCGATGGGATCTCTTCACCGGATTCGATCGGTACTACGCCGTGCAAAAGGCAACCGCGGAGAGGGGCGCGGCCCTCTCGGAGCTCAGGTCGCTTCAACTTAACGTCATTGCCGCAACCTGGACCGCCTATTATGATTTCCTCTCCGCGAAAAAGAAACGCGATGCCGCCCAGGCCTTGCTAGATTCGTCAGAAGAATCGTACGCAGCCAACTTCGAAAGCCATCGGTACGGTCTCGCCACGATCACCGACCTTATCTCGGCCGAGAAGGACGTAATGTCCGCGCGATACACGCTCATCCAGAGCAAGGCAGATCTTCTCATCTCATCCTCTAACCTGCTTCACGCCGTCGGCGCATCGTCTCAGTCCAGCGGGTCGATACCTTGAACCTCGATTGCAAACAGATCGCTCAGCTGCGGTGTGAGGCGAACTAACGTGGCATCCTTTGGATTTCTACAGAAACGCGCTTGGTGGGTAAGGACCACCCTCATTGTCGCCGCCGGCGCAATTGCGTTTCTCGCTTGGGAGCTTCTCAAACCAAAGGGCTTGCCGGCAGGTTTCGCAAGCGGGAACGGCCGCATCGAAGCGACCGAGGTCGACGTTGACGCCAAAATTGCGGAACGTATCCGGACCGTTACGGTGCACGAAGGCGATCTCGTCCGCCCCGGGCAGCTTCTGGTCCAAATGGACACCGATGTGCTCATGGCACAGCGCAGGGAGGCGGAAGCCCAGCTTCAGAGCGCGCTTGTCAGCGTCGCGACCGCTCAGAGCCAGCTAGCGCAACAGCGCGCCGAGAAGACCGCCGCAATCGCAGTTATAGCACAACGAAAAGCAGAGCTTGATGCCGCTCAGAAGCTCTTCCTGCGAACCCAGGCACTGGCCTCGAAAGACTTTGTCACGGTCCAAGCTCTGGATAACGCTCGCGCAGATTTTAAGAGCGCGGAGGCAGCCGTCAGTGCGGCCGAGGCGCAAGCCGCAGCTGCCGACGCTGCTGTCGGTTCGGCCACCTCCGAAGTCCTTAATGCGCGGGCCAAGGTGGACGCCGCACGAGCGACCATCCAGCGCATTCAGGCGAATATTGACGACAGCGAGCTTCATTCACCGGTGGAGGGACGCGTGCAGTACCGCGTCGCGGAGCCGGGCGAGGTCCTCCCAGGGGGTGGGCGTGTGCTGAATCTGGTCGATCTGGACGACGTCTATATGACCTTCTTCCTGCCCGACAAGCTGGCCGGTCGAGTAGCCCTTGGCGCCGACGTGCGGATCGTACTCGATGCGTTCCCCCAGTTCGTCATCCCGGCCAAAGTAACCTTTGTCTCTAACGTCGCCCAGTTTACTCCCAAAACGGTGGAGACAGCAGAAGAACGCCAAAAGCTTACCTTCCGGATCAAAGGCCAGATCGCACCAGAGTTACTCCGCCAGTACCTGAGCCAGGTCAAGACGGGCGTGCCCGGCATGGCTTATGTGCGACTCGATCCAAACGCCGAGTGGCCCAGCAATCTGGAGATTCGGATACCGCCGCCGCTTCGGCAAAGACAATGAGCAACGGGGCGAATGTGCCTCCCGTCGCCCAGCTTCGCGACGTAAGCCTGCGTTACGGCAAAACGCCGGCACTGGATGGCATTACTTTGAACGTGCCGGCGAATTGCATGGTGGGCGTGATCGGTCCGGACGGCGTTGGCAAATCAAGCCTGCTTTCGCTGCTCGCGGGCGCACGCGCGATACAGACCGGGCAGATCATGGTGCTGGGCGGAGACATGGCCTCGGCGGACCAACGCCGCGCGGTTTGTCCACGCATTGCCTATATGCCGCAGGGCTTGGGTGGGAACCTCTACGCAACGCTGTCGGTGTTCGAGAACATCGACTTCTTTGGCCGCCTGTTCGGTCATTCTCAGGAAAAGCGCGAACGACGCATTGCCCAGCTCCTGGAGAGCACAGGCTTGGCTCCGTTTGCCGACCGGCCTGCCGGCAAGCTCTCCGGCGGGATGAAGCAGAAGCTTGGCTTGTGCTGCGCTCTGATCCACGATCCGGATTTTCTTATCCTCGATGAACCGACCACTGGCGTAGACCCGCTTTCACGTCGTCAATTCTGGGAACTCATCGCGCGCATCCGGGGGGATCGGCCCGGCATGAGCGTGATGGTTGCTACCGCTTATATGGAGGAAGCCTCGCGGTTTGATTGGCTAATGGCAATGGACGCGGGGCACGTGCTTGCAACCGGTTCACTGCAAGAACTCCTCTCGCGCACCGGCACGGCCTCGCTGGAGGCTGCATTTATCGCACTGCTGCCTGAAGAAAAACGGCGCGGCCACCGCGCGATCGAGATCACGCCACGGCCCGTTACAGAGGGCGGCGCCGTCGCCATCGAAGCCAAGAATCTAACGATGCAGTTTGGCAACTTTGTTGCCGTCGATCATGTCAGCTTCCACATCGAACGCGGCGAAATTTTCGGCTTCCTCGGCTCCAACGGCTGTGGCAAGACGACCACGATGAAGATGATGACCGGACTGCTCCCGCCGACGGAGGGGCAAGCCTGGTTATTCGGCCAGCTGTTAAATCCAAACGACCTCGCTACCCGTCGCCGGGTCGGCTACATGTCGCAGAGTTTCTCGCTCTACACTGAGCTGACTGTTCGCCAGAACCTCGAGCTTCATGCGCGGCTCTTCCAGGTCCCGGCTGAGATGATTCCAGCACGCGTTGAGGAGGCGGTGCAACGGTTCGATTTGGCGTCAGTGATAGACGCGCTTCCGTCCGCTCTGCCGATGGGGCAACGCCAGCGTATGTCGCTGGCAGTGGCGATGATTCATCACCCGGAGATGCTGATCCTCGACGAGCCTACTTCCGGGGTCGATCCGGTCGCGCGCGACGGGTTCTGGCAAATTCTGCTCGAGCTTTCGCGCCGCGACCAGGTCACCATCTTCGTCTCGACGCATTTCATGAACGAGGCCGAGCGCTGTGATCGCATCTCGTTGATGAATGCGGGGCGGGTGCTGGTCAGCGATGCTCCCAGCGCAGTGGTTAAGAAGCGCGGAGCAGCAACACTGGAGGATGCCTTTATCGCCTATCTCGAAGAAGCGACTGGCGTGAAAGGCCAGCCCCCTTCCTCATCCAAGCCTGCGGTATCATCCAAGCCCGCGGTCTCGGCCAGCACTCGAGCGCCTGAACAGGGTTTGTCGGAAGCGCAAGAAGCAAAGCCCCGTTCCGGTTTCGATTTTGGGCGGATGTTCAGTTATACGCGCCGCGAGTCGCTCGAGCTGCGGCGCGATCCGATGCGCGCGGCGCTGGCGCTGCTCGGCACCCTCATCCTTATGCTCGTCATGGGGTATGGCATCACCCTGGACGTGGAGCACCTGTCATTTGCTGTACTCGATCGGGATCAAACCGAGACTAGTAATAACTACGCGCTTCAATTCATCGGCTCACCACGTTATTTCATCGAGCACGCTCCGATTCGCGACTATGCAGAGCTGGACCGGCGTATGCGTTCAGGCGAGCTGAGTCTCGCGCTCGAAATTCCGCCGCATTTCGGACGCGATCTGGCCCGTGGTCGAACCGCGCGGATCGGAGCCTGGATCGACGGCGCCAATCCTACCCGGGGCGAGACCATCCGCAGCTATGTTCAGATTGTACATTCGCAATGGCTGGCCAATATGCAAGGTCGTGCCTCGCATATTCCAGGGGTTTCCTCCGAGAAGACACCAGGGATGTCTCCCGAGGGCACTCTAGCCACGGTCGAAGTTCGTTACCGCTATAACCCGGATGTCCGGAGCCTGCCGGCCATGGTGCCGGCGGTGATCCCCCTGCTGCTGATGATGATCCCCGCGATGCTCGCTTCTCTCAGTGTGGTCCGCGAAAAGGAACTTGGCTCCATCGTCAATCTCTACGTCACGCCCGTAACGCGGCTCGAGTTCCTTCTTGGCAAACAGCTTCCGTATGTAGCCATCGCGATGCTGAATTTTGTGCTGCTGGTGTTGATCGGAATCACGGTGTTCGGGGTGCCTCTCAAGGGCAGTTTCCTGGCGTTGGCAGCAGCGAGCCTGTTATATGTGAACGCCGCCACCGCGTTTGGGCTCCTGATATCCAGTTTCACTCGAAGTCAGATCGCAGCAATCTTTGGAGCTGCGATACTAACACTTGTACCAGCCATGCAGTTCTGCGGAGTTCTCGACCCGGTAGCTTCCCTGCAAGGAGTCGGAAAGCTCGTCGGCGAAATCTATCCCACTACTTATTACCTCATCGTTGCACGGGGAACGTTTTCAAAGGCACTGGGTTTCTGGGATCTGCGAGTGTTCTACGTCCCGCTGCTGTTGATTGGACTAGTATTGACCACGCTGAGCACATTGCTTTTGAAGAAGCAGGAGACTTAAGCGATGCGCCTGGCAAACATCTGGAATCTCGGCATAAAAGAACTTCGCAGCCTGGCCCATGACGTGGTCATGATTGTCCTGATTATCTATGCGTTTAGCCTTTCGGTTTACTCGGTGGCCAAGGCGATGCCGGAGACGTTGAGCGACGTTCCGATCGCGATTGTTGACGAGGATCAGTCGCAGCTTTCCGCGCGGATTGTTGATGCTTTTTTCCCGCCTCAGTTTATGCAGCCCGCGCTTATCAGCCGGGATCAAATGGATGCACGGATGGACGCTGGGTCTGAGACGTTCGCCGTAGACATCCCACCAGACTTCGAGCGCGATGTCATGGCGGGCCGAAACCCCAAGGTCCAACTCAACGTTGATGCGACACGCATGCACCAGGCGTTCACTGGGGGTGCGTACATTCAGAACATCCTTGCCGGGGAGATTGACGCTTTTGTAAAGCGCTACCAGGCCGCCGGGACGCAGCCGGCGGCAGGCTATCCGCGATATGGTCGAGGAATCAGCGCAGGCGCATTTGCGGGACGGTCGACCGAGTCAGAGGATTGGCCGGAGCGAGGGATCGAAGTGCCGGATCTTACCCTCAATACGCGCTTCAACCCGAACCTCGAAAGATTTTGGTTTGGCGCGGTGGTTGAAATTGTGAACGAGATTACGATGCTCTCGATTGTCCTTACCGGCGCGGCCCTGATTCGTGAGCGCGAGCACGGCACGGTAGAGCATCTGCTCGTGATGCCGGTCACCCCGTTCGAGATTATGACGAGCAAAATCTGGTCGATGGCGCTGGTCGTGCTGGCGGTCTCCGCATTTTCGCTCGTATTTTTAGTACGAGGAGTAATGTCAGTTCCGATCCAAGGGTCAGTCGCGCTTTTTCTGGCCGGTGCCGCAGTTGAACTCTTTGCCACCACGTCTCTCGGGATGTTTTTGGCGACGTTCGCCCGCTCGATGCCACAATTCGGCTTGCTGATGATTCTTGTGCTGATTCCTCTGGTGTTACTGTCAGGAGGCTTCACTCCGTATGAGAGCATGCCCGAGCCGGTACAAATCGTGATGCTCGCCGCGCCCACGACTCACCTGGTCACGCTGGCAGAAGCGATCCTGTTCCGTGGTGCCGGATTCTCACTGGTTTGGAAACCATTTGCCGCCCTCGCCGTGATTGGCTCTGTATTGTTCGGTATCGCGCTGACGCGTTTTCGTAGCACAATCACCTTCATGGCGTGAGCGGGGACTGGAAAAAAAGAATAGCTCGTGCCATGGAATAACAAATGCCAATATCACGAATGTTGGTGGCGACAGATGGATCGTCTGGCGGTAGTCGTGCTGTGACCGCTGCTGCCGAAATGGCAAAGGCTATTGTCACTCTTCCTGAGAATACTCTTCCTCCAGCAAAATGGAGCGAATTGGCGCGAGCCAGGGAGGAGTTGCTGAAGGGTTGGAATTGCTGGAAACACGCATTTTGGTCGAAGCTAAAGAACGGGCCGAGAGTATCGGGGTAGCAAAGGTGCGAACATCGTCTGGTTCCGGTGACGTGGCGGAAGCCATTATGGACATGGCTCGACGGGAACGGACCGACTTCATAGTAGTCGGACGGCGAGGACGAGGGCAGCTAGCGGGATTACTGTTAGGTAGTGTATCTCAGAAGCTGGTGTCACTGGCACCCTCTCTTGTACTCGTGGTGCCATGATCAGAATTCCGTGGCGCTGGATTCTCCCTGGTTTGGAAACAATTTGCCGCGCTCGCCCTGATTGGTTCGATCTTGTTCGGTGTCGCGCTGGCGCGCTTCCGTAAGACAATCACCCTCATGGCATAGGCATTTGCCAGAAGCTCGTAGGTTCACGGAGGAACAGAGTATGTCCGCAGGGACTCGTCCAGTTATCTGGTTCTCCAATCCGGCTTCTTCCAATGTCCGCCAACTGGGCGGGGACAACGCCTCGCTTGGATAAACGACGCACAACCTGAGCCACGCCGGACTACCCGTGCCGAGGGCTTCTCGTGATCGTCAGCGCTGCGGTGCTGTCGTTGATATTAGCCGTAAAAGGCGTGCTTGGCGTGCGGATCGCCGGTTCGTTGGCGCTGTTTACGGGCGGAGTGGCGATATATTCTCTTCGATCACCTCCCTGAGCATAATGATCGCTTCGCAGATCGGCTCGATGCCGCAGCCGGTCTTCATCCTTCTGAGTCTCCTGTCCGGCAGTACGACGCCGCTAGGCAGTATGCCCGACACTTTGCAGCGAATAATGCAGTTCTGGCCGTCGACCCATTTTGTCAGCTTCGCCCAGGCCGTCCGTTATCGCGGCGCCGGGGCCGCATAATGGCAACGCGTTAGAGAAGGGGCTAAAAACGAGGTTATGCAGACCACTGACAAACGAATCCATTGGAAGCCAGAGGACATGTCCTCAAACCAAAATCGCATCCCCCTCGACAACTGGAGCCGCGTAGAAGGTTCCGCATTGCCGCTCGGAGCTACATGGTTTGCGTCGGAGCAGGCTTACAACTTTTCCATCTATTCCAAAAACGCTACCTCGGTGTCGCTTCTCCTCTATCAAGAGCCGGATTTCACTGTCCCGGCGAAGGTATATCGATTTAGCTTTCCGACCAACAAGACGTCGAGAGTCTGGCACATGTTGGTGCCTGCCGCAGAAATCGGAGAGGCGAGGTACTATGCCTACAAACTTGACGGTCCGTTCAATCCAGTGACGGGAGATCGTTTCGACGATATCAAAATACTGTTGGATCCGTATGCCCGTCGGATTTTTCTACCACCCGATTTCAGCCGCAGAGCAGCGTGTGCGCCGGGTCCGAATGACGGCAAGGCTCCCTTAGGTATTCTGCCCGACAGAACTTTCGCGGCTGCGAAGCCGCAAACAGGTGTTCAGCGACACACTCATGACCTGGTGATCTACGAGCTGCACGTGCGCAACTTCACGAGACATTCAAGCTGTAAGCTGGATGACCGAACTCGCGGGACATATGCGGGCGTCGGTGCTATGGTCCCCTATCTCAAAGAGCTTGGGGTCACCGCTGTCGAGCTCATGCCCGTTCATCAGTGCGATCTGCAAGAGGGAAGTCACTGGGGGTATATGCCCCTGGGCTTCTTCGCTCCGCACCATTTATACGCAGAGAACGCTGACGCTCATGCTGCGCCCGCCGAATTTCGAGAAATGGTGGAGGCTCTTCATCGCGCCGGAATCGAGGTAATACTAGACGTCGTCTACAACCATACGACGGAAGGCGACCGGAGTGGCCCTACATATAGCTTCCGCGGAATTGACAATTCGACGTATTACGCACTCGACCACAACGATTTGAGCCAGTACGTGAACTTCAGCGCGTGCGGCAATGATCTGCGCAACGCCCACCCACTGGTTCGCAAATTAGTGTTTGACAGTTTGCATTATTGGGCCACCGAGATCGGCATAGACGGGTTTCGTTTCGACCTCGCATCGATCTTCATGCGTGACAGCAGCGGCTCCCTGAATTACCACGATCCCGCCATCATCGCAGAAATCACCGGCTATTTCGCCAAAAACGTCCGATTGATAGCGGAACCCTGGCAAGGCGAGCCTGGTAGCGGGTATGTGCTGGGCCGCTCGTTTCCAGGGCTGGGCTGGCAGCAGTGGAACGGGAAATTTCGCGACGACCTCCGTGGTTTCGTCAAAGGCGATAACGGACTGGTTTCAGCCGTCATGACCAGGCTCTATGGTAGCACCGACCTGTTTCCGGATGATCTCGCAAATGCCTCTCGTCCGTCACAAAGTGTGAATTTTGTAACCTGCCACGACGGGATGTGCCTGAATGACCTCGTCTCCTATACCAACGATAGCCAAGGGAGCTGGAACTGTGGCTGGGAAGGTGACTCGGATGTTCCCGAAGATGTGATTGCGCTTCGCAAGCGCCAGGTGAAGAACTTCTTCGCTCTTCTGATGCTTGCGAACGGAACCCCGATGTTCCGAGCAGGGGATGAATTCATGAATACCCAGTGCGGCGATCCCAACCCATACAGGAGAGACGATGAAACTGTCTGGCTCGATTGGCGCCGTCTCGAGCTGAACCGGGATATTTTCCGATTCTTCAAGCAGATGATCGCTTTTCGCAAGTGCCATCCCTCGATCGGGCGCAGCGGCTTCTGGAGAGACCAGGTACACTGGTATGGAGTCACCGGGCAACCTGATCTTTCCCACGATTCCCATACACTGGCTTTTTTCTTGAGCGGGTCACAGGTCGGTGATGACGATTTGTATGTAATGATCAATGCATTTTGGCAAAATCTTGATTTCGTCGTCCAAGAAGGAACTGCGGAGGAGTGGCTTAGGGTGATCGACACTTCCCGTAGTGCGCCGGAAGACATCTCAGAGCCGGAACGCCGCGAGTCGCTCTCGTCGATTCGCTACAAAGTGGCCGCTCGCTCAGTCGTCGTTCTCATGCGTAGCCGGTCTGACAAGGTTAAACCTCAAGGTGATGTGTGATCTTTGCTGTAAGGTGGACTAGGTGGGCGACAAAATCTATAGCGATACAGTCCGGCACCCAGGTCAGCTCTATGCCGCAGTTCGGACTTCTGGCGCTCCCGGTCTTCATCATCCTCAGCGTCCTGTCCGGCAGTACTACGCCGCTTTAGAGCATGCCTTTGAGAAATTGTAGAGAATAATGCAGTCCTCACCGTCGACCCACTTTGTTAGCTTCGCCCAGGCTGTGCTTTTACCGGGGAACCGGTTTCGGTGTGGCCTGGAAAGGACTGCACGATGATAGCAGCTCTCAGTCTTGTCTTTTTCGGCATAGCCTTGGTGCGCTTCCGTCGGATGCTTGCCCAGATGCAAATATGATGAGTGGCTAATCGGGAAGGGCGCTGGAAACAACCCAAGATGCCGTAGTGCGAACTGGGGCGGGCCCTTGAGGATCTGCTGCGAGGACTCGAAAGACGCGCTCGATGAAGCCTCTTCACCCGTTGATGGGATTGCGTACCACGACGAACTAGAGCAGACGCTTGGCTTTTACTGCCGCGCCGCCCCCCAGTCGTGCAGGGCCAGCACAATGCGATCGCCGAGACTCCAGCGCATCGAGGATCATTTCCCGGAGCTGGCGTATCATTTCGCCGCAACGCCAACACCAGGAAGGCGCGTTTACCTGCTGCAGACGCGGCTAGGACGCGACGGGCGTGATTTTCTGCTCTTCCTTGAGAGTCGGCGCCGGCACCGCGACGACCATCTCGCCGCCGCTAAGCCCGTGCTTTACCTCGATTCCGTCCTGGAACTCGCGTCCGGTGACAATCGGCACCTGATGAATCGTGTCGCCGCGCACGACCCAGACCGAGCTGGCAGAGCCCTCTGTCAAGATCGCTTTCTTCGGCACCAGCACCATCGGCGCCACGGCGGAGGTGGTGGTGATTGACTGGAAGGTGACCTTGGCGCTCATCTCGGGCTTGATGACCTTCAAGTCGGGCTGCAGTATATGCACTTCGACCTTGACCGTGCCTTTCTGCCGGTCGGCCTCGGGATAGATCTTAACAATTTGCGCCGGGAACGGGTTGTTGGGGTACGCATCGGGAATCACGGTCGCCGGCGTGCCCATCTTCACCTTGGCGATATCGCCTTCGTTGATATCGACCTCGCAGCGCATGTCGGTGAGATCCGCGAGCTGCACGATGTCGGTGGCGCCGCCGCCGGCCTGGATCTCGCCGCCTTAGTTAATCGTGTCGCCAAGCTCGCGATACTTCTGCAGCACGACGCCGTTGATAGGCGACCTAATCAGGGTCTGACTCACATTGAACTTGGCGAAATCAATCTCGCCCTCGGACTTCTTTAGGTCCGCTTCCGCCACGGCGAGCTGATTCTCGGCGTCGTCAAGAGAATCTTTTGATTGCACACCCTCTTTGTAGAGGCTGCGCAGCCTCTCCGCGCGTGCCCGTTTCAGGATGAGGTTGGCGGCCGACGTATCACGATCGGCGTAAGCCTGACGCAACTGCGCCTTATAGTCCCGGTCGTCAATTCGCGCGAGCAAGTCGCCAACCTTGACGCGCTGCCCTTCTTCAATCGGTTCTTCGACTATCTGACCGAGGATCTTGGTGCCGATCGTGATGTACTTATGTGCGGTCACGATATAGCCGCTGCCGGTCAGCAGCGTGCTGGCCTGTCCTGCGGCTTTCACCGACACGATCGCAGTCTGCACCTCCGGAGGCCGGTCCAGCGTGCGCAGATAAACCTCATATCCGACTCCGCCGACCACGGCTAAAATCATAAGTGTGATCGCCGCCGGCACCAGGCGGCTGGGCTTCTTCACCTGCTGCGACCGCGCGATCCGGAGCGATTCCAACTCGCGAATGTTAGTTGCCTTCTGGGCCTCAGTAGACATGGTCATACACTCCTGAGCGTGTCGACCACCGGCATCCTCATGGCCTGCCGCGCCGGCAGCCAGCCTCCGAACATGCCCATAAAAGCTGCGAAGATCAGCGCTTCGATCACAATCGCAAACGTCACGCGGAAGCTGAAAGCGAGGCTGGAGAACGTGACGAAGTTGCCGAAGGTAGTGGACAATCCGTTTATCGGCAGGGCCAGGATGATTCCGATCGCCCCGGCCACGACGGCCAGCACAATCGATTCGAGCAGGAAGGACGTCATCACAGCGTACGGCGCAAACCCGAGCGCGCGCAGCGTCCCAATTTCCGTTGTGCGTGCCGACACTGCGGCATACATCGTATTCATTGCGCCGAAGATCGCGCCCACCGCCATAATTATCGCGACCACCATCCCGAGCACGCGCATTTGGTTCGCGACCACCGATTGATCCTTGTAGTACTCCGCTTCGGTTTCGGCCTGCAGATTGATTCGTGGGTCGTCTGCGATGCGCCGAATGAGAGCGTCCGCATCGGCGCCGGGCGCAAGCTTGAGCCGCACGTCGGCGTAGTAGGCGCCGCGCTGCGCGTCGTCCTGGACATTGTGAATGTCGCCCCACACCTCGGACTCGTTCGGCGCGACCAGGCGCGCAGTCCGGATTTTGTTCCACTCGTCTAAAGCTTGCTTGCTGATTCCCCAATCGGGCCACATTGCGCCGACCTGATCGGGATCGACTGCAAGATTAGGAAACTGGTCGTAAACCTCATGATAGATGCCGCCGAACCAGCTTTGCGCGACGACAGCCTCAACGTGCGGCAGGCTCTGAATCCGCTGCTTGTAGGACATGGGAATTGGGTAGACGAGGCTTGCCTTGTTATGCGTGGCAACCCGCGTCGACGAGGCGGTTGCACCGAGAACCTCGTTGGCGACGGTCGGAATACTGACCAGCACCGAGAAAACGAACAGCGACACGGCAATCGAAATCACAGTCAGAAAAGTTCGCCGCTTGCTCCGAATCAAATTCTTAAGAATCAGCGCCGTATACTTCATCCGCGTTCTCCTTGATGCCTTGCCCGTTCCTTGAAGGGAGAAGTCCGCTGAGGGTGGTGCGCATGAGCCAGCTCACACATGCGCCGCTATCTCGCCGCGCGCCCCGCTCTTCCCCGGCTCGACGCCCGCCAGCACGCCTTTGTCGAGCCGATACACCCTATCGACGCATCGCTCCGCGCGCGGGTCATGCGTGACCATCACGATCGTTTTCTGAAACTGCCTATTCAGATCGACCAACAGCCCAAGAATTTCTTCGGCCGACTTCGCATCGAGATCGCCCGTAGGCTCGTCCGCAACGATGATCGTCGGGTCGGCGACTATCGCCCTCGCGATAGCGACGCGCTGCTCCTGTCCGCCCGACAGCTGTCTCGGATAGTGATCCATGCGGTCTGCCAGCCCCACGACTTTGAGCGCGGTCTCGACATGCTCGCGCCGCTCGGTCTTGTTCAGATCGGTCAGCAGCAGCGGCAACTCAACGTTCTCGAACGCCGTCAACACTGGAATCAGGTTGTAGAACTGGAACACGAGCCCTATATGACGCGCGCGCCATGCCGCCAGCTCCCGCTCCTTCATCTCTGTGATCTCCTCGCCGCCGACGGCTACACGGCCGCTCGTGGCATGGTCGATACCGGCGATCAGGTTGAGCATTGTCGTCTTGCCCGATCCCGACGGTCCCATAATGGCAACGAACCTGGCAGACGGAATCTTGATCGTGACGTTGTCCAGCGCGCGAACTTCGAACTCGTCGCGTTGATAGGTGCGGGTCACGTTTTCGATTTCGATCGCGTACTTCTGGTTCATGAGCATCTCCCTCGCGATTAATTTCGTTACTCGATCCGCGGCTTCACAGGAGTCCGCGCGGGTCGTACGGCTTTGCGGGAGCGAACTCTCCGGCGAAGGCGCGCTCGTGCACCTCCCAAGGCGACACGCCGGCCTTGCGCGCCACGATCATCTTGTCGGGATCGACGAACACCCGCCTTGGACCGTTTCCGACCGAAGCAGTCTTCATGTGCTCCGTCGCCGTCCAGTCGTTGCCGTAGTTGTTGACGTTGAGCTCGACGCTGTTCTGCTCAGGGTCCAGGTAATAGAAGGAAGTCTGCGACCCTTCGTCCGCGGCCAGCACCGGCACGATGCCCAAGCCCTTCAGCCGGACGTACGTGCCCAGCAGGTCGTCGAGCGTCTCGTATTCGAAAGCGACGTGCTGTACCCGTGCGTGGCGGCGTTTGTCGGGATCGGTGACGAGGCCAGGCAATTCAAAAAATGCAATGCGATGATGGACCTCGTCGTTGCTGGCGAATGCGGCCGAAAACAGCGGCTTGCCCTCTGGTCCGGCTGGCGCATCTGCGCGAGCATTTATCGTCATGCCGAGCACCTTGCGGTACCAGTCGAGCACGGCATCGAGGTTGGCGGTGGCCAGTCCGAAGTGCTGCAGCTTCGGGTGGATTGTGATCTCGGTATTCATTTGAATTCTCCTATCGATCGCGAGTGTTCTAAAAGAACGATACCGTTTCGTTCATTTAAGTAATACTTCTAATCGAGCCTTGTCAAGAGATCTATACGGCACCGTTTCGTTTACTTTGGCCACTGGGCACGGTAAACAACAGAGCGTCGGAAGTCCCGGTCCGCGCCGGGAGCTACAAATCACAGAAACGTAAGGTCGAGAATGCGCAGGTTCTTAGCGACAGAAAAGCGTCCGCAGAAGCGGCCGGTTGTGCGCATCGGACGGCCACCTCGGGAGCTTGCCGGAAAGGTCGACGATCGCATCCTGGACGCTGCCCGCCGCGTTTTTTTGGATCGTGGGCTGGCCGGCGCAAGTATCGATGAGATCGCGCGCCTCGCCCGCGCAGGAAAGCCGACCATCTATGCGCGGTTCGCTAGTAAGGAAGAGCTGTTCAAGGCTGTCGTGATGCGCAACGCGGCTAACGCCCGGGCGCGATTCGAGAGCCAGTTGCCGGCCGGTGCAACCATCGAGGAGCGTCTTGTAAGCGTGGGCACCGACATCCTGGGCCGCCTCCTGGTCAGCGATGTGATCGATTTTATGCGGCTGGCGATTGCCGAAGCGCGCCGGTTTCCAGATTTGGCGAACGTCGGGCGGATGGCGCGCGAGCGCGGCGCGCAAGCCGTTACTCAGGTGCTAAGCGAGACGGCGCACTTGGACGAGATCGAGAAGTACCCGGCATTCGCTCCGGAGTTTCTCGCAGCCACGACCGGATTCTTCATCGATCTGGTCGTCGCCCGCCTACTTATGCGTGCCGTGTTCGGCGAAGACCTCAAGCTGCTACGCGCGGAGATCGACTCTCACGTTGCACGCAGCGTGGTGTTCTTTCTTGCTGCCGGCCGGCATACCGGCGTCAAATGAATCTGTTCGCTGCGAGTATGCTCGGCAAGGCTCCTTCAGTAGACAAACGCCACGAACAGCCGTCACCGGGTCATCAACACTGATCAGGCCCGCCTCTACGGCGCGGCGATTGTCGCAGTGAAAGCGGAAGGAACCCTGCGCCGGCGCTGCCGCCATCGACCGGTCCAATATTTGAACAATATCCTGGAGTAGGATCATCGAGCGATTAAACGACGAGTGAAGGCCAAGCAGAGCTTTCGCGAGTTCCGAGCAGCAGGGCGAACGATTGCGGGCTACGAGGCTATACACATGATTCGGAAGGGGCAGGCGCGGTGGCTCGGCGACCATGATGTTCGCCA